>WNFM01183020.1_pt2 | contig 16026 bp, 15 predicted proteins | sample 5400271 | NCBI WGS metagenome assembly WNFM01 (sample SAMN13153352, study PRJNA577476) | soil metagenome | isolation source: 60 cm saprolite on Douglas fir-dominated hillslope | place: USA:California | collected 2013-09-17
CGCAGGCTATTGCCGATTATTTCCGCCGGTTGATGATTCAAACCTATGGCATGGGAGAGTTGAAAAATCATTTTGCCGACACGCGCGATACGCTGTGCTACGCCACCAACGATAATCAAGATGCGACCTATCAATTGCTGGAAACGAACGCCGACGTGGCCGTTGTCGTAGGCGGATACAACAGTTCGAATACCTCTCATATTGTTGAACTCTGTGGGCGAAAATTCCCGACTTATTTTATCAATAGCGAGAAGGAGATCCTGTCAAAGGATGAAATTCATCATTTCCATATTCATCGGAAGGAAAAGGTGGTGACGCACGGATTTTTACCAACAAAAAGTCCCGCGAGGATTATTATTACCAGTGGAGCGTCATGTCCCGACACTTTGGTGGACAACGTAATGCTGAAGCTTCTACATTTCTTTACCGGGGTAAGAAAAATGGAGGAGGTGATGGCGGAATTTGTCTAATCCTTGAAGTTTAAGTTTAATACTCGATAGGCTATATGAAATCCAAGGTAATTCGATTCGCTATTGACACGATGATCAGGTTTTCCCTAGTGGCAACTGGGTTTTTTCTCGTGGGGACAGCCCTCGCCCAGGACAGCTTGTTGGTGAAGAAAGACACGGTCAAAATTCTCAGCGAGGTCGTTGTGCATGCCTATGCCAATGACCGGCCGCTGTTGGAGGTCCCCGCAGCGATTGGCTATGTTGATACAAAATCGCTGGAACGTTTCAACAACAGTTCCGTTTTGCCCGCTGTCAACGCCATCCCCGGGGTCCGTATGGAAGAGCGCTCACCGGGGAGTTACCGCTTTGCCATTCGCGGCAGTTCGCTCCGATCGCCATTTGGTGTCAGGAATGTAAAAATGTATTGGAATGGACTCCCCCTTACCGACGGTGGAGGGAACACGTATATCAATTTGGTGGATTTTAATTCGGTTTCCAGCGTTGAAATCATCAAAGGTCCCGGGGCCAGCCTGTACGGAGCCGGGACGGGCGGTGTCGTTCTGTTGGGCAGTCCCTTGGGGAACAACAATCAAGTGCAAGTTTCGGCCCTGAACGGGAGCTACGGATTGCAGCGCTATCAAATAAGCGCTCAAACCGGTTCCGAAAAAGTGAGGGCAGCCGTAAACTTTGCCCACCAGGTAGCGACCGGCTACCGCCAGCAGACCAGCATGAGGCGCGATGCTTTCAATACGAATCTGCGATTTACCCTCAACTCAAAAAGCGTTTTGTCGGCCTCTATTTTTTACACCGATCTTTATTATCAAACACCCGGGGGACTGACGCAAGCCCAATACGACTCCAACCCCCGACAAGCCCGACCCACAGGGGCGTTGCCTGGAGCGGTAGCACAACAAACTGCGGTTTACAATAAAACATTCTACACCGGATTGATGTATGACTACCAATGGAACGATCAATGGTCGACCCGCGTGGGGGTATACGGTTCGCTCACCGATTTTACAAACCCCACTATAAACAACTTCGAAAAGAGAAAAGAAAACAACTGGGGTGGCCGTACCGAGACGCAATATGAATTTGATAAATCAACATGGAGGGGTAAGTTGACTTTTGGCGGGGAGTTTCAGCATTTTTATTCACCCCTTGCGGACTATGCCAACTTGCAAGGTGTACAGGGAGGCCTTCAAACCGATGACCGGCTAAGTTCTAAATTCCTACTCCTTTTTGTCCAGGCAGAAATCGATTTGCCAAAGGATATTTATTTGACACTGGGTGGAAGCGGGAATTTCCTGAAGTACACATTCAACCGCGTCTTTCCTGCTCCATCGATCGCCCAGGAACGAAGTTTTGATCCGGTATTTTCCCCCAGGATCGCCTTGTTGAAAAAAATCAATGACCTTTTCTCTGTGTATGGAAGCATCAGCAAGGGATTTTCTCCGCCTTCGCTGGCGGAGGTAAGACCCTCCACGGGAAACTACAACAACAGCTTGAATGCTGAAAAAGGAATTAGTTACGAAGTCGGCTTTCGCGGAAAGAGTTGGGAACAGTTCTCCTGGGATCTTGCCGCTTATGATTTTGAATTGGATGAAACCATTGTTGTACAGCAAGTCAATAACGCGGACTATTTTATCAATGCGGGACGCACATCCCAAAAGGGACTGGAAGCTTTGCTCTCGTGGAGTCCCGAACTCCGGCACCATCAATTTCTTAATTCGTTAAAACTCTGGACCAGTTACGCGTTTAATTACTATCGTTTTAAAGGCTATGCAAAGAACGGTCAGGACTATTCGGGCAATAAACTCACCGGCGTGTCACCCAACACCGTTGCAGGTGGAGTCGATGTGCGGGTTGCGAAGAAATTCTATGCTAATGTGACACTGAATTTTGTCGACAAGATCCCGCTTAACGACGCCAACAGTCAGTATTCCGAGGCCTATATTTTGGCAGGAATGCGTTTGGGTTTTAGATCGGCGCTGCAATCGCCTGCCGCCCGTCACGGCAAGCAACTCTCCATCGATTTGTTTGCCGGCGTCGACAATGCGACGAATAAACGTTACAGCCTGGGCAATGACCTCAACGCTGCCGGAAACCGCTACTACAATGCGGCTGCAGGAAGAAATTATTATGCAGGACTAAAGGTCTCATTTTGATCTAAGCTATATAATTCTATAAAGCCATCGTTGATCCGTTTTTCTAACGCTGTCGAGCCTTCAAATCGCTGAGGACCAACTCCGCATGGACGCGGGAATTTTCGATAAACCATTTGTTTGTTTTCAGGCCCCCACAAACCACACCCGCGAGATAGACGCCGGGCACGTTGGTCTCCATGGTTTTTTCGTTGAAGACCGGTGTATGAAATTCGTCCTCCCTGAAGGCAATGCCGATTTTCTCCATAAACCCGAAAGGAGGCTGGTATCCGGTCATGGCCAGGACAAAATCATTTTCTAAAACCTTTTCACCTTCCGGAGTTTTGATATGTACGGAGGTCGCGGTAATGGCAGTAACTTCCGAACTAAAAAAAGTTGGTATCGATCCCTCCTTGATCCTGTTTTCAATGTCCGGCTTCACCCAATATTTGACGCTGTCGCGAATGCTCCCCTCGCGGATGACCATCGTAACGTGCGCCCCTTTTCGCCAGGTTTCCAATGCTACATCCACCGCCGAATTGGCCGCGCCGACCACGATAATTTTTTGAGCGAAATAAGGATGTGGCTCATCGTAATAGTGTTTTACCTTGGGTAAATCCTCTCCCGGAACGTTCAGGAGATAAGGAAGGTCATAAAATCCCAAAGCTATAACGATCGCCCGGGAAGCATACTTTCCCTTGGAGGTAACAACGTGATGCTCCTTATCCGCCAAAAAGACCTCTTTTACTTCTTCGTACAACTTCACATTTAGTTTCCAGGAAGAGCATACCCTGCGGTAATATTCAAGAGCTTCCGCGCGATTGGGTTTCGGACCGTGCGAAATAAAAGGGACATCTCCGATTTCCAGGCGCTCAGAAGTAGAAAAAAAAGTCATGTTGTAGGGATAACGAAAGAGCGAATTGACAAGGCAGCCCTTATCGATGATCAAGTAGTTCAGCCCGGCTTTTTGTGCCTCAATTCCACAAGCCAGTCCGATAGGACCGGCACCAATAATGAGCAAATCGTACTTTTCGCTTTTGGAACCGATCATAGGGTGTTCGTAAATCTTACAGGCGCCTGAAATGCAACCTTTTGAGAAAAGCAAGGTATATACTTTATCGGTCTACCTCAAGCCTCTGCTATGTTAAGCAACTACCTCAAAGCCGCTCTCCGCAACATTCTCAAAAACAAGATTTTTTCTATCATCAATATCCTGGGCCTGGCCATTGGCATGGCCGGATGCCTGCTCATAACACAATACGTATTGCACGAACTGAGCTATGATCAAATGCAATCCAGGAAAGACCGTATTTTCCGGATCCAACTAGACCGTTACAACAAAGGCGAACTGACTACTCGTTGGGCAGCCGGTGCCGTCGGTATCGGCCCGGACCTGAAAGCCAATTTCCCCGAAGTAAAGAACTACACGCGCATGAACGACTTTCAGGGTACACTGGCAAATGGAGAAACCTATTTTAAGGAATACCATATCTATTTTGCCAGCGAAGACTTCTTTAAAATATTCTCGTTTAAGCTGACCCGGGGAGTGGACTCCCTGGTCTTGAAGGAGCCGCACAAGGTCGTGCTGTCAACGACCCTGGCCAAGAAATATTTTGCCAACGAAAATCCGGTTGGAAAAATACTAAAGGTCGACGGAAAAGTCGACTATGAAGTTACCGGCGTATTTGAAGACGTGCCCGAGAACAGCCACATGAAATTCGATGCATTGTTCTCCTTCTCTACGTTCCTGACCTTCGTTGGCAACCCCAACGACCTTAACTCTTATCAATGGGACGGATTTATGACGTACATCCTTTTGGATGAAAAGAGCGATCCGAAACTGTTTGAATCGAAGTTGCCGGCGTTTGTGGAAAAACGCAAGGGGGAGGAAATGAAGAGAGATAACGCGGGTATGGTCTTTCATCTTGAGCCGATCACCGACATTCATTTATATTCCAATAACCTGATGATGGAGTTCGGGCCGAATGGAAATGGAAAAGCGGTTTCCTTTCTGGCGATCATTGCCGGATTTATTCTGATCATTGCATGGATCAATTACATCAATCTGGCAACGGCCAGGTCCATGGAACGGGCCCGCGAAGTTGGGGTACGGAAAGTCATGGGAAGTTTCCGGTCGCAACTTATACGGCAATTTTTGATGGAATCATTTTTGATAAAACTAGGCGCCTTCCTCTTTGCGCTCCTGCTGGTGTGGTTACTGCTCCCTGCTTTTTCCGAATTGGCGGGAAGGAAGTTGGAAATCACATTGCTACAAAGCCCCGGTTTTTGGAAAGGTGCGATAGCCCTGTTTGCGTTGGGGGTCTTGTTGGCTGGATTGTATCCCGCTTTCGTGATGTCAGGTTTCAAACCGGTCGATGTCTTAAAGGGCAGGCTTCAAGCCTCGGCCGGAGGAAGCTATTTGCGAAAAGGCCTTGTGATCTTCCAGTTTGTTGCTTCCATCACCTTGATCGTAGGGACGTTTACGGTTTACCGTCAACTTAGCTTTATGCGCAACAGCGACCTGGGCGTGAACATTGAACGCACCCTGGTCCTCAACGGACCCAGCATTAGTGACTCGACTTACGTCAATCGTTTTGAAGCCTTTCAAAATGACCTTCTGGCTTATCCGGAAATAGCAAAAGTAAGTGCTTCCACCAGTGTGCCCGGACGCCAACCCAATTGGAATGCTGGGGGCATCCGCAGAATTAGCGAGAGTCAGGATAAAGGCAATCAATATCGTGTGCTGGGCATCGATTATGAATTTGTCGAAACCTTTCAGCTTCATTTGGTAGCAGGAAGGAATTTTTCCAAAGATGTTCTTCAACGAGTCAGCCGTGAAACTCATGGGATTCAAATCTATGGAAGAAGCGCTTGAAGAAAAGATCTATTTCTGGGGAGACACCTTTAAGATTGTCGGTGTGCTAAAAGATTACCACCACGAGTCATTGAAGAAAGACATTGAGCCCCTGATCTTCCGACTGATACCCGATGCCACTTCTTTTTATTCGGTTAAGATTAAATCCGAGAATATGGCCCAGACCATTCAACGAGCAGAAGAAAAATTCAAGCACCATTTTCCGGGTAACCCCTTTCAATTCTTCTTTTTGGATCAGTACTACAATCAGCAATACCAGGCCGACCAGCAATTTGGCAAAGTCTTTGGGGTATTTGCCATGCTGGCCATCTTCATTGCCTGCCTCGGGTTGTTTGGCCTATCTTCTTATACTGTTGTTCAACGCACCAAAGAAATCGGGGTCCGTAAAGTGCTGGGTGCTTCGGTGCCGCAGGTGATTACGCTGCTGTTTAAAGATTTTGCGATTTTGGTAATGGTGGCGATCGTACTGGCTGTTCCCGTTTCCTGGTGGGTGCTGTTTAATTGGCTTAATGAATTTGCCAACCGGATTCCCCTCTCCTGGTGGATTTTTGTTGTCCCGAGCCTCATCGTAATCGCAATCGCCTGGATCACGATCGGTATGCATACCTACAGGGCCGCGTCGGCTAATCCAGTGGATTCCTTGCGGTATGAGTAATTGTGCATTTCAACACACCCAACTTTTGATATCTGCGGAATCTTGCCCTTCCCCGATCGGGTGAAAGCTAGTATATTGCACAACTGAAGTAGTGGAGTCTATGACTATTTTCCTGATTGAAGACGATAGGATTTATGCCGAATTCATTAAGAAGGCACTCAGCGAGAATCCGGATTATAAAATCAAATTGTTTACCTCCGCCGAAGATGCCTACGGTGAGGTGAAAGGAAAAGTGCCTGATGTGTTGATCGTCGATTATGATCTTCCCGGTATGAACGGGATCGATCTCTATGAGAAATTAAAGCCCCGGATCTCCAACAATCAAAAAGTAATCATGCTCAGCGCGCTGGACGACGGCAACATGGTGTTAAGCTTTATACAAAAGGGGGTTCGGGATTACGTCATCAAAGACGAGAATGTAATTGAATCGTTGAAAACGATCCTCGATGGAAAAGAGGATGATTATCTTTTTGACTAAACTTATAGCCCGACACGTTAATCGTCTGTCAAAGCCCGTAACCGCACCACAAACGTGGCACCTTGCCCTTCTTCGCTAATACAAAGGATTTCGCCTTTCATTTTGTTTATCATGGCAACGATCAAATAGAGGCCCAGACCCGTTGACGTTTCTCCTCCTGTGGGTTTGGCTGTCAGGTGCCGGTATTTTTGAAATAGATTTTCGTGGTCGTTACGTGTTACACCCGGTCCTTCATCTTTTACGCGGATTTCAACAATGCCCCCTTCGTCACGGACGGAAACCCATACTTGTCTTTGAGGGGGTGAAAATTTTATGGCGTTCGAAATAAGGTTATCCGTAATCCGGGTCATACAGGCCTTGTCCATCACCAGGAAAAGCCGGGGAGGGGCCTCAATATGGATTTGGATATTCTTTTTAGCGGCAATAACGCTATAGTTCTTTATCAACGAAGCAATGACGGCCGTCACATTCAGTGTTTCCGGACGGAGCTCGATACCTTTTTCTTCCAACTTTCGGTTATCAAGAAGGTTGCGCAGCATGTTCAGACCGTCTGCTACGATGAGATGAATTTTGCCGAGATAATCTCGCTGTTCATCGGTTAAGGCGTCTCCGTAAAGAGAAAGCAATTGGACCAAGGCAAAGATGCGGTTAAAAGGACCTTTGAAGTCGTGAGAAACAACGCTGAAAAGGTGTTGCTTTTCCTTGTTGAGTTCCGCCAGTTGGTTGTTTTGCTGTTGGAGTTCCAGCAGGTGCTTTTTGATTTCCTGGCCCTGGAGAAACAGCTGTTTCGCCTGACGCCTAATCTTGCGGTGGAAGCGCGCCAGCAAAATCAGAAGGGAGCTGACCAACAGGCCTGACAAAACGAGAAGGGCGATAATCATAGACAAAGTGAAAGACGAAATTAGCTCACGTTCATAAGGTCCATTCGACGAAGCTCAGAATTTCAGCCTTATTTCATCGGTATAGTCAACCGGAACTTTTACACCAAGGCCATGGACGCGTACCCGAATATAACCCTTGTAATGCAGTTCGTATTTTTTTCCGCTCAACAGGTTCAAGACCGTATCCCATAATCCGATTTTTTTCAGCGTAAGTCGAATTTCCAGGGGAACAGTGAACTCGTCGTTTGCTGGAATCAGAGAATTTAGTTTTTGGTCCGCACGAGCCGATTTTTCTCCATCGACAAACACTTCAACGTTGATCTCTTTGAGTTTCATCCGCACGGGGTTGGGGTTGTAGAAAATGGCCTCGCCGCGGAGAACAGGTGTTCCTTCGGTCGTGTCAATGGCCACATTCCTGATCTTCCGAAGGACCACTTGTTCTTTCGGCACGCAGGAGGAAAGGGTCAGGGCCATTATTAAAAAGGAGGATAACCGTCTCATGGGAAACTCGCAATCAAAAACACTGAGTCCAAAGCTATTAAATTAGCGCCATGAATCCCCTCTACGAGAAAGTGGCTGACGAGCTTGCTGAAGAAGGCTATTCCGTCATCGACCACTTCCTATCGCCTTCGCAGGTAGCGGAGATCCTTCAACTCGACGAGTTCAGGGGTGGATTGTTACAATTCAAAAAAGCAGGCATTGGCAAACAGGAGGAAAAAAAGATCAATGAAAATATTAGGGGGGACTATATCCAATGGATCGATCGCCACAAGGCCTCGCAGGAATTGAAAGTTTATTTGGACCGATTGGACAAAATGATTTCCTATGTCAGTCAAAGTCTATTCCTGAGTCTCAAAGATTTCGAAGTGCACTTAACGATCTATCCGGCAGGCACCTATTACAAGCGCCATCTCGACCAGTTTAGGGGGGATGACCATCGACGGCTTTCCGTGATCTTCTATTTGAATGAAGGTTGGAAAGAGGAGGAGGGAGGTCAACTCAGGCTGCACATGCCTCATGGCCCGCTGGATATTTTTCCGATTGGCGGGAGGCTAGTCTGCTTTCGAAGCGACAAGATTGAGCACGAAGTCCTGCCGGCTACACGTGACAGATTGAGTATTACAGGTTGGATCCTGGACCAATTCGCAGAATTGCGGCACCTTTAAGCTGTTACAAGTTGCCGGTTGCTGCCGGGACCGGCAACCAGTGTGATGTTTGGAAGGGGACAATCGACAAACTAATTTCATGCCGGATTCGGAGTCGGGAATTCCGGCTTGGTCCGAACCCACGGGCAACAGGCAACTAATTTCGTCAACTAACATAATTCAACATGAATTTCCGCATCGAAAAAGACACTATGGGCGAAGTACAAGTGCCCGCCGACAGATACTGGGGTGCCCAGACGGAGCGTTCACGCAACAACTTCAAGATCGGCCCCGAAGCGAGCATGCCAAAAGAAATCATTTACGCCTTTGGTTATTTGAAAAAGGCTGCGGCCATGGCCAATCACGAATTGGGTGTGCTCAGTGCGGATAAAAAGGACATGATCGCCAAAGTTTGCGACGAAATCCTGGCCGGTAAACTCGATGGTGAATTTCCCCTTGTGATTTGGCAAACCGGCTCAGGCACGCAAAGCAACATGAATGCGAACGAGGTAATTGCTTATCGGGCTCATGTTCTTTCCGGAGGAAAACTCACAGACGAAAAGAAAGTCCTTCATCCAAACGATGATGTCAATAAATCACAATCATCCAATGATACCTTTCCGACCGCCATGCATATTGCCGCGTATAAGCTGGTCGTGGAACTTACCGTACCCGGAATGAAAAAATTGCGCGAGGCAATTGCAAGGAAGACAACGGAATTCAAACATATTGTTAAAACGGGTCGCACTCATTTTATGGATGCAACGCCCTTGACCCTGGGCCAGGAATTTTCCGGTTACGTTCAGCAAATTGACAACAGCCTTCGGGCACTTAGCAATGCCCTGGGGGCGGTTTGCGAATTGGCGTTGGGGGGCACCGCCGTAGGAACAGGATTAAATACCCCGCCGGGTTACGATGTGTTGGTGGCAAGAAAAATTGCTGAACTGACCGGTCACCCGTTCATCACGGCACCCAATAAGTTTGAAGCGCTCGCAGCGCACGATGCCATGGTAGAATTGTCCGGAGCATTAAAACGATCGGCAGTATCATTGATGAAAATCGCCAACGATATCCGCATGCTCAGCTCGGGTCCCCGCAGCGGAATCGGGGAAATTATCATTCCGGATAATGAACCCGGTTCCTCCATTATGCCAGGAAAAGTAAACCCCACTCAGCCGGAGGCCATGACCATGGTCTGTGCCCAGGTGATCGGAAACGATGTAGCGGTTTCGGTCGGTGGAGCAACCGGTCATTTCGAATTGAATGTATTCAAGCCCATGATCGCCGCCAACGTTCTTCAATCTGCCAGACTGATCGGGGACGCATGCAATTCTTTTGCGGAAAAGTGCGCCGTTGGAATAGAGCCTAATTTGCCGGTAATTAAACGGCATATGGAGAATTCGTTGATGCTGGTGACCGCTCTCAATACCCACATCGGTTACGAAAATGCCGCTAAGATTGCCAAGAAGGCGCACAAGGAAAACAAGACCTTACGGGAGGCAGCAGTTGAACTCGGTCTCCTCACGTCACAGCAATTTGACGAATGGGTAAGACCGGAGAGGATGGTTGGGAGCCTTTGAACTGCCCTGCCGCCGGTCTGCGGGGCATTTTCGTAGAGACTCGTCACGCCCTGTTCAGGGGAGGGGTTTTGGCGAGGCTCAAATATTTCTTACTTTTAACATTGAAATTAAACCCTTACCCAATGAAAACTCGAGTTTTGATTGTCTGCCTGGCTCTTATTTTTTCCGGCACCCAAGTTTTCGCTCAACTTTCCAAGAAAGAGAAGAAAGAATGGAAAAAGAAAGCCAAGGAATACGCTAAGAACCCTGCCAACTTGAAGCAAATGGTCGAAGAGAAGCAAGTCGCTGATAACACCGTCACTTCTTTAAAAGGGGACATCAGCAAATTGCAATCCTCCATCAGCGACAAGAACGGCAAGATTGCCGACCTGGAGGACCAAATCTCTAAAATGAGGAGCGAGCTCACATCCGCTAAAGCAGAACTAGAGCAGCTTAAGGCAGCGCCTCCTGTAAACACGATGGACTATTCTAAAGGAGTTATTTTTAAAGTGCAGATCGGGGCTTTCAAGAATAAAGATCTTTCCAAATATTTTGAAAACAATCCCAACTTCAGTGGAGAAGTGAAAGAAGGAGACCCGCAGAGGGTAACCATAGGGATCTTCCGTGACTATTGGGAAGCCGACACATTTAAAAAGTACTTGCGTGAAATGGGTGTTAAAGACGCCTGGATCGTCCCCTATAAAGATAGTCAGCGTGTAGAAATTAAAGATGTTCTGGAAGGTGTGGTGGGCGACAAAGTACCTGAAAAAAAGCCAGCCAACTAATCGGTATCTTTCCCTGGGAAAGCCCCGACGCGTCGGGGCTTTTTTGTTTGTTAAAAGGAAATCCAGACAAAATGTTGTTTTCATTTTTAGTTTTGTTTTGGGTGTGCAAATTTTGTCGGGCACAAACCCTTGGTTCCAGATTTGATTCCTAACCATTTATAAGGTGTTGAGATTCGTATTCATTATCTTTTTTGTTTTTTCGGTGCTGCTTCAGGGCCTTGCCCAAATTCGACTCAATACACTCACCATTGGGCCGAATGAAGTATTTGAACTTCAGAATACCGATGTGATGGTGGTTGATACGCTTATTCTTCGCGACTCTTCCCGAGTGGTACTGAACGCATTAAAAAAAGACAACTTCATTCACTTAAAGAAGCTCATCGTTGGCTGGGGAAGTGCGATCGTGGGAAAAGGCACACCGGGAATACCCGGAGCCACGGGCCCTTCTGCGGTGACAGCAGGCGGACCCTGCAGAGATGGCACGGCTGGGCTACCCGGCACGCCCGGCACGGCCGGTTCCAGTGGTGTTAACTTATTTCTTTACATCGATGAACTGCTTATCAAGGGCAATCTTGTGGTCGACCTGGCTGGAGGTGACGGTGGTGACGGTGGCAAGGGAGGCAATGGCGGCGATGGCAATACAGGCACAAGACTTTGTCAGGGAGGTAATGGCGGCGATGGCGGAGCAGGGGCTGCAGGAGGAAGGGGTGGCCAGGGAGGCAGCCTCACGATCACTTCAATATATGGGGCTAACCTGCGGAACTCGATGGGTGAAAAAATCATCGTTAGGTCCTATGGAGGATTTGGCGGGATTGGAGGAGAAGGGGGCATGGGCGGGCAGTGTGGTCTTAGCCCATCGCGGGATGGTGACCAGGGCAGAAAGGGGCAAACGGGATTGCAGGGGAAGGCTGGCAAGTCAGGCGGTATATTTTATGTGCAGAAATGAATCATGCTTAAGCGTTGGATCTATAAGCCGATTGCCACCTCTGAAGAGATTGAACGACTTAGCAATCTGATTAATATTAATCCCCATCTGTCCGCCGTTCTGCTGCAACGGGGCGTTGAAGATTTTCAATCGGCCAGGAAATTCTTTCGTCCTTCGCTGGACCAACTTCACGATCCCTTTCTCATGACGGACATGGGTCTTGCTGTGGAGCGAATTCACAAAGCTATTCTCAACCGTGAAAAAGTGCTGGTGTACGGTGATTACGATGTGGACGGTACGACCGCTGTTGCATTAGTGTTTAGTTATATTAAAAGTTTTTATGAGAATTGCGATTTCTATATCCCTGACCGGTCTGCCGAAGGATACGGCGTCTCTAAGGCCGGAGTCATTTGGGCCGAAGAAAACGGATTCACTCTGATCATTGCGCTCGACCTTGGCATCAAGGCTGCTGACATGGTCGTGTTGGCGGGTCACAAAGGAATCGATTTCATTATTTGTGATCATCACTTGCCCGGCGCTCAACTGCCGCAGGCGGTAGCGGTGCTTGATCCCAAACGAGTAGATTGCCAGTATCCTTTTAGCGAGCTCAGCGGGTGCGGCCTGGGATTTAAATTGATACAAGCGTATTCCCGGCTCTACCGCAACGAGGAGGAAGTTTACCAATACCTCGACCTGGTGGCTGTAAGCATTGCTTCCGATATTGTTCCCATCAACGGAGAAAACCGCATTCTTGCCCACCTTGGACTGAAGAAGCTGAACGAAAATCCTTTACCCGGCCTGAAAGCATTGAAGGAAATTGCCGGAATAAAAAATGAACTGGATATAGCCGGTGTTGTATTCACACTTGGGCCGCGTATCAATGCCGCAGGTCGGGTTGCACACGCAAAAGGTGCGGTCGAACTGCTCATTTCAAAAACGGAAGAGGAAGCAAACGCCTTGGCCCAGAAAATTGACACAAAAAATGATTTGAGAAGGGAGTTTGACCTGACTATAACGGAGGAAGCGATTGCCATGATCGAAGGTGATGATAAGCTGCGAAATGCAAAGTCCACCGTGCTTTTTAAGAATACGTGGCACAAAGGAGTAATTGGCATAGTTGCTGCTAGGTGTGTTGAGAAATACTACCGCCCCACTGTGATCCTTACCGAATCCAATGATAAAATTACCGGGTCTGCCCGCAGTGTACACGGTTTTGACCTATATCAGGCGATTTCCCGGTGCGGCGATCTGTTGGAGAAGTTTGGCGGCCATAAATATGCCGCGGGACTCACATTGAACCGCAGCAATGTGGAAGCCTTCCAGCAGCGTTTTGAGCAAGTTGTTTCCTCATCGATTACGGAAGAGATGCAAACGCCCGTTGTGGAAATTGATGTCCCCATCCGCCTGGATGCTATCAACTCAAAATTCAATGGGGTTATGAAGCAAATGGCTCCCTTTGGCCCGGAAAACCCTAAGCCGGTTTTTGAGGCCAAAAACATGTTTGTATTCAATTCCCTCAGCAGCTTCAAAGAAAAGCATTTGCGTTTCCTGGCTGGCCAGGAGGGAAATGAAAACGTGTTCAGTACCGTAGGCTTTGACATGATGGGCTATTACGATCGGATCGCTAGCGGAGATATCTTTCGGATGGCGTTCACTCTGGAAGAAAACACGTTCAACGGTCACACCTCCCTGCAACTTAGAATTAAAGACATCAAATTCGATTAACATGGTTTTGAGAGCTGAAAATCTTGTTAAGAAATATAAAAAACGCACGGTGGTAAATAACGTGTCGGTGCGCGTTGAACAAGGCGAGATCGTAGGGCTCCTGGGGCCGAACGGAGCGGGAAAAACAACGAGCTTCTACATGATTGTGGGCCTGATCAAACCCAATGCGGGGGAAATCTTCCTGGAGGATGAAAACATCACATCCTTGCCGATGTACCAGCGCGCCAAGCTCGGCATTGGGTACCTGGCGCAGGAAGCTTCCGTCTTCCGAAAACTCACCGTAGAGGAGAATATTCTTGCCCCATTGGAAATGAGGGATATGAGTAAAAAGGACAGAAAGGAAAAAGTTGAAAAGCTGCTGGAGGAATTTAGCCTCACGCAAGTGCGAAAAAATCTGGGCATGGTGCTCTCGGGAGGAGAACGAAGAAGGACAGAAATTGCGCGCGCCCTGGCCGTCGATCCTAAATTTGTCTTGCTCGATGAACCGTTTGCCGGGGTTGACCCTATAGCAGTAGAAGAGATCCAATCCATCGTCGGCAGGTTGAAAAAGAAGAATATCGGCATTCTGATCACCGACCACAACGTAGACGAGACCCTGACCATCACCGACCGTGCCTATCTGATGGTAGAAGGAAAATTGTTCAGGGCAGGTTCTTCTGAAGAACTCGCCAATGACCCTATGGTCAGAAAAGTGTACCTGGGTCAAAACTTTCAATTGCGGAAACCGAGAATAGAGGCCCCATAGTTGAGATTAGGACTGCGGGTTCCGTTTGGGTCTCTGAGTAAACTGAAATCGGTTACCGGTTACCGGTAGATTAGAGGTAGACTCCTGTGTCAAATGCTATTCTGGACAGGTGATTTTACTCCGGCCACGACTTGGCGCTTAGCAGATTTCAACAAGATTAGCAGGCAGGCTTTAAATCATGAGCTGAAATCGACTGCTTACCGCTTACTGATTACCGCTTACCGTTTTTTGGTTATCATCCCACAGCGCCTATTTTTGCGCATTCAATAGCATGCAAATCATCAATTCCATACTGACCTGGGTTATGAAGAAGCGGATTCATCAGATCGAGCTATTCATGAAATACCCCCACGAAGTCCAGGACGAAGTTTTGAAGAAACTGCTGTCAACCGCCCGCTTTACGGAGTTTGGTCAGCATTATGCTTTCGAAGATCTCATCAATTATGAGGATTTTAGAAAGAGGATCCCTGTCCATACCTACGAACAAACCTTTCCTTATATTGATCGGTTGATGCGGGGGGAACAAAATGTCTTGTGGCCCTCGGAAATAAAATGGTTTGCAAAATCTTCCGGCACGACCAACGCCCGAAGCAAATTCATACCCGTTTCGCCGGAAGCCCTGGAGGAATGCCATATGAAAGGAGGCAAAGACCTGCTCTCTATTTATGTAAACAACTTTCCGGAAACTAAGATATTCAATGGCAAAGGCCTGGGCATTGGCGGAAGTTATCAGGTAAATGAATTTGACCCGACTGCCTCTTCTCACTACGGCGACGTGTCTGCCGTGATCATGCAAAATCTTCCGCCCTGGGCAGAGTTTATCCGCACACCCAGTCTGGAGGTGGCGCTGATGGGCGATTGGGAGGACAAAATCGACAAGATTGCAGCCGAAACGGCGAAAGTGGACGTGGCTCACATCGCAGGAGTTCCGACATGGACAGTGTTGCTCATCCAGCGAATTCTGGAGATACAAAAGAAAAACAACATTCTCGAAGTGTGGCCCAACCTGGAAGTCTTCTTTCACGGTGCAGTATCCTTTACCCCGTATCGAAACCTCTTTAGGAGTTTGATTCCGGGAGACCGGATGAATTATTGGGAAACCTACAATGCCAGTGAAGGCTTCTTCGGAATCCAGGACAGGAAAGATTCCGACGAGCTCTTATTGATGCTCGACTACGGCGTGTTTTATGAATTCATCCCGATGGAAGAAGTTGACAAGGAGTACCCTGAAGCACTAAGTTTGAGTGAAGTTGAGATTGGCAAAAACTATGCGTTGGTCATCACTACCAATGCCGGGCTTTGGCGCTACAACATCGGAGATACGGTCAAGTTCACCAGCCTTTCTCCCTACCGCATAAGAATTTCGGGACGAACAAAACATTTCATCAATGCATTCGGCGAAGAGGTGATTATCGAAAATGCCGAAACGGCGGTGACACGAGCCTGCGAACTCACCGGGGCGGTGATTAACAATTTTACAGCCGCCCCGATTTACCTTCAAAAATCAAAGCGGGGCGGCCACGAATGGATCATTGAGTTCAAAATCAAGCCGGGCAACCTCGATGACTTTACACGTATCCTCGACGAGACCTTGCGAAAAGTCAACTCCGATTACGACGCAAAACGATTCCACGATCTGGCTTTGGTCGGGCCTAAAATA
>WNFM01312395.1_pt1 | contig 16024 bp, 13 predicted proteins | sample 5400271 | NCBI WGS metagenome assembly WNFM01 (sample SAMN13153352, study PRJNA577476) | soil metagenome | isolation source: 60 cm saprolite on Douglas fir-dominated hillslope | place: USA:California | collected 2013-09-17
TGAAATGCAACAGCGAACCGAACGGTGTCGCGTAGACGACCTCCTCGGTCACCTCCAATTCCCGATTGCCGACCAGCACCTTGTCGATGCCGTAAGGCGGGCGCGCATAGGTGAGCGTGGTGCGTGAGATCAGCTCGAGTGCTGCGGCGAGCCGTCCGAACAGTTTGTCGGAGACGCCTTGCGGCACCAGGTTGAGATATTTCAGCGCATGTGCGGCCCCGTTCCGCCATGGTTCCGTGAGGTCCATGTGGTTCTGATACGCCTGATACATCATGGACATCATCCGGATTCCGCCCCTGCCCCTGTTGCTATGCAATATCGAAGCCAATGCGGAGTCAATCAGCCTCGTAAACTGGCACGTCGCTTGCTGCAGGAGGTGTGTAAAGTATAGATTATGGGCGCTTGGCCGCGGCACGCTTCGGCGGGGAGCGGTGCCCGCATGGCCCTGGCGGGCGTTCAGGTGTGAGGAAAGAGCCATATGGCGAAAGCGACACTGACCATCAGCAGCAAGAATTACTCGTCGTGGTCGCTGCGCGGCTGGCTGCTGACCAAGTTTTCCGGGCTCGAGTTCGATGAGATCATCACCGCGCCCGACGATGCATCGGCGCGGGCCGAAATCCTGCTGCTGTCGTCATCGATCCTGGTGCCGTGCCTGCGCCACGACGGCGTCACCGTATGGGATACGCTGGCGATCGCGGATTATCTCAACGAGGTCAGGCCGGACGCCGGCCTGTTGCCGGCGGACCGCATCCTGCGCGCGCATTGCCGATCGATCTGCGGCGAAATCCATTCGGGGTTCACGACGCTGCGCGCGTCGCTGCCGGTCAACCTGAAAGGCCATTTCCCGGGCTTCAAGATCTGGTCGCGCGCGCAGGCCGATATCGATCGGGTCTGCACGATCTGGCGCGAATGCCTGACCCAATCCGGCGGTCCGTTCCTGTACGGCGAACGCACTATGGCGGACGCCATGTACGCGCCGGTCGTGACCCGCTTCATGACCTATGATGTGAAGCTGGAGCCGCGGCTCAAGGCCTACGCCGAAATGATCATGGCGACGCCGGAGATGGTAGAATGGATCGCCGCCGCCAAAGCCGAGCCCGCCGACATCGAGGAGCTCGAGGTCGAATATTAGGCAGTTCGTTGCCTGTTTGAAGGGCTTAAGCAGCGGGCACGCTTTGCCCAACTTGATGCCATCCCGGGCATCTGTATCGGCCGCTCCGCCCGTCCGGGGCCGTTGCGCGAAAATTGGCGCAACCCAAATTTCAGATTGCCGCCAGCGGCTTCGCTGCCTCAGCGGCCGCGGCCGCGAAATTCGCCGCGGTGCAGCGCGGCTGGCGTGATTTTCGCATAGCACAATGAAGCTCACAGCAAGGCGATCCAGCCCTGCCAAATTATTGGTCGCGCATTTGTGAATCAGCACGCTGTCGTCAACAAATTTTCCCGCGTCAAACCCGACGATACCGAATTCACGGGAGGCGGTCTGCGCGACTTCTTCCGGTATCGCGATCTCGGGATCTCGTTGAAATACTCAGATTGGAGGGTGTCATGAATGTACATGCCGCGGTCGATCTCAAATGGCCTGGCCTTACCCGCCCGAACGGCGATCCCATCCGTCTGAATAACAAGAATTTCGTGGCTATCGATCGCGACCGGGATGCTTCACACGAGGCGACTTATCGCCCGCAGGCCCTCTACAATCGCGCGAACGAAGGCTTCCATGCGAACAACGAAACCTTCTTGCTCCACGAGGTTTCGACAAATCTGCCGATTTACCTCCCCGACACCGGCCCCACCGATTTCCATCTTCACCTTCCACCGGGCGGTTACCAGCTCGTGCTGGTCACATCGGGCATGTTCACCTTCGACTACGATGGCCGATTTTACGCCGTCGGCCCTGGTGCGGTGATGCTGCAGAGTGCGATCGTGCATCGCCAGCTGTTTTACACTTGGTCGGGGTTGTCCACGGAAGAAAATCTGAAAACGTCGCAGACAGTGGTGCCAGATCCGATTTCCATGGGCTATTCCGGCAAGTTTCTTGAAGCCTTCATTACCGATCCCACGACCTTCCCTAACCCGACGGTGGTGGGTCCGGATCACATCAACGAAGCGGAAACGCCCCGTGTGGCCTGGAGCCATCCGCTGCATGATCGCCCATCCGATGCCTGCTTTTGGCTTCAGGATCCGTTGGAGCTTGAAGCGCTTTACAAGCCGCTGGCGGCTGGTGCACCGATCAAATCCGCCGCGCCCGTTTATGTGCGCGATATGGGAATCGAGGTTCCGAGCGGTCGTCTTACAACTGGACACATTATAGCGACCGACCCGCGTGGCCAATCGCTCCTGCCGAAGAGCGCCTCGGCAGCGGACACCGCCTTTCTCGAGAAAGGCGAGGTTGTTATCTATCGCGTCATTCGCGGCACGGCTGAATTCAGGAATAGCGCCGGGGAGAATTTTGAACTTGCGACCGGCGATACGGTTACGGCGGGCAAGAACGCGATAAGTCTCGTAGGGGTAGGCGAAAATACTCAAATCCTCCGGCTAGGCTTGCTGAATGGCATGGAGAATCTTCGCAGTTGGACGCCAACGCAGCGTGACGAAATTGACGGCTTGGCTGGTCAAATCATTACGCGGAAGGACATTCGTCCGCTGCGTACCCAAGGAAAGCCGGTCGGGTATTTGTACGAGTGATGCGGGCGCGATGGGACGAAGCCACCGCGCTCGCCCGACATGGAGTATCTCGAAATCGTCAGCCCGGCGGATTTCAAGACCGTCGATGTGCCGCCGGCCACCGACAAGGCGCCGCCGGTGACGCCCAGGAAATAGCGGCCGTAATTGCCCTCCTCGGAGGAATTAACGTTTGTGGTCGGCCGTTTGCTGCAGTCGGTCGCAGCGCCACTGAATGTGGTGCGCCGTCAGGGCTTTAGGCCGATATCTAGCCGTGAACACGGGAGTACGGAGCTTCACGGCTGATTCGGGCGCGGTTCGTTCCGTGCGCGTTCCAAACCCTAAGATTCCCATCAGGCATCAGTGGTTTCCGTCGCATTTTGGCACAGCGCGAGATGGCTCAAGCTTTGGCTCGCTGCCGGCGCCAGCCGACCACGGTCGCCTCGACGGCGCCGCCGGATTCATGGTTGCGCCATGTCCCATCGACAAAGCGGCAGGCGAACGGCAATTGATAGGTGCCGCTATGGTCCTCGCACAGCACCTGGACCGGCAGATCCGGCGGCGGTTCTCCATTGCCATCGAATTCGGCCAGTCGTCGTTCGCGCGTCGCCATTTTTTGATTCTCCTTGAGAAATTTGATTCTCCTTGAGAAAGACGCAACCTGCTCGGGTATCGCGTCCTTGAACCCCATGGCTCGACACCTGAACGCGCGATTGAGGTTTCAGTGTGATATCCTCGCAGCCTTCGACCAAGCTCGCAACAAATTGAATGTAACGAGCGTTCTTTGACAGAGAGGATTTGATGATCGGCCGCATCGCGCTCGTCGCATCGGTGGCTTCTGCGCTCCTCATGCTGGTTTCGGCGGGCGCGCGGGCGCAGGATGTTCCCGGCATCGAAATCTGCACCGTCGAAAAGACCATGGAACGGCGCACCAGCTGCCTGCAGAGCAATGTCGATTTCCTGCAGAAGACAATGTCAAAACTCGCCGCCGATCATCAGCAGAAGCTCGATGCCGCCAAGGCGCAGATCGAGAGCCTGAAGGCGACGGTGGCGAGCTTGCAGAAGATCGTGGACGATTTGCAGGCCGCGCAGAAAAAAGCGGCGGAGGATCAGAAGAAGATGGAAACGCCGGCGGCGAAGGATGCTTCGCCGCCAGCCAAAGATGGCGGGAAATGAAATAAGCGAACATCTCAGTCTTTGCGCCTGCGCAACCTCACACCATGAAAAATCCATCATGGGCGTGGGCAAGGGCCGCAAGCGCGTCGTGGTTGACCGGGGCGATCGAACCGCCATGGTGGGCCAGATCGAAGGCAAAAGTCTGGCCGGTGTCGAGCGAGCCGTCAGACTTCTGTCCTTTGATGGTCTCGGTCAGCTTGCCGTAGTCGAAGGCGACCGCCGTATCATGGCCGCCGTCGGTGGCGTAACCGGCCACTCTGACATTGTCGAGCGTGAGATCGTAGACCTTCTGAGGCGTGCCTCCTCCGGCCGGCTTCAACCCGATGAGTTCCACACTCGGGATGTGTTTGCCGGTAGCCGCGTCCTTGAGCAGGGTAACAAGACCCGGCGACTGTCCTGCGATGTCGACCATCAGCGGATCGAACTGCGGCTTGCTGCCACTGCCGCCGGCGCCACCATTGGTGAATTTGGTCAGTTCGTTAAAAGTGACCTCGTCAACCCTGAAGTCGCCCTCAAAACCCTTGATGGTTGAATCGCCGGTTACACCATCGACTTTCAAGAGATAGGTCAGCGCGGGCCCAGCATGGGAGTTGGCCAAGGCGGCGAGGGCGTCGTGGTTGACCGGCGCGATCGCGCCGTGATGGGTGAGATCGAAGCTAAAGCTCTGTCCGGTGTCGGGCGTGCCGTCGGGCTTCTGCCCGTTGATGGTCTCGGTCAGCTTGCTGAAGTCGAAGGCGAGGGCGGTATCGTGGCCGCTGTCGGCGGCGTAACCGGCGATCCTGACGTCGTTGAGCTTAAGATCGTAAACCTTTTGGGGCGTGCCTTCGCCGGCCGGTTTCAAGCCGACAAGCTCCACGCTCGGGATATGCTTCCCCGTGGTCGCGTCCTTGAGCAGGGTAACGAGACCTGGAGACACTCCTGCGAGATCGACCGTCAGCGGATCGAACTGTGCCTTACCGGCGACTGCGCCGCCAATGGCCAGCTTGGTCAATTCGTTGAAGGTGAACTCATCGACGGTGAAATAGCCTTCAAAACCCTTGATCGTTGAATCGCCGGTCACCCCATCGACCTTCAAGAGATAGGTCAGTGCGGGCCCAACATGGGAATGGGCAAAGGCCGTCAGAGCATCATGGTTGACCGGGGCAAGCGAGCCGCCATGAGCAAGATCGAAAGTAAAGCTCTGGCCCGTATCGAGCGTGCCGTCAGGCTTCTGCCCTTGGATGGTCTCGGTCAGCTTGCTGAAGTCGAAGGCGAGGGCAGTATCGTGCTTGCCGTCGGCGGCGTAACCAGCCACCGCGACGTTGTTGAGCGTGAGATCATAGATCTTCTGCAGCGTGCCTTCGCCGGCGGGTTTTAAGCCGACGAGCTCCACGCTCGGGATGTGTTTGCCGGTGGCCGCGTCCTTGAGCAGGGTAACGAGACCCGGCGGCAATCCTGCGATGTCGACCGTCAGCGGATCGAACTGCGCCTTGCCGGCACCTGCGCCGCCAATGGCGAACTTGGTCAATTCGTTGAAGGTGAACTCGTCGACGGTGAAGTAGCCTTCAAAGCCTTTGATGGTTGAATCGCCGCTCACCCCATCGACCTTCAAGAGATAGGTCAGCGCGGGCCCAGTATGGGAGTGGGCAAAGGCCGCAAGGGCATCGTGGTTGACCGGGGCGAGCGAGCCGCCGCTATGTGTAAGATCGAAACTAAAAGTCTGGCCCGTGTCGAGGGTGCCGTCGGGCTTCTGGCCTCGGATGGTCTCGGTCATTTTGGTGTAGTCAAAGGCCAGAGCCGTATCGTGCTTGCCGTCGGCGGCGTAGCCGGCCAGCGCGACATTGTTGAGCGTGAGATCGTAGACCTTCTCCAGCGCGCCTTTGTCCGGCTTCAAGCCGACAAGTTCCACGCTCGGGATGTGTTTGCCGATAGCCGCGTCCTTAAGCAGGGTCACGAAACCCGGCGATAATCCAGCGATGTCGACCATCAGCGGGTCGAACTGCGCCTTGCCGGAACTGCCGCCAGCGCCGCCACTGGCCAGCTTGGTCAACTCGTTGAAAGTGAACTCGTCGACGGTGAAGTAGCCCTGATAGCCGTCGATCTTTGAATCGGCCTTTACCCCATCGATCTTCAAGAGATAGGTCAGTGCGGGCCCAACATGAGAGTGCGCAAAGGCCGCGAGGGCGTCGTGGTTGACTGGCGCGATCGAGCCGCCATTGTGGGCAAGATCGAAGGTAAGAGTTTTCGTGTCGAGCGTGCCGTCGGGCTTCTGTCCGTGGATGGTCTCGGTCAGCTTGCTGTAGTCGAAGGCAAGCGCCGTATCGTGCTTGCCGTCGGCGGCATAGCCGGCCACCGTGACATTGTTGAGCGTGAGATCGTAGACCTTTTCCAGCGCGCCTTTGTCCGGTTTCAAGCCGACGAGCTCTATGCTCGGGATATGCTTGCCGGTAGCGGCGTCCTTGAGCAGGGTAACGAGACCTGGCGATAATCCTGCGATGTCGACCATCAGCGGGTCGAACTGGGCCTTGCCGGTGCTGCCGCCAGCGCCACCATTGGCCAGCTTGGTCAGCTCGTTGAAGGTGAACTCGTCGACGGTGACGTAGTTTTCAAACCCCTTTATCGTTGAATCGCCCGTCACCCCATCGATCTTCAAGAGATAGGTCAGCGCGGGCCCGATATGGGAGTGAGCAAAAGCCGCGAGGGCATCGTGGTTGACCGGCGCGATCGAGCCGCCACTATGGACAAGATCGAAGGTAAGAGTTTTCGTGCCCAGCGAGCCGTCAGGCTTCTGTGCGTTGATGGTCTCGGTCAATTTGCTGTAGCCGAAGGCGAGTGCGGTATCGTGCTTGCCGTCAGCGGCATAGCCGGCCACCGTGACATTGTTGAGCGTGAGATCGTAGACTTTCTGCAGCGTGCCTTCGCCAGCCGGTTTCAGGCCGACAAGCTCCACGCTCGGGATGTGTTTGCCGGTAGCCGCATCCTTGAGCAAGGTAACGAGACCCGGCGGCAATCCCGCGATGTCGACCATCAGCGGATCGAACTGCGGCTTGCCGGAACCACCGCCAGCGCCGCCATTGGCGAACCTGGTCAATTCGTTGAAGGTGAACTCGTCGACGGTGAAGTAGCCTTCAAATCCCTTGGTGGTTGAATCGCCTTTTATCCCATCGATCTTCAAAAGATATGTCAGCTGTGCATTTGCCATCGATATCCCCCTAATGCGAGAGCGACTAGCAGCTTGGTGACGGCACGTTCAAAAAAATTTCTGATTCAATCACCGTGTTCGAAGAGCAGCCAAAATAATCCGCGGCAGATGAGTTCACAAGCGACAGCTGATCGAACATTGCAGCGCAGCATCTCTTCCAGGCCAACACGCGGCCGAACTTAGCCTCGGCTTCGACTGGCGGTATGTGAATTCCTTCACACATGCCAAAATGAAATGGCGCATTCCGATGGGGCGGAACGCGCCAAATTGTCTCGAATTTTCTGGACCGGAACCTAGCTCTTTTCCCCCGACATGATCGGTCCGAACAATTCCCAGCTCTCATCTTTGAAGCGCATCATCTGCAGCTGCTCGAGCGGTGCGAAATCGGTCGGGCTGGTTTTTATCTTGGTTCCCGGCACATAGATTCCGATCTCGAAGTTCAGATTGGCCGCCTGCCTCATGATGTTTTCGCGCGTGAGGTCGTCACCGCACTGGCGCAGCACCTGCTCGAGCCCCTTGGCGATGCCGTAGCCAAACACGGTGGCGGCGTCTTCCTGATCGCCTTCCGGATACCATTTGGTCATGAACGCGCGCCATTCGTTCATGGCCGGATCGTTTTTCCACTGCGGATCCTTGGGATCCTTCAGATACGCCGCGCTGAGAATGCCTTCGCTGTTCTCGTAGCCGGCCGGCTTCATGACGCTGCCGACCGACACCGAGACGTTGGTGAGAAAATGGATCGGATTCCATTTCAGCTCGCCGATCTTCTTGATCGCCTGCGCGGCAAATTTCGGCGTCGTGATGTTGACGAAAATGTCGGGGTTGGCGGTCTTGATCTGGACGACCTGCGAATCCACCGTCGGCGAAGTGGTTTCGTAGGACGCTTCGATGACGATCAGCTTGCTGGCTTGGTCGCCGAGGCCCTCGCGCAGGCCGGTCACATAATCTTTTCCGAAATCGTCGTTCTGATAGAGAACGCCAATCGTTTTGCCGGGATAGTTTTTCAGGATATAGGCCGCGTAAATGCGCGCCTCGACCTGATAGCTCGGCTGCCAGCCCATGGTCCAGGGAAAGTTCTTCGGGTCATTCCATTTGGCCGCACCCGTGGAAACGAACAACTGCGGCACCTTCTTCGCGTTCATGTACTTTTGGATCGCGGTATTGTTCGCGGTGCCGAGCGAATTGAAGATCAACAGGACTTCGTCGCTTTCGACCAGCTTGCGCGCCTGCTCCACGGTCTTGGCTGGATTATATGCGTCGTCATAGCTGATGAAATCGATCTTGCGGCCGTTGATGCCGCCTTCGGAATTGATCCTGTTGAAATAGGCGGCCTCGGTTTTGCCGATTGTCGCATAGGCGGAGGCCGGCCCCGAATAGGGCATGATGTTGCCGATCTTGATCTCGGTATCGGTCGCACCGGGATCGTATCTCTTTTGCGCATCGGCTGTACAGGCGACCGCAACCGCGAGAATCGCCGCAAGCATGGCGGATTTGGCGTGGCTCAAGACACGGTGGTGCATCATCGTCCTCCCTGACGTGCTGACCGAAGCTCAGGCAGCCTCTTTGTGGGGCAGCTCTTTGAGCAAACGGACTGAATGCCGCTTGAGTATGCACGATCGGGGCGATGTTGCCAGCGACGGCTGCGATGCTATTTTCCGCGTGGTGGAAGAAAGCGGCAGTCCGCAAGCGTCCGGTGACGGTTCCGTGAAATCGCCGGAGCAGAGCAAGGACTGTCAAACGAAACGCGGGTGACGCGGTAAAACGAATCCAGCCCAGAAGGCGCTCTGGTTTATCGAAGGCCATCTGCCCGAGCCGTTGACGCTTGACGAGATCTCGGGCGTCGCCGGCGTCTCGCGCTTCCACATGGTCCGCTCGTTCGCGGCGGCCACGGGGTTTTCGGTCATGCGCTACGTCCGCGCCCGGCGGCTTTCGGAAGCCGCGCGGGCGCTTGCCGGTGGCGCGCCCGATATCCTCACTTTGGCGCTGGATGCGGATTACGGCTCTCACGAAGCATTCACCCGCGCGTTCCGCGACCATTTCGGGATCACGCCCGAGATGGTCCGCGCCGCAACGCGTCTCGACAACCTCAGACTTCAGGAGCCGATCCAGATGGACTCAACCCTCACAGACAAACTGCTGGCACCGCGTTTTGAGACCGGCAAGGCGCTATTGGTCGCCGGACTCGGCGGGCGTTACTCCTGCGAGAACGGCGCCGGCATTCCCGGTCAGTGGCACCGTTTCCATCAGTGCGTTGCCGACGTTCCGAACCAGATCGGGGAGGTGGCTTACGGCGGCTGCTGCAACGGCGACGACGCCGGAAATTTCGACTACATTTCGGGCGTCGAAGTCTCCGACTTCTCCGACCTGCCGCGCGAATTTGCGAGAGTCCGGATCCCCGAACAGAGATACGCGGTCTTCACCCATAGCGACCACATCTCGACCATTCGCCGCACCGTCAACACGATCTGGAATCACTGGCTGCCGGCTTCGGGACTGAAGGCGGCGGACGCGCCCAATTTCGAGCGTTACGACGAGAAATTCAATCCGGTGACCGGCGATGGCGGCCTCGAAGTCTGGGTGCCGGTCAAGGAGTAGAAAAGCGTTTTCGAGCGAAGTGGGTACCGGTTCGCGTAAAGAAAACGCGTCGAATAAAGACCTAGAGCCTATTCGGTTCTGACAGAACCGAATAGGCGATACGCTTGGCTGCCTTGCGCAGCCTGATGTCGGCTTGGCAAGCGATAGCGACTTTGCCATAACGTTGCGCAACGAAATCGTTGCGCGCGCCGAATGAGCCTCAAATCCTCCGGCGCCCAAGAAAAGCTGGGGGATTCCGATGGCTGATGTCCGCGTTCTCGCTACCGATCTGGAATTCCCCGAAGGGCCGGTGGTGATGCCGGACGGATCGGTGGTGCTGGTCGAAATCCGCGGCCGGCGGCTGACGCGGGTCTGGCCGGACGGGCGCAAGCAGGTGGTCGCAAAAATTCCCGGCGGCCCCAATGGGGCTGCGATAGGGCCCGACGGCAAATGCTATATCTGCAACAATGGCGGTTTCAGCTGGACTCTTTCGCGCGGCACCATGATGCCGGGCGCGCCGTCGCCTGCCGAATATATCGGCGGCTCGATCCAGCGCGTCGATCTCGCAACCGGCAAGGTCGAAACCCTGTTCGACAAATGCGGCGAGCATCCGCTGAAGGGGCCGAACGATCTCGTGTTCGATAAACACGGCGGGCTCTGGTTCACGGATTTGGGCAAGCGCCGTGCCCGCGACATGGATGTCGGGGCGTTCTATTATATCAAGCCCGGGATGAAGGAGATCGTCGAAGGCGGGTTTGGCCTGCTGCCGGCCAACGGCATCGGTTTGTCGCCCGATGAGAACACCGTCTACGTCGCGGAGACGCCGACGGCGCGGCTGTGGGCGTTCGATCTGTCCGCGCCCGGCGAAGTAAAACCGCGCGACGTGATCTACCGCGGCGAACGCGGCAAGCCGATCGCGGGTCTCGGCGGCTACCAGATGTTCGATTCGCTGGCGGTGGAAGCTTCCGGCAATATCTGCGTCGCGACCTTGATCTCGGGCTGCATCTCGGTGATCGCGCCGGACGGCAAGCTCGTCGAGCAGGTGCCGACCGGCGATCGCGTCACCACCAACATCGCTTTCGGCGGGCCGGAGCTGAAGACCGCCTACATCACGCTGTCGGGCAAGGGCGAACTTGTCGCGATGGAGTGGCAGCGGCCCGGCCTGAAGCTGAATTTTTTGAACAAGTGATGATGTTGGTTGCCGTCATTGCTGTGCCAACGGGTCGCGCGAATGCGCGCCAGATGATAAACTCCGCGAAGCAATCCACGCACCGCGAAGCAGAATGGATTACTTCGTCGCAAGTGCTCCTCGCAATGACGGCCTAAAAAGCGGAGTAACTAATGCCCTGGCCTGAACCGGTAATCCTCAGCGGCCCCTACGCGCAGCTAAAACCCTTGTCGCCCGATCATATCGACGGCCTGACCGAAGCCGTGAAGGACGGCGAGCTGTGGAAGCTCTGGTATACGTTTGTTCCAAAGCCCGAAGACATGCGCAAGGAGATCGATCGCAGGCTTGGCTTGCAGGCATCGGGCTCGATGCTGCCCTGGACGGTGTTCGATGCCGACGGCAAGATCGCGGGCATGACCACCTATATGAACGTCGATGCGCCGAACCGGCGCGTCGAGATCGGCTCGACCTGGTATGCGGCGCGGGTGCAGCGCAGCGCGGTCAACACCCAGTGCAAACTTCTGTTGCTGACCCACGCGTTCGAAAAGCTCGATTGCATCGCGGTCGAATTCCGCACACATTTCTTCAATCATGCGAGCCGGCGCGGCATCGAGCGGCTCGGCGCCAAGCTCGACGGCATCCTGCGCAACCACAGTATCGCGCCGAACGGCACGCTGCGCGACACCGTGGTCTACAGTGTCATCGGAGCCGAATGGCCGACGGTAAGAGCGCACCTGAATTATCAATTGAACGAGAAGGCGCGGTAGCGTAACCGCCAGAACAAGAGATGACCGATAGATTCGATTATGTGATCATTGGCGCGGGCTCCGCCGGATGCGTGCTGGCGAACCGGCTGAGCGAAGATGCCGACACCAGCGTCTGTGTGCTTGAGGCAGGGCCGAAGGATTGGCATCCCTACATCCATCTGCCGGCGGGTTTTATCAAAACCTTCCATATGAAGGGCATCAACTGGGCCTACCAGCAGGAGCCGGGTCCGTGGACCGGAGGCCGGCGCATCTACGCGCCGCGCGGCAAGACGCTCGGCGGCTCCTCCTCGATCAATGGTCACATCTATAATCGCGGCCAGCGCCAGGATTTCGACACCTGGGCGCAGCTCGGCAATCGCGGCTGGGGTTATCCGGATGTGCTGCCCTATTTCAAGCGGCTCGAGCGGCGGATCGGCGAAGGTGAAGACACTTTTCGCGGGCGCGAGGGTAATCTGACCGTCACCACCATGGACTGGAAGGACCCGCTCTGCGAAGCCTTCATGGCGGGTGCGATGTCGCTCGGCATTCCCAGAAACCCCGATTACAACGGCGCGATCCAGGAGGGCGTCTCTTACGCCCAGCGCACCATTAAAAACGGCTTGCGCGTCAGTGCCGCGACCGCGTTCCTGCATCCGGCGCGGAAGCGGCCGAATGTCCATGTGCACACCCATGCGCACGCGACCGAAATCATCTTCGAGGGCAAGCGCGCGGTCGGCGTGCGCTATGTCAAAGGCGGCAAGGGCGGTGCGTCATGCGAAGTTCGCGCCAACAAGGAAGTGATCCTCTCGGGCGGTACCTACAATTCACCGCAACTCTTGCAACTGTCCGGCGTCGGATCGCCCGACCTGCTCAAGTCGCACGGCATCGAGGTGCGCCAGGCACTAGCGGGCGTCGGCGAGGGCTTGCAGGACCATTACGCGCCGCGCTCGGTCGCCCGCGTCAAGAATATCAAAACCATCAACGAACGCCGGCGCGGGCTGAGCCTGGCGCTGGAGGCGATCAAATGGGCGACGACGCGGCGCGGCCTGCTGTCGTTGTCGCCGACCATGGTCTATTGCTTCTGGCACTCCGGCGAGACCACCGAGAGTTCCGACCTGCAGCTGACCTTTACGCCCGCAAGCTACCAGGAGGGCGTGCAGGGACAGCTCGAGGACGAGCCGGGCATGACGATTGCTTCCTGGCAGCAACGGCCCGAAAGCCGCGGCTATGTCCGCATCCGCTCCGCCGATCCTTTTGCGCCGCCGATCATCCAGACCAATTATCTGGTTGCCGAGCTCGACCGCCGCGTCATCGTCGCCGGCATGAAGCTGGCGCGGCGATTGCTCGCTTCAGTGCCGCTCGCGCCCTATTACGCCTATGAGGATTTTCCCGGACCGGGCGTGCAGACCGACGACGAATTTTTAGGCGCTGCAACGCAACGCGGCACCACAACGTTCCATCCCGGATGCACCTGCCGCATGGGCCGGGCCGATAGCTCGTGGGCCGTGGTCGACGACCAGCTGCGCGTGCATGGGCTGCAGGGCCTGCGCGTGGTCGATGCCTCGATCATGCCGCGGATGATCTCGGCCAATCTCAACGCATCGACGCTGATGATTGCCGACAAGGCGTCGGATTTGATCCGGGGCCGTCAGCCGCTGGAGGCGGCGGCTATCTAGCCGCTCCTGTTTGTTTTCCAGGAGCGCGCCGTGCGGCGGCGGGAGCGGCTTGAGCGGGGCGCGCTGCCTCGGCAGGCAACGATCGAACCCGGTCCAACAGGGAATGGCAGTAGTCCAGGGTTAATTCCCGATCGCCGTACAAAATATGATAGATGATTGGTGCCACGACGTGGTCGATCACCTCATCGATATCGAAAGCCGCTTCGCCGCGCGCTTTCGCGCGCGAAATGATGGTCGTCAGATGTTCGCGGGTAAAGCCTCCGCACTGGACCGGGTAGGTTTCTCCCGAGGGGGAAAACACATCCCTGATCAGCGCCCGGCCCACCGGCGATGACATCTCTTCCATGAATTGTTCGATGAATAGCCGCAGGTCCGACGCCACGGCGCCGGTGTCTTCAGGATCGGCGATCGGCCGCAACCGCTGAACGGCGACGTCCGCCAGCAGCGCTGCGAGATCGCCCCACCGCCGATAGATCGTCGACGGTGTCACGCCGGCCTCGGCGGCAATTTGCGGCACCGTGAGTTGGTCGCGATGGGTTTCCGCGCTGAGACGCCTCACGGCCTCATGCACCGCGCTTTGGATCCGAGCGCTCCGTCCTCCGACACGAACGCGTTCCTTGACGGCCACGCTCCTGCTCCATGCAGCCTTGCCATGCCAAAACGCTTAACGCAAATAATTTGCTTTAAGGCTCGGGTCTGTATAACTAAGGCTATATATTAGCTTTAGGAGCCCCTATGCAAGCCTGCCCCGCAACTCCCCAGTGTGACGCACCGGCCAAAACGCTCCCCAGCCAATCCCAGGGCTGGACCCGCTCCCTGGCGCCGGGCGCCATGACGTTGTTCAGTTTCGCAGCGGCAATGCTGATCGCCGCGAGCAGCGCCGCGGTCACGCCGCTTTATCGACTCTATCAGGAGTCGCTGCATCTCACGCCGTTCTGGATCACGATCGTGTTTGCGAGTTACGTCGCGAGCCTGCTTGCCGCCTTGCTGACGGTTGGCGGATTGTCCGATTACGTGGGACGCCGGCCGGTGATCCTGGCGGCGCTGCTCCTGAACGCCGCAGCGATGATCCTTTTCGCGGAGGCCCGGGACGTCGGGCAATTGATTCTGGCGCGGGCCGATCAGGGACTTTGCGTCGGTGTCGGCACAACAGCGTTGGGCGCCGCGATCCTTGATACCAACCGCACGCGCGGTCCTCTGCTCAACAGCGTCACCCCATTTTTGGGCATGACGGCCGGTTCGCTAGGGGCGGCAACGTTGATTACCTTCGCGCCCGACCCGCTGCACAGGGTCTACGACGTTCTGCTTGGGCTCACGGCGGTGATGATCGCGCTGCTCTGGGTGATGCCCGAAAGCATTTCGCGAAAGACCGGGGCGCTGGCCTCGCTGCGTCCGCATGTCAGCGTGCCCACTCAGTCGAGGTCTGTCCTTGCCAGGCTCACACCAGCCAACGTGGCGGCTTGGGCGCTCGGCGGCCTCTACCTCTCGCTGATGCCGACCGTGGTGGCGACGGCGATGGCTGTCCACTCGCCCTGGGTCGGTGGCGTCGTGGTGTCGGCGCTGATGTTGACGGCGGCCATCGCGGTAGCGACTTTCAGGGACTGGCCGGCCCGGCGTCTGATTTTGACAGGCACCAGTACGCTGTCGCTGGGGGTGGCCGTCTCGATGTTCGGTATCCACGAGCAGCAAGTCGCTGCATTGCTGGCGGGGACGGTGATCGCCGGCGTGGGATTTGGATCGACCTTCTCGGGAACGCTGCGTACGTTGCTGCCGACGGCGGAGCCCCACCAGCGGGCCGGGCTGCTTTCTGCGTTCTACGTGCAGTCCTATTTGGCCTTCAGCCTGCCGGCGGTCGCGGCTGGACTGTCTGTCCCGCTGATCGGGCTTTCCACTGCCGCTTATCTTTACGGCGCCGTCATCATCCTGCTTGCCGTCGTATCATTGATGGCTTCGCTTTGGACCGATCGCTGACACGCCGCCTCGCTTAGATCGAATGCTCAGTCGTCATGGCCGGGCATAGGCGAGCGGAAGCGACGCCGTCCTTCGGACGGCTATGCCGGCCATCCACGTCTTTCTTGCTTAAGTGCAGCAAAGACGTGGATGCCCCGGCACAAGGCCGGGCATGACGAGCTTCGGCAGAATGCTCTATTTATTGGCTGCATTCTCAGTCGGACTCTCAGGATCAGGTCTTCCTAAACCCTCATGGTGAGGAGCGCGCGTCTCGAACCATGAGGCTGTTGGTGGGTGATGATTCGACCCGCCCGGAATATGCTCTACCGGTGCGCGCGTCCTACGACGCGTAGCCCGCCGCTTCACGCAAATAGCAAGCCTGGAGGTGCACGAGCTGATCGCGGGTGATGTGGCCGGCACGCTGCAAGGCAATCAGCATGCATTCGATCTCGTCGAGTTCGACGTTGTCACTGGAAAGACGCGTGATGTGGTTTGCCAGCAGATCTGACTGCGTGGGGACATAGCTTACCTTGTACCGCGCGGCCATCTCTCCAATGAGCGCGGCAGTGGAACTCGGGGTCAGGGTCTGGGCAGGCGCGGCCATGATATCTCCTTGCGGAAATATAGCGTTTTCCGCCTGAAAATCCATTAACGGCCCCAAAAAAGGATTGCGTGGCGCGCCGGAAGTCTGGTCCGTTGGACCATGAGTGCCATCCGGACACGGACCTGCTGCAATGTCCAAACTCGCCTGGCACAGAGGAGCTGCCCCGATGACGATTATCGATTCCCAGGTCCATGCCTATGAGGCGAACACGCCGAAGCGACCCTGGCACAGTGTGCCGAACTGGCCCGATCACGTCACGGGTGACGAGATGGTGGCGGCGATGGACAA
>WNFM01334901.1_pt1 | contig 16024 bp, 15 predicted proteins | sample 5400271 | NCBI WGS metagenome assembly WNFM01 (sample SAMN13153352, study PRJNA577476) | soil metagenome | isolation source: 60 cm saprolite on Douglas fir-dominated hillslope | place: USA:California | collected 2013-09-17
GGAATTGTGGCCTGGCATCGTGCGCAGCGGCGCGAGGGACGGCCCGAAATTCCGTACGGAGTCGCCATCGCTTTTGGGGCGCTGGCGATTCTCACCCAACGCTTTCTTAACCAATTTGTCTGATGTGTAAGGCTGTTCAAGTGGCCCGTTTGGGGGAGGCGATCTCGCCATGGATGTGAAGAAGCTCGCGCTGCTCGTTGGAGCGCTGGTCGTCGCGGTCATCACCGCGGTCATGGCCAAGAACATGTTCGCCGGTGCCGGCTCGCAGCAAGCTGCTGCGCAGACTGTCCCTCTTGGGCCAAAGGTGCTCGTCGCGAAGAAGGCGCTGCCCGTCGGCACGATCATCGACGCCGATAGCTTCACGTTCCAGCCTTGGCCGAAGGAGCTCATGCAGAGCGCCTATTACGTCGAGGCACAGCCGGACGGCGATCCCAAGAAGCTGCTCGGGACGGTCGTCCGCTACCAGATCACCGCCGGCCAGCCCGTCACTCGCGGCTCGCTCGTCGGCCCGCAGGACCGCGGCTTCCTCGCCGCGGCGCTCGGCCCCGGCATGCGTGCAATCACTGTTCCTGTGAACGCCGCGTCGAGCGTCGCCGGCTTCGTCTTTCCGGGCGACCATGTTGATATGGTGCTGACCCAGACCGTCAGCGGCGGCGGCGAAGGCCCGGCGCTCAAGGTCTCGGAAACGATCATCCGCAATCTGCGCGTGCTCGCCACCGACCAGCGCGTGACCGAGAAGAACGACGACGGCAAGACCGAGGTCAAGACCTTCTCCAACGTCACGCTGGAAGTCACTCCGCGCATCGCCGAGAAGATCTCGGTCGCGCAGAGTATCGGTTCGCTATCGCTGTCGCTGCGCTCGATCGCCGACAATACGTCGGACCTCGAGCGGGCGGTTGCGGCCGGCGACGTCAAGGTCCCGGCGGGTGCCAACCCAGCCGACGAGAAGCAGATGCTGCTCGCCATGGCCAATCGTCCGATCGACAGCAACACGACCTTCTCGACCGGCGGTGACGTGTCGCGCTTCCAGCGCCGCACCGTTCCCGCGTCGCCCAACAGCGGCGACAAGATGGCGCAGGCAATGAAGGGCCTCGGTCAGGCGCTTGGTCAGGCGGCGGGCGTCCCCTCTGGGCCGGTCGTCCGCGTCGCTCGCGGCAATACAGTCACCGTTGTTCCGGTGGGAGCTCGTTAACATGAAGAATCAAGCCATCAGTCGCCGGGCTCGTCTCGGCACCGCACTGGCCGCCCTGGCCATCGGCCTGGGCAGCGTCAGCGCCGCGGCGCCAGCGATCGCCGAGCCGACCTCGGCCAAGCCGGCCGAAACGCTGACGCTCAGCAAAAACACCGGGACGCTTGTCCGTCTGTCCGAGCCGATGAGCGACGTCTTCGTCGCCAACGACACGATCGCCGACGTCCAGGTGCGCTCGTCGAACCAGCTCTATGTCTTCGGCAAGGGCGCTGGCGAAACGACCATCTATGCCACCAGCAAGTCTGGTCGCGTTGTTTATGCCGCCAACGTCCGCGTCGGGAACAACCTGAGCTCGGTCGGGGAAATGCTTCACCTGGCGATGCCCGAGGCGAGCGTCCAGGTGACGCCGATGAACAATCTCGTGCTGCTGACCGGCACCGTCGCGAACCCTGACGATGTCGCCGAGGCGACGCGCCTGACGCAAGCCTATGTCGGCGACGGAACGCAGGTCGTGACCCGGCTGCGCACCGCCACGCCGCTTCAGGTGATGCTGAAGGTCCGTATCGCCGAGATCAACCGCTCGATGCTCAAGAAGGTTGGCGTTAACTTGCTCAACCGCGATAGCGGCACCGGCCACCTGTTCGGTATTGGGCAGGGCAATCCCGGGACGATCAACGTCGTCAAGGGTCCCGCTAATCCCCTCACCGGCGTCCAGCAGGAAACCGTCACGGGCGCGACCTTCAGCAACCTCGTCGGCGGCACGACCCTCGGCCTGTTCGGTCACATCTTCGGCACCGACCTGCTCGGTACGCTAGACCTGATGCAGAACGACGGTTTCGTCACCACGCTCGCGGAGCCGACACTGACCGCACTTTCGGGTGAGACCGCCAGCTTTCTCGCCGGCGGCGAGTTCCCGATCCCAGTCAGTCAGGCGATCGGCGCCGTCACCATCGAGTACAAGCAATACGGTGTCGGCCTCGCCTTCACGCCGATCGTGCTGGCCGACGGCCGGATTTCGATGCGAGTTCGTCCCGAGGTCAGCGAGCTGAGCGATGCCGGCTCGGTCACGCTCAACGGCTTCGTCGTTCCGGCGCTGACAACGCGCCGCGCGGAGACGACGGTGGAGCTTGGCTCCGGTCAGTCGTTCATGCTCGCCGGTCTGCTTCAGAACCGCAACAATAACAGCATCCAGAAGGCGCCGTTCCTTGGCGACTTGCCGATCCTCGGAGCCCTGTTCCGCTCGACCAGCTATCAGCGCAACGAGACCGAGCTAGTGATCATCGTGACGCCCTATCTGGTGCGCCCGGTATCGGGTCAACTGGCCGACCCGACGCAGGGCTACCGTGCGCCGACCGATGCTCAGATGATCCTCGGCGGACAGACCTTCAGCGGTGTCAGCGGACCGGCCGCAGCCGAACCTCCCGTTGCTCGCGTTGCCGTCCCCGTTCCCGGCGGCCCAGTCGCCGCCCCGGGGTTCAAGCTGTGACCCGCCGCTCTACCGTGAAGGATGCAACCATGCGTTCGAAACTGATCCTCATCGCTTTGAGCTCCGCGCTGGCGGCCTGCGCCACGGCGGACCAGCCCGACCGCGGCGTCGCGTCGGTCAATGTACCGGTCGTGACGACCGCCGACTATGTCTTCGACGCGGCCGCTCCGGGTGGAGCGCTTGCGCCGGGTGAGGCCGACCGTCTCAGCGGATGGTTCCAGGGCCTCGGCATTGGCTACGGCGACACGATTTACATCGACGGCGGCTCCACGCCTGCCGCTCACGCCCAGGTCGCCTCGGTAGCCGGCCGCTTCGGCATGCTGGTGACCGCCGGCGCCCCGGCGACCGCCGGAATGGTCCAGCCCGGGTCAGTCCGGGTCGTCGTTGCTCGCCGCCGCGCCGAAGTGCCGAACTGCCCGAACTGGAGCCGTCCGGCGGCGCCAGATTTCGCCAATCACTCGATCTCGAACTACGGCTGTTCGGTGAATAGCAACATCGCCGCGATGGTCGCCAATCCCGAAGACCTGCTCCACGGCCGTGAGGGCGCGAGCACGACCGATACCTGGACCGCCGAACGGGCGATCGAGATGTACCGGACCACGCCGCCGTCCGGCAGCAAGGGCCTTCAGGACGTCACGCCTAAGGGAGGCAAGTAATGAATGCTCCGTTTCAGGCCCGCGCCGGTCTGCGCGATCCGTTCACCGCCTTCGTCTGCGACGACGCGACGGCCGACATGCTGCGGCCGGTGGCGGTCGAGCACGGCTGGTCGCCGGAGAAGGTCAACAAGGGCGGGCTGCGCAACGCCGTCCAGTCGCTGTCGGTTTCGGCAAGCCCGAACATCCTCTTCGTGGATTTGAGCGAATCGGCCGATCCGCTAAACGACATCAACGCGCTCGCCGAAGTGTGCGAGCCGGGCACGATCGTGATTGCGGCCGGGACGGTCAATGACGTCCGCCTCTATCGCGACCTCGTCGCCAGCGGCATCCACGACTATCTGCTGAAACCGTTCACGGTCGACCAGCTGCGCGATACCTTCGCGCATGCGCAGATGATCCTGTCCGGCCCGCGCGGCGAGGCCCAGGCCGACAAGCCGCACGTCATGGCCGCCGTGATCGGCGTTCGCGGTGGAGTCGGCGCCTCGACCATCGCGACTTCGCTCGCGTGGATGTTCGGTGAGAAAGCGCGGCGTTCGACCGCTTTGCTCGACCTCGACGTGCACTTCGGGACCGGCGCGCTGGCGCTCGACCTCGAGCCGGGGCGCGGCCTCACCGACGCGATCGAGAATCCGAGCCGCATCGACGGACTGTTCATTGAGCGCGCGATGGTTCGCGCCAACGAGCGGCTGTCTGTCCTGTCGGCCGAAGCCCCGATCAACCAGCCGCTGGTCACGGACGGCACCGCCTTCTTCCAGCTTCAGGAAGAGATGCGCAACGCCTTCGAATCGACCGTGCTCGACCTGCCGCGCCACATGCTGATCCAGTATCCGCATTTGGTGCACGACGCGCATGTCGCCGTCGTCATTGCCGAGCTGACGCTGGCCGGTACGCGCGACACGATCCGCATCCTCGCCTGGCTCAAATCCAACGCGCCGCAAACCAAGGTCATCGTCGTTGCCAACGGCGTGCCGTCGGGTGGTGCGCTGGAAATCAGCCGCAAAGACTTCGAGCAATCGATCGAGCGCAACGTCGACGTCGTGTTCCCGTTCGACTCCAAGGTCGCCGCCCAGGCGGCCAAGCTCGGCAAGCCGATGGCGGAAGTCGCCGGCGGCAAGGTCTCCGCGCCGTTCAACACGCTTTCCGGGATGGTTCTCAACCATGCCAGCGAAGAAGGCTCAGCCCCTGAGGCGGCGAGCGGCAGCGGCGGCAAATCGTCGCTTGTCGGCAATTTGAAGTCGATGCTGGCCAAGCCGAAAGACAAGGCCGCGTAAGAATGGTTCGCGCCGTCGCCCTTCGGGTGACCGCGCGGAAGAAGTGAGAGGCGAAGGCTGGTATGCTCCTGTGGCTACTCATTGTTGGCGGTGTCGGCGCCCTCGGCCTTGCTTTCGTGGCACTGCGCGGGCCGTCGCCGGGCAGGAGCCTAAAGCGCCGCGTGGAGCTCATCAAGGAGCGCCACGGTGACGTGCTTACGGGCAATGCCCAAGCCCAGATCCGCAAGTTGTTCGCCGAACGCGGAAGCAAACTCGAAAGCTATGCCTCGACCCTGATCCCGAAGCCCGCACTCCTGCGCACCCGGCTGGAACAGACCGGCAAGAACATTACGCTCGGCAAATATGCGCTGGTGTGCATTGGCATCATCTTCACCGTCAGCGTGCTCTTGATGCTGCGCGGCGCACCGATGATCCTGTCGCTGCTCCTCGGCCTTTTCTGCGGCATCGGCGGCCCCCACTTCGTCATCGGCAAGATGATCAAGCGTCGGATCAACAAGTTCAACACGAACTTCCCCGATGCGATCGAGCTGATGGTGCGTGGCCTTCGTTCGGGCCTTCCAATCACCGAAACGCTCGGCATCGTCGCCAGCGAAATTCGTGGGCCGGTGGGAATCGAGTTCCGCATGGTCTCCGACAAGATGAAGATTGGCCGCACTATGGAGGCGGCGCTTCAGGATACCGCGGACCGCCTCGGCACCGCCGAGTTCCAGTTCTTCGTCATCACGCTGGCGATCCAGCGCGAAACCGGCGGTAACCTAGCCGAGACGCTATCGAACCTCGCCGACGTGCTGCGCAAGCGCGCCCAGATGAAGCTCAAGATCCGCGCGATGAGCTCGGAATCGAAGGCGTCCGCCTACATCGTCGGCTCGCTGCCGTTCGTGGTGTTCGGGCTCGTGATGATGGTCAACCCGCATTACATGGCGGGCTTCTTCTCCGACCAGCGACTGATGGTCGCCGGCGTCGGCGGCATGATCTGGATGGGCATTGGCGTCCTGATCATGGCCAAAATGGTCAACTTCGAGATTTAGGGAGGCCGAGGACTCTTCATGCAGGTTTCAACGCCCTCTAGCGGCGGCCCACACATCCTTGGGTTCGACGTCATTTGGATCGCCACGATCCTGAGCGCCGTCGCGACCATGGCCGTGATGCTCGCCATCTACGCCGCGACGACGGTCAAGGATCCCATGGCCCGCCGCGTGAAGGCGCTGAACGAGCGCCGCGAGCAACTCAAGGCCGGCATCGTCGCTTCGACCAACAAGCGCAAGAAGCTTACCAACCGCAACCAGGCGGCGGACAACGTCCGCCAGCTCCTGGGGCAGTTCAGGATGCTTCAGGACGACCAGGTCAAAAAGGCGCAGCAGCGCCTGATGCAGGCCGGTATCCGGACCAAGGACCTGGCCTTCTTCATCATCCTTGCGCGCTTCGTCCTCCCGGTGGTGTTGGGGCTGACCGCGGTGGTGATGATCTACGTTCTCAACCATTGGCCGGAATGGGGCGCAATCCGCCGTTACGCTACTGTCGCCGGCGTTTTGGTCGGCAGCTACAAGGCGCCCGACGTCTGGCTTTCGAACAAGGTCAAGAAGCGCAGCCACGCGATCCGCAAGGGTCTGCCGGACGCGCTCGACCTCTTGGTCATCTGCGCCGAGGCTGGTCTCACCGTCGACGCCGCGTTTGGGCGCGTGGCGCGCGAGCTGGGCAAGGCCTATCCCGAGCTCGGCGACGAATTCGGCCTGACGGCGATCGAATTGGGCTTCCTCAATGAGCGCCGCAACGCGTTTGAGAACCTCGCCGACCGCGTCGACCTCGAGGCGGTGCGCGGCGTCGTCACGACCATGATCCAGACCGAGAAATACGGTACGCCGCTAGCTAGCGCGCTGCGGGTGCTGTCGGCCGAATTCCGCCACCAGCGGATGATGCGCGCGGAGGAGAAAGCGGCCCGGTTGCCGGCGATCATGACCATCCCGCTGATCCTGTTCATCCTGCCGACCCTGTTCGTGGTCATCCTCGGCCCGGCCAGCTGCTCGATCAACGACAGCTTCCTTCACGGCAAGTAATCGCTCCCGCCTCATCGGCGGAATGGGAACGCGGCGGCTCGCTCAGGCGTAGTCGCCGCATGACCACATTCGTTGGGGATGCGACATGAGCTTTACGACCGACCCGAACGTCCTCATCATCTACGCCCTCATTTTCCTCCTGGGCCTACTCATCGGCGTCTTCCTGACCGCCGGCGGCCGGCGCAAATGGCGCGAGCGATACAACAGTGAGTTCGAGCGGCGGCGCGAACTCGAAAAGAGCCATGCCGAGCGCGAGAAATATTGGGCCGACCAGGAGAAGGACTGGCGCGAGCGCGACAGCCTTCGCGGAGCCGCGGTGAAGAGCCCGGCCGACGACCGGCCGCTTTAGCCTTCGATCTTCGAGAAGTCGGCGACGCGGTTCACCGCATCCCGGAAGCGCATCAGCAGGTTAAGGCGCCGCTCGCGTTTGGCTGGGTCAGGGTCGTTGACCGTGACATGATCGAAGAAGTCGTCGATCGGCCGCCGCAGCGAGGCGAGCGCGGCCATGGCGCCAGTGAAATCCTCGGCGTCGATGGCGGCGACGGCTTTGGGTTCGGCCCGGTCGAGCGCGGCGATCAGCGCCTTCTCCTGCGGCAAGTCGGCACCCGACTGCCCTGACGCCATCTCGGCGACCGCTTCGCCGACGATCGGATCGTCGACGAGCACTAGCGGGTCCTCCTCGCCGGTTTGCGGGATGCCGTCTTCGGCCGGCGAGCTCAGGACTCCGCCGGTCCAATTCTCCTTCTTGAGGATGTTGGCGGCACGCTTGTAGGCGACGAGCAAGTCCGTACCGTCTTGGGTCTCGACGAAGCTTTGCAATGCATTCACTCGCTGCACCATACGCACATTGTCGCCGCCGGTTTCCACAGCCACTACGGCGTCGATCATATCGTGGCGGACGCCAGCCTCGCGCTGCTGCACCTTCAGGCGATCGATAAGGAAGCCGGCGATGTCGCGGCCCGCGTTGGCGCCGCCCTTGTGTGCTGCGGCGGTGATCAGATCGCGCATCGAGACGCGGAGCTGGTTTTCGACGATCAGGCCCAATATGCCGAGCGCAGCGCGCCGCAGGGCGAACGGGTCTTTCGATCCGGTTGGCTTTTCGTCGAACTGAAAAAAGCCGACGAGGCTGTCCATCTTGTCCGCGAGCGCCACAGCCACCGTCACTGGAGCGGTTGGCACCTCGTCGCCCTGCCCCACCGGTTTGTACTGGTCGCGAATGGCATCGGCGATCGCCCTGGGCTCGCCCTGCGCCTCGGCGAGATAGCCGCCGATCACCCCCTGCAACTCGGGGAACTCGCCGACCATGCCGCTGACGAGATCGGCCTTGGCGAGACGCGCGGCGCGTTCGACTTGATCCGCATCGGCACCTCTGACGATCCCTTGCTCCACCAGCCAACGGGCAAGTTTGGCCACGCGCTCAACCTTGTTGGCGACGGTTCCCAGCTTCTCATGGAAGACGATGCCGCCGAGCTTCTTCGCCTGTTCCTCGAGCGGAATCTTGAGGTCCTGCTCCCAGAAGAAGCGGGCATCGGCCAGCCGCGCCGCAAGCACGCGCGCATTGCCTTGCGCGATCGCCTCGCCGCCGTCGTTGGCCGCGATGTTGGCGACGCACACGAACGCCGGAGCGAGCAGGCCCTCGTCGTTGGTGCAGGCGAAATATTTCTGGTTGGTGCGCATGGTGAGGACGATCACCTCGCGCGGGACGTCGAGAAACTCCGGGTCGAAGCGCCCGACCAAAAACACCGGCCATTCGGTCAGCCCGGCATTCTCCACCACCAGCCCTTCGTCGAACAGGAGCGCCAGGCCACCCTGCTTCGCCGCGCCAGCCGCGCCTTCGCGGATCAGCCGCTCACGCTCCTCCTGGTCAACGATGACATGGCAGGCGCGCAGCTTTTCGACATAATCGGACGCGCCGCCGATCGTGATGTCGCCGGGATGGTGGAAGCGGTGACCAGCGGTAGATGCGCCGGAAGAGATGCCGCCGATCTCGACCGGCACAATCTCGTCGCCGAGGAGGGCGACGATGCCGTGCAGCGGCCGCACCCAACGCAGGTCCCCAGACCCCCAGCGCATCGACTTGGGCCAGGGGAAGTCGGCGACGATGCGACAGACCGTCTCCGACAATATGTCGGACGCCGGCCGCTCCGCCCGCTCGATGATCGCGAAATAGACCCCCTCGCGCTCTTCCAGTTGGTCCTTCGTCAACCCGGTCTTGCGCAAGAATCCTTCGAGCGCCTGCGGCGGCGCCGAGGTCCGCGGGCCCTTCACCTCTTCGCGGCTCGCTTCTGTCGCCCCAGCGACCTCGCGGGCGATGAGCACCAGGCGCCGCGGCGTCGAGAAGGTGTCGATCGAGCCTGTCGGGAGCCCAGCCTCGCCGGTGCATTCGGCGAACAGCCGCGCAAGATCGTTGCGCGCCTTGGCCTGCATCCGCGCCGGGATTTCCTCGGACAGAAGTTCGAGCAGGAAGTCGGCGCTCATAGCCCCCCTCCACCATTGGCTCTTCGGCCAATGGTCCCCCTCCCCGTTCCGGGGAGGATCATATTTGCTTCTCCAGCCAGGCGCCGCACGCGGCCTTCGACAGGTCACGCACGCGGCCGATATAAGCCTGCCGCTCGGCGACGCTGATCACGCCGCGGGCTTGCAGCGTGTTGAACACGTGGCTCGCCTTGATCGCCTGCTCATAGGCCGGGATCGGCAGCTTGCGCTCGATGCACAATTCGCATTCGGCGACGGCTTCCCGAAAAGCAGCGAACAGCCGATCAGTGTTTGCGACCTCGAAATTATACTCGGACGCTTCGCGCTCATTCTCGAGGAACACGTCGCCGTAGCTGACGCCGGAGTCGTTGAATCTCAGGTCGAAGACGTTGTCGACGCCCTGGATGTACATCGCCAGCCGCTCGAGGCCGTAAGTCAGCTCGCCGGTGACCGGTTTGCACTCGAACCCGCCGACCTGCTGGAAGTAAGTGAACTGGGTCACCTCCATCCCGTCGCACCAGACCTCCCAGCCGAGGCCCCAGGCGCCGAGCGTGGGACTCTCCCAATCGTCTTCGACGAAACGGATGTCGTGCTTGAGCGGGTCGATGCCGATTTCGCGAAGACTGCCGAGATACAGCTCCTGCAGATCGTCCGGGCTCGGCTTCAGCACGACTTGATACTGGTAGTAATGGCCGAGGCGGTTGGGATTTTCGCCGTAGCGGCCGTCGGTCGGGCGGCGGCACGGCTGGACATAGGCGGCGCGCCACGGATCGGGCCCAAGCGAGCGCAGCACCGTCGCCGGATGGAAGGTCCCCGCCCCCATCTCCATGTCATAGGGCTGGAGGATCACGCACCCTTGCGCGCCCCAATAATGGTGCAGGGTGAGGATCAGGTCCTGGAAACTCAGGCTCAAGCGATAGGCCCCGTTCGAATAGCGTTCGGGATGCTTTGGCGGTCGCTTCAGCAATCCGCAAGGTTGCGCCGATAACCGCCAAGCCCCAACTGGAGCCGATGATGACAAAGCTGTTCAAGCGCCTTGCTGCGCCCTTCGCCGCGCTGTTCGCGCTCGGCACGACCGGCGCCGAAGCCAAGGCGCCGCCGCCGGCCCGCCCGGCGCTTTGGCAAGTGTCCGACGCGGACACGACCATCTATCTGTTTGGGACGATCCATTTGCTGCCGGACAATTTGCAGTGGCGCACGCCGGCGTTCGACCAGGCTGTCGGCAGTTCGCAGCAACTGGTGGTCGAGACGATCGTCGATCAGCAAAACTTACAGTCAATCCGCGACGCCGAGTTCCAGCTCGGGTTCGGCAAGAAGCTGCCACCGGTTGCGCAGCGGGTTTCACCGTCGAAGCTCCCCCTGCTGCGAGCTGCGATCGCCAAGAGCGGCATTCCCGAAAAAGTGCTCGACCAGATGGACACGTGGCTCGCCGCGATCAGCTTGCTTGGCGTGCAGTTTCAAGAACTGGGGCTCAAGGGCTCGCATGGTCCGGAAGAAATCCTTCGCCAGCAATTCCTCTCCGCCAACAAGCCGATCGGCGAACTGGAGAGCAACGTGGAACAATTCGGTTATTTCGACCGGCTACCAGAAAGCGCGCAACGCGCTCTGCTCGAAGGTGCGATCGAACCTTCAGCAATGGCCAGCAAGGAGTTCGCGCAAATGCTTGGCCCCTGGGGCCGCGGCGACGTCAAGCGCATCGGAGCGACCTTCAACAAGGAATTCGAGGGCTCGCCGGCGCTCAAGCAGGCGCTCTTGGTTCAACGCAACGCGAAGTGGGCCAAGTGGATCGAACAGCGCATGGCACAGCCTGGGACGATCATGGTCGCGGTCGGCGCCGGTCACCTCGCCGGAAGCTCTTCGGTCCTCGAGTTATTGAAACGCGATGGGTACACGACCAAGCGGCTTCAATAGTTACGTAGCCGCAACAAAATACCTTCCTATCCACCGATAAATGTTCACCTTTCACCCGATTCCGCTAGACATTTGTTAATGAGTTGGTGACCATCCTCTCAAGTGTATCGGGCTGGGGGGTCTGGTGCGTGATTTGACCGAACGGCGGGGCGTCCAGTGCCATTCGCCTCGGGAGGGTGATGGATGGTCAATCTGCTAGTCGCTGCCGCGCTCGCCGCCGCATCGCCCGCCGGCGTTGCCGCCACGCCGCCCGCGGATCAGCCGGCGATGTTCGTCGTCCACGACGCCGACACGACGATCTACATCTTCGGCACGTTCCACGCGCTCGACGGGCGCTCGCAATGGCTCGATAACCAGGTCAGGAATGCATTCGAGCAGTCCGACGAACTGGTGCTCGAAACGCTCGTACCCGAACGCCCTCTGCCCGGGCAGTTGACGCCGCCACTTCGCGCGCCGTCAGTGACGCCATCGGCATCGTTTCTCGCGACCACCCACCTCGCGATCAACGCCGGCCAATCCCAGGGAATGCAGGTCGCCAATGGCGCCGACATGGTGCTGCGGCACATCGCCGAGGCCGAAGGCAAGCCAGTTGAGGAGCTCGAGACGCTGCAGCTGCAGATCGACATGTTCAATCATATCCCGGCAAGTGCCGCCGCGGCCCCGCAACCGCGTTCCGGTCAACCGGTCGCGAACGGCTCGGTCGACGGCCTGTCCAAGGCAATGGGCGACATGCAGAGTGCCTGGAAGCGCGGCGACCAGAGCGTGTTCGTGCGCATGCTCGCCCAGCTGCAGCAAGCCTCTCCCGATACATATCGGATGATGTTCACCGAGCGGAACGAGCGCTGGGCCGACTGGATCAGGGCGCGGATGCAATCCCCGGGCACAGTCTTTGTCGCGGTCGGCGCCGGTCACCTGGCCGGACCCGACAGCCTGCTTGTGCGCCTCGCCGAGCGCGGAATCCCCTCACAGCGCGTCAACTGACGGCCCAATCCTTGCTTTTCTGAGCGCCGTCCCTTAGGAGCGCGCGCTCCCGGCCATGGTCATCCCTGGAGGCGTGGCGGGTTATTCAAGAAACGGAGCATAGCCAAATGAGCGACCAGCTAACGCTGCCCGCCGAGGCGCGCGACCGGGCTGGCAAGGGAGCCTCCCGTCGAAAAGAAAGAGCCACTCTCGATCCATGTCGAGGAGAAGCTGCTGTCGAAAATGCTTTCGACGGGCCACTTCATGAACTCGGTCATCATGATCGATTTCGAGGGCAAGCCGCATCGCACTTTGCCCAAGGCGATCGATTTTCACCCGGTCTCGAGCCGGCCGATCCATGTCGATTTCCTCAGGATCGGCGAGCACACCAAGGTGCACGTCAACGTGCCGGTGCGCTTCGACAATGAAGAGGCCTCGCCGGGCCTCAAGCGCGGCGGCGTGCTGAACGCCGTCATCCACGAGCTGGAGATCGTCTGCGACGCCGCCAGCATCCCGAACGAGATCCACATCCCGCTCGACGGGCTGGAGATCGGCGATTCGGTCCACATCAGCCAGGTCAAGCTGCCCAACGGCGTCCTTCCGGCGAACACCGATGAGGACTTCACCGTCGCGACCATCGTCGCGCCGTCGGCAATGAAAGCCGAAGAGGAAGAGACTGCTGCCGCCGATGCGGTTCCGACCGTCGAGGGCGAAGAGGGCGCGCCGGGCGAGGGCGAGGGCGAAGAAGCCAGCGAATAAGCTACTGCTTCCCCTCTCCTTTAGGGGAGGGGATCGAGGGGTGGGGTTCGTTGTGGGGCTCTGCGCTTGACAAGCCCCACCCCCTGCCCCTCCCCTGAAGGGGAGGGGAATAGATGCAACTCTGGGTCGGCCTTGGGAATCCCGGCGCGAAATACGCGCTGCAGCGCCACAATGTCGGCTTCATGGCCGCCGATGTTCTGGCCGAGGCGCACGGCTTTTCGCCTTGGTCGAAGAAGTTCCGCAGCCTGATCGCCGAAGGGCGGATCGGGCAGCAGCGCATCCTGCTCCTGAAGCCGCAGACCTTCATGAACGACAGCGGCGACGCGGTTCAGCAGGCGATGCATTTTTACAAGCTCGGCATGGATGATCTCACCGTGTTCCACGACGAGCTCGACCTCGCCCCGTTCAAGGTCAAGGTGAAGCAGGGTGGCGGCACCGCCGGCCATAACGGACTGCGCTCGATCGACGCGGCGCTGGGGCCTGATTTCCGCCGCGTCCGGATCGGCATCGGACACCCCGGACCCGGCCGCAAGGACCTCGTCACTCCACACGTCCTCGGCAATTACGCCAAAGCCGAGATGGAACCTTTGTCCGACGTCCTCGCGGCCATCGCCGGCGAGGCGGAATGGCTTGCCGACCGCGACGACGCCCGCTTCATGAGCGAGGTGGCGCGGCGGCTGCAAAACGACGATTAAAAGTCGACCGTCAGATAGCCCTGCACAGAGCGACCTGGATTTTCACCGTAAACCCCTGAACCGGCTACGTTATAGCCGGTGTGCCCGCTGATGTTGAACAGCTGAAGCCGGAACGTTGCATCGCGCTTGGCGAGCTTGAAATGGTAATGGCCGCCAAAATCCATGCGCCACTTGGCCGGGATGTAGACCAGATTGTCGGTTGTCCCCGGCGCGGGCGCTCGGTTGATCACCGTTGTATCGAGCTCGAGTCCCTTGAATGGCGTTTTCCAGTTGGCATTGAGGCTCAGCTGGTGCGGTGAGAGGCCGACCGGCTTAGCCCCGACCACTCCCTGTACGCCGGCCTGGCGCGTCACCTTGCCGTCAATGAACACACCGCCGGCGACGAGATTGAGCCGGGGCGTGAGGCTCCCCGAAACTGAAAATTCCGCACCGCGGCTTTCGACGGTTCCGACCTGCTTGAAGAAGTTCGCGGAATCGAACCCGAAATAGGGCCGGACGAGGTCGAACACGCCGCCGACGACTTTCATGCCGCCGATGAGGAAGCGCAAGCCGGCGTCTTTCTGGCTGGTCAGGATCGTCGGAAGCGGCGCGTTGCGGTTGGCGGCGCTCGGCGGGGCCACCCCGCTTTCCTCCAGGCCGCGGGCATATCCGGCATAGACGGTGACCGTCCTGGTCAGATTGGCTGCGGCGGTTCCGTTGTAGAGCCATGGGCTGGACCGACCGATCACAACACCATCGCCCGGTATGTCCGTCGTCTTGCGATAGCGCGCCTGCGATATCCCGAAGCTGATTTCACCGACATTCTTCCAGCGCCCGTCATAAGCAATGCCGTAGGTCGTCTGGGTCAGGTGCTGGTGACTGAGCTCGCCGAAATCGAACGAGGCTGGTTTCGCCAGCTCAACGCTTTCGCCGATCCGCCCTGGCCCGAGGTCGATGAGCGCCGAACCGCCGAACTGACGATGCGCGTCGCGTTCGCGGAGGCTGAGGTGAATGACGTGCAGTCGCGGCCCATCGAGAATGCTGTGCGTAAGGCGGACTTCCCCGCTGAGCGACGTGTTCGTCTGCGGTGGATCGGCAAACAATATGCGTTCGCCGGTGCCATCGGGCTGCTCATTGGCCAAAAGGTTGGTGAATCCGGTCTTTTGATCATGGACCGCGCGAAAAGCGCCGATCCGAAGCAGCCAGTTGGTCGCAAGTTTCGCCGAAGCCTGCACGCCTTCCGCGGAGTCGGTGAAGCGGAAGTCGCCCCACTGCGCTCCCTCGAAGCGGTGAGGTCTGGGCAATTTGGGCAGGTAATTACCCGCGGGGATGAAGAATACGCCCGCTTCATCGTCATAATCGTTGTACAGAAAGGCGAACGGCACGATTTCGATCCCTGCTGCCGGTCGCCATCGCGCAAGCAGGCTTTCGGTGTGGTTCCAATTATTGGTTCCATCCGGATATTCGACATGACTGCCGATCAATCCATAGGCGAAACCCAGCTTCTCACTGGCCTTGAGCGAGCCATCGACCTCGGTTCCGACGCTACCGTAGCTGTCGAAATTGGTGATGATCGAAGCGCCGTTCCTGGCGTCGGGGAGCCGCAACGACTGATCGACGATGCCGCTGGGGGCGGCGAACGGGTAACCTTGCGCCGACAGGCCGACCTTCACACTCGAAGAACCGAGCAACGTGCTCGGGAGGCCAGCGGGAACAGCGAAAGCGTTACCCGGGTCGATATAGAGGCCGTTGATGCGAACATTGCCCGCCGATGTCGGCGAGAAGCCGCGTGTGTTGCCGGCACTATAGATCCCCAGGCTCTCGCGCCCGACGCTGAAACCGAAAGCATCCTCGGCCTGGGTAACCGCATTGTCGGACGAACGCGACTGCGCCGCAGCGGGAACGGCACTCCCCATCCCAACGGCAGCAATGCTTAGCCTCGCAACTCCGCCCCATGACCGCATGCCGGCACATCTTCCCTTCGGATTCCCGTGGGCGCTTCAGGGTAGTTCAAGGCGGTGTCTGCAATCATTCGGCAAACCGCACGCGCCGTTCGACCGTCGAAACGAAACATCCGCTCGTCGATACGAATTGACGAGCCAAGTGGGGCTAAAGAGCGTCGTCCATGCCGATCGGCATGCCCGGAGGGACACGCGGCAGGCGCGCGGGATCGACAATTGCCTTGTCCAACGCCTCGCGGTCCTTGAGCAGCGCGGATAGGCCTTTCGCCCAATCCTGATCGGCTTCCCTGCTCCGCGCCAGTTGGTCCGCCAGGCGGTCCAGCCGCCCCGCCAATTGCAGTGCAACGGTCGGCGACAATGCGGGATCGTGTTGCACCCGCGCGAGGCCGAGGATGGCCGTCGTTGCGACACGCTGGCCGACCTCCGTACCCGCCCCGGCCATGACCCGCCCGAGCAACAATTCCGTAAGTTGCGCCGGTGACGGCACGGCGGCATCAGCCGCATGTTGCGCTTCGAGCCGGTTGAGCCGTTGCGGCGCGAGCAAGGCGTTCAGCGTCTGTACCGCACCGACTTCGGTGGCCTTCAGCGGGTCGAACACCGGCCCGCCGCCGGTAGGGATGATCTCGAT
>WNFM01302627.1_pt1 | contig 16023 bp, 16 predicted proteins | sample 5400271 | NCBI WGS metagenome assembly WNFM01 (sample SAMN13153352, study PRJNA577476) | soil metagenome | isolation source: 60 cm saprolite on Douglas fir-dominated hillslope | place: USA:California | collected 2013-09-17
GATTGGTTGACGAAAAGGAAACGGCGAAATCATGCTAGGGCGGCGGCGATGGCGTCGGCGACCCACCACGAGGCTCCTGTCCTGCCTGCCCGCTCGCCAGCTTCATCGCCATCGCCTCAACATCCATCGAAGCAATCACGGTTCAGACCCGGAGTCAAAACGAGCGCATCAGCTCCCGAACTGAATGGGCACCCAGCGCAAGTTTGCGGTAAGGCTTTGCGCGATCGGTTTGGCATTGGGCTCGGGAGGACGAACGCAATTGCCGTAGATCGCCCGGGCTTGGTTCAGCAGATCGCGCCTGATGGGCTCCGGCACCGGCGCATCGACCGCTTGCGAACGCGCGAGGATCAACTGCGCCGCTCTGTAGAACTGGCCGTTTATCACCCGCAGATGCGCGGCGGTTTGGCGCAGCGCCTGCAGCTCGGCAGGCGACGGGTCGCCGGCCGGCGGCAGTGCCTCGCGGAGCTCGATCGCAAGCTCCCGCTCGCGCGCGTTCACTTCGGTCTGTCCGGGCATGATCCGGTAGGGCGCGGACCATGCGACGAGCCGCTCCGGGCCCATGTGGCTGCCGACGTCGGAACCGAGCACGGTCTTCCACGCTTCGCTGTCCCAGGTGCGAAACGGCGGCGCGTAAGCCTGCGCCCATGCGCGCAGCTGGCCCGCCGGTACCCGGCCGGCGCCGTCGTGGACGCGCGCGATCTCGGCGTCCAGGCACGGCGCGATTATCAGCCGGCCAAACGCTTGCGGACCATCGTCTTCCGCGAGCTCCAGCCGCATCGCCGCTTCGGCGCGGCTCACCTTGTCGCGCCATTGCCACGCCTCCGCCACCTGCTGAGCCCCGAGCGCGATCAGCACGCCAAGCACGATAACGCCGACTTCGCCGGCGAACGCGCGCCAGCCGTGCAGCGGCTTGGGTAGGTGGACTTGCATCGACGACCCCCAGTGGTTCGAGGTTAGCAACATTCATCACCCCGGCAATGGCGACAGATCGCGTCCCGTCTGGCACTTATGGCCGATGAGCGTCGAAGCACTGGTCGATCATCGGCAGCAGGTCCTCCCGCCGCTTTCACTCGCGGTCGCGGCCTTTTCGACCATCGTCGAATGGTATGATTTCACCCTCTATCTCTATTTCGCGACGGTCCTGGCGCGGGTGTTCTACGGCCGCGGCAGCGGCTCGCTGCTGCTGACGGTCGGCGGTTTCGCTATCGCTTATCTGATGCGCCCCCTGGGAGGGGTCGCATTTAGCCACATCGGCGACAAATACGGCCGGCGGCGGATGCTGCTGTCCTCGGTGGCGCTGATGACCGCGGCGATGCTGGCTACGGCTCTTCTCCCGACGCGGGCGGTGGCCGGGCCGGCCGCGGGCTGGCTGCTGCTCGGCCTGCGCTGCGTCATGGGCTTCTCGGTCGGCGGCGAATATACCGGCGTCGTCGCTTATCTGCTCGAAGGGGCCCCAGGGCGGCGGCGGGGCCTGATCACCTCCTCGGCCTCGGCGGCAAGCGAGGTCGGTGCGCTGCTCGCGGTCGGCATTTCAGCCCTGACGGTCGGCCTCACCAGCGCCCCCGACCTCGACCGCTGGGGCTGGCGCATCCCGTTCTTCGTCGGCGCCGCGCTCGCCGGCTCGGTGTGGATCGCCCGCTCGACCATGCACGAAAGCCCCGAATTCCGCCGCCAGCAGGCCGAAGCGACCGTGCCCGACGTGCCGCTCCGCCACGCCCTCGCCAACCACCGCTCCGGCATTGCCCGCGGTTTCGCCATCTCGGCCCTGGGCTCGATCACTTATTATGTCGGGATCACCTACGTGCCCGCCTTCCTGACCTCGGTCGGCCGGTTCACCGAGCGCGAGGCGCTGGGGCTGTCGACCATCGCCGCCGTCGCCGTGATCGCCGTCACCCCCCTGACTGGCGCGCTCAGCGACCGCATCGGCCGCAAGCCGGTGCTGATCGCCTTGTGCCTCGGCAGTGCCGCGCTCCCCATCACCATGTTCAGCCTGATGACGAGCGGGTCCGCGCTCGCCGGCGCGGTGGTCCTCGCCCTTCTCGCCGGCGCGGTCAGCGCGGTCGGCGCCGTCGCCACCGCCGAGCAATTCCCCGGCGAAGGGCGGATCACCGGCCTCGCGCTCGGCGCCACCATGGCGACCGCGATCTTCGGCGGCCTGACACCCTATGCGGCGCAGTGGCTGGTCGAGCGGACCGGCTGGTCGACCGCGCCCGGCATCATGATCGCGGTGGTGGGGCTGTGCGTGCTGCCGGTGATGCTGATGCTGAAGGAAACCGCGCCGGAGTTGACACGGGGCGGCGAAGCGCACGAAACGATGTGAGCGCCAAGGGGGGAACTGACATGGCGGACCAAGAAGTGATTGTCGTTCCGGCCGCCAATCCGGCCGGCCTCGGGCTGGTCGCCTTTGGGCTGACGACGGTGCTGTTGAGCCTGATCAATGCGGGCGTGCTTCCGGCAGGCGGCGAGGCGGTCGTGATCCCGCTTGCGCTGGCGTTCGGCGGCCTGATGCAGATTTTTGCCGGCGCGTTCGAATTCAAGCTCGGCAACACCTTCGGCATGACCGCCTTCCTGAGTTACGGGGCGTTCTGGTGGTGGTTCGCACTCCTGCTGCTGCTTGCCCACAACCACTTGATCGACGTCAGCGATGCCGGCTCCACCGTCGGTGTCGCACTGCTGCTGTGGGGCGTGCTGACGCTCTGTCTGTGGATCAGCACCTTCCGTCTGTCCAAGATCCTGTTCCTGATCTTCCTGACCTTGTGGGTGACATTCTTCTTGCTCGGCCTCGGTGCAATCCAGGCGAATCCGGGGCTGAGCCACGCCGGCGGCTGGCTCGGGATCGTCTGCGGCTCGCTCGCGATCTACGGCGGCTTCGGGATCGTCACCAACGCCGTCTTCAGGCGGACGGTGGTGCCGCTCGGTGAACGGCCGGTGCTTGGCGCCTAGCGCGAGCCGAAGCCCGTCAGGATCGTCTTGATCGTCCGGAAGAAGATCAGGGCGTCGAGCCACGGCGAGAAATATTTGATGTAATAGAAGTCGTACTGCAGCTTGCGGTGAACCTCGCCGACTTCGGCGACGTGGCCCTGGTTGACCTGCGCCCAGCCCGAGATCCCCGGCTTCACCACGTGGCGGTAGCGATAAAACGGAATTTCGCTGGTGTACCACAGCGACAGGACCCGGGCCTCCGGCCGCGGACCGATCCAGCTCATTTCCCACTTCAAGATGTTGATGATCTGCGGCAGCTCGTCGATGCGGAGCTTGCGCAACAGATGGCCGAGCCGGGTGATGCGGTCGTCGCCGTCCATGGTCATCGCCGCGCGGCGGTCGTCCTCCCCTTCGACCAGCCGCATCGTGCGAAACTTATAAACAATGATCGAGCGGCCGGCCTGTCCGACGCGCTTCTGGTGGAACAGCACCGGGCCTTTGCTGTCGAAGCGGATCGCAACGCCGACCACCGCCATCAGCGGCAGCACCACCGGCAACAGCACAAGCGCGAACAGGAAGTCGGCCAGGCCCTTGAGGTAAAAATAGCCGATCGCTGGCACGAGTGAGCCGAAGCTGTTCTCCGACAGATGCTCGAGCTCGACCCGGCCGGTTAGCGATTCCGACAATTGCTTGACCTGGTACACGATTCGCCCGGCAAGCGCGGCATCGGCGAGGAACGCCTCCCATTCGTCGGGAAGCTCGGCGCTGAAGTCGGCGACGATCGCATTGCAGGAGCGCGTGTCGTGCAGCTGCGGCCGCTTCAGCATCTGCCAGTCGACGGTTTCGATCTGCACCAGGCGCTGGGTCGCGCCGAACGGCACCACTGCGATCCGCCGCCGCACTTTCCGCTCGGCGCGGATGTAGAGCAGATAGAGCCAGGCGACGTGGAGCAGGAAGCCAGCGGCCAAGCCGACGCGGTCGTAGGGAAAGCGCGTAAGGACGAACCAGACAACGACGACCCCGTGGCCGGTAAGCGCCGCGGGCAGGATCACCGAGCTGCGGCGGATGCCGGGATAGGTCTCGATCGACAGCCGCGTCCAGAACGCCAGGGTGACCGCGACCGCATTGCCGATGAGTGTGTTGACGGTGGCGGCTTCAAAAAAATCGCCGGGCAGCAGCCAGCCACGAACGATCCACGGCACCAGCGCCGCAATCAGCAGCGCCCCGGCGAACTGAAAGCGCTTCCGGATCAGGAAGGAGGGCGCCGCGCGGACCTCGTCGTGCCTCATCCCCGGGCCCTCACAATGTCCAGCGGTCGAGGCCGGGATCGAGCGCACGGCCACGCCACATGCCCTTAAGGTCGGCGAGCGTCCCGCCGGGCGCGACCACCGCCGCGAGCTTGTCGTCGGCAAGCTCGCGATAGGCGCTATGGGTCGTATCGCCGGCCGTCGACTTCGGTCACCTTGAGATCATATTCGCGCTGGATCTCGTCAGACGAGGCGATCGGATCCGCGACCTCGACCTCGTGCCCGAGCCACATCAGCCGCCGCACCAGGTCGAAGCTGCGGCTGTTTCTGAGATCGGGCACATTCTCCTTGAACGTGAGGCCGAGGACCAAAGCGCTGCCCGCCTTGCAGCGCCGGTCGTGTAGCGCGTCGGCGATCCACGCGCCCATTCCGTCATTGGTCTGGCGGCCGGCAAGAATCACTTGCGGGTCGTGCCCGACCTGCTGCGCGAGGTGGCTTAGATAATAAGGATCGACCCCGATGCAGTGGCCGCCGACCAGCCCCGGCTCGAATCCGAGAAAGTTCCACTTGGTCCGCGCCGCGTCGAGCACGTCCCACACCGACACTCCGATGCGCGAGAAGATCTGGGTGACCTCGTTGATGAAGGCGATGTTGATGTCGCGCTGGGCGTTCTCGATCGCCTTCGCCGCCTCGGCGGCCTTGATCGACGCGGCGCGGAACACGCCGCCGCTGGTGACCGCGCCGTAGATCGCGGCGAGTTGCTCGACGACCTCTTCATCCTCGCCGGCGATGACCTTGGTGATCCGGTCGATGCTGTGCTCGCGGTCGCCGGGATTGATCCGCTCCGGGCTATAGCCGAGGCGGAAATCGCGGCCGCGCTTGAGGCCGGCCACGCGCTCGATCTCCGGCCCGCAAACATCCTCGGTGACGCCGGGATAGACCGTGCTTTCGTAGACGATCGTCGGGCGCCGCTCGGCGTCGATCAGCCCGGCCAGCATCCGCGTCGCGGCCATGACCGCGCCGAGGTCGGGCCGATTGGCCTGGTCCACGGGCGTCGGCACGGTGACGATGTAGACGTCGGCTCCGGCGCAATCGCCGGGCATCGACTTCGCGGGTCCGGTCATGTGCGTCCCGAAGTTCGGCGACGCGCCCCTCATCGATGTCGAAACCGATCGCTTCGAAATGCCGTGCAAGCGCAACCGCCAGCGGCAGCCCGACGTAGCCAAGACCAATGACAGCGATACGGGGAGCCCCGGACATTGGCCAGACTATAACTGCTTAATCCGTTTCGGACACACCTCCACCAAAACGGATGAATAAAATCCCGCTAGGCCTTTTTGAAACGTCCGCGGCCGATTCCGTAATAGGTCAACCCGGCCTCCTCGGCCTCGCTGCGGTCGTAGACGTTGCGCAGATCGATGAGGGTCTTGCCCCGGAGCAAAGCGGCTATCCGCTCGAGATCGAGGGCGCGAAACTCGTCCCACTCGGTGACGATGACGATCGCGTCAGCACCCTCGGCCGCGGCATAAGCATCATCGGCGAAGTCCACGCCCGACAGCAGCTGCTCCGCCTGGTGACGCGCGACCGGGTCGAAGGCCGCGACCTCGGCGCCGCGCTCGATCAGTCCCCTGACGATCGGGATCGACGGCGCCTCACGCATGTCGTCGGTGTTCGGCTTGAACGCGAGGCCGAGGATTGCGACCCTTTTGCCCGCCAGCTCGCCGCCCAGCGCCCTTTCGACCCGCTCGACCATCTTCGCCTTGCGGTCGTCATTGACGGCGACGGTCGTGCCGACGATGCGCTGCTCGACCCCAGCCAATTCGGCCGTCTGCAGCAGCGCGATCGTATCCTTTGGGAAGCAGCTGCCGCCATAGCCAGGGCCAGCATGGAGGAACTTGGGGCCAATCCGGTTGTCGAGCCCGATGCCGCGAGCAACGTCCTGGACGTCGGCGTCGACCGCTTCGCACAAATCGGCGATCTCGTTGATGAAGCTGATCTTGACCGCGAGGAAGGCGTTGGCCGCATATTTGGTCAGCTCGGCGGTGCGACGGCCGGTGATCAGGATCGGCGCGCGGTTGAGGAACAAAGGTCGGTAGATGTCGCGCAGCACCTCCTGCGCGTGGTCGTCCTCGGCGCCGACCACGATTCGGTCGGGGTGCTTGAAGTCGGCGATCGCCGCGCCTTCGCGCAGGAACTCGGGGTTGGAGGCGACCGACACGCCTTCGACGCCCTCCTCCTTGAGGATCGCTTCGATCCGGTCGCCGGTGCCCACCGGCACCGTCGACTTGGTGACCACTACCGTGCCCGGCTTGATGAACCTGGCGAGCTCGCGCACCGCCTCGAACACGAAGGTCAGGTCGGCGTGCCCGTCGCCGCGCCGCGCGGGTGTCCCGACCGCGATGAACACCGCTTCGGCTTTCTCGACGCCAGCCGCCACGTCGGTGGTGAAGGTCAGCCGCCCGCGTTGGGCATTGGATTTGACCAGCGCCTCGAGGCCCGGCTCCCAGATCGGCATCACCCCGGCGTTCAAGCCGTCGATCTTCGATATGTCCTTGTCGACGCAAGCGACGCGATGCCCGAAATCGGCGAAGCAGGCCCCGGAAACGAGCCCGACATAGCCGGTGCCGATCATCGCGATGCGCATGGTTACTCCTGTAGGTGACGAGCGCCCTAAGCCACGCTTTACCGCGAGGAACAAGCTTGCTGAAGCGTCACGATTGCGAGATGGTCCCGCCATGGCGAGCCATCCTCTCGACGCGATGAGCGCAGCCCCTGACCACCACGGCGTGCTGTTCGAAAACGAGCGGGTCCGCGTCCTCGATACGAAGCTGCCGGCGGGTGAGCGGACGCCGGTGCACGCTCACGAGTGGCCCGCTGCGCTCTACGTGCTGAGCTGGAGCGACTTCGTCCGCCGCGATGCCGAAGGAGCTATCCTGGTCGACAGCAGGGAGCGGGAACAGCCGGTTCCCGGCGCGAGCCTGTGGATTGATCCGCTGCCGCCGCATTCGGTCGAGAACGTCGGCGCCGCGAACCTCCACATCATCGCGGTAGAGGTGAAGGGCTAAACGTCTAGTTTTCGCCGCGAAATTCCTATATTGGCGCGGCCCTTCCGATGAACGTCACAACTCTCCCCAAGCCCCCGCGCGTCGGGCTGGTCTCGCTCGGCTGTCCCAAGGCATTGGTCGACAGCGAGCGGATCATGACCAAGCTGCGCGCCGACGGCTATGACATGTCGCCCGATTACGCCGGCGCCGACGTGGTGCTGGTCAACACCTGCGGCTTCCTCGATTCCGCCAAGGAGGAAAGCTTGGAGGCGATCGGCGAGGCGATTGCCGAGAACGGCCGCGTCGTCGTCACCGGCTGCATGGGTAAGGACGCCGACGTCATCCGCGCCCGCTTCCCGCAAGTGCTCGCGGTGACCGGCCCGCAGCAATATGAGGAAGTCGTCGCCGCGGTCCACGAGGCCGCGCCGCCGGTTCCGAACGCGTTTATCGACCTGGTGCCCGAAGCCGGGCTCAAGCTGACCCCGCGCCACTACAGCTATTTGAAGATCTCCGAGGGCTGCAATCACCGCTGCGCGTTCTGCATCATCCCGCACCTGCGCGGCGACCTCGTCAGCCGTCGTCCCGATGCGATCCTGCGCGAAGCCGAGAAGCTCGTCGCCGCAGGGACGAAGGAGCTTTTGGTGATCAGCCAGGACACGTCGGCCTATGGCGTCGATATCCGCCATCAGCCGCGCGCGTGGAAGGGCGCCGACGTCCGCGCCCACATGACCGATCTGTCGCGCGAGCTCGGCAAGCTGGGAGCCTGGGTCCGCCTCCACTACGTCTACCCCTACCCGCACGTCGACAATGTCATCCCGCTGATGGCCGAGGGGCTGGTGCTTCCCTACCTCGACATCCCCTTCCAGCACGCCAGCCCCGACGTGCTGCGCCGCATGCGGCGTCCGGCCAACGACGCAAAAGTGCTTCAGCGCATCCGCAACTGGCGAGAGCAGGTGCCGGATCTCGCCGTCCGCTCGAGCTTCGTTGTCGGCTTCCCCGGCGAGACGGAGGAGGATGTCGCATATCTCCTGGCCTGGCTCGAGGAGGCGCGGCTCGATCGCGTCGGCGCGTTCAAGTTCGAGGCGGTCGAAGGTGCCCCTGCCACGTCGATGGACGACCAGGTCCCCGAGGAAGTGAAGCAGGAGCGCTACGAGGCGGTCATGGCGCTGTCCGCGCGCATCTCCGCCGAAAAGCTCGCCGCCAAGGTCGGCTCGACCATCGACGTCCTGATTGACCGCGTCGACGACGAAGGCGGCGCTACCGGCCGCTCCAAGGCCGATGCGCCCGAGATCGACGGCGAGGTCCACCTGCGTGACGCCGGCGGCCTTGCTCCCGGCGACATTGTCTCCGTGAAGGTCGAGGACGCCGACGAGCACGACCTCTACGGCGTACCGGTCTGAGCGAACTTGGGTGTCGGCTAAGGGACCCGAGCTTCTAGATCCCCAAACCCCACCAACGCGCGGCGGCGCTCGTCCCACAGCGCCAGCCGCCAGCACCCCAGGCTTTCACCCAGAGTGACGACTTTGGCGACGCGATGCAGTTCAGGAGCGGCGTCGAGGCAGGCCTGGAGCCGGTAGTTGGGCACCCGGCTGCACAGATGGTGCACATTGTGCAGCCCGATATTCCCGGAAAACCACTGCAATAGCGGCGGAAGCTTGAAGTATGAGCTGCCGCTCAGGGCCGCCGTGTGGAAATTCCAGTCGCCGTCGCGCTCCCAATCGGTGCCGTCGAACTGATGCTGGACGTAAAACAGCCAGTTCCCGATCCACGAGGCAATGATCATGACGGGGAGATAAGTCCCGAGCACCGTAAGGACGCCGAAGAATGCGCACGGAACGCCGAACGCCACGAACAGCGCGAGATTGAGCGACAGGATGCTGCGGCGCGAGGCAGGGTCATGGAACTCGTAACCCGTCGGTATTCGCTGCAGCACGATGAAGTTGATCGGCGCACCGAAGCCGACCATCACCAGGGGATTGCGGTATAGCCGGTAAAGCACCTTCTTGAGCGGCGGCGCCGCTTCATATTCGGCAACGGTCCAGGTTTCCACATCCCCACGCCCACGGCGATCGAGATTGCCGGTGGAAGCATGATGCGCGGCGTGACCCTGACTCCAACTCCAGTACGGAGTGAGTGTCAGCAACGAAAGCGCCCGCCCCAGAGCGTCATTGGCCGCCCGTGATTTGAAAAAAGAGCCGTGACCGCAGTCGTGCTGAATGATGAACAGGCGCACGAGCAACCCCGCCGCCGGGACTGCCAACGGCAGGGTCAGCCAATATCGGCCATGGGATGCAGCCGCCATCACGACCAGCAAGGCGGCGAACGCGGTGGCGGTCGTGACTAGCTGGAGCAGGCTTCGCCTGGCATCGGCGCCATAAGGCTTGAATCGCCGCGACAATATCGGTCCGAGAGCCTCTGGCCTTGTAAGCGCGTCGTCGACCGCTTGCGCCAGCGGAGTCTCGTTCGGTAGCAAACTCAATACACGCCTACTTTCGGGCCAATGAAGCGAACAGAATGGCTCCTCATTCCCGTCGTTAAGGGCGAGCTTGCGGAACCGATGCGTTAAGGAAAATGTCGGTTTGCGAGAGGGCGATGGGGATTGCCCTGCGGGTTCGATATCAAACTGACGACAGAAGAACTACCGCTAATTTTCGCTGGCTTCTCTTGGCCTCTTGCCCTGATCGATATTGTGGCGTGCGTGGCCACGCATTGCAATCGCCCTGCCGAACGCAATAGTCAGCAACATCGAATCCGGAGGGTTGATGTTTTTTCGGTCGCGAACACTCCGGCGCGTGATGCTGGCCCCGGCGCTTGCTTTGAGCCTGACGGCCTGCCCGGGCGGTGGCGGAGGAAGCGGGGGGCCGCCAACGCCGACCCCGACGCCAACCCCTAGCCCAACCCCGGCGCCCGCTCTTCAGGCGGTGACGACCGCGGACCTTGGCACGGGCTGGAATCTCGGGGATTCGCTCGAGGCGTTCGACGGCACCAAGGCAACCACCTCGAAGGAAACCATCTGGGGCAACCCGGCGGTCAGCCAGCAACTGCTCAATGCCGTCGCCGCCGCCGGGTTCAAGAGCGTCCGGATCCCGGTCGCGTGGAACCAATATGCGGACGCTCAAGGCAACATCAGCCCGGCGTTCATGGCGCGCGTCACCGAGGTCGTGAATTACGCGCGCACCGCCGGGCTGTACATCATCATCAACGAGCATGCCGACGGCGACTGGCTGCAACCGACCAATGCCGCCCAGGCCGCCGATACTGCTCTGTTGAAAACCCTTTGGACGCAGATCGCGAACAATTTCAAAGACTACGACAATCACCTGCTGTTCGCGGGAACCAACGAAGTGACGGTCAATTCGTCGTTTGCGCCGCCGACCACCGAAAATTGCAATGTCCAGGCCGGCTACAATCAGGCGTTCGTCGACGCGGTGCGGGCTACGGGCGGCAACAATGCCTCGCGGATGCTGATCGCCCAGGGCTACACCACCAACATCGACTACAGCATCGGAACGTGCGGAGCGAAGCTTCCGACCGACACGGCGGCCGGCCGGCTGATGATGGAATTCCATTATTACGACCCGTACGACTTCGCGCTGAACACCAGCAGTTCGATCTGGCAGTGGGGTTCCATCGCAACCGACCCGACAGCCGAGGAGGCCGGGTTCAACGAAGCCTATGTCGATGCCCAGATGCAGAAGCTGAAAACGACCTATGCCGACAAGGGCATCCCGATCATCATCGGCGAGTTCGGGGCGATCCTGCGCAGCGACGTCGATCCGGCCCAGAAGTACCGCAATTATTGGGACCAATATGTCGCCGGCTCCGCCAAGCGGCACGGGTTCGCGCCCTTCTACTGGGACAATGGCTTCCTCGATAACCACCAGCTCGGAGTCTTCAATCGCGCTGCCGCGACCCAGGGCTATCCGACGACGATCAACCTGATCGTCACGGCCCAATGAGCCGACGATATGCATCTATGCCGTGCCGCCGCGAAAGCGGACACTCGGCTGGTGGCAGCCTTGGGTGGAAAGCGGACATTACATTGATCGGAACAGGAGAAGATGCCCCGCGAGCGATCGCGGGGCTTTCTTCCACGTCGGTTCAGGCCTTTTCATTCACAAGCTGCCAGCTCCGTCGAGGATGCAGTCGCTGTAGGAGTCGTACACTGCGTAGAAGTCGTCCGGGCGGCTCTTCATGAAGAAGCTGCAGATTTGGGAGATGTGGCCGGGCAATGATCCAGCGAGTGGCCCGGTCGCGTAAATACCCATGCAGTTTCCGAAGGTTTCAGCCGGGAACAGGTCGATATGACTCGCGCAATATGCGTCAGGAGCACCTTGGCTCGTGCCGGGCGCCGGGTCTGCAAATGTGGGTGTCGCGGCAAACGGCGTGAGCGCGAGCAGCCCAACCGCGGCCAGGATGGCGGTGGCTTTGTTCACGATATCCTCCTTCTGTTGTCGACGTCAGATGCGCCGGCGACGCCAGCGCGCATCTGCCGATCATGATGTTCGACGACGGGACAAAACCAACGGCAAGAAGCTGATTTATTCCTGATTTCTGCTAAGAAGCATGGCGGGGGGCGACGCGAGATGAACCGTCCGTTCGCTGGACGTCCGATGGTCCTGGAGCTGGCCGGGCGAGAGCCGGTCCGGCTTGGCAACGCTACCATCGATCCCGTCTCTCGTGACGCTCGCTGGTCAGGCGGCGAAGAGCGGCTGCAGCCCCAAACATTGAAAGTGCTGATAGTGCTCGCGGCGAAGCGTGGCGAGGTCGTGACGCGAGACGAGCTGGCCCAGCTTTGCTGGGACGGACGCATTGTAGGCGAAGACGTGATCAACCGCTCAGTCTCGCTTGCGCGGCATGTGGCGGCGCGGGCAGGCGGCTTTTCAATCGAGACCGTGCCGCGGGCCGGCTATCGGCTGATTGAAGAGCCGATCAGTCAGAAGAGACGCCGCAGACGGTTCACAGCTGCGGGCGCTGCAGCGATCAGCGTTGTGACAGTGATCGCGGCCGTCACAATGACGCATCGGGCCGCCAGTCCGACTTCCCCGACTTTGCATGTCCTTGTGCAGCACTTCGATTTCGACGCGGGCGACGCCTCCTCTCGGAAGCTTGCTGCCGAGGTCGAGGATGCGTCGGTCCGGATGCTGACCGGCAGCGACGTCTCGGTCGAAATCGCCGACGGTGTAGGATCGCTCAAGCCCAAGCCCGACTTCGTGCTTTCAGGTTCAGTCGCCGGAAGCGGCGCCCACGCTGTCGCCAGCTTCCAGCTCGAGGATCCCGCGCGTCACGCGATCTTGCTGTCGCGGCGGATCCCGGCGGAGAGAAATGATCCCGGAGCCCTTCCGGACCAAGTCGGCGCCAGGGTTGCAACTCAAGTATCATCGGCAGCCTCCTTCGTCCGCCTCGACCGTCCCCACCGCTCCGACCCGGCGGTGCTGGCGAACATGCTGAACACGGGGCCTACCAATCTGGACAGCCAGCGGGTTTTCCAACGGGCACGGCAGTTTGCGCAAACGGCCCCGGATTCCGCTCTCGCCCAGTATGCGCTTGCACGGTGGGCCGGAACGAACGTCGATCTCGTCCCGACCAAAGAACGAGCAAAAATCGTAACCGCGGGCCAAGAGGCAAGCGAGCGAGCGATCCGTCTCGCCTCCAATTTTGGGGATGGTTATGCCACATGGTGTATGCTCCATGCAGAGGTGCGCATTGCGGAGTGTGAGGCACGCTTGCGCCACGGACTGCTCACCGATCCGCAGTCAGCGATCACCGGACTATTCCTGTCACATCTTATGCAGAACGTCGGCAACAACGAGGAGGCGTTATCGATCGCTACGGAAGAGCTCGCGAAGAAGCCCTTCGGAGCGACCAAGATGGAGTTTCTTCTGATCCTGCTCCAATCGACCGACCAAACCCGACAGGCAGACGAGCTATTCAAGTGGGGCGAGCACCTTTGGCCACATTATTGGGGCCTGTTCGAAAGTCAGGATTCGGGAATGGTTGCCGGAGGAAATTGGGCAGCAATACCCGCCCTTGAAAAGCGCCTCGGGATGCAAACGCCGCCGCCGGACTACGAACCGTTTACCCCCATCGCGCGCGCGGTCACGATACGCTCGCTGCCGCATCTTCGCACATTGTGCCCGGAAGGTTCGGGTACCGGAAGGGCCATCGCCTGCATGCTGGCGCTGGCTCGACTGGGCGATCTCGATGGATCTTTCAAATTCGCTTACCAGCTTTTCCCGCGCCGGACCGCGCGCACGCCGGCCGAAGAAGATGCGCTGTGGGTTTCCGACTTGAGCGTCGTGGATACGTTGTGGCTGACCGGGCCCTCCGGTGCTCCACTTCGCAAGGACCGTCGGTTCATTCCGCTCGCCGACCGGCTCGGGCTGATCCGCTACTGGCGACGAAACGGAATGCCGGACTTCTGCACGCGCGGGCATGAGGCGATTTGCACGAAGATTGCGGAACGTTGACGATACAAGTGCTGTATCTTCCGGCTAATGGCAGGAATGGGTCGAAAGCTGCCACTAACTCTCCAACAAAGAGCGGTTCGCGCCGTTACATCTGCGTCGGCTGCCGTTCAGGCTGTCCCCCAGCGGAGCATGCAATGCGCCCTTGACGGGTAGATATATGACAGCGCTATCATCGAAACGCGCGGTTCGCTCGAAGGGGGCACGAATGGGTTTGCCCGGCGGTGGCAAGTCGGTGGGTCATGCAAGGGACACCCGCGCTCGCGGGCGCATATCGCATTGAGCTGCAGGCACCGCCCGGCGGCAGGCTTCTGCACGGTCGCGGCGGCGTCGAAGCAGCCGATGAACGATCCGATGTGGCGCTCATCCGGCTGATCTCACCCGGCAACGACATCCACGAGCGGGGAACGATCCGTGTCCTCGTAATGAATCTATCGGGCCGGCCGTTCCACTTTGGTCCCGACCAAGTGACCCTGGTTCTCACTGACGGCACAATTCTCAAGCCGGTGCCGGTCGCCCAGATGGAAGATGGCCGGGAACTCGTCGAACGCGAGTCACGGCATGCCGCCGCCACCGATCTGTTGAACCGAAACAACTTTGCCGGTCTCGAGGCGCAGGCAAACAGCGGGCCGACGCTCCAGTCATCGTCTCCCGGCGCCGCTACGCCCGGAAGCCAGGTGTCCGGCGCTGGAGGGCATGACCATCGGACCGACGAGTCGCTGCTGCCCGGCACCGAGTTACTCAACGACATCTACCAGGTGCTTGTCCCGCTCTCCGTCGAGCCGCGGAAAGCCTGGGGCGGCTATTACGTGTTCGACATGCCGAAAGACGTGTTTCGAAGGAAGGCTGATATGCCGCTGACTGTACTCGTTCGTACCGGTTCCGAGGTCAATCGGTTCGCAACCACTCTCAAGTGGAAGTGAACTGCGAAGCGTGACGTCCGTCGGATCGTTGCTCCGGCGCCTTCTGAATTCTGCACGGCTTTGAGTAGAAAGCAGACATAAACCCCGCCGAACAATCGTGCCGGCCGGCATCATGCCGGCCAGCCCACTCGACCGCCCGGTCAGGCAAGTTGCGGTAGCACAGGGATATTCCTCTTGCGCCGTAGCGCCACGCCAACTGCACCAAAGCCGAGCAGCATCAGAACCCAGCTCGAGGGTTCGGGCACGGCGGAAAGGGAGCCAAACAATCCGTCCTGTTCGCCGTTGAGCCCGGCCGTGAAGTAAACCGTGTTCGCCTTTCCGCCACTTCCCCCATTGCCGTTCATCAGCCCCCACAGGCCGTCGATTGCGATAGGATTGCCATCGTCGCCGAGCAATTTGCCCGCAAAATTGCCGCTCAGCAGGTCGAACACGCTGATTGTCCCGTCACCAAAATTGCCCACCAGCAGTTTGCCCGCGATGTCGCCAAAGCCGGCAGGAGCGATGTCGAGGCCCCACGGCGAGTTGACCTCGCCACCCTGCGACACCAGCCGCTGGAACAACGTGCCGTCGAAGTTGAAGATATCGACATAGCCGTTACCAGGCCCCGCCACATCATCATGCCTGGTGGCGTCCTGAAGCGCGTAAGTCACAAACAGATGGCCATCGAGGACCTGAGCGCCGAAAGGCGCGTAACCCGGGGCCACGCCGGCATCCGTGAAGCTCCGGATCAGATTGAAGTTGCTGTCGAACTGCTCGACGAGTCCGTTCCGGAAGTCGGACGCGTAGAGGAAATTGCCGCCCGAGGTCGAGGCGATCGCAAGCNNNNAGCGAGGATGGCCTGCGTTCCATTGACCGAGGGCGACCAGCCAGAGATGGTCCCGTCCTCGGTCGCGAAAATGAAGGCCGAAGTTCCCGTCTTTCCGCCGCTTGAGACCTGAAAACTGCCGGTGTTTCCGTTGAAGACGACTCCCGTTGGCGACGAGGTCCCGGTGTTGCCGGCGGGTGGGGGGACGGTGACGGTCAACGGAATCTTGGTGCCCGCCCCATTGTAGAGCGTGCTTACGCCGGTGCCGTTGTCCGAGATCCAGAAAGGGCCTGTCGGCGAGCGGGCAAGCCCCCACGGGTCGACCAGATTAGGATCGATCGTGACTGCCGGCACCGCGCCGTTCGACACCAGGTTGGTGACAGTGACCTGCGTCGCGGCACTGAGTGGCGTGATTCCCGAAAGGGCGAGGTACGCGATCGGCATCAGGCCAGCGGCCTTCAGGCCGCGCAATGTCACTGCATGGGTCATTGCTTGCTCCCTTGTTCGGGCCGACCGAAGATCGTCTGCCGCCGGTCAGTGCCGGGGAGTAGCCGCGCAGTTCAATCGTCATCGCGACCGAGGCAGCGCTTGTGGCGGGGATGCACCGTGACAGCG
>WNFM01311509.1_pt1 | contig 16020 bp, 13 predicted proteins | sample 5400271 | NCBI WGS metagenome assembly WNFM01 (sample SAMN13153352, study PRJNA577476) | soil metagenome | isolation source: 60 cm saprolite on Douglas fir-dominated hillslope | place: USA:California | collected 2013-09-17
TAGTGCTGGTTCGGCCCGCTCCGTATTAGAACATGCGTACTCGTGCGCTGAGTCCAAGACTACACGCACTTCCGTCGTCGACTGTATGTCAGCGAATGCTAGCGAGTGCAATTCAACTGTGGTCAGAATTGTGGTCAGAATTGTGGTCAGCATGTGTCAGTTGCCCTCGGGATTCTTGTGCAGGAGGTCATCCGTTGAGATCCCGACGGCCTCGGCCAACTTGCGGATATTCGCGAAGCTGACCACCTCGTCGCCCCGTTCGGCACGTGCAATCGTGGACTTTGCCAGTCCGCTCTTCTCTGCTAACTCGGCTTGCCCCAAGAGCTTCCGCATGCGCCACACCTTCAGATGAGGCAGCGGCAGTCCGCGCACCTTCTCAGCCATCGTAATCATTGCCTCACTCGCTTTCATCCTGTCCGCCCATCGCGGCCTGCCTCAAGTATACCAAATGTACCACAAAGCTATAACAGATTGCAACGAACAGGTGACGAATACGCAACGTGATGATGCAATGAGATTACAATGAAGTGCAACGAGATAGCAGCAGGAGAAGATAACCATGACCACGAAGCAGCAACAGTAAGCGCACAGCCTGGCGATCGCACGCCGCCACAGCCTGGAGGTCATCGCCCACGGCACGCGGAAAGCCGACGGCGCGGCCGTTTACGCTGTCCCGAACGGCGCGAGCTTCGCGCTCGCGCTGGGGCAAACGAATGGCAGCACCTCGCCGCCGATCGTCCCCACAAGCGGCACGGGCAAAGGCATCCACGGCCCACACGAGGGCCGCGGCGTGTACTATCAAGTAATCAGTGACGAGTCTGTGAACTACAGCGCGGATGTGCAAGAGCTGCGCGATACTGTGCAGATGCATTCTGATTCTTGAGATGGGGTGCCTGTTTATTCGTTTGTCCGGTGTCTACGAGATCCGTAGCGTGGTGAACGGCGAGTGTTTCATCGGCGGCAGCATCTAGCAATGTGCTGCTCCAGAGCTTCCTGGCCAAGGTGCCTGCCACCAAACGCAGGATTGTCGCGCATCGCTCCAACGGCAGCCTCTGTATCTTGCCTCTGGACCATCGGCAGCCTCTGTATCTTGCCTCTGGACCATCGGCTGGAGCCACTACCAAGTGTGTGCTTTCGCCCCCTCATAGGCACAACCCCACTCCTCCCTGCCCGGCTCGGCCCTCCCTTGATCATCGTAGCGTCTCACAGGCGGCAAATCCGAATGGATCAATGCCGCACTTCGAACGAATTGCACTACCGGCCCTCACCTCAAAGGCCACCTGCCCCCACGCGCGTACGCGCGGGATAGTTACTTATCCACACGCGCGCGGAATTACTGTCCTCGTACCCCGTCAACGTCAACGTCGACGACCATGATCTAACCCTCCTCTGTCTCTCTCTCCGGGATCTCAATCTGGAAATAGAAGAACGAGAGAGGACCTTGTTATGGTGAGTACTCGTTGACGTTGACGTTGACGTTGACGTTGACATGTGCACGCGCTGACGCTTATGAAAATGTACCTCGCGCCGCATGGTATGCCAGAATACAACGTGCGAGCGGTGTTCTATATGTGCACAGACACGCGCCACATGCGGCACAGGAGAGACGGAGCACGGCCATGCAGCAGCAGCAAAGAGCAGGGGGCGCTGGTAGCTCGTGCGGCGAGGCAGCCTACCAGACGCAGCGGAGGGCGCGGACCGCGGCCGCGCAACTACGCAATGTGGCGCTGACCACGCGTGGCACCCCGCGCCAGCGGAAGCCCAAAGAGAAGCGCTACGAATGCCTCGCCTGCGGCAGGAGGCTGCATGCCTCCGCTTTCGAGCCGAGTCGCAAACGCCCCGGCGCGCTCATGAGCGTTTGTATCGCCTGCCACTATCCCGACGCCGAGCCCCAGGACCGCGCCATCCGTGCCACCATGCCGTATTGGTGGGACCGGCGACCGGCGTCGCAGCGGCCGCATACCCCCAAACCGCGCAATCGCTCGGACAGTCCGGCCCGGCGGCCATTCCCTGACCGGCTCGAGGAGTGGCTCCCCGATTGGGCATGGCCCTTCTAGTTGGAACGGGTGAGGTAAAGAAAATCGGCCTACTGACGTTGCGATAGGAGTGCTATGATGACCAGGCGAGTTGGCTCATGGATCAGCCAATCCAGTTCGCTCATCGGGAGGGGGCCTCCACTTTCGGATGCGTATCGTACAATCGTTTGAGGCGCCACGCGCTATCCAACACCAGGGCCGCACCTAACCTAGCCATCACCCAGCTTCCGCTGGAAGGCCCGGCCCCAACCCACTACGTTAACGCGCCTCGTACCAGAGAAAAGATGCGCACGAGGTGGTCGACGAGCTTCACTGCTCGTGTATCCGTTGCTGCTGACGCGACGATGCGTCGACGGTTGAAAGCCGCTATGATGGGCGCGCGGACAGGATCGGTGCTCGTCGCCCCATCCGCTCCAAAGGAATAGCCAGCCATGCCGCACGCCACGCCGCACGCCACAACGAAAACTTCAGCCCGCGCGCGGCTCGCGCCCGTCTCCTCTGGCTATGCCGACGTGAATGGCCTCAAGCTCTATCACGAGATCTATGGACAGGGTGAACCGCTGGTCCTGCTGCACGGCGGTCTGATGACGATCGGCGAAATGGTGACGCTGCTCGAGCCCTTGGCGAAGACCCACAAGGTGATCGCGGTCGAACTGCAGGGCCACGGCCGCACGGCGGACACCGACCGCCCCCTTTCGTTCGAGACCATGGGCGACGACATTGCCGCGCTGCTGAACCAGCTCACCATTTCGCAGGCCGACATCGTCGGCTTATCGCTCGGCGCCGCGGTCGGCCTGCGCAGCGCCATCCAGCATCCGGAAAAGGTCCGCCGGCTCGTCGTCATCTCCAGCCCGTATGCCAAGCGCGGCTGGTACCCCGAAGCGCAGAAAGGCATGGGAAACATCAGCGCCGCCCTGGCCGACAACATGCTGCAGACGCCTACTGGGAAATGCTCGGAGCACTGGCCTGAGCCGCAGCGCTTCCCGCACTTCCTCGACAAGATGGGCAAGATGATGGGCGCGTCCTACGACTGGTCCGCCGACGTGAAAAAACTGCCTATGCCGGTGATGCTGGTCTTCGCCGACAACGACTCGGTGTCGCAGCAACACATTGCGGCGTTTTTCGCTCTGCTCGGCGGCGGCGTGAAGGAGCCCGGCTGGCAGAATACCCAGCTCTCGACGGCGCGGCTCGCGATTGTTCCCGGCTACAGCCACTACAATTTCGTGAGCGCACCCGAACTTGCGCCGATCATCGACAACTACCTCGCCGATCCACTGACCAATCCCCTCGCCGGCGCGGCGGCCGCCTCCCAGGCGGCGCCCGAACGGACCACGTCCACCTAGGCGCAAAAGTCTTTCGCAGCCTTCGGTCGAAGAGCCTCACTCACGACGACACGATCTAGGTTGTCGATCGTCTTTGAGAAGGCGTTGGTGAGACGTGTGATACCAATTCTGCCTGGGTAGTTGGAGAAAACCTGCCAGCAGCCCTGATTTCATGCGACTCCGTTCGAGGTCAAACCACAACTACCCAGGCGAAACAACGTCGTATGAGTAGCCCCTGCTTCCTGCAATTGGAGTGGCGCGGCTCATGTCGTCGCGAATCCGTCCTGGCTATGCCTCCTCCGGTCGCTCAGCCTCAGCCTCGGCATCGGTCACGGCCTTGTGCCAGCTTCCTGCGGGCGCGTGGGTGTTGATATAGCGATTGATCTCCTTGACCAGCGCCGTGGGCGGGCGATCGAGCAGCGGGCGAGGGATGCGGTAGCCCATTAACTGCCGCTGGCTGACAAAGACCGCTAGCATGCGCTTCCAGAGCGGCTGACGGCGATTGATGGCGCGCGGGTCCGTGACGTTGATCTCGAGGAAGTGGTACGCCATGGCGGCATTCGGTGCGTAGATGAATGCGTCCACGCCTAGCGTCTCGTTCCAGCGCAAGTGCCCTCGGCCGGTGACAATCATCGAGCAGTTATCGCGGATGCCGTCTGCGGTGATGACCAGAGTGGGACCGGTCATCACCGCGCGGATGAGCATGAGCAGCGTGGAGACGCCGCCACAGCACAGCAAGAAGCCACTGCATAGGGCGATCACGATCTGCCAGACGACATTTGAAACGACTGCGCGCGCCCACAGGCCGCCGGCCACAACGAGCGCCAGGACCGCGACGGTCGTGAGCGCCCGCAGCACCACGCTGCCCCGAGTGGCATAGACGACGATCCGCTCGCCGTCATCGCGGAACAGGCCCTCATGCGCGATTTTCGCGCCAAGCTCACGGGCGCTGTCCCTGCGCACGTGGTTCCAGCGCCTGAGCCCTCGCCCCAAGATGACGACGCTCGCTACCATCAGCCCAATGGTGCCCATCACCCATGCGACCTGGGCAACGGAGAGCACCATCTTGAGTTGGGCGCTCCAGCCCTCTACGAGCGCGAGAAAGATGCTGAAAGACAGGCCGAAGGAGAGCGGCGCGGCCAGCAACCAGCTATGGCGCTTGACCACGAAGAACCCGACCGTCGCCGCGAGCGCGATGGCGAGCCCGGTCAACTCTGCGGGTAGCGCCCACGCCTGGGCGTGCTGGCTCACCGGAATGGCCAGCAGGCCGCTGGGGAGCGTGAGCGTCAAGCCGAGCGCCCAACCCGCTGGCTCATGCCACCATCCCCGTTTTCGCCGCCTGAGGAGCCACGCCATCGCCACCATTCCTTCCGCTCACCTGGTCTCCGTGCCGTGCCCAGCATAGCATCGGCGTCCAGGCAGATCGGCGTGGCAATGAACTACAACGGTATGATGCGACGCGGTATGAATCGACGACTACTCCTGCGCAGCGTCAGGTTCTGCCGCTCGACATGGCTTGTGGAAACAGCCTTCATGTCGGAGCTGCCGACAACGCGATGCTTCTTGGTTCCGATGCACGCTGGTCGGCTGGCCAAGACGCCACGGACGGACGCGCGTGGACCTTGGCGACGAGCTCTCGCCCCCTCAGCTGTGGGCCGCGCGCGGCCCGATCTCCGGGTGCGGCGGCAGACCAGTCGACCCTCGGCCGCTTCCACCGGATCGTCGAGATCGACACCGTCGACGATGCGGATGAACCGGACACCGAACGGTATGCTGCGCGCGAGAGGACCGAGGACGTCGCGGAAGTACCCAACGCGCTCCGTCGGGTCCAGCTCGGTCGCACGTACTTCTTCTGTCCGGCCTCGCACCGCGATGGTCGCGCGGCCGGCAGCGCACAGGTTGCGCACCCAGTGGACCTCGCCCCAGGGGGCCCAGACCCAACGCCTGCCTCCTACCTCGATGATCGCCAAAGGCGTGGTGCGAGGCAGGCCGCTCTTCCGGCCGCGAATGGTGACGAGCCCGTTGAAGCCCATCGGCATGCCAGCGACCAGCAGGAACTTCAGGATGGGGCTGAAGAACCGGACCCGCCATGGAAGACGTCCGCGCGGCGCCAAGGCGACCTTCCCCATTCGATCGCTCATGTGCGTAGCTCCTTTTCTTGCGTCGATTCGTTCGTCGGTTCGTTCGGGTGCCACACAGGTGACCCGCAAGACGGCGCGGACGTGACCGCCGCCCGAAGGACGCGAACCCTCAGCCAGCGACCACGGGGAGATCCACCTGGCCGAGCCGCTCCGGATCCGAAAGCACGTCGATGGCGACGATCCTCCCACCCGTGACGCCCCCGGGGATGCCGTGGCAGCGGTGTTTTCAGAACACACCAAGTGCGCGGCGCACCCACCGCACCGTCTCGGCGTGCCCTTGTACAGCCTCGCGGTTGCCGTAGACCGTCCTCCACTCCTCAAACGCCTCGACATTGGGCAGCCCCAGCTTGCCCGCCCGCGCCACGACCTCGGGCGGCGCGGGCGGCTCGTCTTCCAGCAGCCCCGAGCCGTCGTCCGCCGCCTCTGCCTCGGCTTCTTCGTCCGTCGACACCTCCGCGAGCGGCTTGTCCAGGAACGACGTTTCCCAGAGTGCGGGCGCGCCGTCGGGGAGCGGGAAGACGTCTGAGAGATCTAGCCCCACGAAGGCGGTTTGCACCACCACGGGATAGGTCGGGTGCTCCGAGATGGGGATGATGGTCTTCTCCACCGTCCGTGCTGCCACATCGCGCTTGAAGGCGAGCCAGCGGGCAACCTCCTCCCGCGTCAGTCCGTCGCCCTGCCCGATCGGCACCGCCTCGCCATGCTCATCGAGTACGTAATATTCCGGCCGGTCCTGGTCGAAGAGTCCCGCCATCAGGTCGCGCCCTTTCTCGGTGAAGCGAAGTCCGTAACGTGGAAGGCTGCTGGTCTGGCCCGGCTGCTGGGAGGCATGCTCATGCGCAGCCTTCGTTGCCGCTTCCCACGCCCGCTGCCGCTGCTCTTGCTGGTCTTGCGCATCCTACCCTCACTCGCCGGCGCTCTCCTCAATCCGCGCCGACCAGCCCGTGCCTGGCGCTGCCTGGCGGCGCTTCTCCGCTTCGTCTGCCTGGCGGCGCATCTCGCGGTACAGGGTATCAACGCGTGGGATGGTGGTACGCCGCTGACCAGGCGGCGCAGCGGAGGCTTGCGCTGGCCGCCTGCGGCAGGCGCTCTGGGGGAGACGGCGCCGTCGATCGCGGCGTCGTGCTGACGGTGAGGCAGACAGCGGTCAAGGTGCGACGCACGCTGAGGCGAATGGCACCGTGACCGCTCGCACAACCGGTTAGGGCTTGCCGTGGCCATTCGGGGTCGGGGTGGGGGGCTTGCCAGGATCACTGGGCTTGCCATGGGCGTCCGAGTTGCCAGCAGTGCCCGAGTTACCGGCAGTGCCCGAGTTGCCATGGGCGCCTGGCGTGCTGGACGGCTTCCCCTTCCCCTCGCTGTGCTGTTGGCGCTGCTGCGCGCCGTGCTGCTGTGCGAAGTCGGAGACACAGTCGCCTATCCCATGCGCCCCAGTCCCCAACGCGTCCTTACAGCTCTCCACTTGGGCCTTGACCTGCTGACCGAACGCGCCGTGCGTCGCCGCGGCCACCGCGCCGGTGGCGCCACCGGTGGCGAGTAGCGTCGCCAGGACGGCAGCGCCGACCTTGCTCTTGATGCCTGCCGCTACCGCACGGCTCAACCCAGTTGCCATGGTGTCCTCCTGTTCGTACTGCTCGTGAAATGAAGACGGGCGGCGCACGACTCACCCCGCGCCGCCCAGTGGGCAGCCCGTCGACGGCTGCACTCAAGTAGTTGCGTAAGTCGGCGATTTGTTAGGGCCATAGGACCAGCGATGCCAAATCGGCCAACTTCACTCCGCGCGATCGTCTTCGGCCGTGAGTTTTGGCAGTGTAGGGCATGCGTCCACCTGGCGAAAATCGAGTCCCTCCATGACGACACTCTGTCTGCTACAGAGTGTGTTTCGCGCTGTGTATTATTCTTGTGCAATGCGTTTATCACCGCTGCGCCTGCTATTTCGACCGTTCTGGCGCCGTGCAGCGCCGGGCTTTGTGGCGACCGTCCAATCACTCGAACAGAAGATGTCCAAAGCGACTGCGCCGCTCACCTGGAATGCCTCACCACCGCCCGTGATGCTACCTTTTCGCGCGTACGTGATGCAGAAGCATCGGCGGCTGCAGCTGAGCGACCGGGAAAGACAGTGGAGCAATCTTACGGTGTGGAGGATTGGCGCGTGTGTGACTCCATCTCGCGTGCGTGACCCGCGGGATCACAGCAAGTATGCTGCGCTAGTTGGGATATCGCTGCCCTTGATAGGCAGCACAGGTCACTTGCGGGTGGACAGCGTATGCCGAGCCCATCGGATACGCCGATTTGTCGCCCCGGAAGATGCGAAGACTGCCGCGGCCATTCGCCACATGCCGCGCTTGCCCTTCCTGGCCAAGGTGCAGCCCGCCGAACATGGGTCGTCGCGCATACAGCGGCAGGCTCCGTATCTTCCACCGGACTGCCGGCGGGAGCCACAGGTAGCGTGCACTTTCGCCACCTTGTAGGCTCCCCTCTGCCGCGATTGGCTGCCGACGCGCTCTCACAGATGCCGGCGCTTACTCTCTCTAACTGCTGGTCGCTGGGAATACTGTCGCATTGCTGGGTCTCGCGATAGGAGGGTCACGTGCCTCTGTTCCTCCGTGGCCCGACTTGCTAAGTGCCTGATCACGAGCCGCTCGTCTCGGTTTCATAGCCACCAAAGTGGGATGACTCCGACGCGTGCAGCAGGAAGCGCGCAACATTGTTCCCGAGCTCCAGGCCCGCCTCGTGATCGATCCGAGTATGCTGTCCCGCGAAGATCCGGCTCAGGCCAGCCTCGGACGCCGCGGCCTGGTAGCTGCCAAATGTCCTCACAGTGCCGGGAAGGCCATCCGAGGTGACCCGGATGTGGTCACGATTCCCGAAGAAGGCGGACAGCACCGCGGCTCCAGCCGAACTGATGGTGCTATGGGCGCCTGGATACGAGGGATCGGCGGCGGTGACGGCGAGCGGCGTCCACGTCGGGTCGGCGACGGTTGCCGGATTGCCGTCGGTGTCGGCCAGGCGGACGGCCGTGATGGGTCTCCACAGCTGGTAGAGGTACTTGGCATCGTAGAACGCGATGGCGCTATCGGCGAAGGACAGGTTGAGCACTGCGAACAGGCGCGCGGTCGTCTCCAGATTCGTGTGGTGCGCCAGCGCCGCATTCTCGGCGATCTCGTTCCAGGTGTTCCAGATCGGCGGCGCCCAGAACTTTGCGATCACGGTCTGGTCGGCGGTCCGCGTCGTGCTGGTGTCCTGGCCCAGGCTCTCGACCTCGTTCAGGGCTTGCGCGTATGCCGCGCTGGTCAACGCAGGTGGCGCCTTCGGCCGAAATTGCGCCGCGTTGTCCAGCACAAAGGGGGTCACCTTGCCCCAGGTGGTGAAGACCGGCGCAGGGAAATTGGGCGGCGTGGGTCGGTAGTCGCCCGGCTGGTTTCCCGCAATGAAGGGTGGGGGCGTAGTGGCGGAGCCGTCAGTGGCGCGAATGGCGAGCAATCGCTCGGCGACCATGTGGCCGACCTGGATCCCCTGCTGCTTGCCGGCCCCGTCCGGCATAGCGGCGAGCTCGGTGGCGAGCTGCTGGTCTAGCGCCCCCCGCACAGCGGGGTAGAGCGCGACCAGGGTGTCGTGGCCGGCCGTGGCGGTCGCTGCGTCGGGCCGTGTCCCGTGGGACGCCTGTACTGAAACGAGATAGGGAGGGGCGTCCCGTGTGATGGAGACGACAGCGTCGTAGATCGCCGCGTGCACGATGGCGAAGCTGCGCGTGGGGTGTACGGTGGCCGGTTGCGCTCCGGGCGTTTTCACGATACGGAGCAGTGCTTGGTTCCAGGCAATGACAATTTCGCCAGTATCCCTAGCGCTCGCCGCGGACGTGTCGTTGCGACCCTTGGCATCACCCGCAAGTGGCCCGGCTGCCGCCGCGGTCGTGGCACCAATCACGAGCACGAGGCCCAGGAGGCCGGCCACGGGCAGCATACCCTTCTTCATCTCCGAGTTCTCCTTCTGATGAGCGACCGGCATTTCAACGAAGGCGCAAGTGGCGCTGAGGTGCGCCAGCGCCTTGAGGCGCTCACGCCTGTAGTGCCGACATTCGGATTCTGGAGGATGAAGCCTTACGCAACGGTTGTCCCTCCTTAAGCAGCGGTTGTCCCTCCTTACGGTTTCCTTACTGGTGCCACGCCCCGTGCTTGCAAACGCTCGCTTCCATGAGCTGGCCAATCGCCTGGCACTCCACCTACCGACGGCAGCATGGCGAAGTGAACCACGGGGCTTGTGAGACCTCAGCTTGCGGCCATGGACTTGTGCCGCCGTATGATTGCTGCGAGCTAGTCCATGAGTGGCGCTACTGCACGGCGGACTGAATACCAGCTTCGACCGTGCGCTTGCCGCGCAACTCGGCTCCGGCAAGACGATCGTTGCGCACGCGTGCATGCGACTGCGCTCAGGTCTCGCATCTCGCCGGAGCTACCGTCGCCGGTCGAAAGGAGGAGATACGCGCTTCTTCACGGCGCTCAGGCTTGCGATTGCTCGCTACGGCCGAAGCGCCGGCGATGCGTAGCGTATCCACCTGTCAGCAATAACGCGACTGCCGCCGCACTGGCCACGCCGAGCAAGGCCGTGCGGGCAATTTCCCCTATGCCGGACTGGTTCCGCCGGTGCAGATCGAGCGTGTTGGTCAGGTCGTTCGCCGCGGCATCGCGCGTGCCGAGCGGCTTGAGCTGCCAACGCGTCTCGATGAGCTTCAGGATAGACGTCGTGTCGTACTGGGTGTGGTCTACGACGCCCCGCCTGGCGAAGGGCGACACGATGATCGCCGGGATGCGCGTGCCCGGTCCCCAGCGATTACCTGATGGCGGCGCCACATGATCCCAGAAGCCCCCATTTTCGTCGTACGTGATGACGATCAGGGAGTCAGACCAGTATGGGCTGCTCTGGACCGCCTTCACCAGATTTGCTACATGCTCCTGGCCGCGCAGGAGGCTCGTGTAGCCCGGATGCTCGTTGTCCTCGCCAATCGGCTTGACAAAGGAGACGGCCGGCAGCCCGCCTGATCGAAGCGCGTGAAGGAAGTCCTGCTCATCCTTGAGGTGCACGGCTTTCGCCTGGGTCCCATCTGCATAGTTCTTGAAGTAGACGAACGGCTGGTGGTGGTACTGGAAAAGCGGGTCCGGATGTCCAGCCAGCGCAGCGTTCCAGCCGCCTGCGTACCACGCCCACGAGATGCCCTTCTGGCTCAGGCGATCCCCGATCGTGGGCATCGTCTGTTGCGGCAGGAGCTGGGCTGGGTCGGTGATGCTCGCTGGATGTGGCTGATTGACAGAGTACACCGTATTCACGGCGTAGCCGTCAGGGGTGACCGCCCCATCCGCAATCAGCCTGCCATTGGCGTCGAGTTTCGCGACCTGGTTCGCCGGGGCGTTGGGCCAGACTGGGCTGCTCGCGGCGATGAGCCACATTTGGTTCAAGAACGAGCCGCCGTACGCGGCATGGAAGAAGTTGTCGGCGAGGGTATATTGCCTGGCTAGCCGTCCCTCTGGTAGGTTGGTCGCGTCATAGTAACCGAGCGGGAGGCCTCCAGAGCCGCCGAAGGCGACGAACTTGTCCATCTTGCCGCCATCGAGCTGCGCCTGTTCCTGGTAGAAGCGGGTCACCAGGTCGCCGATCTTCTGGTCGGCAGGCACGTACTGGGCAAGTCTGAACGGTTGCACCGGAAGATCGCTAGGGAATCGCGGGTCAGGTCCGGGCGGAGTCAGTGTCGAGTTCAGCGGTTGGGGTAGCGTCGCGTATGGCTGCCCTGAGGCGCCCACCTGCCGCGCGGCCCCGGCATTCGCCAATCCGTTTGCTCCGGGAAACTCGCCATAGAGGCTGTCGAAACTCCAGTTCTCTTGCATGATGACAATGATGTGGTTAATCTTGTTCAGTCCGCTTGTCCCCTGCGCCCCCGCCAGGGGTACGCTGAGACTCGAAATGCCCAGCAGGGCAATCGTGCTCAACACTCGGGACATTCGGGACATTCGGGACATTCGGGACAGAAAGCGCATGTCTTTTCCTCCTTGAACTAGCCGTCGTCTATCGGGAGTGCCAGCGCCTTGAGAACCTCATACGGCTCAAGCCGCTCAGGTGACCGTAATGGTGGCCTGCATCATGGGGTGAATGGTGCACGTGATGTGGTAGGTGCCGGGTTGCGCGAACGTTACAATCTGCTTGTCGCCGGGCTGGAAATCAATGCCTGCTGATGATGAGAGCGCACTTGGTGCGCCCGGCGCGGGAGCAAATAGGCCATCGGTGCCGGTAACCAAGTTGTGGGTGCCTCCAGATGTGGCCGGATCATCGAGTGTGATCGCTTGGCCAGCATGGAGAGTGAAGGTGGTGACCCCAACGAACATGCTCGCGCCCATCGTAAGCGTCTGCCCGCTCGCGCGGACGCCACCTCGGGAGGCGCCCGCGGCGGCTCCGCATGCACTCACAGCGAGCGCCACCAGGAGTGTTAGTGGAATGATGCGCACGCGCATTGATTGCCAGCCTTGCTCACGTCTTCGACATAGATCGACAGGTGAGGCACTTCACCGTGCTCACAGGCGCTCCACAACCGCCCTTGCTCGTGCCGAGCGATGATGCAAGCATACGGAGAGCGCTTGGGTGCCTGTTCGAAGCGGTCGCACATCAGGGATGGTCGCGAAAGGCACTGCCCTTCGCGACCATCCCGCCTGAGGGCACCATGCGACGGCCCACGATCATTGCCACCGGCTGTCACGCAATCGCTCAAACTCGTCCTGGGTCAGACGGATGCCCGAAGCGGCGACATTCTCTTCGAGGTGGCGCACCGAAGAGGTACCAGGGATCGGCAGGATCACAGGCGACCGTTGCAGGAGCCAGGCGAGCGCGATCTGCGCACTACTGGCCTGATGCCGGCGCGCGATCTGGTCGAGTTCGCCGTCGCCGCGGGCCAGCCCACCGGCAGCGAGCGGGGCCACAGGTTGGAAAGCCAGCCCGTCGCGCGTGCAGATCTCTACCACGGCCTCCGCCCCACGGTCGGTCAAGCCATAGCGATTCTCCACCGCAACGATCGGCACGATCCGCCGTCCCCGCGCAAGCTGCTCGGCCGTCACATTGCTCAGCCCGATATGCCGGATCTTGCCGGCTCGTTGGAGCTCGGCCAGCGTCGCGACCGAATCCTCGAACGGTACGTTAGGATCAGGCCGATGCAACTGATAGAGATCAATGCGGTCCAGCCGCAGCCGCTTGAGGCTTCCTTCCAGAGCCGTACGCAGGTGCTCGGGCCGGCCATCGGGTACCCGCTGCTCTGGGCTGGGACTCAGGACGCCCCCTTTGGTCGTGATGACCAGGCCTTGTGGGTAGGGATAGAGGGCCTCCGCAATCAGCTCCTCGCTCACCCCGGGTCCCCAGGCGTCTGCAGTATCGATCAGGTTGACGCCGAGGTCGACGGCCCGGCGCAAGATCGCTCGCGCTGCGTCGCGATCGCGCGGCGGGCCCCAGAGGCCTGCGCCAGTGAGGCGCATCGCGCCAAAGCCGAGCCGTCGGACGGTCAGGTCGCCGCCGAGGGTGAATGTCCCACTGTCCGCAGCAGTGGGTGTTCGTGAAGGTGTCATGGCCAGATACTCCTTGATGCTTCTTGTGCCGAGGGTCAGCAATGTGTATCTGCTGGGTCCGGGCACGCTCGTTGTCGCTGTCCTGCGTCGTGTAACGACTGCCAGCACCACGGCGGTAGTGGCAGGATACAGTGAAGTTGGCCAGGGGCCTGACCCCACTGAGTGGTGAGGGACCGCGCGCTTCCATTCGCTCGCCCACCAACCTCAATGAGAGCTGCTAGTAACTTCTCTTCACTCTCGATTCCTCGGTTATTCCGGTGCCCTCCGTGTCAAAGGAGTCTCATGTGGCGCCGGTAAAAGTAGCATTCAGTGGGTGGAGCGAGATCATTGCACCCGTAACGCCAGGATGGCCGCAGATGCTTTCCAGGGCGTGACACTGCGTGACACATTTCTTCCTTCTTCTGCGCGTTCGGCATGCGGTCTATGGCCGCATGCTGGAAATAGATGGTCAGATCCTTCATTTCGCCTCGACGATTGGATGATTGTCCATGGCGCCGGACAAAGACGGTGAAGTCGAGCAGGTAAGTCATTCCGATCGCTGCAAAGAGACAGGCAAGAAAGCGTCGGGTTGCCCGCTCGCTGACCTTGCCCTGTAGACGGGTGCCACTCCGATACTCCTGGAGCCTACTCCTCGCGTTGCTCCTGCTCGGCCTGCGAGATGGCCCAGGCGGCGTTCACCAGGCCGATGTGGCTGAATGCCTGCGGGAAGTTGCCCAGCAGCTCACCAGTCGTCGGATCCACCTGTTCACTCAGCAGCCCGATGTCGTTGACATACGCAATCGCGCGTTCGAACGTCGCGTGTGCGCCCTCTACCTCACCGGCCAGCGCGAGCGCATGCGCGAGCCAAAACGTGCAGAGCAGGAAGGTCCCCTCATCGCCTTCAAGCCCATCCGAAGTACGGTAGCGAAACACGAGGCCGCGCGAGTCCGTCAGCCGCTCGGCAATCGCATCGATCGTCGCGCGCATCCGCGGATCGCCGGCTGGCAGGAAGCCGACGATGGGCATCATGAGCGCTGAGGCGTCCAGATCGTCTGAGTCGAAGGTCTGCGCATATGCGTGCGCCTTCTCGCTCCAGCCTCGCTCCAGGATAGCCTGGCGGATCTGCTCGCGCGTGGCTGTCCAGTGCGCGACATGGTCACGTGCATCCAGTTGGTCGGCCAAGTCAATGGCCGCGTCGAGCGCGACCCAGCACATGAGCTTCGAGTAGAGGAACGGCCGCGAACGGCCGCGCACTTCCCAGATCCCCTGGTCGCTCTCCCGCCAGTGCGTCGCGGCCCCATCCGCCACCTCGATCAGAAAACGACGCGTCACGACATCGAGATCTCCCAGCTCACCGCGCAGGCGCCGCGCCGCACCCAGCAGCTCACCATAAACGTCGAGCTGGCGTTGATTCCAGCCGGCATTGCCGATGCGCACCGGTTGACTGCCGCGCCAGCCTGCGAGGTGGTCGAGCGTGCGCTCGGTCAGGTCGTGCTCGCCGCCGACGCCGAACATGATCTGCAAGTGACCATCCCGCCGCATTTGCCCCACCACCGCGCGGGCAATCCAGTCGAAGTACCAGTGCGCCTCGTCCGGGCAGGCGGCAATCCAGAGCGCATCGAGCGTCAGGCTGGCATCGCGCACCCAGGTGTAGCGGTAATCCCAGTTGCGCTCGCCTCCCACCGTCTCAGGGAGTGAGGTGGTCGGCGCGGCGACGATCGCTCCAGTGGGTCCATACGTCAGCGCCTGCAGCACGCGACCGCTGTGGTGGACCAGCTCGCGCCAGTGTCCTTCGTACGCCTGGTGGATGGTCGACCACGTCTGCCATCCCGCCAGCGTGTCACGCAGGCGCTCAAAGATGGCCAACGGTGCCCATACATCGGGGGCCTTCTCCCAGCAATGTGCATGCTGGAGCGCGAACTCGGCGTGCTCGTCTGATCGCAGGGTGAAGCGGGCGCGTGCGCTAGAGGCCTCAATAGTGAGGAGCACGGGCGCAGAGAGCACCAGGACGTCTGCGCCCCCGTGCGCGATGACTCCACCTTCGATGGGATTCAGCAGCGGGGAGATGAGACCATATTCTGGGCGTGGCGCATACTCCAACTCCAGCTCCACGGAGCCTTCCGTGCATGACGCCTGGCGCAGCAGCACACCAGGTGAATCTATACCGAGCGCGTGCCCGCGCTCGTTGCGGCCTACAGCCATGGCATCAAGCAGCACCACCGTGCCCGATGACGTGCGGAAGGTCGTCTCGAGCACGAGACTGCCCCCAAGATAGCGGCGGCTGACCTGAGCCTGGCCGACGGGCCTAATTAACCAATAGCCTGCCTGATCGTCCAACAGCCGGGCGAAGACCGAGCGCCCGTCGAAGCGGGGGAAGCAGAGCCAGTCGACTGATCCCATGCGACTGACCAGCGCTGCCGAGCGGCAGTCAGAGAGCAGGGCATAGTCGGCGATGGACGGGTTGCTCATGCTCTTCCTCCTCTTCCTTGGCGGCGGAGTATCCGCGGCACAGCAAGCTACCAGGCGGTCCGCGACAGGTTCGGCCTCGGCCAGGGTGCTTCTCCATACCTGGCAGCTCACTGCTTGAGCGTCGCGTATAGGTACTTGTTTCTGCGCGCTCGGCGCCTGCCACCTGCCATATGCGTCCTCAGCGGTGGCCCGGCATAGCGCTGTGCGCTTCATTACATGTCACCATAGGTGCTACTCAAGCACCTCGCTGGTGTTCACCACGTTCAGCATCTCGAATAGGAATCGGAACTGCTGCTCGAGTGCGTCCATGATCGGGGCCTTCTCGTGCGCGCTGAGACCCCAGAGCTGTCGCTTAAACGGACCGAATGCCTTCTTTCGGTTCCTGTATAGGAGCTGTTCTCGGTTCCCGTCCGCCTGCCATTCATCCTGGTAGTTCGAGGCTCTGTCTTCAGCTTGACGAGCGTGCGTGCGACAT
>WNFM01211816.1_pt1 | contig 16018 bp, 12 predicted proteins | sample 5400271 | NCBI WGS metagenome assembly WNFM01 (sample SAMN13153352, study PRJNA577476) | soil metagenome | isolation source: 60 cm saprolite on Douglas fir-dominated hillslope | place: USA:California | collected 2013-09-17
CTGTCACGACCGCGACGCGATTAGCGATTTGTGTCCTCATCATGGTCTGCTGACTCCCACCAGTGCGCCCGAGAGTTGGTTGTCGAACATGTTCGGCGGTTCACAAATGTGGTCATCGGCGCTGATCAGCACCATATCGTTCATTCCATCGTCAACTCCTCTCTCAAATGGGTAAGGTTTCCCAGGATCATCCACTTTCAGAGCACACCCTGTTGGGCCAGCCCGGCCAGTTCGTCGGCGGAAAAACCCGCGGCGGTGAGCACGTTCGATGCCCATCTCGTGCAGCGTCCAGACGACGTCCTCGGTTGCCACGCTGCCGGTCGCCCCCGGTGCGAAGGGACACCCACCAAGACCGGCGAAGGAAGCGTCGTATACGGTGACACCCGGCGACTTCGCGACACCGACGGGCGGGGGTACACGTGAACGGCATTTACGACATTTTGACAATCGGATTGAATTGGATGGACGAATGGAAGGGTTCAACCATTTTTCAGCGGCCGCTCCAGACCGTCTGATGCTGATAGTTTCAGCTTGGGCTTAAGCTCAGCCGCAAGATACAACCGTCGCAGCGTTCACTCTTTATGACCCTTTTAAGCAGACAGTCCAACGTCGATCGATCGGATTTGTGGTCGCAGAGGCATCGCACTTCATCGTTGCAGGGCCTTCACTCGCCCCAGTACAGCGGCGAGCACGCGCCCCACCAGCATCAACTTAAATGCGTTTTTGGGGGTGGGTTTTGCCCCGTCCAGCAATGTCGCGGCAACTGCCTTGGCGCCGCGCGGTAATTCAGCCTCCGCTGTCTCCATGCGCCACGGCTTGTGGGCAACGCCGCCTACCGCGACGCGCCCGCCTCCATCACGCTGCACGACCGCGCCGACCGAGACTAGTGCGAATGCATACGATGATCGATCGCGTACCTTGTAATAGACGTGCGTGCCACCGATTGGCTTGGGCAATGTGACGGACGTGATCAGTTCCCCGGGTCCTAGCGTGGTCTCAACATGAGGCGTGCCGCCAGGCGGGCGATAAAAGTCGGCAATCGGAACGCTCTGCATCTTGCCACCGAGCCCGAGGGTTTCCACTGTCGCGTCCAACGCGCGCATTGCGACCGCCATGTCGCTCGGATGGGTGGCGATACACGCATCGCTCACGCCGATCACTGCATGCTGGCGGCTGACGCCACCGATGGCGCCGCAACCGCTGCCGGGATTGCGCTTGTTGCACGGCTGATATGGATCGTAGAAATAAGGGCAGCGCGTCCGCTGCAAGAGATTGCCAGCCGTTGTCGCCCGGTTACGCAACTGACCCGAGGCCCCAGCGAGCAGTGCACGTGAAAGTATGCCATATTCCCCTCGTACTCGTTCATGTGCGGCNNNNGTACCAATGCACCGATTCGAAGCCCCCCATCCGGCGTGGATTCAATTTTGTCGAGCGCAAGTCCGTTTACGTCGATGACGTGTGCCGGCGTCTCGATCTCGAGCTTCATCAGATCAAGCAAATTCGTGCCGCCTGCAATGAACTTGGCCCCGGGAATGCTGGCAGCCGCGGCTGCGGCCGCCGTTGGCGATTGTGCGCGCTCATAACTGAAAGCCTTCATGTGCGACTCCCGGCCACTTCAGCGATGGCTTCCTGAATGTTGGAATAGGCACCGCAGCGGCAAATGTTGCCGCTCATACGTTCACGTAATTCCATGTCGCTCAACTTCGGCGGCGCCATCAGGTCCGCAGTCACGTGACTCGGGACGCCGGCTTTCATTTCATCGAGCACAGCTACAGCAGAACAGATCTGTCCAGGCGCACAGTAGCCGCACTGATAACCGTCGTGCTTTACGAAAGCGATCTGCATGGGATGCAGCTTCTGCGGCGTGCCGAGGCCTTCGATGGTAGTAATCTGATCGCTCTCATGCATAACCGCGAGCGTAAGACATGAATTGATTCGCCGCCCGCCCACGATTACGGTACAGGCGCCGCATTGTCCGTGAAGGTGTTCACGCAAGGCGTCGAGCAGCGTCGTTCGCGTGTCGAGTTTCAGCTCGCGACGCTTTCCGTTCACATGGAAAGACACCGTCACCATGACCGGCGCAATGGGCCCCAAATTCTGGGCCTCGACAGCGAGCGGAATCGCGGCTGCCGCAGCGGACGCGGTGGTCAGCACCAAGAATTCCCGTCGGGATAGCTCTAGGTTGATCGGGTTCTGCATGTCCTGTTCTCCGGGTCAGCACCGCTGTGCACAGCGCTGCACCAATGTGGTCGCATGAGGGTCGTACATTGGCAGTGCAACCGATCAACCTTCAAAGGCCGCCTCCCGTGTGCCGCATGAGCCGCAATCAGACCAGAGCCGGCAACCGGTCGAGAAGTTTATCAAGAGTGATAGGGTATTCGCGCACGCGCACTCCAGTGGCGTTGTAAACCGCATTGGCGATGGCTGCGGCAACGCCGCACAGACCGAGCTCGCCAACGCCCTTGGCCTTCATTGGTGACATCGTCGGGTCAACTTCCTCGAGGAAAATGACTTCCTGACGAGGAATATCGGCATGAACGGGTACCTCATAGCCGGCGAGATCGTGATTCACAAAGAAACCGAAGCGCTTGTCAACCGCCAATTCCTCCATTAGCGCCGCGCCGGCTCCCATGGTCATGCCGCCGATGACTTGGCTGCGCGCAGACTTTGGATTGAGTATGCGACCGGCGGCGCACACGGCCAGCATCCGGCGTATGCGGATCTCGCCGGTGGCGACATCGACGCCGACTTCGACGAAGTGCGCGCCAAAAGTTTGTTGCGCAAACTGTTTAGCAAGATCGCCGTAGGTCATCTCATCCTCAGCGACTAACGAACCACCCCGGGCGGCCTCCCTCAGCCGCACACGGCGGCTTCCGGCACTCACGTGACCGTCGGCGAATTCGATGTCGGCAGAATCGAAACCGAGCCTCTGTGCCACTGCCTCGCGTAGCTTGAGGCACGCGGCATAGACGCCTGAAGTGACGGATGCCGCACCCCATTGCCCGCCTGAACCCGGCGATTCCGGAAAGCGAGAGTCGCCGAGTCGTACCACGACCTTATCAAGCCCAACGCCCATCATCTCCGCGGCAGTCTGGGCGATGATGGTGTAGCTGCCGGTGCCGACATCGGTCATGTCGGTTTCCACGGTAACTCTACCTCCGTCATCCAGCCGAACTCGTGCGGCGGATTTGATGATGGGCGCCCCGCGAATGGCCGCTGCCACACCAGAACCGATAAGCCACCCTCCGTCGCGCATCTGAGCTGGCTGGGCATTGCGTTTACTCCAGCCGAAGCGTTCGGCGCCTGTGTTCAGACACTTCACGAGCTGGCGTGTGGAAAACGGTCGATCAGGTTTCTCGGGATCGACCTGCGTGTCATTGAGAATACGGAACTGAACCGGGTCCATCCCCAGTTTCTCTGCCATCTCGTCCATCGCGATCTCAAGCGTCATCATGCCGGTCGCTTCGCCCGGTGCACGCATGGAGTTACCCTCGGCGAGATCGAGCACTGTGAGCCGCAGATGCGTCATCCGGTTAGCTCCGGTATAGAGCAGCCGCGTAGAGGTCGTTGCCGACTCACTGCGTCCCCCGCGCAGGTTGCCGGACCAGCTTTCGTGACCGATGGCCGTGATCTTACCGTCTTGTGTGGCACCAATCCGAATCCGCTGAATTGTGGCTGGCCGATGAGTCGTGTTGTTGAACATGAGCGGGCGAGATATCGCGACCTTCACAGGTCGCCTCACCGATCGCGCGGCCAGCGATGCCGCCACCGTGTCTGCGAGGACCGTACCCTTTCCTCCAAAGCTACCCCCGATGAAGGGCGTCACGAGATGGATGTTTTCCTTGGGGATTCCCAAGATCTTCGCTAGGTCACGAACGCCCCAGTTGAGCTGTTGGATTGGACACCAACAGGTGAGCTGATCGCCGTCCCAAGCCGCGATCGTGGCGTGCGGCTCCATCATCGCGTGGGCTTGGTCGGGTGTCTTATAACTTTCGTCTAGTTGCACCGGCGCCGCAGCGAACGCACCCTCGAAATCTCCAACGGCAGTTTGGGGCGGGGGGCCGAACTGCCCCGGCTTCGGTGTGAATGCCGCGTCCTTCGCCGCAGCCAGGTCGAACACGCCCGGTGTACGGACGTAGTTCACGCGCAGGAACGCAGCGGCGGCGCGCGCCTGTTCAAACGTCTCGGCAACTACGATCGCGATCGCTTGGTGATAGTGCTCGATGTCTGGCCCTGCCAGCGGCCGATCGATATAGAACTCGCCGGTGCCGAGCTTGCCGGCATTGGCTGCGGTCACGATCGCCAACACTCCGGGCGCGGCTTTCGCTGCTTCAAGTTCCATTCCGGCAATCCGCCCCTTGGCGATTGCCGCTCCGACGATGAAGCCGTAGGCGGGAGCAGGCTTGAAGCCCTTGTGATCATATGCATAGGTCGCGGTACCAGTCGTCTTGAGGGGACCGTCGATGCGATCGGTCGCCCGGCCGACGACCTTGAGTTGATCGATTGGGTTTGCCCCGGCAGGCCTATCGAACTTCATAACTCTGCTCCATAGTTCTCCATAGTTTCTCCATAGTTGTCTCATGGCTATTGAGGTCAAATAAGGTTGCATTGGATACGCGTAGTGTCGCTCTGACAATGCTTTTCCAGTAGAGTCAGCCACGCGGCACGGTATTCCAGAAGTGCTTCCGTCGAATTTGAAGGGGGCACCAAGGAACAATTCTGTGCCATCGGAACCGACTTATTGAGATAGCAAGACGCGGTCACCGCCGGAACGCTCGCATAGGTCAGGAAGACGGGATTCTGCGGTCTCAACGCTGCCAACACGCTCGCATAGATCGGATTGCGCGCCAGCGGTCCGTCGATGATGACGTCACCGTGCGCATCCAGTAGACCAAGCAAATAGTCCGTCATGAGCGCGATGTACACTGTTGCGAGTGCAGCACGCTGCGCCGCATTTATTAGCTCAGCGCTGATCAATCGCCCGCGCACCCGCGCAAATGGGCCGCCTGCATTGAAAAACGCGGGCAATGCAAAGGCTCTGCTGGAGATGACCGCAGCCACATCTTTCTCTGACGCCACAACTTCTCGTCCGCTATCGCCGGCGACGATCTCGTATTCTCGCCCACCCATGAACCGCGCCGTCGCGACTGGCCCACCGAACGCATCCACGTTGACCAACATGTCCAGCGGCTCTCGTATGCGTCGCAGATCCGCCCCCCGAGCCATGATGACCGTCCAGGTGCCGCTCGAGACCACCGCAAACGGCTGCGTCGATCGCGTGGCCAAGTGGGATAGAAACGAAGCATTGGAATCGTGCAGTCCACACAGCACGCGGCAATCGGGATTGAGTCCCGCCAAGCTCGCCATCTCCTGCGAGACGGTACCGACGACCCCTCCCGCCGCATGCAGCGTTGGTAATAGTGACGTCCAGCCTTGTCGTTCTACCAGGTGCGTTGGGCGGCTTTGCAGCGGGCGCCATAGATCGCTGTGACACCCGAGCGAGGTTAGCTCGCTCGCGGCCACACCGCTGAAGCGCCAAGCCCAGTACTGCGGGAAGAGGAGAAGGGTATGCGCTCGCTCGAACAACTGCTGGTGCCTAGTCTGCAGATAGTACAGCTGCCGACCCAGGTTCAAGCCCAGCGGCAAAAACGGCGAGTAACTGAATTCGAACGGATCGCGTCGCTCCCTGTATGAGTCGCCGACGGCCTCAAATCTCCCATCCTCATAGTCGGGCGCGATCAGGATCTTCCGTTCAGAGTCGATCAGGACCGCGGCCGCGCCGTGCGCGATGGGTACCAGCGTATGAATGTGTCGCCGCTGGGGATGACTGCCGATGACTTCGATCAGCCAGGATTCGATTCCGAAGACATCCAACTCCCGGACGACGGTGCTGTCGCATCCCTGCGAGGGTCTATAGGCGTCGGAGAGGATCTTGCCGCTGTCGGCATCTGCGACGAAAAATCGCGTATGCGTCTTGCCGATATCAATCACGCCCAGCAGATCGCTCGACATGGCGTTACGCTCCTCGTGAGGCAACGGCGAGCATGGGCGGGCGCCTAGGTGACGGGCTCGTCGAGTCTCGCGCCCACCCAACCATACAGCGCGACGATCACAAAGATCAGCGCCGGCAACAGAAAGGCGGCCGGCGTCCCGTAGAGTTCGGCGATACGGCCCATCGGGTAGGGCAGGATTACGCCCCCACCGATGGCCATGACCATGATCGAGGCACCACGCTTGGTCGAGGGCCCTAGGTCCTTCACGCCGAGAGTGAAGATCGTCGCGAACATGGTCGACATGAAGAAGAACACCGCGATGAGAGCCACGGCGGAAACCTTCTGCAGGCCCATCGCGACGATCAGGCACAGCACGACATTGACGACTCCATACACTGTCAGTAGCGTGCGCGGCTTGACCCGCAGCAGCAATGCGGTCGATGTGAAGCGACCGATGAGATAACCGACGGTGGCGAGCGACAGCAGGAAGGCGCCTTGCTGCGAAGTCAGACCGGGCCAGGTCTCGGTCACCAGGTTGATGAAATAGGCACCGATCCCAACCTGGGCGCCGACGTAGAGCGCCTGGGTGCCCACACCGAACACGAAATGCTTCTGGCGCCACAGCGATCGATTTTTAACCGCAATGCGTCCCCGCTCAAGCTGGACTGAGGCGTCGCGGATCTCGGGCAGATGCGCCCGTGCTAGCACGAAGGCATAGGCCAGGACCGCGACGGCGATGGCCAAATACGTCATCTGCACCGCGCGTTGCTCGCCCCCCAATCGTGAGGTGACCTCGGGACTAAAAAACAGCGATCCACCGATCAATGGACCGAAGAATACTCCGAGCGCATTGAAGGATTGGGCCAGGTTCAGCCGTTGTGGCGCCAGCGCGGGTGGACCCAACGCGTTCACGTAGGTGTCCGCCGCGGTCTCCAAAAAGCACAGCCCGGAGGCCATCACGAACATGGAGCCGACGAAGAGGGGAAAGCTCGCGATCTGCGCCGAGGGCACAAACAATAACGCCCCGATCGACGTCAACACCAGCCCCGACACGATGCCAAATTTATAGCCGCGGGCGCTCATCAGAAGGCCCGCCGGAATGCTCATCGACAGGTAGGCGCCGAAGTAGGCCATCTGCAGCCACGAGGACTGCGCCTTGCCAATGTGCAACGTTTCCTGAAAGTGCTTGTTGAGCACATCCAGTAACCCATAGGCCAGACCCCAGATCAGAAAGCAGCTGATCGCGAGTGTCAGCGGCCGCTTTAGCGAGTGCGCGAACAGCAGTCCCGCGGGAGCGCGTGCTTCAACTTCGATTACCATGATCCCCCCGTTGACTCGGCGCTGCGTCAGGCGCTGATCTGCGACGTGCTTTTCTGCGCTTCCTGCTCTGTAGGCACCGCGACCTTGATGACTCGGATTCCGGCGCTGCGCAACGGTTCGAGATCCTCTTCGCTCGCACCCGCATCCGTCACAAGGGTCGAGATTCGATCGAGTCCGGCGACGATCATGGAGGAGCGCTGTCGCAGCTTGCGGCTGTCGGCCAGCACCACCAGTTCCTCGGCGCGGTTCAGCAGCTTCATCTCGGCCTGCACGATTAACGGATCGGTCTCCATCAGGCCGAAGCGATTGAGGCCATAGCAGCCGGTGAAGAGCTTCTGGCCCCAGAAGTGACCGATTGCGTCGTCGTCGTACGGACTGAGCACGATGTTCTGCTCGCGGTAGATCGTGCCGCCGGGCATCGTGACTCGATTGCGGCTGCTCGCCACGAGCTTCGTCACGATCGGCAGGGAATTGGTCAGGATGTCGAGCTGGCGGTCGGCGAGATACTCGACCATGGCGTAGGTCGTCGTGCCGCCATTGATGATGATGCTCTCACCATCGCGGATGAGTTCGACCGCGGTTCGGGCGATGGCTGATTTTTCGGCGGCACCGATCGCTTGACTGAGCTCGAACGGCATGCCGACGAGGTGTGCCTCATGTCGGGGTGTAAGCGCTTCCGCGCCGCCCCGTATGCGCCGCAGTCGCCGCTGCTCGGCAAGCGCATTAATATCGCGCCGCACCGTGGCCTCGGACGCACCGAGCGTCTCCACTAGGTGCTGAACCGACACGACCGAGCGATCGTGGACCAGTTTGAGAATCAGGCGCTGTCGTTCAACTTCGAGCATGGGCAACCCATTCCCTCATCGATATTGACTCAGTATGATCGAAAATGATTGACAATAAAAGATCCAGTGCGAGAATTGCTCGCGGGAGGGGTAGCCATTGAACAACCAGCAAACGAATTCGTGGGCCGACAACGTCGCTCCGGGGCTAATAGTGAACCGGTGGGAAGAGGCCCGGGCCGCAGCGATGACGTCTGAGGAGCTACTTCTTTACCGCTCCAATCTGCTCGGTGCCGACAAGCGTGTGACGAACTTTGGCGGCGGCAATACCTCCGCCAAGATCCCGATGTCCGATCCCCTCAGCGGCAAGCCCGTGCAAGTCCTGTGGGTCAAGGGCTCGGGTGGCGACCTTGGCACGATGAAGCTCGATGGCTTTGCTACTTTATATATGGAGCAGATCCGCCTGCTGCCGTCGCGCTTCAAGGGTCCGCAGGACGAGGACACGATGGTCGGTCTGTATCCGCACTGCACGTTCAATCTCAACCCCCGCGCGCCCAGTATAGACACCCCGCTACATGGCCTGATCGATCGGCCGCATGTTGATCACATGCATCCCGATTCGGTGATCGCGATTGCCGCCTCGAGGGATAGCCGCGAACTGACCCGCGAGGTTTGGGGCGGGGAGATGGGATGGCTGCCCTGGTTGCGTCCGGGCTTCGAGCTGGGCCTCCGGCTACAGCAATTTGTCCGTGAGAACCCGCGAATTCGGGGCGTTCTTCTCGAAGCGCATGGAATGTTCACTTGGGGCGAGACCTCGCGTGAGTGCTACGAGAACACGCTCGAGGTCATCAATCGCGCGATCGCCTGGTTGGCCAAAAAGAATGTGGGCGATCCCGGCCTCGGCGGCTTGAAGTTCGCGCCGCTGCCGGAGGGGCGTCGGCGGCAGATTGCCGCGACGATCATGCCGCATATTCGCGGGCTGATTTCCAGGTCGGCGCGCAAGGTCGGTCATTTTGACGACAGCCCAGCGGTGCTGAGCTTTGTCGGCAGTGAAGCCTTCGAGCGGTTGGCGGATCTCGGCACCTCCTGCCCCGACCACTTTCTGCGCACGAAGATCAGACCCTTGGTGCTCGATTTCAATCCGGCCGAGGAAGATGGACGCGCGCTGCTTGAACGCTTACAGGCGGCTATCGAGGCCTATCGCCAGGACTACGCTGCGTACTACGAGCGCTGTCGGCGGCCGGGCTCCCCCGCGATGCGCGACCCGAATGCGGTGGTGTACCTGATTCCCGCCGTCGGCATGATCACGTTTGCCGCCGACAAGTCAACCGCGCGTATCGCGGCCGAGTTCTATGTCAACGCCATCAACGTGATGCGTGAATCGGAAGGTGTTTCCACCTATTGCGGCCTTCCCGAGCAGGAAGCGTTCGATATTGAGTACTGGGCGCTCGAGGAAGCCAAGCTCAAGCGCATGCCTAAGCCAAAGCTGCTGGCGGGTCGCGTCGCGTTGATCACCGGCGGCGCGGGGGGCATCGGCCTCGCCAGTGCGCGGCGTCTGGTCGAGGACGGCGCCTGCGTCGTCCTGTGCGACATCGATCGAGCGGCGCTCGCCGAAGCCAGAGGGGCGCTTCAGCGCGAGTACGGCGCGGATTGCGCCGTCGATCTCTGGGTCGACGTCACGGATGAAAGTACTGTCGCCGATCTCTACCGCGACGCGGCCTGTAACTACGGCGGTATCGACATCTGCATCTCCAACGCCGGCATCGCCTCAGCCGCCCCGGTCGAGGCTACCTCGCTGGAACTCTGGCGGCGCAACATGGATGTCTTGGCGACCGGCTACTTCCTGATTGCCCGCCAAGCCGTGCAGCTCTTGAGGTTGCAAGACTTGGGCGGTTCGATCGTCTTCATCGGCTCGGAGAATGCACTGGCAGCCTCTCCGGGCGCAGCGGCTTATTGCACGGCCAAGGCGGCAGAGCTGCATCTGGCGCGCTGCCTCGCGCTCGAATGCGCCGTGATAGGTATTCGGGTCAACGTCGTCAATCCGGATGCGGTGCTGCGCGGCTCGCGTATCTGGCAGGGCGAATGGGCTGAGCAGCGTGCGCGGCAGAACAACACGACCCCCGATGAGCTCGAGGCCGTCTATCGCGAGCGCAGCCTCCTCAAGCGCAGCGTCTACCCGGAGGATGTCGCTGAGGCCGTCGCTTTTCTTGCCTCCGATCGGGCCGCCAAATCCACGGGCAATATTCTGAACGTCGATGCAGGCAACGCCGGAGCGTTCACGCGTTAGTCACGATCAATTGGGGGAACTATGCAAGCCGACCCGCGCAATCCGGACTACATCCAGGAGTGCAACGCGCCGCTGCTCGCGGATCTCAAGGCTGATTATGATGTCCTAGGCCGACAGCTCGGGCGACGGGGCATCGCGATCGAGCCAATGGCGCAGGCCGTCGCCCGATTCGCGGTCGCCATTCCCTCTTGGGGCGTGGGTACGGGAGGGACGCGCTTCGCACGCTTTCCGGGCGTGGGCGAACCGCGCAACATCCATGAGAAGCTCGATGACTGTGCGGTCATTCACGCCTTGACCGCGGCTACCCCGACGGTCTCGCTGCACCTGCCGTGGGACCGCGCCGAGGACTACGCCGAGCTTCGCGCCTATGCCCAACACCGCGGCTTAGGCTTTGATGCGGTCAACTCCAACACTTTTCAGGATCAACGTGGCCAGAGTCTCTCCTACAAATTCGGCAGCCTGGCCCACACCGATCCGGCCGTCCGCGCACAGGCCATCGAGCACAATCTGGACGTCATCCGGATCGGTCAGAGGCTGGGTTCGAGCGCTTTGACCCTCTGGATCGGCGATGGCGCCAACTTTCCAGGCCAGCAGCATCTGTCTCTGGCCTTTGAGCGTTATCTCGAGTCCGCAACCCAGATCTATGCAGCGCTCCCGGAGCAGTGGCGGCTCCTGATCGAGCACAAGATGTACGAGCCCGCCTTCTACGCCACGGTCATCCAGGACTGGGGCAGCTCGCTCATGGCGGCGTCGACCCTGGGACCGAAGGCGTTCTGCCTGGTGGACCTCGGCCATCACGCTCCCAACGTCAATATCGAGATGATCGTCGCGCGGCTGATTCATGCGCGGCGACTGGGCGGCTTTCATTTCAACGACTCCAAATACGGCGACGATGATCTGGATTCCGGATCCATCGACCCCTACCGGCTGTTTCTGATCTTCAATGAGCTGGTCGATGCTGAGCGACGGGGCGTGCGGTTGCCGCTCGCCCACATGCTCGACCAATCACACAACGTGACGGATCCTATCGAGAGTCTGATGACGAGTGCCATCGAGCTGCAGCGCGCCTATGCGCAGGCGCTGCTGGTAGACCGCAAGGCGCTCGATGCAGCCCAACAGAGCAACGACGCACTCGCGGCCACCCAGGCGCTCAAGCGGGCCTTTAGCACCGACGTGGCACCCATCTTAGGCGTAGCGCGGCAGTCGCGCGACGCGGCCATCGATCCGATCGCGGCGTACCGCGCCAGCGGCTACCGGCAAGGACTCGCCGCGCAGCGCCCGGCAAGCCAGCGCAGCTCGAGCGGCATCGTGTGATTTATTCCATGCAATACAACACTAAGACAACACCCCTAACCACAGTGGCCAATGCAGCGCGTGCGCGTTGGTTCTCTCGGGCAGCTCTGGGCATCGCGCTGCTCATTCTCAGCTCGGCAATACCGCCAGCGAGAGCCGAGGACGCGCTATGGACCGGATTACTGGATGAACGGCAACGTCACCCAGGACGGCATTCAGATGGACCTGGAGTGGATGCACCGGGTCGGCATTGGTGGGATCCAGAATTTCGACGCCGCGCTGGGCACACCCAAGCTGGTCGATAAGCGGGTCATCTATATGACGCCGGAATGGCAGGACGCGTTCGGGTTTACCGCCCGCCTGGCCGACAAGCTGGGGCTGGAGCTGAGCATTGCCGGATCGCCCGGTTGGAGCGAATCAGGAGGCCCCTGGGTCCGGCCGGAGCAGGGCATGAAAAAACTCGTGTGGAGCGAGACCCGCGTGGACGGCGGCATACCGTTTGCCGGCCAACTGCCGGCACCGCCCAGCGTGGTTGGGCCATTCCAGAATATTCCGATTGAGTACGGCGGCTTTTTTGCGCCGAAGCCCGCGAATGCTGTGTCGAATTTCTACCGCGATGTGGCCGTGGTGGCCTACCGCGTGCCGGACGCCGAGCGGACCCCGCAGGAACTACACCCAACGGTGACGAGCAGCGCAGGACCCATCAATGCGGATCTTTTGGCCGACGGGGACCTGGTCAAGGCGATCGCGATTCCGTTTGGCGAGCACGATCGGCCGGCCTGGATTCAGTGGAACTATGAACAGCCTCAGACCATGCAGTCGGTGACGCTGGCCCTGCAGGGCAACAGCGGCCTGGATTTCTTTCTGGATAAGACGAAGCCGGCCGCCGAGTTGCAGAGCAGCGACGATGGCCAGTCGTTCCACGCCGTCCTGAGTATCACGGCGACGGCCGAGAGTCAGCAAACCCTCAGTTTCCCTGCAGTGACCGCGCGCTACTTTCGCGTGCTGCTGTTTACCCCGCCGCCCGTGGTGGTGCCCCCCGAAATCCAGAGCCTGTTGGGGGTGACGCCGAAACGCGCGGATCATCTCGTCGCCGAACTGGTCCTACATACGGCGCCGCGCCTGGATCATTTCGAAGAAAAAGCAGCGTATTTTGTCAGCAGCGGCCTGGAGGCCGCCGCGCAACCCACCGTCGCGCCCTCCCAGGTGATTGATCCGACTGCGGTCGTCGATCTGACCGCGCAGGTCCGCCAGGACGGTACGCTCGAATGGACACCGCCGCCCGGACGCTGGGTCGTGCTGCGCATGGCTTATTCCCTCCTCGGCATTACCAATCACCCGGCTTCTCCCGAGGGGACCGGCTTGGAGGTCGACAAACTCAGTCGCACCGACGTGAAGTCACATATGGACGCTTACCTTGGGCGATATGAATCTTTCCTCGGCAAGCGTTTGATGGGCGCCCATGGTCTCAGGGGCATGGTCAATGACAGCTGGGAGGCGGGTGCACAGAACTGGAGCGAGACGGTCCCGACACAGTTCGCACAGCGGCGCGGCTATGACCTGCGCCTCTGGTTGCCGGCGCTGACCGGGCAGGTCATTGGCAGCGTCGAGGCCACGGAACGATTCCTCTGGGACTTCCGGCGCACGCTCGGAGAAATCCTCGCCGACGATCACTATGGGCAAATTGCCGCATCGTTGCGTGAGCGCGGCATGGTGCATTACGGGGAATCGCACGAGTCGGGTCGCGCCTTTATCGGCGACGGCATGGATGTGAAGCGCGATAACGACGTGCCGATGTCGGCCATGTGGGTCGGCGGATTCTTGTCGCAGCAAGGCAGTGACGCGGATATTCGGGAATCGGCCTCCGTCGCACACCTCTATGGTCAAAACCTGGTTGCTGCGGAATCGATGACATCGAGTGGTCCAGCCTTTGCCTACGCGCCTGAGGACCTGAAACCCACCGCAGACCGGGAACTCGCGGATGGGTTGAACCGGTTTATCATCCACACGTCGGTCCATCAGCCGCTGCTCAATCGAGCGCCCGGCGTCACCTTAGGGCCCTTCGGTCAGTGGTTCACGCGCAATGAAACCTGGGCAGAGCAGGCCGGCGCCTGGGTGAGCTACCTCACCCGCAGCAGTTACCTGCTGCAGCAAGGCCACTTCGCGGCCGATGTGCTCTACTTCTATGGTCAGGACTCCAACATCACCGCGCTGTACGCCCAGCATCTTCCGCCGGTTCCGGAAGGCTACGCCTTTGATTTCGCGAATCTGCATGCACTGACGCTGCTGTCCGTATCGGGCCATCAACTGGTGACGCGCACCGGGATGCGCTATCGGGTGCTGGCCTTAGATCCGCGTACGCGCTTCATGTCGCTGGATGCGCTGCGCCTGATCGGCGCGCTGGCGGCGGCGGGTGCGACCGTCGTGGGTGAGAAGCCCGAGACATCGCCGAGTCTGGCGGACAACAGAGAGGAGTTCCGGGCTCTGGCCACCGAAATTTGGGGCGCCGACGCGGCGGGCGGTGAACACCCGTACGGCAAGGGCCACGTGATCCGATCCCGGAATCTCGGCGACGTCCTCACGCGAATGGGTGTCGCTCCGGACTTTGGTTACACGAAATTGGCAGCTGACACGACGCTGTGGTTCGTGCACCGTCAATTGAAGGACGGAGATCTGTATTTCGTCAATAACCGCAATCAGCGCTCCGAGGCCGTGGAGGCCAGTTTCCGGGTTGTCGGCAAGGCACCGGAATTGTGGCACGCGGACAGCGGCCGTAGGGAGCGCGCCGCTTATCGCATCAAAGATGGCCGTACGATTGTGCCGATGAAGCTCGACCCGTCTGATGCGGTCTTTGTCGTATTCCGCAAGCCTGCGGCGACTCCCGAGCTGAGGCTGACCGAACCTGCGCGTGAGTCGTTGCTGACGCTCACCGGGCCCTGGACCCTGGAGTTCCAGGCCGGGCGCCCGAGAGTGCCGATGCCGGGGTCAAGTATTTTTCCGGAACGGCCACCTATCACAAGACCGTCACGGTGCCGGCAAGCTGGATGATTGGGCGCCAGCACATTGAGCTGGACTTGGGCACGGTGCGCAAGCTCGCGCAGGTGTCGGTGAATGGCAAGCGGTTCGGGACGCTTTGGAAGACACCGTACCGCGTGGATGTCACGCGGGCCCTGCATGCCGGTACCAATCAGCTTGAAATTCGCATCACAAATCTTTGGGTCAACCGAATGATCGGGGACAAGCAGCCCGGTGCGAAGCCGCTGACGTTCGCCACATTCGATCCTTACAAGGCGGATTCACCGCTATTGGAGTCCGGGCTGCTGGGGCCCGTCGTTCTGTGGCGCGTAGCGGCCGATCGGATCGATGCATTTGATGTTGACGAGAAAGACAGAGCTCTCTCCGCGAGGCAGTAGCGCAGTCGATAACTGACGCTGCCGACGTACAGCCCTCGCCTGCGTTCGCGACTGTTCGGCGTCGAACATCGTGTTGGCGTGCGGGAGGATCAACGCTCGCGTGCCGCGGCCGTACTGTCCCGAACCACGAGCGTATGCGGTAGGGTGAGATTTGTGGTCCGCGCCCGCTTGCCGGCGAGGATCTTCAGCAGGATGCGTACCGTCCTGCGGCCGATATCCGTGCTCGGCTGCGCCACGGTCGTGAGCGCCGGCTCAAGGAAGCGCGCGAACCGAATGTCATCGAAGCCGACGACTGAGATATCGCCCGGGCAGGAGAGACCTGCATTGCGGACGGCCTGCAGCGCGCCGATCGCCATCTCGTCGCTGAAGCAGAAAATTGCGGTGATCGCATCCGTGGCGAGAAGCTGTTGCGCCTCGTTGTAGCCCGACTCAACCGAGAAATCGCCCGCCCGAGCCCGCAGCTGATCGAACAGACCGTGGCGGCCTGCGACTTTCCGGACCCCTTCCAGACGATCGCGGCTCAGCGGACTGATCAACGGGCCGGTGATGATTCCGATGCGGCGGTGGCCGAGCGAGATGAGGTAGTCGGTCGCATCGCCGCCGGCGGCCGCATTATCAATATGCACGCTCGATACGCCCAGCTCAGGGTCGTACTCGCAGCCGTTCACGACCGGTGCGCGCCCGCCGGTCGCCTCGATCATCGACCGTAGCGTCTCGGGCAACCGATGTCCCAGGAAAACGAGTCCATCTACTTCGCGCTGCCCGAGCATGGCAGCATATTGATTCTCGAGCGCAGGGTCGTGCCGCGTATCACCCAGCACCACCCCGTAGCCAGCCGCCCGCGCGGTCTCCTCAGCTCCTCGAATGACGTTGGCAAAAAACGGGTTGGAGATATCGGGAACGGTCACCAGGATCTTCGCCGCGCGCAGC
>WNFM01150665.1_pt1 | contig 16014 bp, 14 predicted proteins | sample 5400271 | NCBI WGS metagenome assembly WNFM01 (sample SAMN13153352, study PRJNA577476) | soil metagenome | isolation source: 60 cm saprolite on Douglas fir-dominated hillslope | place: USA:California | collected 2013-09-17
CCTCGGAAAGCGCGCAAACGTGCGCGCGTAGATCTGACGCGCAGCATCGGCGACAGCCCTCTGCTCGAGTTTGTGCGGCGGCAGCGCGGTCGCGACCGCAAGCACATTCACCGACGACGGCACCATTGCAATATCCTTCGCGTAATGGGAACGACGCCCTTACCCGATGAACACCGCAGGTTGCAGTCTCTTCCCGCCTTCAAGCGTGGACGCGTTCACCACGTCGTGTACTGAGATCGACCGCGCTGTCGGGAATTGTGATGCTGAAGGTGGCGCCGATGGTTCCCGGCACCAGACGGATTTCACCGCCATGCGCGCGCACGAGTTCTGCGGCAATGGCCAGACCCAGCCCAGTGCCCCCGGTGCGCGCCGAGCCCTGAAAAGCCTGGAACATATGAGCACGCGCTTTTTCAGGTATGCCCGGCCCGGTATCCGACAACTCGATAATCACCACGCTACCTTCGCGCCGCCCAGTAATGCGAATCTGATCACGCGCCGGGTCGCGCGTGCCACGAGCCTCCAGCGCTTGTACCGCGTTGCGCGCGATATTGACGAGGACGCGAAACAATTGATCGTGATCGGCGTCTACCGTCAGGCCACGTTCCACCGCGACAATCCAGCGGATCGGCACGCCAAGGCCAAGCCCAAGGGCTTCGTGCACTTCTTCGATCAGTGGTTCAACCTGAATGGTCTTACGCTCGGGCGGTGGTTCTTGCGCGCCACCGTAAGAAAGCGTCGTTTGGCAGAATGCGATTGCGCGTTCGAGGGCGTGCATCAGCTTGGGCGCGAAGCGCTGCACTTTTGGATCGGGCAAAGTCGAAAGCTGGTCGGAAAAAATCTGCGCCGACGCCAACAGATTACGTAGGTCGTGATTGATCTTGGATACCGCCAGCCCGAGCGCTGCCAGGCGACTCTGCTGATGCAGCATTGAAGCAAGCTCGCGCTGCATGGCAGCAAGCTCTCCTTCGGCGGTTCCGATTTCATCGAGCCGTCCGCTTTCCGCGATGATGCGCGATGGATTTTCGGGATCGGCGCGGAACGCGACCATGTTGCGCGTGATGCGCCACATCGGACGCACCAGAAGGTAATGCAGAGCAAAGAACACCAGCATCGCGGTGATGCAAGAGATTGCAAGCGAGAGCAGCAGGATGTTGACCGAAAACGACCACATTGCCTTGCACAGCGGCGCCTCGTCGAGAATGATTTCGAGGAAATCGCCGCCCATGGGCGCCGCTCCTACAACGCGGATGACGTCGTCCGGCTTGCAAGTGAACAGCGTATCGAACGCGTCGACGATGGAGCGCCACCACGACACCTCTCGCATGTCGATGTCCTGCGCGATCGCGGATGGCACATCGGACGCAGCGAGCAATCGGCGTTGATTGCCCATCTTCATGGCCACCGCACGCGCGCCGATGCTTTTGAGAATCTGTTTCGCGAGGCTTTCAGGCACCATGCCGCTCGGTGCAGCGTCGAGCACAAGTGCCGCCGTGTGCGCAGCGGCCAAACGGTCGTTGAGCCAGTTCAGCCGGAAATTGGCGACGGATGGCACGTAGATCAGAATTTCAGCCACCATTACGAACAGAATGGTGAGAACCAGCAGCTTTCCGGAAAGGCCGACGCGCGGCTTCCGCGCCGGCCGGGGCTCCGCGTCAACCACATCGACATTTTTTTCGTTTGCCGTTTCCAAAATCGCCTCAGCCGAAGATTCGTAACCAGGCAATGATGCGCCGCACCCCAGAACTCGTCAAACCTGGCGCGAAAAAGTCGATGGCTGCACGTTTTCCGAGTTCCGACAGCGTTGGATACGGCAGCACAATCTCGGTGAAAGAACGAATGTTCAGACCCTGAGCGATGGCGAGTGTCCACATTCCGATCAATTCACCTGCCTGCGCACCGACAATAGTCGCACCTACTATTTTACCCTTGCGCGTGGTGATGACTTTTATGTGACCGTGCGTATCGCGTTCAGTCTGCGCGCGGTCGTTGTCATAGTAGGGCCAGCGCGCCACGCGAATTTTCAAGCGGTTCGCACGCGCCTGTCGTTCTGTAAGGCCGGTGTGCGCGAGTTCCGGCTCAGTGTAGGTCACCCACGGGACGGCGGTGTTGTTCACACGCACCGGAAGACGAAAGAGCGCGTTTCGGATGACCAGGCCCGCGTGATAGTTCGCGGCGTGGGTGAACTGTAACTGCCCAGCCGCGCAATCGCCGATCGCGTAGACGCGCCGATTGCGGGTCTTGAGTTTTTTGTTCACCAAGATGCCGGAACGGTCGTGGCGAATTCCTGCTGCGTCGAGATCGAGTCCATCTATGGTTGGCTTGCGTCCGGCTGCGACAAGAAGATGGCTGCCGGTAATGGTCTGTTCCCCTCCAGCAGCTTCGATCGTCGCTGTCACGATTGTGCCGGCGTGTGTAATGTTGACGACATTCACACCGCTGCGGATGACGACTCCCTCACGCTCAAGCCGATCGAGCACGATGGCAGTACATTCCGGATCGTCTTTGGCGAGCGGTTGTCCCGCTTCAAGGACTGTCACGGAGCTGCCCACACGGCGGAATGCTTGAGCCAATTCCAGACCGGTAGGCCCGGCGCCGATGATAACGAGATGCTCGGGTCTTTCCTTGAGATCGAAAATCGACTCGTTGGTGAGATAAGGGCCGCTATCGATTCCGGGAATTGGCGGCACGGCCGGCGACGACCCCGTTGCGATAACGAAACGCCGTGCGCGAATTTCGATGTCGCCCGCCAGAACTGTCTTGCGGTCCTTGAACTTCGCGTGCCCGTGGATGACTCGGACCCCAAGCCCGGTGAAACGCTCCGCCGAATCCGCCGGCGCGACCGCCGCGATGACGGATTGGACATAGTCGTGCACCTTTGTGAAGTCGATGACACCTTGTGCAACCACACCAAACGCATCATCGCTTCGTATGGCCTCGGCACGCCTCGCCGCCGCCAACATTGCTTTCGATGGGATACACCCCGTGTTGAGACAATCACCGCCCATCTTGTGGCGTTCGATCAGCACCGTCGGCACGCCGAACGCAGCCGCGGCCGCGGCGACTGACAGGCCGCCCGGGCCTCCGCCGATCACGCAGAGATCGGGTGTGAGTGTTTCCACCATGTCCCTGTAACTCTTGCCCGCAATTACACCGTCAGCATCACATGGCAGCGCGCGAGCGCGCGCGCCAATGTTTCAGCACCACCGGCATTAGCGAGAGCAGACCGAGCGCGGCAAGCGCGGCGATCAGCTGTGGCGTGAGAACGTCCATTGTATCAAAAGCGATGCGGCAACCGGATCCGCCGGATGCGATGCATTGGTGATACGAATTCTGCTGCGCGGCGATCACACTATCGAGACCCATACCGGCCAAAGCAAAGACGACGGCGCCCGGAATGATCCCGAGCGCGGTCGCGGTAACGAACGGCGCGAGCCGCACGCCGGCAAACGCAGGCACCAGGTTGACCAGGAAGAATGGAAACGCAGGTACCAGTCGCAGAAAGAGAAGATAGCTAAAAGCGTCGTCGCGGAATTCCTTGGCGAGTTGATTGGCGCGCGGACCGGCCAGCCGAAGCAAGGGCTCGCCCAAAGCCGTACGCGCCACTAGGAAGATGAGCGTGGCGCCGAGGGTCGCGCCGATCACTGCGGCCGCGGCGCCAATCACAATGCCGAACAAAAAGCCGCCCGCGACGGTCAGGAACGTCGCCCCCGGCAGCGATAGCGCGACGGCGCCGACATAAAGAACGGTATAAGCAAGCACGGCCAGGACGTGGTGTTCGGAAACAAAGGTATCGATGGCGGCGCGGTGCCGAACCAGGGCATCGAGCGAAATGCCACTTTCACCGACAACGAGGTAAGCCGTGCCGGCAAGCGCGACGACCAGGATCAACGGCAGTAGCCGGCGAGCAAGACTGCGCGGTTGGAGGGCTGGGGGCACACTGGCGGACATTCACGATTTATACACGAGGCGCAGTCCGGAACGGGCTAACATCACTGCCTTGTGAGGCTTTTAGACATCGATCCGCCGGCCGGCATGCGGTCGCATTGACGGGCTAATGCCCCTCCCTTATAAGCCGCGCAAATCGTGTGCCGGCCCGAAAGAGTTCGGGTTCGTTGGCGTTTTGAGGACGGCGTCCTCCTTCCCACGGCGCCACCAGCGGAGAAACTGAAACGTGAAGCGGACCTATCAACCGAGCAAACTCGTACGCAAGCGCCGTCACGGTTTCCGCTCGCGTATGGCGACCAAGGGCGGACGCAAGGTCTTGTCGGCGCGCCGGGGGCGCGGGCGCAAGCGGCTGTCCGCCTGACGGCGGCGAAGAAGCCGCGCATTGCTTCCATGGAACGACTGAGGCAACGGGCGCATTTTTTGGCGGTGGCATCCGGGAGCAAGGCACCGGCGCCGGCGTTCGTACTTCAGGCTCGCAACCGCCGAGACGAGGGGCCGATACGGTTCGGCTTTACGGTATCGAAGAAGGTCGGCAATGCCGTCGAACGTAACCGGGTCCGACGCCGCTTGCGAGAAATTGTGCGGCTCTCAGCCGCAACCCGGCTGCGCGCCGGACATGATTATGTGCTGATCGGACGGCGCGCGGCACTCAATCTGCCGTTTGCCCGGATGAAAGAAGACTTCGAAGGCGCGTTGCGGAGAGTACATGCGGGTCGCAGTGGCAATACGGAATCCTGATGACGGACAATAAGAATACCATCCTTGCCATTGCGCTGTCGGCGCTGGTGCTTCTCGGTTGGCAATATTTCTTTGCTATGCCGCAGGAAAAAGTACGGCAAGAACAATTGCAGGCTCAGCAGCAGAAGCAGAGCGCGCCGACACCGGCGCAGCCCGGCCAGCCGCCCACGCAAGCGGCGACGCCCCAGGTTCCCGGCCAGGCGAACGCGCCTTCGGCGGCGGCCACCGTCGATCGGCCGGTAGCGCTCGCGACCTCGCCGCGCGTGGCGATCGCAACCGACAGCTTGCAAGGTTCGATCGCCCTCAAGGGTGGGCGCATTGACGATCTGGCGCTGGTCAAGTTCCGGGAAACCGTCAATCCGAAGTCACCACCAATCATTTTGCTCTCCCCGTCCGGCACCGCAGATCCGTTCTATGCCGAATTCGGCTGGACGGGCGCTACCGGCACCAATGTGAAATTGCCAACGGCGGAAACGGTTTGGAAGCAAGCAGGGTCGGGCGCGCTCAGCGTCGGTCATCCGGTGACACTAACTTACGATAACGGCGAAGGACTCGAATTTCACCGTACCGTCGCTGTCGACGACAAATACCTTTTCACTATCAAGGATGACGTGAGCAACAAGGGCACGAATCCAGTCTCACTATTTCCCTACGCCTTGATTTCGCGCCACGGCACGCCGCAGACCGCCGGATACTACATCCTGCATGAAGGACTGATCGGTGTGCTCGGTGATTCCGGCCTGCAGGAATACACCTATAAAAACATCATCGAGAAAAAGGTCGTCAATTTCGACGTAACGAACGGTTGGTTCGGCATCACTGACAAATATTGGGCGGCCACGCTCTTGCCGGAACCGAGCGCACGCCTGAAGGCGCGTTTCTCGACCGGTACGCTTGGCAGCATTCAGACCTATCAGACGGATTATCTGCTTGACGCCCAGACGATTGCCCCCGGCGCAACGACTTCGGTGAATGCGCGATTGTTCGCCGGCGCCAAGGAAGTCGCCGTCGTCAACGACTACGACAAGCAACTCAAGCTCAACCGCTTCGATCTTCTGATCGACTGGGGTTGGTTCTATTTCATTACCAAGCCGCTGTTCATCGCGATCGACTATCTCTACCGTCTGGTCGGGAATTTCGGTCTCGCGATCCTGATCGTGACGGTGCTGATCAAGGCCGCCTTCTTCCCGCTGGCGAACAAATCCTACGCCTCGATGGCGAAAATGAAGGCGGTGCAGCCGCAGATGACCGCGTTGCGCGAACGTTTCGCCAACGACAAGGCCCGGCAACAACAAGAACTGATGGAGCTCTACAAGAGGGAGAAGATCAACCCGCTCGCAGGTTGTTTGCCGATCGCGATCCAGATCCCTGTCTTCTTCTCGCTCTATAAAGTTCTGTTCGTCACCATTGAAATGCGGCATGCGCCATTCTTTGGCTGGATCCACGATCTCTCGGCGCAAGACCCGACCAATGTCTTCAATCTGTTTGGGCTTATTCCCGTCGACCCGACCATACTGCCGGTCATCGGCCAATTCCTCCATCTCGGTGCGTGGCCGCTGATCATGGGCGTGACAATGTGGGCGCAGATGAAGCTCAACCCGGCGCCGCCCGATCCGACCCAGCAAATGATCTTCAATTGGATGCCGCTGATTTTCACCTTCATGCTGGCGAACTTCCCCGCCGGACTCGTGATCTACTGGGCGTGGAATAACTCGCTATCGGTGCTGCAGCAGAGCGTCATCATGCGCAAGCACGGCGCCAAGATAGAATTGTTCGACAACATCAAGGCGTTGTTCGTAAAGAAAAAGGCGTCGTCGTAACAGCGACAAACGCGTTCCACGTCATGGCCGGGGCTTGTCCCGGCCATCCACGTCTTTACTGTTGCCAAGCTGCAAGACGTGGATGCCCGCGACGAGCGCTGGCATGACGCCGAAGGATAACCGGCGCCAATGACATCCGCCCAATTCACCCGTACGGAACTCGAGGCTGGCCGGCAACTTTTCGCCGGCGAATGGCGCTTTGTTGCCGCGGCCGGGACACCCGCCTCGTTGCCGCCGATGCGCGGTGTCGAGATTGCCTTCGCCGGCAGGTCCAATGTGGGGAAATCGAGTCTTATCAATGCGCTGACGGGCCGCAAAAATCTCGCACGCATATCACGGACGCCCGGGCGTACCCAGGAACTCATCTTTTTCACCGCGGGCGGCAGCCTCAACGTGGTGGACATGCCCGGCTACGGCTATGCCGCCGCGGCAAAAACAAAGATCGCGGCATGGACCGCGCTGATCGACGCCTTTTTACGTGGACGCAGCAACCTCGCCCGCATCTACGTGCTAGTGGATGCACGTCATGGCCTTAAGCCGACTGACGAACCAGCACTCGATGCGCTCAGCCAATCGGCAGTCAGCCACCAGATCGTCTTAACCAAATGCGATGCGGTCAAACCGAGCGAGCTCAGCGACCGTATAGGGGATGTCGAAGCAGCACTGTCCAAACGCCAGGCTGCCTTTCCGACCGTTCTGGCGACTTCCTCCCATGGCGGGACCGGAATCCCCGAATTACGCGCGGCTATCGCAAGGCTTCTGGACGAAAGACGGCGTTGACGCATTGTCGGAGGCTGGTCGCATCGGCTAGAACCCCCAGCGACCGCAGAAGGCCGAAGCGATGAGCAAAGCTCCCAGGATCAGCCCACAGGACCAAGCCCGGATTCTTTCGGAAGCGCTGCCCCATATGCAGCGTTACGACGAGGAGATCGTCGTTGTGAAATACGGCGGTCATGCCATGGGCGAGGAAAACACCGCGCGCGATTTCGCGCGCGATATCGTGCTGCTCGAGCAAGCCGCGATCAATCCCGTGGTGGTCCATGGTGGCGGCCCGCAGATCGCAGCCATGCTCAAGAAGCTCGGCATCAAGTCTGAATTCGCTGGCGGACTGCGCATTACCGACGCCCCCACCATCCAGATCGTAGAGATGGTGCTGGCCGGATCCATCAACAAACAAATCGTCGGCTATATCAATGCCGCCGGCGGAAAGGCCGTCGGCCTATGCGGCAAAGACGGCAACATGGTGCAGGCCCGAAAGGTGACGCGCACGGTGGTCGATCCTGATTCCAATATCGAGAAGATTGTTGATCTTGGCTTTGTCGGCGAACCCGAGAAAGTCGACCTCATGGTACTCAATCATGTCCTCGGCAAGGAAATGATCCCCGTGCTGGCGCCGGTCGCAACCTCGGCCGATGGCGGCACCTTCAATGTAAACGCCGACACATTTGCGGGAGCCATCGCCGGCGCACTCAAGGCCAAACGTCTACTATTGCTCACCGACGTCCCGGGCGTGCTGGATAAATCGAAGAACCTGATCCCCGAATTGTCAGTCGCCGACGCACGCAAGTTGATCGCCGATGGAACGATATCCGGCGGAATGATCCCCAAGGTCGAGACCTGCATCTATGCGCTCGATCAGGGTGTCGAGGGCGTCGTCATCATGGACGGCAAGGTGCCGCACGCCGTGCTGCTCGAGCTGCTGACCGACCACGGCGTCGGCACGCTAATGCACCGATAAAATGGTCCAACACGTTCATTCCCGCGCAAGCGGGGATGCGCGGGTTCGTTGGCAATTCCCTGCCCTTCGGATGCCGACTAGCATGGCCGCATGATTCGCGGTTTCATCTCCACCATTGCCGCATCAGTCGTTTGGCTCGTGGCGGCAGCACCAGCCCAAGCCGAGCTCACGCTTTGCAACCGCACCAGTTATCGAATGGATGCCGCGATCGGCATCGAAAAGCGCGCCAATGTCGCGACACGCGGCTGGTTTCGGCTCGACCCTGGACAGTGCCGGCAAGTATTGGATGGGCCACTCGATGCCGACATGGTTTACGTGCACGCGCGCACGCCGCCCGTCTATGGCACCGCGCCACTGCCGCAAAACGGGCAAGCCGAATTCTGCGTTCGTGACGGTGACTTCGACATTTCAAATGCCCGTGGCTGTCCCACCAGCCAACAGGTGCGCTTCAGTGCGACCAAACCATCCGACTCTCCGAAAGGGCCGGTTGTCAATCTTGCCGAAGAATCCGACTACGACGACGTGCAGGCGCGGCTTGCAGGAATTCAGCGTTTGTTGGTCATCGCCGGTTACGACGCCTATCCGATCGATGGCGTGCCCGGTGCCAAGACGCAGGCCGCAATCACGAAATTCCTGAACGACCGCAAACTCGCTGGCGACGCTGCGTCTGCACCAAACTTCTTTGACACACTCGTCGCTGCCGCGCTTAAGCCGGAGGGGCTCGGTTTTTCCTGGTGTAATGACACCAAATATACGGTGATGGCCTCGCTTGGCATCGTCGAGATGGGCGCGATCGTTACGCGTGGCTGGTATCGCGTGGACGCCGGGCAATGCGTGCGGCCCGATCTGCGCGGCGATCCGCACCGGCTCTACAGCTATGCGGAAGCCGTCGACGGAAACGGTCGCACCATCAAGCGTGGCGATGTGCCTCTCGCTTGGGGTGGAACGGTTGCGCTCTGCACGCGCGATGGGCGTTTCGAGCTTGCCGATCATAAAGATTGCGCAACGCGCGGCCTGAATTTGGCCGGCTTTGCCGTCATCGATATTGGCAGCCAACCGACAACGACCGTCCGGTTCAAGGAACCATAACTTGTCGACATCGTCACGCCCGGCACCGCGCGGTTTCGGCCACGTCGAAACATGGGTGTTCGACCTCGACAACACGCTTTACCCGCATCACCTCAATCTTTGGCAGCAGGTCGATGACCGCATCCGTGCCTACGTTTCTGACTTTCTGAAAGTGTCGAAAGACGAAGCCTTCCGCTTACAGAAGGATTATTACAAACGCTACGGCACCACGATGCGCGGATTGATGGCCGAGCATGGCATGAAGCCAGATGATTATCTGGAATTCGTCCACCAGATCGATCATTCGCCGCTTGTGCCGAATCCGGCGCTCGGCGCCGCCCTTGAAAAACTTTCGGGCCGCAAGCTCATCCTCACGAATGGCACGCGCAAGCACGCCGACGCGGTGATGCAAAAGCTGGAAATCCATCACCATTTCGAAGACGTGTTCGACATCGCCGCTGCCAATCTTGATCCCAAGCCCTTGCCCCAGGTGTATCAGCGCTTTCTCGCCCGGCATGGCGTCGATGCTGCAAAAGCAGCGATGTTCGAGGACCTGGCACGCAATCTGGAAACGCCGCACGCACTCGGCATGACCACGGTCCTGGTTGTGCCGGAAGGTCAGCGCGAAGTGTTTCGCGAGGCGTGGGAGCTTGAAGGGCGCAATGCACCATACGTCGATCACACGACCGACGATCTCACCGGATTTCTCGAACGGATCGTGCGGCGCTGATTACGCCGCCGGATGCCGATTCATGCGCGTTTCTCCGGTCATAAGTTCAGCCCGGCAAGCGCGTCTTGACATCCCCTGCCCCGCCCCCGACAAACCGCAGCCGAACGAGCCGGAGCGACCATGTCAAACGACAAGCTTGCCAAGATCATCGACGAGGCTTTCGAGGGACGCGACAAGATCGGTCCGAAGACCACGGGCGCCGTGCGCAAGGCGGTGGATTCCGCCCTCGATCTACTCGATGCCGGCAAGGCGCGCGTTGCCGAACGAAAAGCCGATGGCCAATGGCACGTCAATCAGTGGCTCAAGAAGGCGGTCCTGCTCTCGTTTCGTCTCAACGATATGAGCGTGATCCCTGGCGGGCCGGGCAAAGCCGTGTGGTGGGACAAGGTCGATTCCAAATTCAAGGGCTGGAACGCCGCGCGCTTCAGGAAGGCCGGCTTCCGTGCTGTCCCCGGCAGCGTTGTCCGCCACTCGGCCTTCATCGCGCCAGGCGTGGTTCTCATGCCGTCTTTCGTCAACCTCGGCGCCTATGTCGATTCAGGCACCATGATCGACACCTGGGCGACGGTCGGCTCGTGCGCACAAATCGGAAAGAATTGCCACATCTCCGGCGGCGCAGGCATCGGCGGTGTGCTCGAGCCCTTGCAAGCGGGCCCGGTCATCGTCGAAGACAATTGCTTCGTCGGGGCGCGCTCTGAAGTTGCGGAAGGCGTGGTCATCCGCACGGGCGCCGTGCTGTCGATGGGCGTCTATCTCGGCGCTTCCACGCGCATCGTCGACCGCGAGACCGGCTCGGTCACGCAAGGCGAAGTCCCACCTTATTCCGTTGTGGTACCCGGGACGCTGCCCGGCAAGAGCGGCGGCCCCGGGCTCTATTGCGCCGTCATCGTCAAGCGCGTGGACGAACGCACGCGATCCAAGACCAGCATCAACGAATTGTTGAGGGACTAGAGGCGCAATCACTGTGTCTGCCGATCCCGTCGCCATTGCCCGCGATCTGCTGCGCTGCCCTTCGGTCACGCCGGCGGAAGGCGGCGCGCTCACGTTTGTCGAGGGCATCCTGAAGACCGCAGGTTTCACCGTGCATCGCATGACGTTCCGCGAGCCCGGCACCGACGACGTCGAAAATCTCTACGCCCGCATAGGCGCCGCAAAGCCGAACCTTGTATTTGCCGGCCATACCGACGTGGTGCCGCCGGGCGACGAAAAAACCTGGAAGCATCCGCCATTTTCTGGCGAGGTGACGAACGGCGAGCTGTATGGCCGCGGGGCAGTCGACATGAAGGGTGGCATTGCTTGCGCGATTGCGGCTGTGCTCGACCACCTGAACCATCATGGCGGCAAGCGAAAAGGCTCGATCTCGTTTCTGATCACCGGCGACGAGGAAGGCATCGCGGTCAATGGCACGCCCAAGCTTCTGAAATGGGCGGCTGAGCACGGCGAGAGCTTTGATCACTGCATCCTGGGCGAGCCAAGCAATCAGAATGAACTCGGCGACACCATCAAAATTGGCCGGCGCGGTTCGCTCAACGGCCACCTGATCGTCACGGGCAAGCAAGGTCACGTCGCCTATCCGCAGCGCGCCGACAATCCAATTCGTGGACTGACAGCACTGATCGCGGCGCTGCAAAGCGAGCCTCTCGATCAAGGCAGCGCCCAGTTTGCGCCCTCGCATCTCGAATTCACCACGGTCGATGTCGGCAACAAGACCGTTAACCTGATCCCGGGTGAAGCGCGCGCGCGATTCAACATTCGCTTCAACGACAAGCATACGCTCGACTCGCTGAAGAAATTGATCGAGCAGCGCGCCGCGAAAGCCTCCGGAGGCAAAATCAAGTTTGCATTTCGGTGGGAGCCGTCGAATGCCGGCGTGTTCGTGACGAAATCCGGACCGTTTACCGAATTGGTCGCAAACGCCGTCGCCGAAGTCACCGGCCGCAAACCCGAGTTATCGACGACCGGCGGCACCTCGGACGCGCGGTTTATTACGCACTATTGCCCGGTGGTCGAATTCGGGCTTGTGGGACAGACCATGCATGCGGTCGACGAGCGCGTGCCGATTGCCGATTTACGTGCCCTCACGGCGATCTACAGCAAGATTATCGATCGCTATTTCGGTTCGTAATCCACGCGCATCAGATAGAGCCCATCCGGCGGGGCCACCTGACCGCAAGCGGTGCGATCGCGGGCGTTGAGTGCTTTGGCGAGATCGTCCGCGCTCCATTTGCCCTCACCGACCGCAACCAGCGAGCCCACCATGGATCGTACCTGGTTGTGCAGAAATGAGCGGGCCGTCGCAGCAACGCTTATTTCGTCGCCATTGCGTTCGACTGCAAGCCCATCGAGCGTTTTCACGGGAGATTTGGCCTGACATTCGGTGGAACGGAATGTCGTGAAATCGTGCTTCCCAACCAAACGCTGCGCCGCTTGGTGCATGGCATTCGCATCAAGCGGTCGCGGCACACGCCACGCACGGCCGGCCTCGAGCGTCAGGTCGGCGCGACGATTGATGATCCTGTAAAGGTAATGCCGCTTGACCGCCGAGGTGCGGGCATTGAAATCATCGGCCACCCGCTCGGCTGAAAGAACTGCGATGGGATGCGGCCGCAGATGCGCATTGAGTGCATCGCGCACGGTATCTGTATCCCAATCCTTCGCGAGATCGATGTGCGCGACTTGCGCCCGGGCGTGTACGCCCGCATCCGTGCGGCCGGCCCCCTGCACCAGTGTCTTCTGGCCCGAAAGCGCTTCGATAGCAGCAGTCAGCACGCCCTGCACTGAGACCTGGTCGGCCTGGATCTGCCAGCCGCAGAACGGCGCGCCGTCATATTCAACCGTGAGCTTGTAACGCGGCATAGGCTGACCTGCGATCACCGGGCGTGGCCCGGCGATCCAGTAAACACGAATTCAGCAGAAGTCACGCGTTGCGGCTGGAAATCCGGGCTTCGCGGAAAGTGACCAGCCGACGCTGCGCTTCGTCCCACAACACAAGCCGGACACAGCGGAAGCTCTGCAGAAGTGTCAATCGGCCGACATTACGCAGCTCCGGATGGTCGCGCAGCACGCGCGGCAGCCGGTAATAGGGAATGCGGCTGTGCAAATGGTGCACGTGGTGGATACCGATATTGGCGGTGAACCAGCGCAGCAGCAGCGGCAGATCGTAATGTGATGAGCCATGCAAGGCAGCTTCGTGCAGATTCCAGCCGCAGTTCTCGTCCCACAACGTATCCTCGAACTGGTGCTGGACGTAGAACAGCCAAACCCCAAAGACGGCGGAGAGCAGCAGGATCGGCAGGTGCACGAGAAAAAACGCTTTGACGCCGATCAGCCAGATCAGCACCACCGCGATCAACGCGATTGCCGCATTCGTTGCCTGCGTGCTGATCCAGGGTGTCCAACCGCCCCGCATCAATCCGACTGGCAGCCGGTGTTGCAGCAAGAAGAGATAAGCGGGACCGAAGCCGAACATCACCAGCGGATTGCGATAGAGGCGATACTTCAGCCGACCCCAGCGCGAGCGCGCAAAATATTCCCGCACCGTCAGTGTATCGACGTCGCCGATACCGCGACGATCGAGATTGCCGGAGGTGGCGTGGTGAATGGCGTGGGTGCGGCGCCAGAAATCATAAGGCGTCATGGTGAGAACGCCGATGACGCGGCCGACCCAATCGTTTGCCAGCCGATTCTTGAAGAATGCACCGTGGCCGCAGTCGTGCTGAATCATGAACAAGCGGACCAGAAAGCCGGCCGCCGGGATCGCGATCAGCAGAGTCACCCACCAGTAGCCCAACGAATAGATGAACCACGCCGCGGCCCAGAGCGCGACCAGCGGCAAGGCGGTGATCGCCAGTTCAATCACGCTGCGGGCGCGGTTCGATTCGCGATAACCGTTGAGGATTTGAGTCCACAGACGGGCGTCGGGGGCGGAAATGTCGGTGTTATGTCCGATGCTCAAGACGTTCTTCCAGGTTAGCCACAACCGCGCGCCAGAATCGACGCATCGAGCACGCGGTAAGGCAGTGACGGGGAGGAGAAATACACGTGCCGGGTAATCGGGGCTTTTTGGTGATTCTAAGTCCCTCGATGGTTAACACGTTTAGCCGACCCGCGTCCCGGTCTTCATCGGCGTGCCGCGCAGAAATTCTTCTGCACTCATCGGCTGTTTTCCGGCACGCTGCACTTGCACAAGCTGCACCGCCCCGTCGCCGCAAGCAATCGTGAGCTTTTTGCCGAGCACGGTGCCCGGGGCGCCTGCGCCCTCGCCCTTTGCCGAACGCAGCACTTTTACGCGAACGCCATCGAATTCGGACCATGCGCCGGGAAACGGCGACAGGCCACGGATGTGGTCGTGAACGTGCTTCCAGGGCTTCGTCCAGTCGATGCGCGTTTCATTCTTGGAAATTTTTTCAGCGTAAGTCACGCCGGCAGCGGGCTGCGGCGTGAGCGACAACGAGCCACGTTCTGCTGCGGCCAGCGTGCGCAGCATCAGATCGGCGCCGAGCCGCGACAGAGCGCCGTGCAATTCGCCCGCAGTCATGTCGGCGCCGATCGGGATGCGGTCGGCCATGGCCATGGCGCCGGTGTCGAGCCCTTCGTCCATCTTCATGATCGTGACACCGCTCTCGCGATCGCCCGCCATGATGGCACGGTTGATCGGCGCGGCACCGCGCCAACGCGGCAAGAGCGAAGCGTGGACGTTGAAGCAACCAAGTTGCGGGGCGTCGAGAACGGCTTTCGGCAGAATGAGACCATAGGCAACGACAATCGCGGCGTCGGCGTTGTGTGCACGAAACGTTTGCTCTGCGCCGCTGTCTTTCAGCGTCTTGGGCGTGAAGACGGGAAGCGCCAGCCGGAGCGCTTCACGCTCGACCGGCGTGTGCTGCACGCCCATGCCGCGGCCGGCGGGCTTTGGCGCACGAGTATAAACCGCAACAATCTCGTGGCCGCGAGCTGCAAGCTCGATCAACGTCGGCACCGCGAAGTCAGGCGTGCCCATGAAGATCAGGCGAAGCGGCATGAATAATCCAGAAAGATATTAGTGGCGTGTCATGGCCGAGCTCGTCCCGGGCATGACGGCAGAGAGTGTATTAGCCGATATGATGCGAAGGCTCTTGGTCCTCGGACAACGGCTTTCCGCCTTCTGTCTTTTTCGCGGCCTTCTTGAATTTCTTCATCACCATACTGCGCTTGAGCTTGGAGATGTGGTCGATGAACAGCACGCCATTGATGTGGTCTATCTCATGCTGCAGGCAGGTCGCGAGCAGCCCCGCCGCCTCAATCTCCTGCGGCTTGAGGTCGAGGTCGAGGTATTTCACTTTCACGGCCCTCGGCCGCTCAACCTCCTCGTAATATTCCGGGATCGACAAACAACCTTCTTCGTAAGTCGCCTTCTCATCGGAAGCCCAGACGACCTCCGGATTGATAAAAACCTGTGGCTGCTTCAGCTCGTCCTTCTTGGCGACGTCCATCGTGACGACACGCTGCGGCACGCCGATCTGGATTGCGGCGAGGCCGATGCCGGGCGCGGCATACATGGTGTCGAACATGTCGTCGATGAGCGCGCGCAGCGGCTTGTCGACGGCCTTTACCGCGTCCGATTTAAGCCGCAGCCGCTTGTCGGGAATGATGAGGATGTCACGAACCGCCATGAGCGCGATGTAAGGGCAAGGGCTCACGCGGTCAATGTGCCTTTGGTGCCTTTGCCCTTGAGCCACCGGCACAATCGACTTACCGTTCGCCGTTCGTTCGCACGGCGCGACGAATCACGCTAGAAGCACTCTCATGTCAGAAATCGCACTCATAGTTCTTGGCGCAATCGTTGCGATCGGTGTAGTCGCCATCATCGTGCTGTTGCTGCGCCCACGCCCGCCGGTGACCGATCCAGCCGCCGAGCAGCGCCTGGCCGAACTCAATGCGCGGCTCGATGCCATGGGAAGCTGGCTGCAAAATTCGCATGTTCAATTGCAGCAGACCGT
>WNFM01287476.1_pt1 | contig 16012 bp, 16 predicted proteins | sample 5400271 | NCBI WGS metagenome assembly WNFM01 (sample SAMN13153352, study PRJNA577476) | soil metagenome | isolation source: 60 cm saprolite on Douglas fir-dominated hillslope | place: USA:California | collected 2013-09-17
CGAAGCGCGGCGGCGGGATCAAGGTCGGGTCGGTGCAGGAATTGGTCGACAAGCTGAAGAATGAAGCGAGAGTGATCTAATGGCCGTCCTGGTAGTAGCCGAGCATGACAACCGGGCATTGAAGCCCGCAACGCTCAATACCGTCACAGCCGCTTCGGAGATTGCGAAAGTTGCCGGCAGCGAGGTGCACATGCTGGTCGCCGGCACCGGCTGCCGCCCGGTCGCCGAGGCGGCCGCGCAGATCGCCGGGGTGGCCAAGGTGTTGCTCGCCGACGATCCGGCCTACGACCACGGCATTGCCGAGAACTGGGCGCCGCTCTTGGTCAAGCTCGCCGCTGGCTATAGCCACGTCCTGGCGCCGGCGACCACCTTCGGCAAGAATTTGATGCCGCGCGCCGCCGCGCTGCTCGACGTGATGCAGATCTCCGACATCAGCGCCGTCGAATCCGCCGACACCTTCGTGCGGCCGATCTATGCCGGCAACGCGCTGGCGACGGTGCAGTCGAAGGACCCGGTCAAGATCATCACCGTGCGCGGCACCGCCTTTGCGCCGGCCGAAGCCAGCGGCGGATCGGCGCCGATCGAGACGGTCGATGCAACCGGTGCGGCCGGAATGAGCGAGTTCGTCCGTGCCGAATTGTCGAAATCGGAGCGGCCGGAACTGACCAGCGCCCGGGTCATCATCTCCGGCGGGCGCGGTATGCAGTCGGGCGACAATTTCCATCTGTTGGAAAAGGTCGCCGACAAGCTCGGCGCCGCGGTCGGCGCCTCGCGCGCCGCGGTCGATGCCGGCTTCGTCCCGAACGACTACCAGGTCGGCCAGACCGGCAAGATCGTCGCGCCGGAGCTGTACGTCGCGGTCGGGATCTCCGGTGCGATCCAGCACCTCGCCGGCATGAAGGATTCGAAGGTCATCGTCGCCATCAACAAGGATGAGGAGGCGCCGATCTTCCAGATCGCCGATTACGGCCTCGTCGGCGACCTGTTCAAGGTATTGCCCGAGCTCGACGAGGAGCTCGCGAAGCGCCAGCAGTGATCGAGTTGCGGCGCATCGGCGTTGTCGGCGCCGGGCAGATGGGGCGCGGCATCGCGCATGTCTGCGCGCTGGCCGGCCTCGATGTGGTGCTGACCGACGTCAACGCCGACGCGCTTTCGGCCGCGCGTCAGACCATCGAGGGCAACCTGTCGCGCCAGGTCGCGCGCGGCCGCATCCGCGAGGAGGACAAGGCCGCCGCGCTCGGCCATATCCGTGCCGCCGGCGATTACGCCGCCTTCGGCGATTGCGACATGGTCATCGAGGCGGCGACTGAGAAGGAAGAGGTCAAGCGCGCGATCTTCAAGGAGATCGTGCCGCTCTTAAAGCCGGATGCGCTGATCGCCAGCAACACCTCCTCGATCTCGATCACGCGCCTCGCCTCGGCGACCGACCGGCCCGGCAAGTTCATCGGCATGCATTTCATGAACCCCGTGCCGGTAATGAGTCTGGTCGAATTGATCCGCGGCATCGCCACCGATGATGAAACCTTCGCGGCGACCCGCGACCTCGCGGTGAAGCTCGGCAAAACCCCGGTCGCGGCCGAGGATTTTCCGGCCTTCATCGTCAACCGCATCCTGCTGCCGATGATCAACGAGGCGGTCTACACGCTCTATGAGGGCGTGGGTTCGGTCGAGGCGATCGACACGGCGATGAAACTGGGTGCCAACCACCCGATGGGGCCGTTGGAGCTCGCGGATTTCATCGNNNGGGGCTCGCCGACAGCAAGTACGGGCCGGGTCCCCTGTTGGTCAAATACGTCGAGGCTGGCTGGCTCGGCCGCAAGCCCGGCGGTGGCTTTTACGATTATAAGGGTGACAAGCCCGTTCCCACTCGCTGAATTCGGTCCTAGGACCGGCCTACCTGCTCTTGGGCTGCCACAGGCCCAGCATCGCGCCGGTCGGGTCGACGATGATCGAGAACGAGCCGGCGTTCGGCACCTCGGTTACATCCCGCAGGATCGTCGCGCCGAGCGACTTCGCCTTGGCCGTTGCCGCCGCGATATTGTCGACATTCGCATAGGCAAGCCAAGCCGAGGGCGCACCCGGCATCGGATGCTTCATCATGCCGCCGCCGGTGCCCTCGCCGACATCGATCATCGTGTATTTCATGCCGCCGCCCATATCCATCTCGTTCAGTTTCCAATCGAACAGCGACTGGTAGAACGATTTGGCCTTGTCGAGGTCGGTGGTCGCCAGCTCGACATGCACAAACGGGTTCGCCATAGCACCCTCCGGGTTCGCTGTTTCGCACCAATGCGCTCGGCCATCTTTGCCGATGTTCGCGAACGTCCCGTGACGAAATCCGTCGCCGCCGCGCATTGCTGCGCGGGGTTCTACCGCATGGATTTCGACCTTTCCGATGAGCAGCGCGCCTTCCAGGACACCGCGCGCGAATTCGCCCGCGACGAATGGCTGCCATATGCGCCGGGCTGGGACGAGCGCGAGGAATTCCCGGAGGAGGCGTTGCGCAAGGCCGCCGCGCTCGGTTTTGCCGGCATCTATGTCGGCGACAAATTCGGCGGTAGCGGGCTATCGCGGCTCGACGCGACGATCATCTTCGAGGAGCTGGCGACCGCCTGCGTCTCGACGGCCGCCTATCTGTCGATCCACAACATGGCGGCGTGGATGATCGACCGCTTCGGCAGTGAGGCGCAGCGCGCGCGCTTCCTGCCGAAGCTGATGTCGATGGAGCATTTCGCCAGCTATTGCCTGACCGAGCCCGGCAGCGGCTCGGACGCGGCGGCGTTGCAGACCCGCGCCCGGCGCGACGGCGAGGATTACGTGCTCGACGGCGCCAAGGCGTTCATCTCCGGCGGCGGCCGCAGCGACCTCTACGTGACGATGGTGCGCACCGGCGAGACGGGCCCCGGCGGCATCTCCTGCCTCGAGAAGCTCGGCTGGCACACCCAGCCGACCGCGATGGTCAATTTCGAGAATTGCCGAGTGCCGGTCGTCAACCGGCTCGGTGCCGAGGGCGAGGGCTTCTCGATCGCGATGATGGGGCTCGACGGCGGCCGGCTCAATATCGGCGCCTGCTCCTTGGGCGGCGCCCGCGCCTCGATGGAGGCGGCGTGCCAATACATGCTGGAGCGGCGCCAGTTCGGCCAGCGCCTCGCCGATTTCCAGGCGCTTCAATTCAAGCTCGCCGACATGGCGACCGATCTCGATGCCGCGCGGCTGATGCTGCGCCGCGCCGCCGCCAGCCTCGACAAGGGCGACCCCGACGCGACGTTGCACTGCGCGATGGCGAAGCGCCTTGCCACCGACGCCGGATTCCGCATCGCCGACGAGGCGTTGCAGCTGCATGGCGGCTACGGTTACCTGAAGGATTTCCCGATCGAGCGCTATCTGCGCGACGTGCGGGTGCACCAGATTTTGGAAGGCACCAACGAGATCATGCGCGTCATCATCGCCCGAAGGCTGCTGCGGCAGTGATGGTCAGACGATCTTTCGGTCCAGGAGATCCTGGATCTGCGCCGGCGTGTAGCCGAGCTCGGCGAGGATCTCGTCGTTGTCGGCGCCGAGTTCCGGGGCGATGCCGATCCGCGCCGGGGTTTCCGAGAAATGCCACGGCGAGCCGTGCACCTTCAGCCGTTTGCCGTATTTCGGATAGTCGACCTCGGCCACATAACCATTGGCCACCACGTCGGGATCGTTCGCGGCTTCGAGCAAGGTGTTGATCGGCGCGGCGACAATGTCGGCCTCGCGCAGCCGCGCCACCCAATCGTCGCGCAGTCCCGTCGCGAACAGCTCGTCGAGCGTGCGCAGCAGGCTCGCGCGCTTCTCGTCGGAGGACACCACGACGCCGAGATCGCCGAACCCGGCGTGCTCGAGGCGTTCGTAGAAGCCGAGCGCGGTCATCGCGGTACGCCAGGGGCGGGCGCCGTTCAGCTGGAACACCAGCGGCTTGGCGTCGCGGTCATTGAAGCTGGCGCTGATGCCGGGGCGTTGCGGGGTGCCGGTAATGCGGGCCTGGCCGGTGACCGGATCGCGGTCGCGCCACATCGTCGTCGTCAGGGTCCAGCCCATCAGCCGGATCTGGCCGCCGAGCAGCGAGCAATCGACCTTCTGGCCGATGCCGGTCGTGCGCGCGTAGGTCAGGGCCGCGAGCGCGCCGCCAAAGGCAAGGATGGCGCAGGTCTCGTCGGCGACCGAGACGATGCCGGTGCGCAAGGGCTGGCCCGGCGTCGAATAGGCCTGGGCGATGCCGCCCAGCGCCTGCGCCATCGAATCGGTGCCCGGCAATTCGGCATGCGGCCCTTTCGGCCCATACCCCGAAATCGAGATATAGACGAGCTTCGGGTTGACCTCTCGCAGGTCTTCGTAGCCGAAGCCGTTCTTCTCGGCAGCGCCGGGCCGGAAGTTCTGGCCGAAGATGTCCGCCCGAGCGACCAGCTTGCGCAGGATCTCGCGGCCTTCCTCGGTCTTGAGGTTCAGCGTGAGGCTCTTCACGCCGCGATTGTTGGTCTCGAAATAGGTGCTGGGAAAGCCGGGCATCACGGTCGAGCCGCGCGAATTGTCGCCGATTTCCGGCACCTCGATCTTGATGACCTCGGCGCCGAGATCGGCCATCAGCATATAGGGCACCGTGCCAGCCTGGGCGGTCGAGCAGGCGACGACCTTTACGCCGTGCAGCGGTCCCGGTGACTTGGTCATATCGAGCGAAACTCCTGTCATTGGCTGCGGTGCCTGCCCGATGCTTGCAATGGGCGGAAGCCCTGTCAACGCGGCGGCATCGAAGGGCTCCGGATTTCCTTGCTGTCTCGTCGGTATGGACAGTGGACGAAGTTCGGCCCTGAAGCGCATATTCCGGTGCACAGATCGCCTAGCGAAGAGGGCTCTTCCATGTCCGTCCAGGATGCCGGTTTCGACCGCCCCGTGCCGTTCCCGTCCAACTCGCTCAGCGAGGTGCCTTTCCGCGTCTATACCGATCCGGAGCAATACCGGCTCGAGCAGGAGCGGATCTTCAAGGGCCCGACCTGGAATTACCTGTGCCTGGCCGGCGAGATCCCGAACCCGGGCGATTGGGTCGCCACCACGATCGGCGAGGTCGCGATCGTCGTCGCGCGCGGGCCGGACGGCGCGATCAACGCCTTCGTCAACCGCTGCGCCCATCGCGGCAATCTCTTGTGCCTGACCAACAAGGGACACGGCAAGGAGATCACCTGCATCTATCACGGCTGGAGCTACGACCTCGAAGGCCACCTGACCGGGGTTGCGTTCGAGCGCGGGGTCAAGCGCCAGGGCGGCATGCCGCCGGAATTCCGCAAGGAAGAGCACCATCTGCAGCGGCTGCGCGTCGCCGAATTGTGCGGCCTCGTCTTCGGCACCTTCGATACGGATGTCGAGGATCTGGAAACCTATCTGGGGCCCGTCGTGGTCGGCGGCATCCGCCGCGTGCTCGACGGGCGGGCGCCGGCGACGATCATCGGCCGCTCGACGCAGATCCTGCCGAACAACTGGAAGCTCTATGCCGAGAACACCAAGGACACCTACCACGCCTCGATCCTGCACGCCTTTCTGACGACGTTCCGCATAAACCGCCTCTCCCAGCCCGGCAGCATCAATATCGACGAGAGCGGCGGCAATCATTTCAGCCAGGCGAAGATGGATTACGCCGCCGAGGATGCCGAGTACAAGGCGGCGGCGCTGCGCTCCGACACCGACCTGAAGCTGCAGGACAATTCGATCATCGACCCCATCGACGAATATGGCGACCAGGTCTCGGTGCAGATCCTGACGATATTCCCCAACATGATATTGCAGCAGATCCGCAACACCATCGCGGTGCGGGTATTGCGGCCGCGCGGCGTCGATCGCGCCGAATTGGAATGGGTGCATCTCGGCTTCGCCGACGATGACGAGGCGATGACCGAGCGCCGGCTGCGCCACGGCAATCTCGTCGGCCCGGCCGGCTATATCGCATTGGAAGACGGCTGCGTCGGCGGCTTTGTGCAGCGCGCGCTGCAATACAATGACGATGACAGCGGCATAGTGATGATGGGCGGGCACGACGCCGAATCGCAGACCTTCCGCGCCAGCGAGGCGGCGATCCGCGGCTTCTGGAAGAAATACCGCGCGCTGATGGGCGCCTAGGTTTTAGCTCGTCACCCCGCGAAAGCGGGGGCCAGGGCAGACGATGGATCTCGCCGCCTCTGGATTCCCGCTTGCGCGGGAATGACGGCAAGTTGTGGGATAGATGATGGACGACACCGCGCTGCGGCTCGGCATCGACGAGCTTTCCGCCGCTTATGCCGACTGCATCGATGAGGACCGGCTGGAGGAGTGGCCGGATTTCTTCGTCGACAACTGCAAGTACCTGATCACCAGCCGGGAGAGCCACGAGGCCGGGCTGCGCCACGGCATCATCTACTGCGCCTCGCGCGGCATGCTGGTCGATCGGGTCATGGCGATGCGCCGCGCCAACATCTTCGAGGCACACCGCTACCGCCACATTGTCAGCCCAGCGCGGATCGGCGCGGTGAAGGACGGTGTCGCCGAAGCGCGCATGAATTTCCTCGCCGTCCGCATCATGCATGACGGCGAGACGAGCCTTTTCGCCACCGGCCGCTATCTCGACCGCGTCGATGTGAGCCGCTCGCCCTTCCGCTTCATCGAGCGCCTCGTGATTCTCGACAGCCAGAAGGTCGATACCCTGCTGGTCCTCCCGCTCTAAGCCTCCAGCCGTTCGTGGCCGGGCTTGGCCCGGCCATCCACGAGACACCGATCGATCGCTGAAAAATGGCCGCCGGGTGGGTTTATTTCATGACCAACCGGCCGAACGCCATCTTGTATGTCGGCGTGACCGATAATCTGCCCCGCCGCGCGTGGGAGCACCGCGAGGGCCTTGTCGATGGTTTCACCAAACGCTACGGCTTGAAGCGTCTTGTCTATTTCGAGCGCTACGAAGATGTCCGCGACGCGCGGCGGCGCGAGCAGAACCTGAAGCACTATTCGCGTACCTGGAAGGTGAGGTTGATCTTGCTCAACAACTCGAAATGGGAGGATCTCTACGATCAGCTCATATGACCTCGTGGATGGCCGGGCCAAGCCCGGCCATGAACGTCTAAGATATCGGGCGAGGCAGTACCGATAGTGGCTGACACGGACGACATCGTGTTCGGGCGGGAAGGCGGGCTGGCGACAATTACGTTGAACCGGCCGCAGGCGCTCAATGCCTTTACCCTCGGCATGTACCGCCGGCTCGATCCGATGCTGCGGCAGTGGGGACAGGACAGGGAAATCCGCGCCGTGCTGGTTCGCGGCGCCGGCGAGCGCGCCTTTTGCGCCGGCGGCGACATCCGCGCGATCTACGAGGCCGGGCGCGGCCTATCCGGCGACCGCGAGCTGACCTCCGTCTTCTTTCGCGAGGAATACGAGATCATCCGGCATATCCATCGCTTCCCGAAGCCCTATCTCGCGATCATCGACGGGATCACGATGGGCGGCGGCGCCGGCGTTTCGGTGAACGGGGCCTACCGGATCGCCACCGAGCGCACCCTGCTGGCGATGCCGGAAACCGGGATCGGGCTGTTTCCCGATGTCGGCGCGACCCGGTTTCTGAATTTGTGCCCCGGCCATATCGGCCGCTACCTCGGGCTGACCGGGGTCCGGCTCGGCCCGGCCGACGCGCTTTATTGCGGGTTCGCGACGCATTTCGTGCCCCGCGAGCGCTCGCCGGCGCTTGTAGCCGAACTCGGGGATATGGCTTGGCGTTCGGGAGTCGAGGCGCGACAGGTCGAGGCGTTGCTGGCGCGCTTCGGCCCCGAACCCGGCGCGCCGCCGCTGGCCGCGCGGCGAGGGGCGATCGACCGCTGCTTTGGCGGCGACACCGTCGAGGCGATCCTCGCCGCGCTCGAAGACGAAGCCGCGGCCGACGGGCCGGACAGCGAGTGGGCCGCCGAGACCCGCGCCGGGCTGCTGACGAAGTCTCCGACCAGCCTGAAGATAACCTTGCGCCAGCTGATTACCGGCGCAGACTTCCATATCGAGGGCGCCCTCACGCTCGAATACCGGCTGACCCAGCATGTCATGGCCGGCCACGATTTCTATGAGGGCGTGCGCGCCGTCGTCGTCGACAAGGATCAGAAACCGCGTTGGCGCCCGGCGACGCTCGCCGAGGTGACAGACCGGATGATCGATAGCTATTTCACCTCGATCGGCGAGCGTGAACTGACATTTTCCTAAAATTGACACTTGCGTCGATTGGTGCGACGGAGCACTCCGGATCGTGAGGGAGTCGGAGATGGCGACGATCGGCTTTATCGGCCTCGGCAATATGGGCGCGCCGATGGCGGCGAACCTGGTGAAGGCCGGGCATCAGGTCACGGGCTTCGACGTCGTCGCCAGCGCCGCTAGGACGCTCGCCGAAAACAGTGGGCATGCCGCCGCGAGCGCGCCGGAAGCGGCGAGCGCCGGCGAGGTCGTGGTCACGATGCTGCCCGCGGGCCCGCAAGTGCGCGCGGTTTATCTGGGGCCCGACGGGGTCATCGCCCGGGCGCGCAAGGATGCGCTCTTGATCGATTGCTCGACGATCGATGTCGAGACCGCGCGCTCGGTCGCCGCGGCTGCCGCCGATGCGGGCCTCCATATGCTCGACGCGCCGGTCTCGGGCGGCGTCATCGGCGCCGAGGCGGCGACGCTGACCTTTATGGTTGGCGGCGAGGTGGGCGCCTTCGCGCGCGGCGAGCCGATTCTGAAGGCGATGGGCCGCAACATCATTCATGCCGGGCCCTCGGGGGCCGGGCAGACCGCGAAGATCTGCAACAACATGATGCTGGCCGTGTCGATGATCGGGGTGTGCGAGGGTTTTGCGCTGGCGGAAAAACTCGGGCTTTCGTCTAAAACCCTGTTCGATATTTGCAGCACCTCGACAAGCCAATGTTGGGCGATGACCGGGTATTGCCCGGTGCCCGGCCCGGTCCCGGCGGCGCCGTCCAACCGCGGCTATGCCGCCGGCTTCACTGCGGCCAACATGTTGAAGGATCTGCGCTTGGCGCAACAGGCGGCCGGCGCGACGGCGGCTGCGACCCCGCTCGGTGCGGCGGCAGCAAATTTGTACCAGCTGTTCGTCGATACCGGTGCGGGCGGGCTCGATTTCTCCGGCATCATGGAATTTTTGCACCGGCCGGATAATTCGCGATGAAACCAAAATTTAACGAAACTACCCTTAACTTCTCTCAGAACACGCGCCAGACGAGGCTGGAATGACAAACGGGTATCTTGAGGTGATTTCGCTGGTCGAGCGGCTTCACCGTCACTTTCTCGAAGTGGTGAAGCTGGAGCTCGACGGGCTCGGGATCCACGACATCAACAACGTGCAGGGCATGATGTTGTTCAACATCGGCGACGCCGAAATGACGGTCGGTGAGCTGACCCTGCGCGGCTGCTACCTCGGCTCGAACGTCTCCTACAACGTCAAGAAGATGGTCGAGAACGGCTATCTGGCGCAGGAGCGTTCGGTGCACGACCGTCGCTCGATCCATGTCAAGCTGACCGACAAGGGCCGTTCCTTGGGCGACCGGCTGAGCGGCATGCACCGCCGTCACATCGAGCTATTGAAGCAGACCGCGGTTACCGAGGGCGATCTCGAAGGCGTCGTGACCACGCTGCGCCGGCTCGAGCGCTTCTGGATCCGCGCCAGCGATTTGGTGCAGCGGCCGGGACAATTCGCCGCCTGATCTTAGGCGACGGCATTTTTTCTAACGCCGGCATTTTTCTGATGACCGGGCGGCGGCAGCCTGCGAGTCTCTGCGGAGACATCGCCGGAGCCGCCGCATGCCAGCCTCGTCGCCGCCCCTCGCCAACCTCGCACCGGGACTGAGCGCGGCCGGCAAGCTCGACCGCAACGACATCGAGGCGCTCGCCCAAGACGGCGTGCGCACGATCGTCAACAACCGCCCGGATGATGAAGACCCGGGCCAGCTTTCCGCGACCGAAGCGCGCCGGATCGCCGAAGCGCAGGGCATCGCCTACCACCACATCCCGATCACCGCCGCCAGCCTGTCGCGCGCCGATGTCGACGCCTTTGCCGCGGTGCTCGCCGCGGCCGAGCAGCCGATCGTTGCGCATTGCAGGAGCGGCACCCGCTCGACCCTGCTCTGGGCGCTGAGCCGGATGCGCGAGGGCGCCGACCCGTTCGGGCTCGTCGCTGAGGCGGCGCGCCACGGCATCGACATCGCCGCCCTGCCGGCGATCGCCGCCCGGCTGCGCTAGCTCCCGATCAGCCGCCGAACGCCGGGATGCCGGTCTGCGCCCGGCCGAGGATCAGCGCGTGGATGTCGTGCGTGCCCTCGTAGGTGTTGACGGTCTCGAGGTTCATCAAATGGCGGATCACGTGGAACTCGTCGTGGATGCCGTTGCCGCCATGCATGTCGCGCGCGAGGCGGGCGACATCCAGCGCCTTGCCGCAATTGTTGCGCTTCAGCATGGAGATCGCCTCGGGTGGGCAGCGCTCCTCGTCCTTGAGGCGGCCGAGCCGCAGACAAGCGATCAGCCCCAAGGTGATCTCGGTCTGCATGTCAACGAGCTTTTTCTGGATCAGCTGGTTGGCGGCGAGCGGCCGGCCGAATTGGCGCCGATCGAGCGTGTAGTTCCGTGCCGCGTGCCAGCAGAATTCGGCGGCGCCGAGCGCACCCCAGGCAATGCCGTAGCGCGCGTTGTTGAGGCAGGAAAACGGTCCGCGCAGCCCTTCCACGCCCGGCAGCAGGTCGCCGAGGCGCGCAGGCTGAACTTGCCCTCGATCTTCGGTGCGGAGAGGCCCTTCATCCCCCGTTCCAAAATGAACCCGCGGATCACCCCGTCTTCGGTCTTGGCCCACACCACCATGACGTCCGCGATCGGCGCGTTGGTGATCCACATCTTGTTGCCGCGCAGGCGATACCCGCCGGGGACAGCGGTAGCCCGAGAGGCCATGCTGCCGGGATCGGAGCCATGATCGGGCTCGGTCAGGCCAAAGCAGCCAATCCATTCGCCGGTCGCCAGCTTCGGCAGGTATTTCTGCCGCTGCGCCTCGCTGCCGAAATCCCAGATCGGGTACATGACAAGGCTCGACTGCACGCTCATCGCCGAGCGATAGCCGCTGTCGACCCGCTCGACCTCGCGGGCGATCAGCCCGTAGGAGACGTAGTTCGCGCCGGCGCAGCCATAGCCCTCGATCGTCGAGCCGAGAAAGCCCAATTCGCCCATTTCGTTCATGATCTCGCGGTCGAAACGCTCCTCGCGGTTGGCGGTCAACACCCGCGGGAACAGCTTTTCCTGGCAGTAGGCGCGGGCGCTGTCGCGAACAAGGCGCTCTTCCTCGCTGAGCATGTCCTCGAATAAGAGCGGATCGGCCCAGTCGAAGGCGGCCGCAGCGGCCGGCGCGGCTGGTCGAGTTTGAGTGGCGGTGCGGCTCATCGGCTTCCTCGGGGGCTTCCTCGGGGGCTTCCTCGGGCACTTCCTCGGCGCGGTGATCTCGTTCGAGATAACGCCGGATCTCGGCGGAGCGCGGCTATACGCCGGTCGCGGCCAAACGAAAAGGGCGCCGAGTGGCGCCCTTTTGCGGTGAGGCTCGCCGGCCTTTCGCCGGCGGGCCTATTTCCTCGCGCCGCCCAGCTTATTTCTTACCACGGGCCGAATGACGCCCGGTGCCGCGGCCGAGCCCGATCTTCTTCGCGAACTCGGAACGCTGCTCGGCATACTTCGGGGCGACCATCGGATAATCCGGCGACAGCCCCCATTTCGCGCGATATTCATCCGGCGTCAGATTGTAGGTCGAGCGCAGATGCCGCTTCAGCATCTTGAGCTTTTTGCCGTCCTCCAGGCAGACGATGTAATCGGGCGTGATCGATTTGCGGATCGGCACGGCCGGCTTCAGCGGTTCGGGCGGCGGCTCGGCCCCTTGGCCCTCGAGCCCGCGCAACGAGTTGTACACGGCCTGAATGACGTCCGCGAGCTGCCCGGTAGCCAGCGTGTTGTTGCTGACATACGCCGACACGACGTCGGCGGTCATGCGCAACAGTTCATCCTCCGCCGGTTTCGGCGCTGCTTGTTCGACCATGTCTCCCTCTACCGCTCTTTTGGCGTCATCCAGTGGTCATAATCGCAGAGCGATTTTGCGGTGTCAACCTAAACTCAGGCGGGAGCACAGTAATAACAATAAGCGGCTTTCGCTAGAACTTGTTGACATTAAAGAAATGCAGGGCCGGTATCTGTGATACCGCCAACCTATCGTATAACAGCCCTGTGTTTCTGCTTGGGCAATTGGCACATTGACCGTTAGGCGGCAAGCCGGGTTGCGATCATCTAGGATGCCCTAGAATCCGATCCTTGGTAGCTGGCTGACAGCAGCACCCGACATATGGTAGGCTACTGCAGCATCGAGCCGGCATTCTTTTCGCCGTCTTTGTCCCCGAGAGGTGTCGTCCTGGCGATTTCCGCAGTCTCCCCGCTATTGGCCGAGCGCGCTGCCGGTTTTTTCAGCGATTCCCTGTTCGAGGCCGACCCGGAAGTCGCGGCGGCCATTCGCGGCGAGCGTGACCGCCAGCAATCGCAGATCGAACTGATCGCCAGCGAAAACATCGTGTCGCGCGCTGTGCTTGAAGCACAAGGCTCGGTACTGACCAACAAATACGCCGAAGGATATCCCGGCCGCCGTTATTACGGCGGCTGCGAATATGTCGACATCGCCGAGCGGCTCGCCATCGACCGCGCCAAACGCCTCTTCGGCTGCGGTTTCGCCAATGTCCAGCCGCATGCCGGCGCGCCGGCGAACCAGGCGGTGTTTCTCGCCCTCCTCGCGCCGGGCGACACTATTCTCGGCCTGTCTCTGGCGGCCGGGGGGCATCTGACCCACGGCGCTCCGCCCAACCTGTCCGGCAAGTGGTTTCGAGCCATGCATTATGGCGTCCGCCCGGACGACGCGCGGATCGATTTCGATGACGTCGAGCGCCAGGTCGCGGCGCATCGGCCGAAATTGATCATCGCCGGCGGCAGCGCCTATCCGAGGATCATCGACTTCGCCCGGTTCCGCGGGATCGCCGACCGCTGCGGCGCCTATCTGATGGTCGACATGTCGCATTTCGCCGGCCTTGTCGCCGGCGGGGCGCATCCGAGCCCGCTGCCGCACGCGCATGTGGTGACGACGACGACGCACAAGACGCTGCGCGGCCCGCGCGGCGGCATGATCCTGTGCAACGACCCGGAAATCGCCCGGCGCATCGATTCCGCGGTTTTCCCCGGCTTGCAGGGCGGGCCGCTGATGCATGCGGTCGCGGCCAAGGCGGTGGCCCTCGGCGAGGCGCTGCAGCCGAGCTTCAAACAATATGCCCGTGCCGTGGTCGATAACGCGCAAACCCTCGCCGCCACGCTGGCGGAAAGCGGCCTCGCCATCGTTTCCGGCGGAACCGACACGCATCTCCTGCTCGTCGATTTGCGCCCGCTTGGACTCACCGGCCGCGATGCCGAGCAGGCTTTGGAGCGCGCCGCGATCACCTGCAACAAGAACGGCATCCCGTTCGACCCGCAGAAACCGACGGTGACTTCCGGCATTCGGCTCGGTTCGCCGGCCGCGAGCACGCGCGGGTTCGGCCGCGCCGAATTCCGCCAGATCGGCGAATGGATCGGGCAAGTGTTGAGGGGGTTGGCGGCAGCGCCGGGCGGCGATGCCGGGATCGAGACGCGGGTGCGCGGCGAAGTGGCGCGGTTGTGCGCCCGTTTTCCGATCTACCCCGAGCGCGGTGAGGTATGAGGCGAGGGCCCGTAACGGCAAAACGGGCGCGAGAAGGCGGAGGAAAAGATGCGCTGTCCGTTCTGCGGCGCGGATGACACCCAGGTAAAGGATTCGCGGCCGACCGAGGATCGCGCGGCGATACGGCGGCGACGGTTCTGCGCCAACTGCGCCGCGCGCTTCACCACCTTCGAGCGGGTGCAGCTGCGCGAGTTGACCGTCGTCAAGAAGAACGGCCAGCGCGAGCCCTTCGACCGCGACAAGCTCGCCCGGTCCGTCTACGTCGCGCTGCGCAAACGCCCGGTCGAGCCGGAGCGGGTCGAGCGCATCATCAATTCGCTGGTGCGGCAGCTCGAAAGCTCGGGCGAGACGGAGATCCCGAGCGACATGGTCGGCGAACTGGTCATGGAAGCGCTGTCGACCCTCGACCAGGTCGCCTATATCCGATTTGCCTCGGTCTACCGCAATTTCCGCGAAGCGAAGGATTTTGGCGAGTTCGTCGGGCGGATCGCCGCCGATGGCGATTAAGGCGGGTCGGGCCGCCGCTCCTCTTCACGACCTAGTGCCGCCGGATCCAGCACGCGACCGTGCGATGATGCAGGCCGCATTGGCGCTTGCGCGGCGCGGCCTCGGCAATGTCTGGCCCAACCCAGCGGTCGGTTGCGTCATCGTCAAGAACGGGTGCGTTGTCGGCCGCGGCTGGACGCAGCCGGGCGGGCGGCCGCATGCCGAGATCGAGGCGCTGGCCCGCGCCGGCGCCGCAGCGCGCGGCGCCACCGCATACGTGACGCTGGAACCGTGCGGTCATTGGGGCCAAACCCCGCCCTGCGCTGATGCCTTGATTTCTGCCGGTATTGGCCGTGTTGTCGCCGCCGTCGAGGACCCCGACGGGCGTGTCGCCGGGGCCGGGCTCGCACGCCTGCGTGAGGCGGGGCTGTCGGTCGAGACCGGGCTCTGCGCGGACAAAGCGGCCGAGCTTAATGCCGGGTTTTTTCAGCGGGTTCGTCATGGTCGGCCGCTGGTGACGCTGAAATTGGCCGCCTCGCTCGATGGCCGCATTGCCACCGCGAGCGGCGAGAGCCGCTGGATCACCGGCGAGGTGGCGCGCGAGCGCGCGCATCTGCTGCGAGCCGAGAACGATGCGGTGCTGGTCGGGACCGGCACCGTGCTTGCCGACGATCCCCAGCTCACCTGCCGCCTGCCGGGCCTAGCGGGCCGATCGCCGGTCCGGGTCGTCCTCGACCGGCAGCTGCGCATCCCGCCAAGCACGCGCCTTCTCGCCGAGGCGCGGCAGGTGCCGACCTGGGTGGTGACGCTCCACTCGGCCGATGCAAAAAGGCAAGCGGCGTTGCGCGACGCCGGGGTCGAGGTGATCGCGGCCGAAGCCGATGCCTCCGGGCGTCTCGATCTCGTGCTCGCGCTCGGCTTGCTCGGCGAGCGCGGCCTGACCCGCCTTCTGGTCGAAGGCGGCGGGCAGCTGGCAGTCGCGCTGTTGCGCGCCGACCTGGTCGACCGGTTGGTCTGGATCGGTGCGCCGCTGCTGATCGGCGGCGATGGCATTCCCGCCATCGCCGCGCTTGGGATTGGGGCGCTCGCCGGAGCACCGCGCTTCGAGCATGTCGCCACCGAGATTCTCGGCGACGACGTGCTGTCGCGGTTTCGGGCCTGCCGCGATCAGCCGGGCGGCGCGCCCTAACCGCAGTAAGCGGCTACAGGTTGCCGCAGTGCCGGTCGAGGATGACCGGGATCGCGATTCCGCCCTGTGTGGTGCCGGGGCCAAAGCTCTGGCCCGGCGCCTGACCACGGTCCAGCCGCCGGCGCCCCAACGCTGAAACGCCCCGCAATTGACGCTGGCAGCGTCGGCGTCATTGACCGACGCCGCGGCATAAACCGGGCCAGCAGTGGCGCCGGCGATCAGCAGCCCCGCAGCCGCGACCAACAGGCGGGTGCGATTGCGGATTTTCGTCATGCGCCTACCTCCTTTTTACGCGGCCGCGTACGGCCGATCTTCTTCCTACCCCGCAAGCGGAGACAGTTGACCCAATTTGACAACACCGCGCGCCGGCGATCGGCACCGCTCTCTGGCTGCGACGGACCTTCGGCATGCGCGAAACGCGCTGGCTAATCGCCGGCCGGCCTCCTAGGTTAAGACCATGTTCACGGGGATCATCACCGATCTCGGTCGGGTGCGGCGGCTCAGCCGCGGGCCGGCACCCAATGGCGGCCTCGAGCTGTCGATCGCGACCGGCTATGACACGGCCGCGATCG
>WNFM01144235.1_pt1 | contig 16010 bp, 11 predicted proteins | sample 5400271 | NCBI WGS metagenome assembly WNFM01 (sample SAMN13153352, study PRJNA577476) | soil metagenome | isolation source: 60 cm saprolite on Douglas fir-dominated hillslope | place: USA:California | collected 2013-09-17
TTCCGCACGGTGCTGCGCAACCGCTATTTTCTGCGGCTCTGGATCGCGCAATTGATCTCGCAGACGATCCAGAACGCCGCCAACTACGGCCTGATCATCATCGTCGCCAACCGCAGTCATACGAGCTACTTCGCCACCAGCCTTGCCATCGTCGCTTTCGCTCTGCCGGCCGCGCTGTTCGGGGCGCCCTCGGGCGTGCTGGTGGACCGGCTGAACCGGCGCGCTGTGCTCTGGGTGAGCAACGTCGTGCGCGCGAGCGCGTGTCTGGTGTTCGCCTTCTCGCTGCTGGTGGACCAGCATGCACTCATTCCAGCCTACCTGCTCAGCTTCTTCATCGCGATGGTAGGCCAGTTCTTCGCGCCGGCAGAAGGCGCCACGATTCCGCTGCTCGTGCACCGGGAGGAGTTGATCAACGCGCTCTCGCTCTTCAACATCACCTTCACCCTGGCCCAGGCGTTAGGCCTCATCATTCTCGGTCCGCTCATCATTCTCTTCGTGCCCCAGATCACGCTGGGCACGTCCCCGTACACCCTGCAGATACCGTCCATTGTCAGCCTCTTCATCGTCGTGGCGCTGCTCTACTGTCTGTGCGCCGTGCTGATTCTCTCCATCCCGCTGCGCCGGCTGCGGCAACGGAAGCCGGCAGGCGCTCCGCCGCGCCTGCGCAATGAGACGCAGCAGCTGCGCAGCATGGGCGCCAGCATTCTCGAGAGCATCACCTTCATTCGCCGCGACCCCCGGCTGCTGATCGCGGTCGCGCAATTGTGCCTGGGCGGCACCGTCGTGGCAGTGATCGCGATGATCGCGCCAGGCTTCGTCAAGACGTTTTTCCACCAGCCGGCAGAGCTGGCCGCGATGGTCTTCGTGCCGGCCGGCGCTGGACTGGTCATCGGCTCGGCGATCACTCCGCGTATTGTGCGACGCTGGCGCTACGGCAAAACGATCATGGTGGGCGTCATTCTGCTCTCGGTGTGCGCCATGCTGCTCTCGGTGAGCCGTGGCGTCGCCATCTTCTTCATGCCCGACATGTGGTGGACGGCGGTGCCCTATTTGGCGGCGGCCATTTTGCTGACGTTCCTGGTCGGCATTGCTCTGGACTTCATCAATGTGCCCGCCCAGACAATTATGCAGGAACGCTCCCCAGATTGGATCAAAGGTCGCGTGCTCGCCGTGCAAGGGATGATTCTGAATATCGCCACGGTCATTTTTGTGCCCCTCATGGGACTGGTGGCCGACCATGTCAGCATCTCGACCGCAATGATCATCTTGGCTACCGCGATTGCTGTGGTGGGCCTGGGCACCGTCTATTTCTCCTCCCGGCTAGACACGGCGCGCAATTCTACTGTTGGCGGTCCCCTTCCGAAGCGGATATAGTTGGTAGTGTAAGCCAGCACCCGGTTCCGACGTAGTGTGTAATGGAGCGGCGGTCGCCAGCAGGGTCTCGATTCGGGGCACTGAATATGCACATTATCAGCAGTGGGTAGGGCAAGCTGGTAGTATCTACCACCTGGATCAAAGCACAGCAGCCGGGAGGGTCAGCGGGGAATGGAGCCGTATTTCGGGTCGCCAGCAGGAGTGAGCCATGCCCTCCACGCATCCCTTCCCCGCCCCAGCACGGAAGAGCGGCACCAGCGTGCCATGTTTCCCACCATTCCTCCCGATCCCGAGCAGATCCTCGTCGGCATGCTCCTGCCGATCGGCGACACACTGTTGGCGACACCGGCCCTGGCGGCGCTGCGGCGGCGCTATCCCTGGGCGAAGATCACGGCGCTTGTCTCACAAAGCAATGCGGGCATCTTGCAGGACAACCCCAATATCGACACCCTGCTTTTCGTGACGGAGCGTGGGCCGGAGCCACGTGTCAAGCGCTTTGCCCGTGGGTTGAGCGACCTGCGCCAGAGCACGTTCGATCTGGTCATCAACTTCTCGCCCGCGGGCGAGATTGTGCTGCGCATTGCCGGACGCTATCGCAAGCCGCTGCGCGTCGAGATGCCGCTGCTCTGGTGGCTCTTCGGCGGGCACTCGGAAGAGTATCGCCTGCGCCATGCGGTGGACCACTATCTTGCCGCCGTCGAGCCGATTCTGGACCGGCCGCTGACCGATGAGGAGCGGCAGCCGCGCTTGTATCTCACCGCGCACGATCGCTCCGCGGCGCGCCGATTCTTACGCCAGCTGGGCTTGTCTCCGGCGAACATGCTCGTCACGATGCATGTCGGCGGCGAGGGCTTCAATGGACGCAAGCGCTGGGCGCCGGAACGCTTCGCCGCGGTTGCCAATCATCTCATCGCCAAGGTGAACGCGCACGTGTTGCTGATCGGCGGCAAAGAAGACATGCCGCTGGCAACGGAGGTGGCGGCGCTCATCCCGCAAGGCGCCACGATGATCGCCGGGCGCACCTCGCTCAAAGAAACCAGCGCGCTCATTGAGATGTCGGCGCTCTTCATCGGCAACGACTCATGCCCGCTGCACATTGCCGCGGCGGTCGGAACCGCCGCCGTCGGGGTGTTCGGCCCCTCGAACTATCAGCAATTCGCGCCGGTCGGCAAGCGGAACTACCGCTATCGCCTCGTGCGGGCCGATCTGCCGTGCAGCCCATGCTTCCACTTCGTCGGCAACGATGCGCCCTGGGTGCCGAACACCTGCTATTCGTTCGCCTGCCTCAAGGCCGTGACGCCGCGCATGGTGGTCGATGCGGCGATCGAGCTGCTGGAAGACACGCGCGACGACTAGCGCTCCCGGCTCTGCCGCGCCAGCAGTGCCCGCAGCTCCGTCACCTGCGGCAACCCCGGCTGCACGCGATCCAGCAAGTCCAGCTCGCGGGTGGCTTCCTGCCTGCGCCCCAGCACGGCGTAGCTGGTGGCCAAGGCGACACGATAGGGCAGCATCAGCGGAGTGAGTTGTACCGCGGTCTCGAAGTGCGGCAGCGCGTTTGCCGGCTGCTGCTTATTCATGAAGAGCGCGCCGAGGGTGTAGTGGGCTTCGGCGTCGCCGGGGTCGCGGCGGAGCGCTTCCTCGTAGGCGACCTGCGCATCGTCCGGCTGTGCCAGTGCTTCGTACAGGGTGCCCATGCGAGTGAAGAGGCCAGGAACCGAGGAGTCCAGCTGGATGGCCTGGCGGACGGCGGCCAGCGCCTCGCGTGCCAGCGCCTCCCGCTCCTCTTGGCTCGGCGCGGCGGCGCCATCCAGATTTTCGCCTGAGCCACGCCCCATCAGCACATCCGCGAGATCGGCGTAAAGCATGGCGCGGGTCGGCTCCCGTTCGATCGCCTCGCGCAAGCGGGCCTCCGCCTGATTGAAGTGCCCCTGCCGCGCCAGCAGCTCACCCAATCCTTGCAGGTGCTCGGCTGTCGGCTCGGCCTCCACCACGCCGGTCAGCGTCGCAACGGCGCGCTCCAGCCAGGAAGCGGCGCCGGCGCTATCGCCGGTGCGCGCGTACTGCTCGGAAACGAGATATTGCTCGACACCGCGCTCGAACTCGATGCGCGTCGAGTCCGCGAAGCGCCCGCGCATTTTTTCGAGCAGGGCGGCGGCGCGCTCGTGATTGCCGAGCGAGCGGGCATCGTTGGCCGCGGAGCGGTAGATGCTCTCGTCCAGTGGCAAGCGCACGAGCAGTGCATCGTTGTAGTGCAGCGCGGCAGTGAGCGCGCCCGTGATGGTTTGCAGCGCCTCGCGCGCTTCGGCGCTACGCGGGTCAGGTGGTGGCGCCTGGGTGATCCGCTCGACCTCCTGGTGAGCTTCTTGAATGCGGCGTTGTAGCTCGTCGAGCTTGAGCACCTGGCTCATCGCGCCTTCATCGCGGAGGCGGCTAATGAGCCAGAGACCACTGGCGCGGTCCCGGCCGAGGGTGAAGGCCGTCCAATACCAGTGGCGACCGGTCTCCTGGCTGGTCAACGTCGCCATGGGCATTTCGTCGAGTTGGCCGGCGACGGGCGTCTCATGGAGCACGAGCGACCAGAACGCTTCCAGATCCTTCTGCTCTCCGAGAGTCGTGCCACCGCCGGCACCCGGCACCCAGAGCGCACCAGCCCGCTGCGGCTGCTCGCGTACTAGGGTAAGTCGCAGCGCCGCCGGCTTCGCCTCGCCGAGCCACTGTCTGCGCAGGGCGACGAACTCCTCGCGCGAGTGGCCGCGCCGCAACGGGTTGTCGTCAGCCAGCACATCATAGGTGAGGCCGTAGTCGCCGAAGGTCCAGGCGCCGAGCCAGTTGCCGACGACTTCCTCCGACTCTAGATCCGGCGCGATATAGCGGCGATCTCCCGCACGGGCCGCCGCCTCCGCTTCGGCGCGCGTCGCGTCGTCCTGTGGTTCCGCGAGCAAGCGGCGCTCGATCTGCGCGCGGTGCAGCGCGAACTCCGCATGCACCGCAGTGCCGCGCCACTCGTTGACGGCGAGCGCTTCCAACACGAGTTGCCGCGCTTCCGCCCAGCTGACGGGGACGTAAGTGATCTCCTGTGTGTCGCTCGACGCGTACTCCTCGCGGAAACGCGCGCGCGACAGCGGTTCGGTGATGACGAAGTCGCGCACGCCGTGTTCCCAAAAGTCGAGTTGGAGAAGGTAACCGCGCAAGTAGTCGACGCTGGCGCCCTCCTGCCAACCGAGCACGAGCGACATCTCGCCGGACTCGCGCGTGCGCGTGGCGAATCCCTCCACGAAGCGCGCGGTGGTGAGTGCGCCTTCGCCATCGGCGGGCGCCGGCTCCGCCGTGGTCGTCGTGGTGGCGGGAGCGGATGCGATGTCGGCGGGTGCGCCGGTGGGCGCTCGCGTCAGCGCGAGCCCGAACATAGATGCGGGGGCGCCAGCAGATTGGAGCCGGAGGCGCGCGCGCCGGGCTTCTCGCGCGACCTCTTTGCGCGTGTCGAGCACTCCAAGCGCTTCCGCGACGATGGCGGCATCGTCCATGCCGCCGCCTCGCTCGTCCCCGAGGCGCGCGGCAAACTCGCGCGCGGCCGGCTCGGGGACGCCGGAGACGGGCGCCAACGCTGCCGTGGCGGCAGCGCGTCCCTCAGGCGCCGCGGTGCGCAGGGCCGCGGCCAGATCGGGTGTCGCAGCCCGGAGCGTGTCTACCACGTCACTCTGTTCCTGACTGAGCTGCGAGAGGAGGTGCTTGTCTTTATGGCCGTCTGTTGGGTGATCGGTTTGCCCCTTGTGGGGTCGCCGCGTCGTGCGCGCCATCCCATGATGCTCCTCTCGCCGTGCAGCCGCCACCGTCGGCACGTATAGCGTCCGTGTTCGGCAGCGCCTTGCCGTGGAGTGGACGCATGACGCAATCGTATCACGCCAGTCGTGCCGCTCACAACCGCGTGTGGCAGGCTACTCACGGAGCGCCGCCGTATACTGCTGCACCTGTTCGCTCGTCATCGGTCCGCCAGGGAGGTCGCGCGCGTCAGTGTAGTCGTCGTGCTGCAGATCGTAGAGATATTGCCGGCTCGAAACGAGCGTGCCCTGGCACACGCGCTGGTGGGACGGATGACGCAACTCGATCTCTTGGCGTGCGAGCAGCTCGCGCATCACACCTTCCGGCACGCGCTCGCGGTCCGGCGGATAGATAAAGCCAAAGAGCACGAGATAGCTGAGCAGGAGACGCCAGTGCGGCCGGAAGCGCGCCATCAGCCGGCCCCAATCCATGTCGTTGCCGCGGGCATGAATCAAGTGCATGAGATCGGCGCCGTCGTAGCGCTCGCGCTCCATCACGAAGGCCTTCGACCAGATCATCTCCTCCACAGGCACGATCTTGACCGGCATGCCCAGGATCTCGTCTGTAGGAGCGTGATGAAACCACAGGTCGTCCACACGAGCGATGCCGTTGCCAGAGCTGAAGATCACGTCGATGTAGTCGTCTCCGGAGTAGGCCTTGGCCAACCAGTGTGGGGCTACCAGCGAGGTCGCGTAGCCGGCGTCGGCAAGCAGCTTGAGGATAGTCTCGTAGTCCTCCGGACGCACGAAGATGTCGAGGTCTTTGGTGTGGCGCTCGATGCCGGTATAGCGCGCGAAGGCGTAGGCGCCCCCGACCATGAACGGCGCGCCCGCGCGCGTCAGCACCTCGATCACGTGGCGATAGAATTCGCGGGTCTTCGCGTCAAGCTTGCTGCTGATTGCGTCTGGTTGCATAGGAGCCCCCCTCCGTCATCCCGGCCGGCGACGACACCGCGTCACGCGCCGCGGGAGGCCTCGTGCGTGGGGACGCCGCCGCATCCGTCGACACAGGATTCCTGTAGCATGGGCAATAGGCATGCCATCTGTGCCAGCCGCCTGCGTGCCATCGCCAAACAAAGGGCATGTATCTTGCGCCAACGCGGGGCGAACACTACACGCGCCCTGGCTGGCTGCGCGCGTGCGCCGCGCACATCAGCTACACGGCGGGGAGGAGACCATGGTGTCGGGTGAGACGGTGCGACTGGCCGCGCTGGCGGACCTGCACTGCACCAGGAGCTCACAGGGAGTCTTCCAGCGACTCTTCAGCGAGATTTCAGCGTCCGCGGACGTCGTCGCGATCGGTGGTGATCTGACGGACTACGGTCTGCCGGAGGAAGCACGTGTGCTGGCCAAGGAGATCTCCAGCTTCATCAAGATACCGGTGGTCGCGGTGCTCGGCAACCATGACTTTGAAAGTGGCAAGCAGGATGAGGTGAGCCAGATTCTGAGTGATGTTGGCGTGAATATGCTGAGCGGGGATGCGTGTGAGGTGCGCGGCGTCGGCTTCGCGGGGGTGCGGGGCTTCGGCGGCGGATTCGGGCGGTACGCGCTGGCGCCCTGGGGCGAGGAGACCGTCAAGCGCTTTGTCCATGAGGCGCTGGACGAGGCGCTCAAGCTCGAGTCTGCCCTCACGCGGTTGCGCATGCGGCACGCCGTCGTCCTCATGCACTACGCGCCGATTCGAGCCACCGTCGAGGGCGAGCCGGTCGAGATCTATCCTTTCCTTGGCTCCAGCCGGCTGGAGGAGCCGCTCTTGCGCTATCCCGTGAGCGCGGTGTTCCACGGACACGCGCACCACGGCACCTTCGAGGGACGGCTGCGGGACAACACGCCCGTATATAATGTCGCACTCCCGCTGCTGCGCGCGACGTTTCCAGGGCGTCAGCCGTACTTCACCCTGGAGCTCGGTATGGCTGGCCCCGCGCCCGATAGCGCGAATCCCCCGTCCGCGGGCGCCGCACAGACGTAAGCGCGGGCAGGCGGCGACACGTGTGCCGCTCAGCCTGACGTGGCCTGCATCCTCAGTCCGGCGGACGAGCAGTGGGTTAGGAGCCGATACCTATCTTCGCCACGTGCAAGCGCGTGGACTCACGCTATCATGGGCAAGGTCAGGTGGAAGGAGCTGCCCTTGCCTTCCTGGCTTTCAGCCCATAGCTCGCCGTGGTGCTGTTCCACGATATGCTTGCAGAGCGTCAGGCCAATGCCCAGACCCTCGACGGCACGCGTGGGGTGGGTTTCCACACGATGAAAACCCTCGAAAATGCGCGCAAGCTGATTGCTGGGGATGCCGATGCCGTGGTCATGCACGGTGATCTCCAGCCGCGGCGCGCCGGAGCCGGCGCGCGCACCGTTCGGGCCACGCTCGCGCCTAGGCGCGGGCCCAGCAGCTTGCAGGCTGATGTCGATCTCGCCGCCGACCGGCGAGAACTTGACCGCGTTCTCCAGCAGCTGGTCCAGCACCGTCCGCAGGCGTCGGGCGTCGCCACGCACGAGTGGCCCAGGGCGCTCGGGCGTGGCCGCCGGCAAGAGCAACCGCAGCCGCAATGTCACCGGCGGCGTGCGCCGGCAGGCATACCATTCAGCGGCGGCGATGGCTTCGTGCGCCACAGAGGTGATGGCAACGGGTTCCTGGCGCATGAGAGCCGTACCGGCTTCGAGCTGCCAGAGCTCCATGATCCGCTCGACAGTGATGCTCAAGCGTTCACTCGTCGCCTCGATCGCTGTGAGGAACCTGTGCCTGTCCTCGGCAACGATACGATCTGCATAGCGCAGCAACGTCGCGGTGTAGCCCCTGATCGCCGCCAACGGCGTCCGGAACTCGTGGCTGAGCGTTCCCAATAGCTCATCTGTGAGGTGACTCACCACGCGTACTGCCCGCTCCGGTGGCAAGTGAAGCGGAGGCAGCGGATGGCTCGACCCGCCGCTCCTCATGTCCGCAGCGGCCACCTGCTGGCGCAGCAGCAGGTGGCTGAGGGTCGCGCCGATGCCGTCTGCCAGGAAGCGCAGGCCCTCGCGCGCTTCGTCCAGCGTCGCAGGGGGCGTGGTGGCAACAGGCCACCCGAGGAGCACGATCGCCTGCGTCACTGGCGCGACGGTGACAGACGATGGGCCAGCGACCGCCATGCTGAGCGTGCCACTGGCGAGCGGCACAGGCTGGGTGACCCAGATGTCGCCCGCCACGAGGGTCGCGGTGTCCATGTGTGGCTCCAGGGCCGCTGGCTTGGATGCGAGGGTGCGTGGATCGGCGACGCCAAAGGTCGCCAGCGCGAAAAACCGCGTATCTGACCGGTCCGGCAAGCACACCACGCGGGTGGCATCGGCCGCTGTGACGCCGCCAGCGACCAGCAGCGCGCCCAGCGGAGCACCGCAGCAGTGGCGTATGCGTGCGAGCAGAGCGTCTGCCTGCGTCTGCAGGTCCTGGCGCGGGTCGCCGGCTTCGAGTGACAAGTGTGCCAGATCCGCGAGCGCCTGCGTCAGCGGCGCTATCGCGGTCGCGGGTCCGGGCGTGTGAATGTCGTGGCGCACTGTTGCTAGGTCCCCCAAACTAGGGGCGCCAGGTGCGCCCGAGATGTGCGGCTCGTCGCGTCGTGCCGTGGATAGTGCGCCCCTATCCTATATCATGCAGGCGCGCCGGTCTACTGGGACGGGAGAGCTTGCCGCGCTCTCCTCGCCGACCACCATGCTCCCGCAGCGCCGTCGCATGAGAGCGCGGCTCTAGAGGTGCCCGTGTTCGTCTGGCGCGGGCGCTGCCGCGGGCGGGTCATCCACCGCGATGGGCAGGCCGGCGCGCTGCCACGCTGGCACGCCGCCGTCCACCGCGAGCACCGTGCGGCCCTGCGCCGCGAGCAGACTCGCCGCGATCTGCGCGCGATAGCCTGAGGCGCAGATCAGCGCGGCGGTCCCTCCAGACGGGACCGCCGCCAAACGCTGGGGCAGCTCGCCGATGTGGAGGTGGAGGGCGCCGGGGATGTGACCCTCGCGCCACTCGTCGGCGCGGCGTACGTCCACCACCACCGGCGCATCCGGCTGTTTCCACAGCGCAAACAGCTCGCGCACGCTGATCTGCGTGAGCCGCGCCACCGGCAGCCCAGCGCGTGTCCAGGCCGCGATGCCGCCCTCCAGGTGACCCTCCACCCGCTCGTAGCCAATGCGGAACAGCTGCGCCAGCGCCTCGCGACGGCCCGGCGCATCCTCCAGCACGAGCACCAGCGGGGCATTGAAGGGCAGCACCCAGCCGGCATAGGTGCCGAAATCGCCATCCAGCTCGATATTGAGCGCACCGGGAATGTGGGCGCTGGCGAACGCGCCGCGCTGCCGCCCATCAACGACGGCGGCGCCGGCCGCCTGGCGCGCTTGGACGTCCACGGGATGTAGTGGCACAGACTCCGGCACGCCGCCGAGCACGCGCGGACCACGCTGGTTGATCTCGCGCATGAAGGCGTAGTAGGCCGGGTACTCGCCATAGCCAGCCAGCTGATGGCGCACGAACGCGGCTTCGTCGGCGGCGCCTGCAGCGGGATTCACCAGTCGTTCCGCGCCGATGGTGGTGTGGCGCTGAGGTGAGACGGCGCTGGCGCCACAAAACGACCCGGCGCCGTGCGTTGGGTAGACGAGCACCGCGTCGGGCAGCGACGCCAACAAACGGCACAGCGATGTGTATTGCTGGCGGGTCAGCGCCGGCGTCTGCGCCTCGCCGAGCAGATCCGTGCGTCCTACGCCGTTGACCAGCATGCTGCCACCGCTGAACAACGCGAATGGCGCCCCTGTGCCTGGCTCGTGCAGGAGGTAACTGACGTGTTCGGGCGTGTGGCCCGGTGTGGCCAGCACGGAGAAGCGCACAGTGCCCAGCATGACCGTCGCACCGTCGTGGACGGGCAGGTAATCGTAGGCGAGCTGCGCCGCCGCGCTGGAGACGATGGTCGCGCCCGTGCGCGCCGCTAGCTCACGCGCGCCCGTCACGTAGTCGTTGTGCAGGTGCGTTTCGAGCACGTGGGTAATGCGCAGGTTGGCCTGGCCGGCGGCTGCCAGATAGACCTCCACATCGCGACGCGGGTCGATCACCGCCGCGACGCCGCTCGCATCGTCGGCGACGATATGCGATTGGTGGCCCAGACCCTCTACGAAGAACTGCTCGATGCGCATTGGCCAGCCTCCTCGCTGGCGGGCACCCTAGTGCGGATGCGCCGTCACAAACACTGCCATCCCCTCGATGAGCATGCGAATGCCGACCAGGAGCAGAATCGGCACGAAGATCTTGCGGATGGTCACGTTCGACAGACGCCCAAGCAGCTTCGCGCCGACGGTGGCGCCGGCTAGCACGCCGAGGGCGACCGGCGCCGCCACCAGGGGATCCATGTCGCCGCGCTCGAAATAGATGCCCGCGCTGGCCGCCGCCGTCACGCCGATCATGAAGTTACTGGTCGTGGTCGAGACCTTCATCGGCAGCTTCATGGCGCTGTCCATCGCCAGCACCTTGAAGGCGCCGCTGCCGATGCCGAGCAGTCCGGAGAGCAGTCCGGCGCCGCACATGAGGGCGAAGCCGAGCGGCACGCGGGTGACACGGTAGGCGACATCCGTCCCCTGCAGCCGGTCCGGGTAGCTCCCTTCCAGCCGCAGCCGCCGTGCCAGCGCGTCGCTCTGCACGTGCTCCGGCAGCTCCTCTCCCAGCTTGAGTACCAACGGCACGACTGAGACGAGCAGCACGATGCCGAAGACGACATACAGCAGCCCGGTGGGGGCGACGGCGGCGAGCAATGCGCCCGCGAGCGCACCGAGCGTGGTCGCCACTTCGAGGAACATGCCGATGCGCAGGTTGGTCAAGCGGTCGCGCACGTAGGCCGCCGCCGCGCCGCTGGATGTGGCGATGACGGACACGATGGAGGCGCCAATCGCCAGACGAATCGGGAGGCCGAAGCCGATGGTGAGCAAGGGCACGACGAAGATGCCACCGCCCAGGCCCACCAGCGAGCCGATGAGGCCGGCACACAGCGAGGCGCCGAGCACGAACAGGAAGAATAGCAGCTGCGGCTCGCTGGGCATCTCAGGCGCCTCCGGCACCGAGCAGGAAGCTCACGATGAGGATGGACAGCACGAGCGCCGTGATCGCCACGTAGACCCAGTCGCGCTCCAGCGCGAACGTCACGATCGAGACCGCGACGCGCAGCACGGGGGTCGCGATCAGCACCAGCAGACCCAGCGCGATGACGGCCAGCGGGTAGGCGCGTGGATCTACGCCACGCCCGCCCCTGGCGAAATCGCGTGCATAGAATGCCACGACGCCGAAGAGGATGATGCCTGCGCTCACGAACACGCCACCGCGCAGCACTACACTGATGATGAGCTCCGTCCGCCGCAGGAGGGCGTCTTGCGCGTGCTGCGGAGACCACAGGTGCGGCTCCTGCGCGCGCTCCATCTTCGGCTCCTCTCGCTCGTGGCGCCAGGCAGCTTCGCCCGGTGCGCCCTCTACCAGACCATAGCAGACCCGCCGCCGGAGGCACAATACCACGCGGCCCTCACCAGCGCGTCCCGCAGCCGCACGAAGCGCTCGCTGTTTGTCCATGCATGCACACCGCTCTCCTGAAGAGTGAACTCTTCAGCGTCTCGTGGCCTACTGATTGCACTCCAAACGGACAGAAGCAACGCCGGCCGGAGAAGACCTCGCGCGCACCATCAACTGTGCGTGAGATGGCCGTCACCGCGCTTTGATCCCGCCGCTCGCGATGTAGTGGCGCAGTGGCGGTACACTGTGCTGGCGCCTCTGTATTCGCTTCGATGCACGCAGTCAGGGGAGCCGGCCCAGGCGCTGGCGGGAGAGGAGCGCCGTCTATGCGTCATACACCGTTTACCATCGCCATTCCCCAAGACACACTTGACGATCTGCGCGACCGCTTAGCCCGCACGCGCTGGCCTGATGAGGTGGAGGGGGCGGATTGGGACTATGGCACAAACCAGGCATACTTGCAGGAATTGGTGGACTACTGGCAGCACCACTTCGACTGGCGTGCCCAGGAAACAACGCTCAACGCGTTTGCGCAGTTCCACACTCAGATCGCTGGTCAGGGCATCCACTTTCTCCATGAGCGCGGTCAGGGCCCTTATCCCCTCCCGCTGCTCCTGACCCATGGATGGCCAGATTCGTTCTACCGGATGCACAAGGTACTGCCGCTACTCACCGACCCAGCACGCTTCGGCGGCGACCCTGCCGATGCGTTTGATGTGATTGTGCCCTCGCTGCCGGGATTCGGATTCTCTGATCGTCCCCGCCATCCGGTGACCTTGGCACAAACGGCTGAGCTGTGGGCACGCTTAATGGGAGAGGTGCTGGGCTACCCGCGTTACGCGGCGGCAGGTGGGGACATTGGCAGCTGGGTCACCCAACAGCTGGCCCTCGCCCACCCGGGGGCGGCAGTGGGCATCCATGTCACCGACCTTGGCTTGTTCACCTTGCAGACGCACGAGCCCGATCTCTCGGATGCCGAGCAACGATATTTCGTGGCCCTCCAGCGGTGGTTCTCTCAGGAGGGCGCTTATGGGATGTTGCAGGGGAGCAAACCACAAACGCTGGCCTACGGTTTGACTGACTCGCCGGTGGGCTTAGCGGGCTGGATCGTGGAGAAGTTCCGTGCCTGGAGTGACTGCGAGGGCGAGGTTGAGCGGTGCTTCAGCAAAGACGAGCTGCTGACCAACATCATGATCTACTGGATAACGCAAACCATTCGATCCTCCTTTGGCTACTATCGGGAGCTGAACACGCTCAAGCTGCCACCCGATTTGAAGATCGAGATCCCTACGGGGTTCGCCCGCTTCCCCAAAGATATCCCCGGCAGCGATCCACCGCGCGAGCTGGCGCAGCGCCACTTGCGCATTGAGCGCTGGACCCAGATGCCACATGGCGGGCACTTCGCCGCGCTGGAAGAGCCGGAGCTCCTGGCCGAGGACCTGCGGGCGTTCTTCCGCCCCTTCCGCGCGTCATCAGGCCCGTAAGCCGGGTGAAGCACGGTGGGCGCCTGAGGTGTGTCGCGGGAAGCGGCACAACCACCTACTCCGCCTTGCACAACACGTTCTACGCGCACGGCGGCTATGCTGGGCGGGGGAGGATGAGGAGAGGGTGACATGACCTGGGCGGAGCTGGAGTGGCCAGAACTTCCAGAGGAGTTCCCGCAGCCGGTGATCTCGACGCCACCGCCCGCGCACCCACTGGTTCCCGCCGATATCGCGGCACGCGTGCAGCGCGGCGAGGTGCGCCGTGGGCGCGCCGTCTACGCCACCATCGCCCTCGGCGCCCTGCTGCTGATCGCGGCCATCGCCGTCTCGCTACGCCTGCCCGAGCGGCCCACCACGCACGCGCTGCGCGCGCTCGCGCTGGTGGCGATCGGCGCGCTGCCCTTCGCCACGTTCCTGACCGCCGCCCTGCTCGCCCTGTTTCTGGGTCCCAATTGGGAGCAGCGCCAGCAGCACTGGCAGCTACAGCGCTGGGAGCGTGCCCGCCGCGTGTGGCTGGCCGGCGAGCGCGCGGCCTACTTGGCAGCGCTCTCGCCCGCGCTGCAGGCGCGTGTTGAGCAGGCGATCAGGCAGGAGTGATGCCGGCGCGGGCAGCGTCCGCGCCGCGCGGTGTGGCGTAGCCGGCGTGCTACAATCTGCCGCATGAACACCCAGCCCGCCGAGCGCGCCCAGCACATCGAGCGCATCTTCCTCATCGGCCCCAGCGGCAGCGGCAAGAGCACGGTGGCCAACCGTGTCGCGTCGCTGCTGGCCTGGGATTGCGCCGACACCGACACAGAGGTTGAGCAGCACACCGGCACGAGCATCGCCGAGCTCTTTGCGGCCGCTGGCGAGCCGCGCTTCCGCGACGCGGAGTCCGACGCCTTAGCGACACTCTGCGCACGGCGCCACGTCGTGATCGCGACGGGCGGCGGCATCGGCGACCGGCCCGAGAATCTGGCCCGCATGCGGGCGCGCGGCTGGATCGTGGCGCTGGCGGTCCGGCCGGAGACGGCGCTCAACCGCATCGTGACACAGTCGGGGGATGCCGAGCCAGCCGCGCTGCGTCCGATGCTCGCGGGCGACGATCCGCTGGCGCGCATGCGTGCGCTGCACGAGCGGCGCGCGGACTGGTACCGCGCCGCCGACGAGACGATCGTCTCCGACGACCTCGCCGCCGACGAGGTGGCTGCGCGTATCGTCGCTGGCCTGGTCGCGCGGGGTGCGCTGCCAGCGGGTGGCATATCCGATCATGTCCGCCACGTGGGTAGCGCCGCGGGAACTGGCTACGACGCCGTCGTCGCCTGGGGTGGCCTCGCGTCGCTTCCCGAGCGGCTGCGTGCGCTGGGCCTGCCGCCGCGGCTGCATGTCGTCGCCGATGCGCAGGTGGCCAGGCTCTACGAGCCGGCGCTCATGGCCGCGCTGCTGCGAGCTGGCTTCGAGCCGTTGGTGTTTCGTGTGCCTGCGGGCGAGACAAGCAAGTCGCGCCAGCAGCTAGACGCCATCCACGACTGGCTGGCCGAGCGCCGCGTCGAGCGCGGTGAAGCGCTGGTCGCGCTGGGGGGCGGCGTGGTGGGGGACCTGGCGGGCTTCGCCGCCGCCACTTACCTGCGCGGCCTGCCACTGATCCAGGTGCCCACTTCGCTGCTGGCCCAGGTGGACGCCTCGATCGGCGGCAAGGTGGCGATAGACCATCCGCGCGGCAAAAACCTGATCGGCGTCTTCTACGCCCCACGACTCGTGCTCGCCGACCCCGCCGCGCTGCTCACCATGCCGGCGCGCCAGCGCGCGGAAGGCTGGGCGGAGGTGGTTAAGCATGGCGTGGCGCTGGACGCGGCGTATTTTGAGACGCTGGAGCGTGACGCCGCAGCGCTGCTGGCGCAGCAGCCCGTCCCGACGACCCAGGCCATCGCCGGCTCGGTGGCGCTGAAGGCCGCTGTGGTGGAAGAAGACGAGCGCGAGGGGGAAGGCGGACGCCGTCACCTGCTGAACTACGGCCACACCGTCGGCCATGCCATCGAGGCGGTGACGGGCTACGGCGCGTGGCTGCATGGCGAAGCCGTGGCGGCCGGCATGTGCGCGGCGGCGCGGCTCGGCGCGCGGCTGGGCATCACACCGCCAGCGCTGGCCGAGCGCCAGGAGGCGCTCTTACGGCGCTTCGGTCTGCCCACGCGCATCGAAGGCGTTGCGACCTCTGACTTGCTGCGTGCTGTGCTGTGGGATAAAAAAGTGCGCGGCGGCCAGGTCCGCTGGGTGCTGCCTGCGGCGCTAGGCACGGCTGCACTCGTCGCCGACGTGCCTGAGCAAGCGGTGCGCGCCGCGCTGCACGAGATCGGCGCTGAGGAATGAGAGGGATAGCCAATGAGCCCAATGAGTGACCCCGAACTGCGGGCGGCGCGCCTGCGCGTGCTCGTGCTGCACGGGCCGAATCTGAACACGCTGGGCCGGCGCCAGCCAGAGATCTATGGGCGCACGACCCTCGCCGAGATCGACGAGCGCCTGCGCGCGCGCGGCGACGAGCTGGAGTGCGACGTCAGCACGTTTCAGTCCAACCACGAAGGTGCGCTGATCGACTATCTGCAAGCCGAGTCTGCGACCACACTGGGCATCGTCATCAATCCCGGCGGGTTGACGCACAGCAGCGTCAGCCTACGCGATGCGCTTGCGGCCACGGGGCGGCCCGTCATCGAAGTGCATCTCTCGAACATCCACGCACGCGAGCCGTTCCGTCACGAATCCCTGCTGGCGCCGATCTGTCGCGGCCAGGTGGTCGGCCTTGGCTGGCGCGGCTATCTCTACGCGCTGGACGCGCTGGTGTCGGAGGAGCGCGAGCGCGAG
>WNFM01205563.1_pt2 | contig 16008 bp, 21 predicted proteins | sample 5400271 | NCBI WGS metagenome assembly WNFM01 (sample SAMN13153352, study PRJNA577476) | soil metagenome | isolation source: 60 cm saprolite on Douglas fir-dominated hillslope | place: USA:California | collected 2013-09-17
TCTCTTTGGCACTTGGGCTGCTCAGGGACTCAATCCGTTCCTACAATGCCTCGCTGTCCTCTCCCATCGCCAGTCTTTACCACAAATGTGAACAATATCTGAAATACACTTCTCTTGACAAAGGGGACCACTAGCTACTATCATGCGACAGTTGCTGCGTGGGAGAACGTTTTACCGAGAATGAACCAACCGGGAGAAAGGTCAGAGAAACAAGGGATAGGTATATGAAGCCGAGAATTACCGTGATTACAGTAGGCGTCAGCGATTTAGAAAAATCACTCCTCTTTTACCGCGACGGGCTTGGTTTGCCGACGCGAGGCATTGTTGGCAGAGAATTTGAACACGGCGCTCTTGCTCTTTTCGACTTACAACATGGCTTGAAACTGGCAATTTTCCCGCGCAGTGATCTTGCTCTTGATGCAAAAGTCCCCTTGGGTGCACCAAGCGCTACAGAATGCACCATCGGTCATTATATGAAAAGCAAAGAAGAGGTTGATATAGTTATGGAGCAAGCAAAGCAAGCGGGAGCTACAATAACCGATGAAGCACATGATCGCCCTTGGGGGATTTATTCTGGCTATTTCCAAGATCTCGACGGTCACTTGTGGGAAGTGGTCTGGGACCCAAGATTTGAAACGGAAATTATTGACTAAGTATTGGTTTTTCTACGTGTCATCGGGATGCCATCCCCAAAGTTGTGCCAAGCGAAGCCTCGCTACAGAAGAGAAGAGCTTTTGAGAAGATACTACAGGCATAAAGTGTTCCCTTAGAACCATCCTTCACTTCCAAACAAGGAGGAAACTATGCCTGAACGTAAAAAGCGTACCACACCCAAGCGAGAAACGCCGAGGGTGGAGTCAACCGCATCAGGACCACTTCTGCCAGAACAACAGGAAATTCCACCAGCACCTGCGAGCTCTGGCTCAAAGCGCCGTGCGGACCGTCTTGGAACTGGTCAGCCTGTTGAAAAATGCCTCTAGTGATGACTTTTACCCAGCACCTATTTTTCATTGACGTTCAGATTTTGATGTGCAGATAGAAACTGATGAGATTTGTAAGAGCTTTTTTCAACAGGCTGATAAATTGTGCGGCGTCTGAAAAAGAGAGATCGGACTGCTTTTTTATTTGAGGTTGGCTAAAAAGACTAGTTCCTGGACAGCAATTCGCAGATCAGCGATGATGTTATCGATATCAGAACGTTGTGCTAAATGGCGACGACTATGAGCAGAAAGATCACCAATGCTTTTCAGCTTAGGTAAAGCTTGTTTGGCATTCCGACCTATATTCCAACTCTTCTCGTTTAATGTGTGCGTTATGAGTTCTCTCAAGTAGAAGAAATCTCCTGCTGGCGTCTTGATCTTATCCGCAATTTTATAATGCTCAAAAGCTTCAATAATGAGCGTTTCAACCAAACGGCGTGTCATAACTGCACAAGCGTCATAACACGCATTTTCATATGTGCTATTGATCTGGTTAACAACAGACTCAATATAGCCTCTTGTACCTTTAACAATCGATTTTGCTAACACCCTTTCCTGGCTGGCAGGTATCCCTTCAGCAGGCGGAAGCCATAGCTGATTTACCTCGTCTTGGATTACCTTTGAGGTAACAAGAGCGGATTTTGCGAGTTCACTATTCATTCACGTTGCTGCCCTTGTAGAGGTGCTTGTTCATGCTTGCAAAAATCTGGTCGATCTGCTCTGCTGAAGCATCGGGAGCAATATGGATTTGAATATCAATGTGCAGAGTAGGCCCAAAGCCATTTACATTTACTTTGGTAGAGCTAGGTTTCACTTCAGGCTCGACAGTCGCCACTGCTCCTATCCCATTTGATGCTTCTTTTTCTATCTTCGCTGAGCTTGCGATTTTCAATTTTGCTGATGAAGGTTGAACCTGTCTTGGTTTGGAAGGTTTCACAGAGGATGTAATACTATCTTGCTTCGTAGGGTCAGCTTCAGCCAAAAGCAAATAAAAAACAGCCATACTGCCGACAGCACTCTCACCAAGACCTGTTTTATTGGCAAACCATCTTTCAACACCAGTGCGCGAAGAGTCCGCATCAGGGAAAGCATCAAGAAGCTCTGATGGATAAACTTCTTTCCGAATTTCGTCACACACGCTTGGATATTCTTCGTCATCACGCCAACTTATTGCGCGTGCGGTAGGTTTACCATCTTTATCTATGAGTCCTATCCGCCTTAAGGGAGATATGATGTTTTGCGCGGAGCCAGGGGTGACTCCCAAAACAGAACTTAAATAAGAATTTGACACTTCGTCAGGTATCTTACGTTTGAAACTTTTTCGTAATGTCCACCACCTGACGGTGTTAATTATCGGATAATTAATATTTGTTCCTGCCATATTCGGTAAATCACTTTCCCAATTTATAGAACAGATATTCTATAAATTGCGTTATTCCATCAGCTACTTGATAAGTAGAGTTCAATAATTAATATCTGCCATAGATATTAAACGCATCAGCCGTTTACCAGTAACCTGATATTTCTTTTCATGCAGAAAGCTCAGTTCGCAAACAAAACCTTCCTTGTGCGTCGTGACTTGATGAATAGCCTCAGCTAACGTTATAATTAAGCTGTCTAATCTCTTGCAGTAAGGAATAGCCATGCAAGCCTGGCAGAATTTACTAACTCAAATATCAGTGGGTGTAGCAGTGAGCATCATTATTGATATTCTCTACTGGCTAATTAAACGGGAATTCCTTTTCTTCAAGAGAAAGATACAAGTTCCACGATCTTTACAAATGCTCCCTAAAAGGAATAATAACTACCTTTTGCAGCGTCCTCGTATCTCTGTAATAACCAGATCAACAGCCTCAAATGCCTCACGTCCATCATTTTCTCGTCCACGCCTTTTTAAAAAAATCTCTTTTTTTGTACGCTGAGTGGACAAACTTTTCCGTAAAAGTCCCGTGCCAATGACACCACCAAAGGCGCAGGTGCTATTGGTGTTACTGCTTCGGACTACAATAATCTTACTGAAGTTATTTATAGCAATGTAAAGGTTTGGGTGTTAACATAAGTCTTCTTTTCACGTCGCACAATGCACATTATACCTGCCTCCATAAGCCTGACGCCGACCAAGAACTCAGCGTGTTGAAAAAGCCTTCAATAGATGAGTCTAACCCATAATAAGTCCTTCCCTCGCGCTCAGTTTTTTGCTGGCTAACACAAAATGACCGAGCTTTTCCTTTTTTTCAACAAGCTGAACTATTGTACGACTCTCCCCTCTTCCATACCAGCATGACCATTGTCCCGAAGGCTAAATGAGCGTATAATAAGCACCACTTTAATGCTTGAATGAATTGGCGAATAAATAGGCTAAGGTGGTTACTCTTGCCCGTCGAAATCTTTTGTTGCTACGCTCGCAAAGACCAGCTACATCTAAATGATCTCAAGACGCACCTCATAACTTTACAACGGCAGGGGCAAATAACTATTTGGGCCGATACGGATATTGATGCTGGTATGGAATGGGAACGTGAGATTGACAAACACCTCGATACAGCCCAGATCATCCTATTGCTCGTCAGCCCTGATTTTATCGCTTCAGAATACTGTTATGGCAAAGAGATGACACGAGCGATGGCACGACATAAGGCAGGTGAAGCGCAGGTAGTGCCAATTATCCTTCGTTCAGTGCTCTGGGAAAACACGCCGTTTGCGAACTTGCAAGCTTTGCCAACAGGAGCCAGACCTGTTATTAGTTCTTTCTGGCATAATCAGGATGAAGCCTTGCTAAGTGTAGCATCGGGTATTCAAAAAGTAGTTCAGAGGCTTCTTAATAAAGAAATACAACAAGAACGACCAGGAGATGACCTGTCTACTTACTTCAAGACCAAAGCTGTTCCTACTGGATTTGAGGATTTAGATCGTTTAACAGGAGGACTACAGTCTTCTGATCTGATTATTGTAGAAGCACCCACCGCTACTGGCAAGACAAGTTTTGCTTTGAGTATTGCATTAAATGTGGCAATCATGCAAGTTCACTCAGTCGGAATATTTAGCCTTGAAATGAGCAAGCAACGAGTGATACAACGTCTCATTTCACTGGATACCTCAATTGAGCTACGACGCTTGCAGGAAGAGAGACTTGAGGATGAGGAGTGGGATAAATATGTTGCCGCTATGGATATCATTCGTAATGGACATATTTTGATTGATGAAAGTGCTGGGTTTACTGTGAGTCAGCTACGCACACGGATGCATGAGATGGTGCAGAACGGTAAAGTTGATCTCATTATTGTGGATTATGTTAATCTGATGCAAGCAGAAGTCACTCATAAAGGTTACGAAAACAAGGGACAGGATTTCCGCGAGGTAAGCCGAGGCTTAAAGCTTATTGCCCGTGAACTTAATATTCCTCTACTGGTTCTTGTACAAATCTCTCGCAAGGTAAGAAGCCTTGTAGAAGAGCCAAGAGTCTCAGATGCGCAAGACAATTCCATTGAAAATGATGCCGATGTTGTCATGTATATGTATCGTGAAGATATGTTTGATCAGAATACTACACGCCGCAACCTTGTCGATATCCTCGTTACGAAACATCGTAACGGGCCACTTGGCGATATCTGCCTCTATTGCCATCCTGGAACTGGACGCTTTCGCGACCTCATGATAAATACTACTGCGGAATAGCCAACGCAGTAAACTACCAACCTATGACGGGCTATGCTATACTAGCCGGAACAGTTGAGTCAGCTTTGTAGTTTGTCATTCTTTAGTACAATTGGTGGAAATACTGCTATGTCAGCCATGACCTCTCAAGAAATAGGCAATGCACTCGAAGATGCAGTACGTTTGATTGAACAGACAATCTTACAATCTACCGATTGCTCCGTGACCTCAAAGCAGAAATTTAAGGAGCAGAAGTGCTTGTGTTAGGGGGCACGTATATGGCAAATCAAGAGCATCTTGACATTCTCAAAAGAGGGGTAGGGGTTTGGAATGCATGGAGAGAAATTTTTCCAAAGGTACGACCAGACCTTAGGGGAGCTGACCTGAGCAAAACCGATCTTAGTAAAGCCGACCTGAGCAAAACCGATCTTAGTAAAGCCGACCTGAGCGGAGCTAATCTCAGTAAAGCTAACCTTATATCTAGCCAACTCTTTGAGGTAAATCTAAGTGATGCCGATCTCAGCTATGCCGATCTCAGCTATGCCGACCTGAGCGGAGCTATTCTCATCAGGGCTGATCTCTTCAGTGCTTCACTCATCGCGGTCAAGCTTGATAGAGCTGATTTCAATCAGGCTACTATGATGTCGACCGTCCTTGGAGAACTGGATTTTAGTATGGTAAGAGGGCTTGAAAATGTAACTCATTTTGAACCCTCGATCATCAGCATTGATACGATTTATCGCTCGCAAGGCAAAATTCCAGATGTTTTCCTACAAGGAGCTGGTGTGCCCGAAACCTTCATCACTTATATCCATTCGCTGGTGGGAAAGCCCATTGACTACTATAATTGCTTCATCAGCTATTCGAGTAAAGATCAGGACTTCGCCGAACGACTCTATGCTGATCTGCAAAGCAAAGGTGTCCGCTGTTGGTTCGCTCCCAAAGACTTGAAAATCGGAGAAGAATTCAGGAGCAGCATTGATGAGTCTATCAGGCTCCATGACAAGCTCATGGTCATTCTGTCGCAGCATTCCATCAACAGTTCCTGGGTCGAATTCGAAGTCAAAAAGGCATTGCAGAAAGAACAAGAACAGGGAAAGCTTGTGCTCTTTCCCCTCAAACTGGATGAGACGATCATGGAGACACCCGAAGCATGGGCAGCCGATATTCGCAAGAAGCGACACATTGGGGACTTTACCAAATGGAAAGAGCATGATGCGTATCAAAAAGCGTTTGACCGATTGCTCCGAGACCTCAGGGCAGAAGCTCCACGTCGCCTTTAAAACCAGCCTGTTGAAAAACCCCTGAGTGGATGAGTCTATCCTGCAATAAACTCGTCATTTACGCTCAGATTGTTGCGAACAAGAGCTATTTGATGAGGTTTTCTTGCCTTTTTCATGAGGTTTTCTTGCCTTTTTCAACAGGCTGTGGTGATGCGCGAGGAGTTGGACGCTTTCATAGGAGCAGCCTGGGGAGAATGTAACCCCAAACGCAAAGGCTATCGCAATGGCTCCTACATGCGCGATCTGGCGACAGCGACGGGCAGTCTCGAAGACCTCAAGGTGCCCAGGGATCGAGAAGGCCAATTCCACAGCCGGGTCTTTGAACGCTACAGCCGCTATGAACCGCATATCGCGCGATCAGCTTCACCCAGATGTTTGTGGCAGGAACAAGTACCCATAAAGTGGGAGAAGTGGCTCAAACCTTGCTGGGAGTCGCACCCAGTGCCCACGCGATGCGCAACGAGTTGTATCTCCCACCAATTGCGCAACGAGCTTATGGAAGAGCTAATCCTGATCTTGTGAGCGAAAGTCACACAGAACCGGACGGTGAGTCCGCCAGAGAGGGCAGAACCAGCGGGATGGAGAGTAAAAAAGGCAGAAGAAGAGAAGAAGGGAGAACCAGCCGGGAAAAGAGGCCATGAGGCTCCACCCGGAGAAGCAAGCTTGTCCGAGAAGAGGGAATCCAACAGCTAGCAAGACAGGGTTAAACCTTCGCCAGACCGAGCGAGGTGGCAAAGGCTTCTGGGACGCCGAACAATTTGATCGTCACCTGGTTCGCGGTTGAGACGCGCACGTTCCGAGCGAGTCGCTCTGGCCAGGAGAGGCGAGTATGCGCTCGCTGCGCGCGGGACAGGATGACATTCGCGGTGCCTGGCGGAGCGGCTGTGGGTGGCAACAGGCTCACCTCGATACGTTGGAGCCGCACGAGCTGCATGCAAGCGCGCCGGTACTCTCTGCGGCTCCAATCTCGCGAAGCCGCAGTGGCGCGGAACCCGCAGGCAGCGGATGCAACAGCACGCTGACCTGGCGTGGCTTCTTGGTGGCGCTACCCTGCCATTGGCGAGGCACACGCCTCGGACAGGGACGACAACTGCGGATGCTGGCTCCATACACCACGCGCAGGCTTCCATCGGCTTCTCGGCGTTGTTCATGTGGGATCAGCTTCTGGGAAGCCTGGCAGCGCAGCGTCCCATCAGGCTGGAGGACGAAGTCTTGGCCGCTGATTCGGTCAGCTTTCCAGGACAAGCCCACCTGAGGGGGAGCATAGCCCGAGAGGGGAGCTGTGTGCAGTGACGCAGGCGGGATGGCAGGAGCAAACTCGGTCGTGCGTACGGGATCAGGATGCAGTTGATGTCCTAACTCCAAGCGCAGGTTCCAGACGAGATTAGCGAGACCAGTTGCCAGCATTCCTGTCCCCAGGCGGCATGAGAGCACCAACGATCGGGATCGATCTCCTGATCTTCATCAGCGAGCGCGGGCTCAAAGGCCCCACGATGCAGATACAGCTCAACGACGTCAGAAGCGGTGAATGCGCGCCGCGGGAGGTTGGTGAAGAAGAGTTCGTAGACGATGCCTGAACGTGTGATGCCAACTGGGCTCTTCTGGAGGCCCTCGGGATGAGTCGCCACGACCACGCGGCAGGACATGCCTTCAGACCCCACTGGCACCTCTGGACAGTCGTAGCGGCTGCGCACCGTCTGACTTTCCGGACGAGGCTTTAACTGATCGGGGGGCAAGGGCAGACGCCCCTCTGCCGAGCGGGTGATCGAGCACAGTGTACTCTTTGCCGCGAGTTACGAAGGCAAAGCCAGCCAGATCGGCGAGCACGGCCCCCGTGCCATATTGTCCGTCAAGTCGCGAGAGCCGCGCACTCCTGTGGGAACTGAGACGCGGCGAGATAGCGACCGATGGCTGCGAGGCCTTGCCGCAGTTCCTCCCGGTAGCGACCGTTGCCCCGGAGGCCCTACGAGCCGAGCCGACTTTCAACGGTGGGCGAAGCTTTTGACGGTACGCGTCCGCACCACTTGCCCACGCTTGCGGCCCCGGTAGCCAGGGGCACAGACCTCATCCAACCATAGATCAGGCCAGGGGCAAGTCTTCGGTCTGGGGCAAGGCAGCTTACGCGGGCGGCCTCACCGGTGCCATCAATGTCAAAGACGACCCACGTGTTTCCCGCTCGATCCACCAGCCCCCCAGTTTGCTTCTCGTGTGAGCCGTTGGAGTCGGTCGAGAGTGGGCGACTCTCGAGATCGTCGAGAAACAGCGTGCGCAGCGCTTCGACGGGCGCCTCAGTTAACGCCGCTAAAAAGCGTGAGAGGGTTGAGCGGGCCGGGAGTCGGTCCCGCTCCCGCCCCCGGCCATGAAGGGGGCCGCAAAGGGCTGGAGCCTCTCGTAGAACGCCTCCAGGGTGCGTTCGAAGCTTCTGGCATACCCGAAGAGGATAGCGAGAAAATCGATGACCTCGTAGCAAACGCCTCGCCGCCGCGCAAAACGCACCTTTTCGCTGATCTTGGTCAGGACATCGTGCGCGGCGTCGATACCCGACGAGCAGCACAACTTCGCCAAACCAGGAAGGGGTCGAGGGAACGGATTCGGAAGAAGACTGGATGATTACCGATCCATCAGCGATACTGGTCACATGTGCCTCCTTGAGAGAAAGTGTTTGATTCTTCCTTCTCAAAAAGGCACATATTCACCTCTGCTTGCTACAGAACCTCTCTCGTTGCGCAATTCGTGGGTTTCTCTGCTGCCCCATTTCCTACGAGGCCAGAACTCCTCTGTGATAAGAGCCATGCAGTAAATCATCAATGATCGAGGGTCCTTGCGGCTTCCATCCAAGCAGGCGCTGCGCTTTCGCCCCGCTGAACTGCAGGTCAAGGGCAAGCGCATCAGCTAGCGGTCCAAGAACCTGCTGCGCGGCCTCCAGCGACCAGGACTCGGTTCGCCCATCCTGACTCGCCGCCTGGCTGATGGCCTGGGCGATTTCTTTGAAACGTATGGCTGGGCCACCTGGGATGTTGACGAGGGTGCCCGCCGGAGCCTGAGTAAGCGCTCGCACGTAGGCGTCGGCCAGGTCATCGACCTGCACCATCGGGCAGTGGTTCTCTCCTGTGCTGATATAGCGGGCTGCGCCATACTGGCGGGCCAGGTTGATGAGCATGGCCGGGATACCTCCAGCGCGGCCATAGACATTCGCGGGGCGAAGCACAATCGAATGCACCCCACGCTCTGCGGCAGCGAGGATACGCCGTTCAAGGGCGGGACGCCAGGCAACGATTGCCGGTGGGTCGGTCGGCGACTCTTCGTCAGCGATGGCATCCCCGCTGTTGCCAAGCACCCAGCATCCGCTGGTATAGATGAATGGCTTCCTGGTTCCCGCCAGCGCCTTGATGATGGCCCCGACCGCCGCGATGTCGGCCTCGGCCATATCACTACTGTTCGTTGTAGCAGCGTGAACGACGGCGTCGGCCTGTCGCGCTCCCTGAGCAAGACTCGCGGGGTCTCGCAGGTCACCGCGCAGTGGGGACATGGATCGTTCTTGCAGCCCCCTCGCTGACTTATCTGAGGGGGCAAGGCCAAGTACCGTGTGTCCTGTACGCTGGAGCGCGTCTGCAATGGCTCCGCCGATATAGCCGGTTGCACCGGTAAGAAAGACGTTCATGATAGTTCTCCTTTACTAGTTCTTTGAGTAGCAGTTACTTGAGTACGCAACAATACGCAAATGAAGAGGCTTTGGCTCTCCCCTATTGCGCCCACGGGATGTGCAACGAGCTGTCCCTTCGGCTGAAGTGGCTGGACATCCCCGTTCAATGCGCTCGCGTTTTTCTGACAAGGGGTCAGAACGAGCGCCGTGAAAGCAGCTCATGCCCCTCGCCCTCGTCTCTCCCTAGTGTAAAGAAGAAGCGTCATGAAAGTGTCATGAACAGCGCCATGAACAGCAGCATGGTCCGTAGTCCCAAACGCTGTCCCACCCAGGTGTGAGAGCTCGCCCAGGCCGGGAAAACTGCCGAGCTCGGCCCCCATTCGATCAGCTCAGCGGTTGTCTCGGTTTGGCGTGAGGAAAGGCGCTCTGTGCCTGATGCACACCTGTGAGCCATGCAGGACGCTCTCACGCCAGTTCGACTGCTGAGATACCCAGGGGATGGCAACGAGGCTGTTGCAGAGCTAAACATGGTTTTGGTGTGCGGATATCATCCCGAACGAGGTTCCCTACGTGTTGAATGAAGCAGAAACAGAGGGACAGAGAGCGGAAAAGGGAGAAGGCGGGAGGAATCGGAGAGCCAGCAGGAGAAGAGAGAAAAGATTCCGCCCGGACAGGCATGCTTGTCCGAGAAGAGAAAACGTGAGATGTAACCGGGAGCGTCGGTCAAGTTGCGCCCCACAGGTGCTCGGCGGCTTGCTGCCATCCCTTGAGGAACTCCTCCTCCCGGCCCTCTGGGACCTCGAATGGATTGATCAGAACAACAGTAGGCATGACGTAGCTCCTTTCCTTGGGATCATTGACGCGCAGATTGGCTATTTCCTTACGCGTGACATTCAACTGGGGTCATCTCTGTTCCTGCGCTCCCGCGAGACGGTTCCGCTTGGGCTTAGGTCGGCTCCCCCAAAAAGAGGTAAGCCATTTGCGCAGGCGCGTCCACTGCCACGTCAGCAGGCCGGTAGTCGCGAGCAGTGGAAGCACGGCAAACTGCACAACGGTGGTCAAGTGAGGCACGCTCGCCAACGGGAGGTAGATGTAGAGCACCAGAACGAGAGCTGCCACCAGATGTGTGACACGCTAGATGTCACGGATCTTCTTATTGGAAACGGTGCGGGCAGACATGGCTAGGTCCTTTCTTGTTGCCTGGACGAGGCCTCTTCAAGCGAGGCGATCATCCGGTGTAAGAGGGCAGACACCTGAGTTTGCTCAGACTCCGTGAAGCCTTTGGTCGCGACCGCGTTTCCGGCAAGGGCACAGGGGATAAGCTGGTCGCGCAAGGCACGGCCTTTCTCGGTCAGGAAGATGTTGATCTGGCGACGGTCGTGCTCGTTGCGTACTCGCCGGACCAGACCGTCCCGCTCCATCCGGTCGATGGAGCGTACCATGGATGCCTCGTCGATAGCCACTTGACAACTGAGTTCCCGCTGCGTCTGACCATCCTGGACCCACAAGAACATCAGCACCCCCCACTGCCCAGGGTAGACTCCGTGAGGGGCCAGATAGGCGGTGAGGAGTTGAGTGAATAGCTTGGCCAGGTAGTTCACAAGATAGCCTAAACTCTCCTCGATGATAAACATGCGAGCAGGTAGGCTCTGGCTCTCTGGATGACTGAGAGCCTCGAGGGAACGAACAATCTGAAAGGGTGACGACTCAAACTCTTGCACGGTTAACACTTGTCTAACTAATCATTACCTAACTAAGTAATGACATACCAGTGAGCATTTGTCAACCCTTCGGATGAAATTCCTCTCCATGTTCCTGTGCCGGCGAGAGGTCTGTCAGCATCTCTGGGCTGTTCATAAGAATGATGGGCGGGCATCCCTGGTCGCTTTTTGGCTTTGCAGATGGAACAAGCTGAAAGGCAGGTGAGAGGCCACAAAACTCAACGGTTCGGAGGGATAAAAAGTTGTGCTGCCATCTCGTTGCGCAACTCGTGGGAGACTCCAGAACCCGGTATTCGTTGTAAGCAAGAAGTAAGGCAGAGAGTAGATGAGGCAACGCGCGTCATCCCTCTCTCCATCCCTTTACCCGCCACCGCTCGTTTCCTCGAATGCCCCTAACGCGCGCAGCGACGCTTTCTGTGCGTCGGAGAGGCCACGGATGCCCGTGATTGAGGCGCTCGTAGGGACGATCTCGTCGCAGCGTGTGCAGCGGCTCGCCACTGTGCAGATCCCACAGGACAATTGCTCCATCATCGCCGCAACTGGCCAGCATCCTGCCATCAGGACTCACCGCCTATTAGCTATTTCACCACCGGAAGCGGTATGAGACAGTAGTACATCAATCTTTATCATCCTGCCGGTCAGTTCGCCGCGCATCCAAGAACTTGTAGACTTCTGCACGATCTACCAAATAGGAACGGCCAACTTTATATGCAGGTAGCAGTTTATCTTGGATATACCTACGTACCGTATCAACGGTGACATGAAGTATCTTGGCAACCTCTTCGAGATCAATTAAATCCTGGTTTTGCACGGCTCTCACCCCGCTTTTTTCGGCATTATAAGGCATATTCACTATAGTAGTCAATTATTCTGCCCTCTTCCACTATATACTGATGTTTTAGGACATAAGTCCTATATGGTAATACCGACTTTTGTGGCATGTACTGAGTTCAGTACCAATAATCATTGACTTCTAGATGTTTTATGGTGTATACTGGATTTAAGTAGAGTGTTCTACCCTTTTCTCGCACGTAAAGGAGTGTGTCATGCAATTCCCGGACAACTTCGCGTACGTTATTTTCGTAGATGAACACGAACTCTTACACACCGCCGACCATCCGTTTTGCTGGAATAGCACGTGTGAGTGCCACGAAGATCAGGAGGCCATTCTAGCCGTCCAGCAGTACATCCTCGACGGTCTCGTGACCCCCGACGAGGCGACTTTGTTTGTGAGCGGAAGGACGGTCTGATGAGAGAGCAAATAGCAAACCACACCATCCAGCGTGCCTCACGGCAGTACGTGCCGCCTCCTGACGAAGAGCCTGACGACGATCAATATACTACAGGTATGCCCCGGAGCGCCGTACGCTACCCTGTAAGCCAGCCCTATACCATCCAAAGGGGCAACCGCCGTATTGTCTTCCATCCCGAACCGCCGCCGAAGCAGCATAAGCACTGGTTAGTATTTGTCGGCATTGGTATGATCGCCATGCTGGCGCTCTGGATAGGCTTTCAGATGCTTGGCTCTTGGTGGAACGAGCATCAATTAGATGCTACCTATGGCTTCCCTCGAACATACCAGGTCGATGAGGTAGTAGGCCATGATGATAGTACCGATCATCCCACTCACTTTATTTTTCTTAACCTGAAAGGCCGCGTCGTGATCATTGAGCTGCCTGGCGGCAAGGTGGCGCAGGCCCGCATCTACAACGGCCCGGCCATCATCGGCAACAACCCTGACCAAGTCCCGGTCACCGCCGACTTTCAGGATGTGAACGGCGACGGCAAAATTGACATGATCGTGTACGTTGGCACTCAGCAGTTTACGTATATCAACGACGGGACAGAGTTTAAGCCACAGTCATAGGAGCACGCCATGCACCAGGTAGACGATGCACTGATGGAAACGCTGCATATCTATTTTGAACGGGAGCAGCCGCCCCGTCCCTCGCTACTACCCATTTTCCTGTCAGTCGTTGCTCTCTCTATCCTCATTGCCATTGGCGTGCTCTCCCCTAACCAGCAGCCGGTGACGCGGGCTGTTATCCGCGTCCCGGTTGTTCCCCTCACAGTCAAGACATTTACCGCCATATCGCCAATTGTACCGACAGGTGTACGCACCTATCCGGCCACGACCGCGCACGGCGTGCTCACGATCACCAACGGCTCGATCATTGCTCAGATTATTCCTGCTGGCTTTACGGTTGACAACGTTGCGACGGATACGGCGGTCTACGTGCCGCCTGGGAGCGCTCACGGCTATGGCTACGCGACCGTGAGCGCACATGCGTTGCTACCTGGCACGCAGGGTAACATCCCGCCATACGCCATTAACAGTGTCGAAGGCTCAAGCGTCTATATCCGCAATCTGACGGCATTCAGTGGAGGAAGGGACAGTTACTCAGTCAAGTACGCGACCGCTCAGGACATGCAAACCGCCCTCTTGCGGGCACGCGGTATACTCTTGAGTAAGAGTAGCGGACTGCATTATCCCTGCCAGGAAATTGTCAACAACCGAAATGCAATCATAAATCTAATTGTAACCTGGCGCTGTATATTCGTGAGCTATCAGATCCCGGCATACATGCACGTTACGGGGGTACAGCTAACCGGAAAACATGTGCTCGTATCTGTTCTATATATCCTACGGCCGCCGCCGACGCATTGGGTGAAGTAAAGGGGTGTTTTTTTGGATATCAACCACACCAACAGAAGCATTGCACGTATCGAGCAGAAGGTAGGCAGAGAAATCTATTCTCGGAAACGGGCAGTTATCTATTGCCGTGTTTCAACAGATAAACAGGAGATCGACGGCGAGAGCTTGGAATATCAAGAAGAAAAGTGTAGACAATACGCTGAGCTGCATAATATCGACATCGTCGTTGTCCTGCATGAAGCCAAGAGCGGTTACATCCACTACACCTTACGCGAAAAGCTGACGTTCGCTCGGCAACTCATCCGCGACCATATGGCTGATATGATTATCGTCTTTGACCTGCGCCGCTTTTCCAGAAACTTCGTCCACTCGGCTATGATTTTCGAGGAAATCGAGAGTAACGGTGGCGAAATCGTCAGCGTCAGTGAGAATATAGATAACAGCTTAACTGGCAAGCTCGTTCGCTCCATCCTGGCGTGGAGCGCCGAAAGCGAGCGGGAAAAGATCGTCGAATACGCCAATCGGCATTGGCAGACTAGACTGGCGCAAAATCTGCCGATGGCGACAGGGAGAGCCCCCTATGGTTGGGAATGGCTGGACAAGGACAAGACGCAGTACGGCATCAACCATGAAGAGGCATTAGTACGTCTGTCCATCTTCACGCTGTTTGTCGAGCAGGATATGTCCGTGCGTGCGATTGCCCATAAGCTGACTGAAGATGGGATACCGGCACCGGCCAAAGGGAGAGGCTGGAAGGTCAAAAGCGCTGCCTGGCAGCCATCAACTGTCCACAAGTTCCTGGTTGAGCCTGAGAATATCGGCATCCTGGTAATCTTAAAAACCAAAGTCGTCATGTCCCCTAGTGGCAAGCTAGCCAGGAAGCCGAATGATAACATCAAGCAGATACCAGGCGGCATACCGGCTATCGTTCCGCACGAGCTGTATGAGCTGGCTCAGTACAAACTGAAGCACAACCGGGTAGATAAGAGCAAGCTGCACATGAAGCCGGAAGATTTTCTCCTTAAAAGCCATATCTTCTGCAAGACGTGCGGCTACCGCATGAGCGGCAGATACCGCCAGTATGACAGCGAGGCGGTGGGCTACTACCAATGTACCAAGGACAATAACAAGTACGACGCCTGCCCGGACCTTACCGGCATTAAGGCGGTTAAAGTCAATGAGCTGGTATGGGAAGATTGCTGCCGGGTGTTCGAGTCGATTGAGCAGATACATGACACCATCCGCGCCCGGATCGAGCAGGATGTGGAAGCGTTTTTAGAACACACTACCGGCTCGCATCAGCTTGAGAAGCTGCGCCAAGAACTCGCGCAGGCCGAAGCAGAGCAGGCCAAGCACTCGCCCGGCAGCTACTACTACAACCTGGTTACGCGTGACATCCAATCTAAGCAGGAACAGTTGCGCAAGTATGAGGAGCAAGCCGCGCACGCCAGCACGAATGAGCAGTTGCTTGATCTCTACCAGCGGCAGGTGCTCAGTTTTTTGGATTTTTTGAGCGTCATGCAAGGCAGGTACCACGAGGCCAGTTTCAAAGAAAAGCGCAACGCCTTAGTGGTGCTTGGCGTACGGGTTACGGTTAGCGCGCCGCCCCAGGTAGAGCCGATGACACGGCAGGTGGAAACGGATAAGGAATGGCTCTCATTAGTGGAAGCCGGGGCGCTTAGCGGTATCGACCCCAAAGTCCTCAGTTACCGGGCAAGTAAGGGTGAGTTCACCACAACGAAGCGCGACGAGTCCCGCCGCTGTACCTACGTCCACCGCGATGAATTAAATCGTTTCCTCGGCAGTGTAGTGCTCAAGCCCCAGCGCCTACGTGACGATGCGGGAGCGCGCGTGGAGACTACCTATTCGCCAATTTTCACAGGTGTCCAGTCGTGCTTGATGTATGCCTGGGTGCCAAGTAAGGCATTCATGGCGGGATAGCTATACAAGGGGGTGCGCTGCAGGTAGGGGCGAATGCGGCGCTGGGCAAGCAGGACATCCTGGAACGTTGGAATTTGCATGTTTATGGCTCCTTCATAGTGTTACTTAATCAATGGTTGGCCAGCTCTCA
>WNFM01125383.1_pt6 | contig 16000 bp, 10 predicted proteins | sample 5400271 | NCBI WGS metagenome assembly WNFM01 (sample SAMN13153352, study PRJNA577476) | soil metagenome | isolation source: 60 cm saprolite on Douglas fir-dominated hillslope | place: USA:California | collected 2013-09-17
GCCGACTGGTGCGCCATTGATATCCTTGCCGAAGATGGCTCGCTGTGCCGTCTGGCTGTGGAGCACATTGACCCGGCTAAGGTTCAACTGGCACTGGATATGGCAGAGCGCTTTCCCGTAGATATGAGTGCGTCAACAGGCGTGCCCAAAGTGCTGCGGACTGGTGAGCCTGAATTCACATTTGAAATTACCGATGAAATGATTGAGGCAGCCATCAGTGCCGCAACCAATATCAATCCTGAAATGGCAGATATTATCCGGGGATTGAACATTCGATCTTCGATGATTGTGCCGCTGCTGGCACGTGAGCGCTGCCTGGGCGCGATTACCTTTGTTGGCGCGGAATCAGGTCGGCATTACGGCCCACAGGACCTGGCATTGGCCCAGGGACTGGCGCGGCACGCAGGATTATCAATCGAAAATGCCCTTCTCTTGCACGAGACGCAGCGCCAGAATGCTGAACTTGAATCCCGCGTGAACGAGCGCACCGCCGAGCTTGAGGCCACGAACAAGGAATTGGAAGCATTCAGCTATTCTGTATCACATGATCTGCGCGCGCCGCTGCGAACGATTGACGGCTTCAGCCGCGCCGTTCTTGAGGACTACGCGCAGGTCCTGGACGATGAAGGCCGCAGCTATCTCAATCGCGTGCGTGCAGCCACGCAGCAGATGGCCCAACTCATCGACGATTTGCTCAAGCTGTCGCGTGTGACCCGCACTGAGATGCACCGGGACGATGTGGACCTTTCGGCGATGGCACGCGATATTGCTGCCACGCTCCAAAGGACACAACCGGAGCGTCAGGCACAGATCACGATAGATAAGGATATGATTGTGCGCGGCGACACGCGGCTGCTCAATGTCGTTCTGACCAATTTGCTGGGCAACGCCTGGAAATTTACGGAAGGAAAACAGGCCGCAGAAATCAGGTTAGGCAAGATGGAGCGCGACGGTAAGAAAATCTATTTCGTGCGTGACAATGGCGCTGGCTTCGACATGGCCTACGCCCATAAACTCTTTGGCGCGTTCCAGCGGCTGCACTCTGATTCCGAGTTTAAAGGCTCTGGCATAGGATTAGCTACGGTCCAAAGAATCATCCGGCGACATGGCGGTCAGGTGTGGGCCGAAGGTGAAGTTGGGCAGGGCGCAGGTTTCTATTTCACACTCTCATAGGAGTATCAGACATGCACGGTACAATTTTGTTGATAGAAGATAACCAGGATCATGAATTATTGACCCTGCGCGCGCTCAGGAAGCACAACATTCTGAATGAAGTTGTCGTGGCCCATGACGGTGCGGAAGCGCTGGAAATCCTGTACAACGACAATAACCAGTCTGGTAGTGAACCGCTGATTCCCCAGCTTATTCTACTTGACCTGAAATTGCCCAAAGTCGATGGCCTTGAGGTGTTACGGCGGCTGCGTGACGAAGAATCAACGCACTTGCTGCCCGTTGTTATCCTGACTTCCTCGGACGAGGAACAAGACCTTATCAAGAGCTACGAATTGGGTGCTAACAGCTACATCCGCAAACCCGTCGATTTTGATGAGTTTATGGAGGCGACCCGCCAGTTGGGGCTGTACTGGCTGGTGTTGAACGAAGCACCACCCAAATCACAATTACAGCGGAGAAAATAATAGGAAAATGACTAAATCGCTGGCGATCCTGCTCGTTGAAGATTCCGAAGGTGACGCCTTACTAATTTCACGGCGTATTCAACGAGCAGGATATGACCTGACTTTTAAGCGGGTAGATACTGCCGACACGATGCTGGCGGCGCTGGGCGAACGCTCCTGGGATGTAATTTTGTCGGACTATGTGATGCCGAACTTCAGTGCGCCCGCAGCGCTGAAGGTGCTCAAAAACAGCGGCCTCGATTTGCCTTTTATCGTGGTCTCCGGCGCAATCGGTGAGGACACCGCAGTCGCGATCATGCGGGCGGGCGCACATGATTATCTGATGAAGGACAATCTGGCGCGGCTCGTGCCTGCCATCGAGCGTGAAATTCACGAGGCGATCAATCGTCGGAACCACAGGCGGGCGGAAGCACTCTCGATGCGGCTGGGTCGTATGCTGGACAATTCCTCAAATGAAATCTATGTGTTCGATGCGGTAACCTTCCAATTTATCCAGGCAAATCACGGCGCATGTAATAACCTCGGCTACTCGCAGGAAGAACTGCTTGAGCGATCCCCGCTCGATCTGCAACCCGAAATGGATTACCAGAAATTTGCCACGTTGATCGCGCCACTGTATGCGCAGGAACGCGAACAGGTTGTCTTTGAAACGGTCCAGCGCCGTCGCAATGGTTCGACCTATCCGATTGAAGTGCGGCTTACCCTGTCCCGTTCTGAAAATCCGCCTGTATTTGTGGCAATTGCGCTGGACATCACCGAGCGCAAACGGTCCGAATCGGCCCTGGTCTTCATGGCTGAAGCCAGCACGGTTCTCGCCGAAACGCTTGATTATGAGACAACCTTTCAGAGCATCACACGGCTGGCTGTGTCCTATCTGGCTGATGTGTGCGTGATAGATGTCATCGAGGCCGATGGCACGATCCGTCGCGTAGCCGAATCTCACAACGACCAGGTAAAGCAGGAACTCGTTGATCGTCTGAGCGAGGAATCCATCACGAGCGTTCGGTGGCCGCATCCGGTGATTGAAGTGGTCGAGGCGGGCCGGAGTTTTGTTAGCAGCAAGATCGCTAATGATGAATTGCCAGCGTCGGTTCAGGATGACGCGTATCAAAAACTGCTTGTCGAACTGTCTGCCGCGTCGTATATGGCGGTTCCGCTGACCCTGCGTGGCGAAACGCTGGGGATCGTGTCATTCATCTCCACCGATGAGAACCGACTTTACAGTCAATCCGATGTTGCGATTGCCGAGGAACTGGCACGACGCGCCGCAGTCGCCATCGAAAATGCGCGGCTGTATCAGGAGGCACAGCAGGCGCTGCGGCTCCGCGATCAATTTCTTTCCATCGCCGCTCATGAACTGAAAACACCGCTGACGGCCCTTCTGGGAAACACACAATTGATTCAGCGGCGGATAGCGCGTACCCATACATTTACCGAGCGCGACCAACGGGTGTTGCAGGTGATAAATCAACAGAGCCAACGCCTCTCGCGGATGGTCGAGGCACTGCTCGATATTTCGCGTATTCGGGGCGGCACACTCAGTATCGAGCGCACCTCTGTCGACCTCAGTGCGCTTGCCGAACGCCTGGTAGACGAGGTGCAACCCTCACTGGAACGCCATTCAATTGAGATACACATACCCAATAGCCCCGTGATGGTTACGGGTGATGCCCTGCGCCTTGAACAGGTTTTCCAGAACATTATCCAAAATGCTATCAAATACACGCCGCAGGGTGGCAAAATAGCGCTGGAAATTACGCGCGAAGGCGATCAAGCCTGTGTTGCGGTTACCGATCCGGGAATTGGCATCCCATCGAAGGCGTTGCCCAATTTATTCCGCCAGTTCTACCGGGCCGGTAATGCCCAGAGTCATCACATTGCCGGGATGGGGCTTGGCCTGTATGTCGTCCGCGAGATCGTCGCGCTGCATAATGGAAGAGTCGAGGTAGAGAGCACGGAAGGCGAGGGCAGCACTTTCCTCGTCTATTTGCCACTCATCCGAGACAGTTTGGGGGTAGGTAGTCAGAGCAATAAGACACCGACCCGGACTAACGGTAAAGGGCCGGACAATTCGAGGGACAACGATGCGCGGCAATCCGCTTCAGCACAACGCACGGCCTGATTAACGGTCTTTACGAAACTTCGGATGAGGGCTTTTCGTCGTCAAGCGGCCCCGTAACTAATTCACCTGTTTCTGGAACTGAGTTCGGCTTTCGTATCATCGGCGCGGTATCGTCGCCATGTTGAGCGCTCGGAACGGTAATAATTTTCGTATCGACGCTTGGCTCAAAGCGCATCGCCATTATGAATCAGACGGGGTTCGTTTGGCTGAATCCTGACCCGGTTGACGGACGTGCCATTAACGCTTTTCAAGTCAGTCAGGGTCAGCGTGTCATTTTCAAAGTGCAGCAGGGCGTGTTCGCGTGAGACGCCACGCTCCCGCGCACCGAAGCGGCTCAGGTCGAAGCGTGGCGTGGGAGAGGCTGTCACGTCATAGCGTCCAAGGACAACTTCCGTACCCTCCTCGAAGCTAAGCCGTTCGACCATGCCACGAATTTGCAGCGAAATGACATGTTCGGGCAAAGTCGTCGCATCTGCTTCATTGGTGCGGTTACGTCGCAAGCGCAGCAGCATCGGATCAGACCGCATGTGGATGGTACTCAGCGATGGATTAAATAGTAATCCGCCGCACTTTATACACACGCTATGCTCGGCGTCGGCTGCATGACCACAGTTGGGGCAAATTCTCGTTGTCATGATATTATGAGCGACCCTTTCAAAACTACTTGTACTGCGAGTGAGTCACGTTAGTGATGTTGTTAACCCAACCCCTTCCCCTCTTTACGGGGGAGCCTTTGGGGTCGGATATTGGCCCTGTTGACATGCCTTCCCGCGACCCCAAAGGACGGGCAGGGTCGTGTCCGATTCGGTTCACCCTCTGGTTCAGTATTATCAGGATCGGCTCGACGACATTGTTGGGCTGACAACAACACTCGCCAATTTTGAGTCGCCCACCTCCGATAAGGCCCATGTCGATATTTTAGGGCACTGCATCGAAGATCAGGTCAAGGCGCTTGGCGCGAGTGTGGAGCGCTTCCCGCGCGAAACGGCAGGCGACATCTTACTGGCAAAATGGAAGGCCGATCAGCCAGGAAAGCCACTACTGTTCCTGATGCACATGGACACGGTTTGGCCGCTCGGCACGGTTGCGCAGCGTCCGGTCCACGTCGAAGGCGATAGGCTTATTGGTCCCGGCACGTGGGACATGAAAGTCAGCATCGCGATGGTGCTGACCGTGCTCAAGGGGTTGCAAGAACGCGGTGAATTCCCGAATCGTCCGGTGTGGGCATTGTTCACCAGCGATGAGGAAACAGGCAGTTTGAATTCGCTAGACATCATCGAGCAATATGCCCGTCAGGCTGGCCTGTGCCTCGTCATGGAGTTTGCCTCGCCCAACAACGGTGGCATCCGCACGATGCGCAAGGGCGTGGGTCACTATACGGTCAATGTCAAAGGGTTGTCGTCTCACGCGGGCAACGCGCCAGAAAAAGGCATCAATGCTGTTGTCGAACTGGCACACCAAACACTGAAAATCACCGACATCGCCCGTATGGATGTTGGGACATCCGTGTCGGTAACGGTGGTTAAGGGCGGCACCACTTTCAATGTGATCCCGGCTTCCGCCAGCGCTGATGTCGATGTCCGCTACCAGACGCAGGCCGAGGCAGACCGCGTGGATGCGGCGTTCAAAGGCTTGACGCCCGTGCTCAAGGGAGCGGAACTCGACGTTGTGCTGAACGGATCGCTTCGCCCGCCGATGGAGCGCAACGAGCAAATGCTGCGAAATTACGCGCAGGCCAAAGCGCTTGCGGCGAAGTTAGGCCACGACCTGCTCGAAGAGGGCAGCGGCGGTGGCAGCGATGGCAATTTTACGGCGGCACTCGGCATCTCGACGCTGGATGGCCTCGGAGCACGCGGCGAGGGCGCTCACGCGGCTCACGAGCAGGTGATAATCAGCAGCATTCCAGTGCGGGCTGCCCTGCTGGATCGGATTGTCGCAGAATGGGTAATTGAGTGAGAGTCGCGGCTGCGTAATCTGAGATAAAGTCCTATCCCAAAAAGCGGCAGGATAGGGTGGCGTCAGGCAAGCGCCCATAACTACTGTTGTGTTTGCGTTACAATGAGGCCATGAGCAAGACCACCCGTAATTGGTTGCGCCCACTCATTGTAGTTGCCCTCGCATTCATAGTCTACGGCTTTATCGCTCATCAGGTCTTGCGCGGTCGGTCTGTTGCGCCCTATTTTGTCTCGCTTGCCGACTCATTTTTGCATGGTCACGCCGATGTCGTGCCGCCGTTGGATAACGGTGCGTACGACCTGATCTATTATCAGGATCGCTGGTATGTGGCGCAGCCGCCGCTGCCTGCACTGCTCTTGATGCCCCTGGTTGCGCTGCGCGGCGCTGATTCTGTGTCAGATGTTGCGTTCAATGTTTTTCTGGGCGCGTGCAGTGTGGCGCTGTGTGATCTAGCGATTGGGGCGGCGGTCCCGGCCTGTGCTCCCTACAAACGCAATTGGCTCACACTGTTTTTTGGCCTGGGAACCGTCATCCTGTCGCTGAGTGCGCTGGGAACCGTCTGGTTCATGGGACAGGTTGCAGCCAGTATCTTTACCTGGGCCTTCATCTGGATGGTGGTAGCGCGGCGACCTTTGCTCGCCGGATCGATGCTTGGATTGGCGATTTTTGGGCGACCATTTATCTTACCCGGAGCGCTGGTCTTTGCGATTGGTTACTGGTGGTGGATTTGTCCGGAACACCGACAATCACTGCGGAAAACCGCGACGTTATTCGCCGCCCCTGTCATCGTGGCGATGGCGATTCTGGCTGCATATAACTGGTCGCGTTTTGGCAGCCCAACCGATTTCGGCTACGGCTACCTGAGTGACGCGCCCGATATAAAACAGCGACGGCTAACTTATGGCATTTTCAGCCCCGTATTTTTGCCCGAAAATCTGGCGGTTGCCACAGTCAAGCCACCAAACATTTACGCCGACTGCTCATCGCCACTGTGCATTAAAGTCTCGCCCGATCCGTGGGGTATGGGTCTCCTGTGGACGAGTCCGCTGCTTCTATACGCGCTGTTAGTTGTCCCATTTTCTGACGTGGAGCGGCGCTATCACTATCTGCTAGTTGCGACGGTCCTGCTCATACTGCTGCCGTCGCTCCTGTACCATAACACTGGAGCGGCACAATTTGGCTATCGCTTCGCGCTCGATGCGCTGCCTTTCTGGCTGGTGCTGCTGACCTCCGAAATGGTCACGCGCTGGTCGCGACTGGTGATTGGCGCGATTTTGTATTCAGTGGTCGTCAACGTGTTGGGCGCGTACTGGCTCATCAACCTGATCGTGTTTGGTCAAGCGTGAAGATGCCCTCTGATTAGGCGTTCTCAGCCCTCCATACATTAAATTTGGTCTGGACTATAATACAGCTATCCAGCCTCCATGCTGCCCGAAAGGATGGCGACATGCGGTCTATTTTCGCTGCACGGTTCATCTACAGAAAAATCATCACCGCAGCTCTAGTCACTGCCTGCCTGACGGCGGGCTTCTCGATCCTTCGAGCACAGGATGCGCCCGGTACCGCGACGATGGCCGCCACCGATGCTGCAACAGAAGCATCGACGGAAGCATCAACGATGGCGGCGACCCTTCCGCCGACCAATACTTCGACACCGACGGATACCAACACGCCAACAAACACGTCCACCAATACCCCTACTGACACCCCGACGAACACTCCCACCAACACGCCCACCAATACGCCGACATCAACTCCGACCAACACGAACACGCCGACAAACACCCCGACACCGACGAATACTCCCACCAACACGCCCACCAATACGCCGACGAATACACCCACCAATACGCCAACGCCCACAAACACACCTACGGCAACCGCCACTGGAACCGCTGCGGCGTTAGCTTCTCGGTGCAACGACGAGTACCTGTCCCAGGGCTATGACAAGGCGATTGCGGACTGTTCGCTGGCGATTGGTCGTGACCCGCAATATGCACAGGCTTACTATATTCGCGGGCGGGCTTACTACGGCAAGAACAATCTCAGTCGCGCCGTCGCCGATTTCACCACAGCGCTTTCGTTAGACCCCACCTTTGCGCAGGCTTATAACGCGCGAGGCAACGCCTACGCTGCTGGTGGCGATTTCGAAAAAGCCGTCGCGGATTTCAGCCAGGCGATTAGCATTGATCCACAATATAAGGCGGCTTATAACAATCGCGGTTATGTCTACTATCAGGAAGGCGATTACAAACGTGCGATTGCCGATAGCAACAAAGCGAGTGCCCTGGACGCCAACTATGTGCAGGCTTATATTGACCGTGGACTGGCTTATAACGCGTCGGGCGACTATGAGCAGGGAATCGCCGACTTTAATCAGGCGCTTTCGCTGGACCCGAAAAATGCCAAAGCCTATGAGAGCCGTGGTGAGTCTTATTATGACCAGGGCAACTTCGACAAAGCGATTGCTGACGCTACTCAAGCCATATCGCTCGATCCCAAATTGATAGCTGCTTACGATTTGCGAGGGGGCGCATATTCCCGCAAGGGTGACTACGATCAGGCGATTGGTGACTACAGCACCGTGATCAGTATTGCGCCCAAAAATGGGTTCGCTTACTTCAACCGGGGGTTGGTGTACTCGACAACTGGAGACTACGCCAAAGCCTTGACCGATTTCAATCAGACGATTGCCCTTCTGCCGAATTTCTCGCGGGTGTATAACGCGCGTGGCTATACCTACTACTCCCTGGGTCAACTTGACCGTGCGCTTGCTGACTACAATCGCGCCATTAGCCTGAATCCCAATAGTCCGCTGGCTTTCGAAAATCGGGGGTTAGCCTATTCCGACAAGGGCGATTATGTACACGCGCTTGCCGATTACAATCAGGCCATCACGCTCGCGCCTAAATCGCCACAGCCCTACGTTGGTCGAGGCAACGTTTACGCGGCCAAAGGTGATTATGACAGTGCCATCACCGACTATACGCAGGCGATTATTCTCGATCCCAAGTATGACTACGCCTATGTCAAACGCGGGCAAGCATACGCCGCCAGGAAAAACTATGATAAGGCGATCATCGACTACAAGGAGGCAATTGGCCTCTATCCAGAGTACGATTTTGCCTATAACAATCTCGGTCTGGCCTATTACTACCAGGGCGACTATGACTCGGCGATTGCCGCGTTCAGTCAGGCCATCAAACTTTATTCCCGGTATGCGGATGCCTATGACAATCGCGGCAACGCGTACACCCTTAAACAGGAATATGACCTGGCTATTGCCGACTTCGATCAGGCCATCAGCATTAATCCGAAGGTGCCACTGTACTACTTTGACCGGGGTCTGGTCTACAGCGCGCAAGGGAACTACGATCAGGCAATCGCCGACTACAACCAGGCCATAAGCCTGTTCCCGAACTATGCTGTCGCTTATGACAATCGCGGTCTAGCCTATTATCACAAAGGGGATTTCGTCCACGCCCTTGCCGACTTCAACCGGGCCATCAGTCTCGATCCCAAGGATGCCTATGCGTACTTTGATCGCGGTCTTTTGTATTCCAAACAGGGTAAGTGTACACAGGCCCAAACAGATTATGCCCAGGCGGTCAAAATCAGCCCCGATTTCAAAGCTGCCCAGGACGCCCTGGACCGATTGAAGGCCGGGATAGACTGCACCAAGTAGACTGCTCCCCTTAGTCTCGCCGCTCATGCTGACAATGCGTGCTGTTAACACAGCACGCGTTGTTTTTTTCATGCCCGATCATGCAAAATTGCCCATCATGCTATAATGCGTTTTTCATCGGCAGAACTGAATAAAAGGACACCGACATGCAACTACCTTTTATCTCCAGAATCAATCCCAAAAAACTGATAGCAATCGGAACTCTGGGCGCATGTTTATCGGCAGGACTCCTCGTGATCCAGGCACAAGGCAGTGCAAGCAGCACCAACTTCGCTATGCTGGCGTCCACCCCTACCGGGACTGCAGCCTCACTCAAGGCGCTATGCCGAGATGAGGACAACAACAAGGACTTCGCGAAGGCGCTTATCGATTGCACGAATGCGATCAAGAGCGATCCCAAATTCCCGGACGCCTATTATTATCGCGGTCTGGTCTATTACGATACTTTCCAGCCAGACAAAGCGATTACAGACTTCGATCAGGCAATCGCGCTCGATCCCAAATATACAGATGCTTATCTGTATCGTGGTCTGTCATATTATGACAAAAACGACTATGACCATGCGATTGCTGACTACGATATAGCGCTGACACTCGATCCGCATTATGCGTATGCTTACTATGATCGCGCCCGCGCTTATTCCGACAAGGGCGACAAGGTTCATGCCAACATCGACTTTAATCAGGCCATCAACGAATTTACCAGCCGGATCGGCAAAGACTCGACAGATTCCGTGGCTTATGATGGACGCGGCAGAGCGTATCGCCGCATCGGCAGCTATGACAAAGCGATTGAGGATTATACGCAGGCCATTACGCTCGATCCCAAATATACTGACGCCTTCAATGATCGCGGCTTGGCGTACTACGACCAGAACGACTACGAGAAAGCCATCGCGGACTACACGCAGGCGATCACGCTCGATCCGAACTATGAGGTCGGCTACCAAAACCGTGGGAACGCTTACTACGATCAGGGCGACTACGACAAAGCCATTGCGGACTTATCGCAGGCCATCAAGCTCAGCCCGAACAACGCTGATCCGTACAATACGCGCGGTCTTGCCTATTACCAAAAAGGCGATTATGACCACGCCTTGCCAGATTTCACACAGGCCATCAAGCTTAATCCAAATTTGACAGCGGCGTGGGACAATCGCGGCCTCACCTATCGCCGACAAAAGAATTATGACAAGGCGTTGGCTGACTACAACAAATCCATCACAATCAATCCCCAGAACGCACTGGCATACAATGGTCGTGGCTTAACCTACTACTTCAAGGGTGATGACGATCACGCTATCGCAGATTTCAATACGTCCATCACGATTGATCCGAAGAATGCCGAGACCTATGATGATCGCGGTCTTGCCTATTTCGACAAGGCTATTTACGACCTTGCACTGACGGATTTCACGCAGGCAATTAAACTCGATCCCAAATATGATTGGGCCTATGTAGACCGTGGCGATACCTATGCCAAGCAGGGACACTGCGCCCAGGCCAAAGCTGATTACGAACAGGCGCTCACCATCACGCCAGATTTCAAGGCAGCCAAGGATGGGCTAACCAAGTTGCAGTCCGCCACGAATTGTCTTAAATAAACGTTTTAAGTTGTGGTGCAGCAAGATAGGCAGTTTTGCTGCACCCAGGGCAAAATACTTGGAAAATCCTTTCCGTTCAATGAGTGCAGCCCAAAAGCTTCTAGGCATAGCGATAATCGTATTGTGTCTATCGTTTGCACTATCAGCAATCGGGACAATTTTTAGCGGAATTTCACACAGTGCATCTTCTGAGACTATAAACGCAGTACCCCGCGCTACGGGTACCGCTGCTACATTGGCATATAAATGCGCGAGTGACGAGACGCAGAGTGCGCACGATGTAGCGATTGCCGACTGTACAAAGGCAATTGCCCTTGATTCTCATTTCGCATTAGCGTATGAGAATCGCGGTTATGCCTATTCCTCAAAGGGCAGCTACGGTTTGGCACTTGCGGACTTGAACCAGGCGATTGCGCTCAATCCTAAAGATGTTCGAGCCTATGTCTGGCGCGGCTACGTCCATAACCAGCAAGACGATTTTGACTTAGCGATTGCTGACTGTACACAAGCGATTGCGCTTAATCCTAAATATGCACCTGCATATGCCGAGCGGGGCAAAGCCTATTCTTGGAAAATGGATTATGACCGTGCCAACGCCGACTATACTCAAGCGATTGAACTTGATCCCAAAGATAAAGTGATCTATCTCAATCGCGGCATTGTCTATAGCCGGAAGAAGGATTATGACCGCGCTATCGACGATTATGATCAGGCGCTTGCTATAGATTCTCAATATACACTGGCATACGTTGACCGCGGATATGCTTACTTTGCGCAGGGCAACTGCACGCAAGCACAGGCTGACTTTCAGCAAGCACTCAATATCCAACCCGACTTTCTGGACGCCGCGTCTGGGCTAACCTGGGTAGCGGGTTCCACGAAGTGCTCCAAGTGACTGACATCTAGCTTGGTTTTTAATGTTATGTAGTGGGATCGGCAAGATTTAATCTCACTGAACGGTTTTCTATTGCCCAAATTCTCGTATCCTCGCTAGCATGTATCTAGCCCGCTATGCTATACTCCAAACCAATCAATATTCCTCTCGATACGCTAGGAACCTCAATGCGCCATTTTCTCGAAATCGCCGATTTTTCATCTGCGGAATTGGAGCACCTGCTCCGCCTGGCAGTACAATTAAAATTAGAATGGCAATCGGGCGGCAACCGTCCCGTACTTGGTGGCAAGGTCCTGGGTATGGTTTTCCAGAAACCCTCACTGCGCACGCGCGTTAGCTTTGATGTGGCGATGCTGCATCTGGGCGGTCATGCGCTGTATTTGAGTCCCGCCGAGATCGGTCTGGGACAGCGCGAAAGCATTGCCGATGTGGCGCGTGTCCTTAGCGGGTTCACACAGGGCATCATGGCGCGTGTCTTCGATCCAGCGCACATTACTGAACTGGCAAAATGGAGCACGGTGCCGGTTATAAATGGATTGTCAGATCGCAGCCATCCCTGCCAGGCGCTGGCAGATGTGCTGACACTGTATGAACACTTCGGATCGCTGCGCGGGCTGAAGGTCGCCTACGTTGGAGACGGCAACAACGTGACGCGCTCGTTGGGCGAAGCCTGCGCGTTGCTGGGGATGCAGCTTGTCGTTGCCAGTCCGGCGGGCTACCAGTTGAGCGAAGAGACGGTCCAGGAAATCTCCAAACTTGGCGCTGCTCCGCAGTTGATCGATGATCCGGTGAAGGCGGTGGATGGCGTGGACGCGATCTATACTGATACCTGGACGAGCATGGGTCAGGAGGCCGAAAGTGAAAAGCGCCGTCAGGTCTTCCCGTCCTATCAGGTGAATGCGGCGCTTGTAAAGAAAGCGGCACGTCATGCTGTCGTGCTGCATTGTCTGCCTGCCCATCGCGGCGAAGAGATTACTGACGAGGTGGCGGACGGACCACAATCCCTGTTGTTTCCGCAGGCAGAAAATCGCCTGCACGCTCAGAAGGCAATTCTGGTACATTTAATGGCAAGATAGTAGTGCATCTTAGACCGAGGAGATGCAAGTAGAGCGAGGTCATCATGGCAGGCAACCGAGAATTATATGAACAGGCAATGAACGATGGTCACGGGGCAGCCTGGGATCAGGACTGGCCCAAAGCCATAAACTACTATGCGCGGGCCATCCAGGAACTGCCCGAAGACCCGGCGGCGCATAACAGCCTGGGACTGGCGCTGTTGAACGCCAAACGCTTCGACGATGCGCTCAAGGTCTATGACCGCGCCCATCGACTCGCGCCCGACGATCCCATTCCGCTCGAAAAGAGCGCCGATGTGCTGGAACGGCTTGGGCGTTTGCAGGAAGCGGCGCAAAAATATGTGACGGTGGCCGATATTTATCTGGGCCAGCACGATCTCGATAAATCAATTGGCAACTGGGAGCGGGCGACGCGACTCACGCCGGGCATGTTGCAAATCCACTACCGGCTGGCGCAGGCTTACGAGCGGACCGGGCAGAAGCGCTCGGCGGTCCGCGAATACCTGACGCTGGCCTTCAACTTTCAGCGGGCGGGCGACAAACAGAAGGCAATCCAGGCGGCAGAGCGTGCGCAGCGGCTGGAACCCAACAGCCCGCAGGTTCTCAACAGCCTCCAGGCTATCCATTCGGACGCGTTGATGACCGTACCGGATGTCGGGCCGGACAAAGTTGAGAAACCGACCACGGACGGGGACGGTGCAAAATCCAGCTTTTTCTCGGACGAAGCGCCACGACCTGCCAGCGAATCGCATCCCGATGGCCCGCTTGGTGAAGCCACCGAGAGAGCGATGACCACGCTTGCTGAAATTGTCATGAGCGGCGATCTCAGCCCGGCTACTGCCACGGTCATTCAAGGCATCGAACTGCAAAAGATTGGCGAGGATGCAGATGCCGCGAATGCGTATCGCGCGGCACAGGCAGGCGGGATGCGTTATCCGGCCCTGAACATGGCACTCGGATCAGTGCTGCTCAATCAGGAGCAATGGCAGGCTGCCGAGGAGCAACTTAACAAGGCCAGCACTGACAAAGAATTTATGGCCGGAGCAGCGCATGGCCTCGGCAGAGTCTACATGGGCCTGGAATCGCAGCATAAGGCGGCGGAGAAGCTCATCACCGCCTTGCAGCTTGTCGATACGAGCATGGCGGTCAATGCTGACGAGGCCAGCCAATTAGCCGCCGTTTACGGTCCGCTGCTCAAAAGTACACAGAATGTTCAGGAAAACGATCTCAAGCAGATGAACGAGCAGTTCATCAATTGGCTGAGCGGCACTGACTGGAAAGTACGCATTGCGGAGACGCGGCGGGCGCTGGCTGAGCGGTTGTCGAGCGAAGGTGAAGGCGGACTCCAGTATTACGTCCAGAACACGGAAACCGTGGACATGGTTAGCAAGATTGACCGCTATATCAAGCAGGGCTTGCTGGTCCTGGCAATGGACGAGGCGTTCTATGCCATCGAGATTGAGCCGACGTTCCTGCCCGTTCATCAACGCGTAGCGCAAATTCTGATGGAAGAGGGTCACATTCAGCAGGCAATCGTCAAGTACAACATGGTTGCCAACAGCTTCCTTGCCCGCGACGATATGGTCCGCGCCGCCGATATCCTGAACGAGGTGATCGCCGTCGCGCCGACTGACATCAGCCTGCGAACCAGCCTTATCGACTTGCTGGAACGTCAGAATGAGTGGGTTAAAGTCCTGGACGAATACATCAGTCTCGCCGATGCCTATTATCAGCTTGCAGATATGGAACAGGCCAAAGCGACCTATCAGGAGGCGCTGCGGTTGTCGGTCAAGAACAACGCGCCGCCGGAAAAACGCGCCCAGGTTTATCGCAGTATGGCTGAGATCGACATGAGCCGCCTGGAACTGCGGCAGGCACTGCGCAATTATGAGCAGGTCCGCAATTTGCTGCCAGAGGACGAGCAAACGCGGCGGGCACTCGTCGAACTCAATTATCGTCTCAACAATCCCGTCGAAGCCGTTAAGGAACTGGACGGACTGCTGCGGATGTTTGCACAGCAGCGACGCGGAGACCAGATCATTGGTACCCTTGAGCAGATGGTTGGCGCGGCCCCGAACGATATGGCGTTGCGTTCACGGCTGGCAGCGGTTTACCGTCAGACCAAGCGGCGAATGGATGCAATCGCGCAGTTGGATGCACTTGGCGAATTGCAGCTTGAGGCAGGGCTTTACCAGGATGCGTGCGCGACGATCAAGCAGATTATTGCCTTGCAGCCAACCGATATGGAACAATATAACAATTTGCTGGCCCAACTGGGCTGCTAACGGACGATCATGTGCGGCGAACTGTGCTGGACCTTCGAGGCCAACTTCAACGCGACTGCGCTACTCGACATCCTGGTAGTAGCGGCGATCTTCTTTGGCACCAGTATGCTGCTGCGCGGCACGCAGGCCGAATCGCTTCTGCGCGGCGTTCTGATCCTGCTGGTGGGCGTTGGACTGCTGAGCGCGATTTTGCCCCTGGTGGCGTTCCGCTGGCTGCTCGGTAATGTGGTCACGGCAGCAGCAGTCGCTATCCCGGTTATCTTCCAGCCAGAACTCCGACGGGCGTTGGAACAGGTGGGGCGGGCAGGGTCGTTATTCAGTGCCCGCCAAACCAGCGTCGAAATCCGCGTGCAGATCATCGATTACGTATGTGCTGCCGCTGCGCGTCTTTCCGAACGCCGTCAGGGGGCATTGATTGTCTTTGAGCGATTATCTGGCTTGCAGGAATACATTGACACAGGGGTGATCCTCGAAGGCGAAGTCAGCTCACAGTTACTGCTCACAATCTTCTGGCCCAAAACTGAATTGCATGACGGGGCAGCGATTATCCGTAATGGCAAGATCGCGGCGGCGGCCTGCGTGCTGCCGCTGTCATCCGGGCGCAATCTGGCAGACCGCAAGATGGGCACGCGCCATCGTGCCGCGCTCGGCATCAGCGAGGTTAGCGACGCGGTGTGTGTCGTTGTTTCCGAGGAGACGGGCCAGATCGGGGTGACGAACGGCGGGCGCATCATTCGCCG
>WNFM01000671.1_pt1 | contig 15999 bp, 15 predicted proteins | sample 5400271 | NCBI WGS metagenome assembly WNFM01 (sample SAMN13153352, study PRJNA577476) | soil metagenome | isolation source: 60 cm saprolite on Douglas fir-dominated hillslope | place: USA:California | collected 2013-09-17
CGCGACTATCCGCACCAGCTTTCCGGAGGGCAGCGGCAGCGCGTCATGATCGCCATGGCCCTGGTAAACAATCCGGAACTGCTGATCGCAGACGAGCCTACGACAGCGCTCGACGTCACCATTCAGGCGCAGATCCTGGAGTTGCTGGCTGAGCTGCGCCAGCGACACAGGCTGGCGGTGCTCTTCATCTCGCATGACCTGGGCGTGGTCTCGCGCGTAGCTGACCAGGTGGCGGTCATGTATGCCGGAGAGATCGTGGAGATGCCCCCTGTGGCCGGCATCTTTTCTTCCGCCACGCACTCTTACACGCGAGGCCTTATCAGCGCCATTCCTACGCTTAAGACAGACCGCTCCGTGCCGCTGGCCACGGTTGAAAAAAAGGCGCGCCCGGCCGGCGCCATTCCGCTTCGGGAAATCGCTCCCGGGCATTGGGCGCGAGTGGAACCGTGATAATTGGTAAACTCATCTGTCGCCATTGAATTGATTGAGGATCCCGACAGACCTTGCGCTTACTTATTCTTTCTGACATCCATGCGAACCTGGAGGCGTTGGAAGCCTGCCTGGACGCCGCCCCCGAACACGACCAGGTCTACAACCTGGGCGATATTGTGGGCTATGGAGCCAATCCCAATGAGGTAACGGAGCGCTCGCGTGATCTGGGGTCAATCTTTGTGCGTGGCAACCATGACAAAGCCTGCTCCGGGGTAAGCGATCTGGCTGACTTTAATCCCATCGCCGGGCTGGCCGCGCTCTGGACCAGGCAAAAGCTGGCGCCGGACCACCTGGAGTTTCTGCGTGAGCTGCCCCAGGGCCCGCTGGCGCCGATGGCAAATGTGCAACTGGTGCATGGCTCGCCCCGCGACGAAGACGAATACGTCCTGATGGCCAGCGACGCCTATCTCCTCCTGGCTCAGGCTACGGCCCCGCTTATCTTCTTCGGACACACCCACGTGCAGCGCTGTTTCCTGTTGGACGCAAGCAAGGGCCCCGGCAAGTCTCTGGTGCCGGCCTACAAGCAACCCAGGGGCAAACAGAGCGTTAAACTTGAGTTGAAGCCAGATACCCGATACATGGTGAATCCCGGGTCAGTGGGCCAGCCGCGCGATAATGATCCCCGCGCGGCATTCCTGCTGTATGACACCGAAGAAAACTCCATCACCTTCCATCGCGTGCCTTATGACATTGAGCGCGCGCAGGAAAAAATCATTGCTGCCGGACTGCCCGAACGTCTCGCGGCTCGGCTGGCGGAGGGCCGCTAATGGAGAAGCCGCAGAAGTCTCTGTTTGACGGGCCGGCGTCCCGCCCGGCCGCGAACGCCATCAAGGCCAATATCGATGGCGGCGCCCGTGGCAATCCTGGCCCTGCGGCTTATGGCGTGGTGGTGCGCAATGCCAAGGGCGAGATTCTGGCCGAGCTGGCCGAATACCTGGGCAACCAGACCAACAATTTCGCTGAGTACTCGGGCCTTCTGGCCGCGCTGGAATATGCGGTGAAGGAAAAATATCCTGCGCTCAAGGTGCTCAGCGATTCCGAACTTCTGGTCAAACAGATGAAAGGCCAATATCGCGTCAAGAACCCCGGGTTGCTGGAACTGTATGAGCGGGCGCGCACTCTGGTGAGGAAGCTCGAGCACTTTTCCATCGAACACGTTTTGCGTGAATACAACCGTGACGCCGACCGTCTGGTAAACCAGGTACTCGACAGCCGCGCCCGGGGGACGCGTCTGTGAAGCGACAGAATTTTTCCAGCGGAACAAAATGGGAGCCGGTGGTCGGCTACTCGCGGGCAGTGCGCGTGGGCAATACCATTCATGTCTCCGGCACCACGGCGACCGACGCCAACGGCAACATCGTGGGCGTGGGCGATGCTTATGCGCAAGCGGTGCAGACGCTCAAAAACATTCAAGCCGTGCTGGAGCGCGCCGGCGCCAGCATGAAGGACGTGGTGCGCACGCGCATGTACGTAACTGATATCGCCGCCGATTGGGAAAAAGTTGGCCGCGCGCACGGTGAGTTCTTTGCCGACATTCGTCCCGCGACCAGCATGGTGGAGGTTTCCAGGCTGATCTCGCCGGAGATGCTGGTGGAAATTGAAGCGGAAGCGATTGTGGATTAGTTAGGTCCCTGGCGCATCATTCGATTTAAATTTCGCGGTTGCTGCTTGTTTGTGCGGTCCTCCTGTGACAAAATCGCGGGCATACGCCCACAATTGGAGTCTCGAAAAATGCGCGCTCTTACCCTTCGTGTATTACTGCTGCTCTGCCTGGCCGCCCCAATCGCTGGACAAACCGACGAATGGAAGAAATACAAGAATGCCGAGGGCAACTTTTCTGCACTCTTTCCCACGGAACCCACAGACACCGTTAACAAAGGTGAAGAAGGAGTGCAATCGCACACGCTTCTTTCCATGGTGCGGCCAAATGCCTACACAGTTGTGTATACGACGATGACAAAAGAGCAGACGGTGGATGACGCCACATTTGAGGCCTTCAAGAACGCGGTCTTCAAGGAACTGCCCAAATGCACCACCGTCACAGACGGGAAGGTCTCTCCCGCTATCCAGGGTTACATCGGCCACTGGTATCGCCTCAGTTGTGATATGGGGAACACAGTGACGATCGTCGGAAACCTGTACTGGGGAAGGCATTACGCCTATGCTGTGATGGCAATGTTTACCACTCCGTCAGACCCGCCCACCATCAAGAAATTTACCGATTCGTTTGAGATCACAGATCTCAGCAAATAGATATTCAACCGCGCCATGAGCGGCGAGCTGCTTGCCACAGGCGCAGTAGCATCTCCGTTAGTAACTGGCTCTCAAGCGGTTTGGAGCGCAGCGACGGCTGTAGTCAATAAATCAGGACCGAGGCCGACTTGCGCGCCGAGGTCCCCGCATCAGGAGCAGAATGACGTTTCAAGAAAAATAAACTCCCAAGCGGTTTGGAGCGCAGCGACAGTAAAAAAGCTAAAGGCCAGCCGTTTCAGGCTGGCCTGTGATGAAAAATTTTCTGCCGTGGCAGAAGTTATTTCTTGGGAGCGATTACGTCTTTTACGGCCTTGGCTACGCGGAACTTTACCACTGTCTTGGCCGCGATCTTGATGGGTTCGCCGGTCTGGGGATTCCGTCCCATGCGGGCTTTCCGGTTTGACTTTACCAAGCGGCCCAGGCCAGGAATGACGAACACGCCGTTCTTTTTCGTTTCCTTGATTGCGATTTCCGCCAGGTGTTCCAGGAACGCCGCGGCGCTTTTGTTGTTCGTCTCCAGTTTCTCAGCCATGTGACGGACGAGTTGGGTCTTGGTCATGCCAGCTGCCATCTTTCCTCCTTGAATGTTGAGCACTTGCGTCGGAATATGAGCACTTTTCAGTGCACTCATTGGGTATATTACATCAGCAACAGCCGATGCAAGCATTTTCACCTGATTTTATGCGGGTTTTTTTAAGGTTGCTGTGGAAAACAGGCATGAATAGCGGCGATCCCGCAACTCCCTCCCGGCGCATCCCGGCGTAGTCGCCGGCCGGCCTGGGGCGGGGGCTTATTCCCGACCGTAAAAACTGAGCACGGCGTCACCTTGTCGCAAAACCCGGTGACGCCGGAGTGAACCGAATTCATTTCCCGGATCAAAGTGCTTGTCGTGCTCGGCGATCACCTGGCTCTCCGGCTTGAGCAGCCGCGACTGCGAGAGAAATCCTAGAATTTGCTCATAATCGCCCATCTTGCGGTAAGGCGGATCGAGGAAGCAAAAATCATAGATAACCGCCTGCGCATCCAGCATGCGCAACGCGGTAGCCGTTTCGCGTTCTATAACTTCAAACCCTTCTTCTATTTCCAGGGTGTGCAAGTTCTTGCGTATAGTCTTGGCGGCGGCCGCAGAAGCCTCAACAAAAGAGACGCTGCGGGCGCCCCGGCTGAGCGCTTCAATGCCAATGGCGCCACTGCCGGCAAATAGGTCTAGCCACACTGAATCGGGCACCGCGGGCGCAACCACATTGAAGAGGGTCTCCCGCAGGCGGTCTGAGGTGGGCCGGGTTGCCGTTCCCGGTGGCGCCGCCAGCCTGCGGCTCTTAAATTTTCCGGCAATCACGCGCATAGGCTCCGCTCCGCAGTTCCACATCTAATCTAACGTATAGAATCATCCCCTGGGAGTGGTCACGACAATCACCCGATGAGAAACTGGTCTGTATCTGCGGGGCGGTTAGCCGGAGTGGAGTTGCGGATCCACGTCACCTTTTTGTTTTTGCTGGCGTTTATCCTGCTGGTGGAAGCCAACCGGGGCGGGCCCAAAGTGATTGTCCGCGGGTGCATTCTGGCCGTCATGGTCTTAGCGTCAGCGCTTCTGCACGAACTGGGGCATGTGTTCGCGTCCACTCGCCAGGGCTTCCCTATAAAAGGAGTAGTCCTGCTGCCAATTGGAGGTATCGCCGTAGGCGACCCCAATGCCCCAGTAGACAGCGCGCGAAGCCTTCGCCGGGAAATCATTATCTCGCTGGCTGGACCGCTGGTTAACGCCATCCTGGCCGGTGCGACTGCTGTTGTCCTGTTCAGCCTGGGACCGGCCCCAGGATTATGGCTTCCGCCGCTGGTTACGGTCGCGAACCTGGGCGTGAGCTTTTTCTGGATCAATTTGTGCCTGTTCGCCTTTAACCTGCTGCCCGCTTTCCCTCTCGATGGCGGCCGCATCGTTCGCGCCTGGCTGGCGCAGAGAATGGACTACCGCAAGGCCACGCGGCGCGCCGTGAACCTGGGTCACGTGTTTGCAGCGCTGTTTATGCTGGTGGGTGTATGGGCGCAGTGGCTGATGCTGGTGGGCGTATTTATTTTTATGGCAGCGCAGATGGAAGAGCGCACCGTGATGTTTCAGGCCGTGTTGGAGGCCGTCCACATGGAAGACATCATGCTTACGGATTTTTCCGTCCTGTCACCCGCGGACACGCTCGAAGATGCGCTCAATCGCGCCGTGCACAGCCTGCAAGACGACTTTCCCGTAGTCAGTGGCGAGGATCTGGTCGGCGTGATCAGCCGCCAGATGATCGTTGACCGGCTGCGCAGTGAGGGCAACGGCTACGTCCAGGGCGCTATGAGCAAGGGTTTTGAAATCGCCTCGCCCACAGAATCCCTGGGCTCGGCCTTCCGCAAACTCACCTCGCGCGGCCTGAGCCTGATTCCGGTGGTGGACCAGAAGCGCCTGGTGGGAGTGGTTTCGTTGCAACACCTGATGCACAGCATGGGATTGCTGCATGAGTCGAGAAGGCTGCGAACGCAGTTGGAAGAGCAGCTGTAGAACAGTAACCTGTCAGTTAAACCCCATTACCGCGAAGGAAGAGAAAACTTGGGGCGTATTTCTTTCTTTGCGACCTTTGCGACCCTTTGCGGTGAAATGTTTGGCGGAACGCTGAGTGCTGATGACTGACTGCTGATGTTACACTTTCCGGTTTCACCTCACCGCCTGGAGACTGCCCGTGAAGAAGTTTTTTCTTTCCATTTTTCTAGCTGCGATTGCCGGCACCGTTGCCCTTGCGCAAGAGTTGACCATCCAATCCATCTACGCCCCCAACGGACTCACCGGTCGCGCACCGGACACCGTCAAGTGGAGTCCGGACGGCAAGAAAGTTTCCTACATCGTCCATCAGGAGGCAGGAGAAAAGGCGGACCTGTATTACATTGACGCCGCCAGCGGCAAGCCGGCGGTGCTGGTGGCATCAGAAAAAATCGCCGCCATGAAGCCGCCGGTTTCGGGCACCAAGGACGATCGCGAGAAAGACAACCGCGAACGCTATCATGTAGCCGGCTATCACTGGGCGCCCGACTCCGAGCACATCCTCTTTGATACCAACGGGCAGCTCTGGTATTACAGCCTGGCCACCGGCACTGCGGTAGCTTTGAGTGCGTCTGGCGATGGCGTGGGCGACCCCAAGTTCTCTGCCGACGGCAAACGCCTGTCCTATGTCCGCAAACATAACCTCGTTGTCCGGGCGGTTGCCGGAGGGCCAGAGAAAGTCCTGACGAAAGATTCGGACGAGAACTTGCTTAATGGCGAGGTGGACTGGGTTTACTCCGAAGAACTTGACGTCCGCAGCAATTATTTCTGGTCGCCTGACTCCAGCAAGATCGTTTTCATGCAGATGAATGAAGCCCGGGTTCCGACCTACCCGATCACAGACTTCATTCCTCAACACCCCACGGTTTACCAGGAAAAATATCCCAAGGTCGGCGATCCCAATCCTGAAGTCAAAATCGGCGTGGTGGGCGCCGGCGGCGGGTCAGTGAAATGGATCCATCTAACCGATGAAAAGGACATATACATTCCCCGCTTCGGCTGGGTAAGTGACGGCGTGATCTTTGCCACAGTGCTCAATCGCGCGCAGAACCAGCTTGATCTGTACTTCGTCGATGCATCCAGCGGCAAGTCGCGCCGTGTGCTCACGGAGAAGAGCGATACATGGATCGAAACCGACGACAACCTAAAGTTTCTGAAATCAGGCGACAAATTTACGTGGCCCAGCTGGCGTGATGGCCACACCCATCTCTACCTTTATTCATTCGACAAGGCCAATCCGCTTGCCGCAGACGCCAAATTGGTGAACCAGATCACCAAAGGCGATTTCGAAGTCTTCGATATTGAGGGCATGGATGAGTCGACCGGCACACTCTATGTGAACACCAACGCGGGCGATGCCCGCCAGCGGCATCTGTGCAGCGTCAAGCTCGATGGCAGCGGCTTCCAGGTACTGACCAAGGGCGGAACGCACCAGGCCGCGATGGCGCCCAACGGCCAGTATTATGTCGATCACTATTCCGCCTTGATGACGCCGCCGCAACTTTCTTTCTGCCGCGTGGGCGGGAGCTGCGAGACCTTCTGGCAGTCAAAGAGCGTTGATCCGTTCAAGCTCGTGGCCCCGCAGTTCGTTGACTTCACCGCCGAAGACGGTACGGTTTTGCACGGTCTGATCTACCTGCCGCCGGACAGCGCAGGCAAAAAAATTCCGCTTCTCAACAATCCCTACGGCGGCCCTCACGGACAGACCGTGCGCGACACCTGGGGCGGCGCCGGCTTTCTCTTTAACCAGGTCCTGATGCACGATGGCATCGCCATTCTGCAAGTTGACAATCGCGGCATGGGCGCGCGGGGAAAGAAATTTGCCGCTGCCCTGATGCATAATTTCGGAGAGATCGAACTCAAAGACCAGCTCGCCTCCATTGACCAGGCGCTGGAAAAGTTCCCCCAGCTTGATGGCTCACGCATGGGCTGGTGGGGATGGAGTTATGGCGGCTACATGACGCTCATCGCCATGACCCACTCTGATCGCTTCAAGGCCGGGGTTGCCGTGGCGCCGGTGACCGACTGGAGGGATTATGATTCCATTTATACGGAGCGCTATGCCGGCCTGGTGCCGCAATTTGAAGAGGGATACAAGAAGGGTTCACCCATCACCTACGCGGCCGGCCTGAAAGGCCACCTGCTGGAAGTGCATGGCACCAGCGACGACAACGTCCACATGCAGAACACCATGCAGATGGTCAACGCTTTGATCAATGCGGGGAAGCAGTTTGACTTGCAGGTCTATCCGCGCAAAACGCACAGCATTTCCGGGCCGGGAACGCGGGTCCATCTATTCACGCGCATCCGGTCACATTTCCATCGCGAGCTTTTAGGCACAGATTAGCATCGTGAACAAGCAGACCATCTCTCTTGGCGATTTTGAGCTGACCTCTATCTCTGATGGCACCTATGTGGCCGATGGCGGCGCCTTCTTCGGCATTATTCCCAAGGTAATGTGGGAGAAAAAAACCAAAGCCGACGAGCTAAACCGCATCACCGTAAGCTGCAATTCGGTGCTGGTCCGTACCGGCAAGCAAAACGTGCTAATTGAGACTGGCATCGGCAACAAGCTGGAGGAGAAGCGAAAAAAGATTTTTGAGACGCAGGAAAAGCTCCTGGACAACCTCCAGACCACCGGCGTGTCGCCCGACGAGATCGATATCGTCATCAATTCGCACCTGCACTTCGATCATTGCGGATGGAACACCGTCTACAGGAATGGCGCGGCCGTCGCGACTTTTCCCAGGGCGAAATACTTTGCTCCGGAAGGCGAGTGGAAGCACGGATCGCTGCAACTGGAGCGCGACCGCGTCAGCTATCTCAGCCCCAACTATGATCCGTTGATCCAGTCCGGGCAGATGAAGCTCATCAACGGCAACGCGGAGATCGTGCCGGGAATTTCTGTGGAGGTCTGGCCGGGCCACACGCGCAACATGTGGGCCGTTTTCATCCGCAGCGCAGGAAAAACAGCCTGTTACATTTCTGACCTGATCCCCACCACCTGGCATCTCGATCCCGTCTGGGCCATGGCCTATGATCTGTTCCCCCTTGAGGTACTGGAAAACCGCAAGCGTTATTACTCTCGCGCGATCCCGGAGCAGTGGCTCACCATCTTTACTCATGATCCGGACATCCCGTGGGCTTATATCAACCGGATCGAAAACAAACTTTCCTACAAGGCCGCCTAAGCGCTGCTGCCGGTTGATTGTGGTCGAAACCGCCTTGCCCGGCGTGTAAGATAACCTGACCATGCGCGGGCCCGGTCTGGCGATCACACTCTTTGGTCTTGTCTTATGCGGGGTAAGTGTCGCGCAGAAAATTCAGTTTACGCCGGCGGAAAAATCCGTGGTCCTGCAGAGAATGAAGACCATTCCGGGGAGCAATGGGGAGCGCGCCGCCCGGCTCAAAGAGCTCTTCGCCCAGGCCGGCTGCAATGGAAACTCCCTGAGCGAACAAGCTGTCGAGGGTGGAGAAACCCCGAACATCATCTGCCGGCTGGGCACGGGCGAACGCGACACGGTGATTGTTGGCGCCCACTATGAGCGCACATCGTCACCGCAAAGGCCGCTGGACAACTGGAGCGGGGCAGCGCTGCTTCCCGCGCTCTATCAAAGCCTGCGCGAGAGAAAACGTGCCCACAGTTTCGTTTTCGTCGCGTTTGCGGATAGAGGCAACGTTCCCTCCGGCGCGGAATTTTTTGTGCGCCATTTGAGCCGGTCGCAACTTGATCGCGCCGAAGCCATGGTAAACGTAGATGCGCTGGGCCTGTCTCCCACCAAGGTCTGGGCAGCGCATTCAGACAAAGACCTGGTACACGACCTGATCATTATGGTCTACGCTTTGAAACTTCCGGCCAGCCAGATTGATATCGCCGCCGCCGGCGGCACGGATTCCGATCCATTCGCCGCGCGCCGCATACGCCAGATCACCATTCATTCACTGACCCAGCAAAATGTTGTCACCGGCGCCACCACGCAGTTCCGTCCCAACAACTATTACGATACGTACCGCCTGCTCTGCGGATACCTGGCATACCTGGACCAGAGCCTGAAACCGAGGCCGCATCCGGAATGAGCCTGCTCGCGCGGTTTTTCGAATTTGAAAAACACGGCACCACTTTGTCGCGCGAAATCATTGCCGGGCTGACCACCTTCACCACTATGTCGTACATAGTCGTCGTGAACCCCAATATTCTTTCCTCCGCCGGTATTCCCAAGGAGCCGAGTTTTGTGGCCACCGTGGTGGCGGCCGTTTTTGGTTGCGCTCTGATGGGGCTGTATGCCAACCGTCCGTTTGCTATTGCGCCCTACATGGGGGAAAACGCGTTTATTGCCTTCACCGTGTGCCAGCAGCTCGGTTACAAGTGGCAGACCGCGCTGGCGGCAATTTTCATCGCCGGAGCGCTCTTCGTCCTGTTGACCCTGCTGCGCCTGCGGCAGTGGGTGGTGGAGGCCGTGCCGGTCTCCCTGCGGTACAGCTTCGCTGTCGGCATTGGGCTGTTCCTGACTTTCATTGGCTTGAACCAGACGGGCATTGTGATCCTGGGTTCGCCCGGCGCGCCGGTCCGTCCGGGCCATCTCACCACCGCGCCAGTGCTGGTGGCGATCGCAGGCTTCATCTTGCTTTCAATCCTGGTGGTCCGCAAAGTTCGCGGCGCGATCCTGCTGGGAATTGTGGCGACGGCCGCGATTGCATTTATCTTCAAGGTGGCCGCCCCGCCAGAGCACTTGCTCAGTATTCCGCCCGGCCTCGGTCCCATCTTCTGGAAACTCGACTTCCATAGCGCGCTGACCTGGAGAGCTTTTCCCATCGTGCTGACCATCTTCATCATGGCTTTCGTTGACACCATGGGAACTCTGATCGGACTCTCCGCCCGCGCCGGCTTTCTGGATAAAGACGGTAATCTCCCGCAGATCGAGCGGCCCATGCTGGTGGACGCGCTGACCACCTGCCTTGCGCCCGCTGTGGGCACCACCACCTCAGGCGCGTATGTTGAGTCGGCTACCGGAATTGAATCCGGCGGACGCACCGGCCTGACTGCAATGGTGACCGCGGCGTGCTTTGCTTTGACGTTATTCTTTGCCCCCTTTGTGGCCTCAATCCCGCCGCAGGCCTATGGTCCGGCGTTAATCATCGTCGGCCTGTTCATGCTGGAGCCGATCACGCGCATCGATTTCAGTGATTACTCTGAATCCATTCCCGCCTTTGCCGTGGTTACACTGATGTGCTTTACCTTTAACATCGCGGTGGGAATCAGCGCCGGGTTCGTCTTGTATCCTTTGTGCAAGCTTTTGTCAGGCCAGATCAGGCAGGTCAAGCCGGCTTTATTTGTGCTGACGGTGTTGTCGCTCCTCTTTTTTGTCTTCTATCCTTACGGGTGAGTAGTCATGGATCGAAACGAATTCATTCACAAGACCATTCAACTGGCTATTGAGAACGTGCAGAGCGGCCGTGGCGGCCCGTTTGGCGCCTTGGTGGCGAAAGACGGCCAAATCATATCGACGGGCACGAACCAGGTGACCGTAACCCTGGACCCCACGGCCCACGCCGAGATTGTGGCCATCCGCAAAGCGTGCCAGGCTCTGGGAAATTTCGAGCTTACAGGCTGCGAGATTTACTGCAGTTGCGAGCCCTGTCCCATGTGCCTGGGCGCAATCTATTGGTCGCGACCGGCGCAGATATTCTTTGCCGCGCCCGGCTCGGCCGCGGCCGATGCCGGCTTTGACGATTCATTCATCAAAGGCCAAATCTGCCTGCCCTATCAGAAACAACGATTAGCGATCTCACAGCTGGACCATGATCAAGCGTTGGCGCCATTTCAGGCATGGAAGGCCAAGCCGGACAAGATAGCTTATTAGTTTTATCTGCAGGGTGCCTGACGCGAACAGATTTTGCTTCTGCTGGCGATGAATATTTTATATAGTTCTGTAGTCGAAACTAAGCGCCTTAAGGCTTAAAATTCAGTCACTTAAGTCCCTCCAAAACTGCATTTACTATTGATTTCTGTTGACGAGCAGGAACTCTGCTTCGTAAACTGCATACCCTACCTTGTTCGAGCTGCGTTAGCGGCTCAGCCCATAGGAGTTCCTTGTGTTCAACTCGTTGCGCTCCACAACAGTTTCCGGTTGTCCGTCTGCGTCCCTGAGTCGCTCAGCATTGGCGACGCTGGCTCGAATATCTGCCATCGTGATTTTGTCTGGAATCCTGTCAGCCGCCGTTGCCCAGACTCGTCCGGTGGAGCAGACAGGGAGTGATGCCGGCGCAGCAGGGCAGAATCAGGCCAGCGCAGCAGACCAAACGCAGGTAATCCCGGTGGCCGATCCCGGCCAAACGCAAGGGTTGGTCCACATTGTGCCGTTCGGAAGAGGAACGAGCGGCCTGAAAAACACGTTTGCCCCGGGTGGGGCGCATCTGACTTATTGGGGCGGGCCGGTAATTTCCAACGTGCAAGTAGTCGTGGTGTTCTGGGGGCCGAACGTAAATTCTGTGGTTACGGCCAATGGCACCATTGACCAGTTTTACACCGATATAACTAACAGCAGATTTTTCGACCTGCTTACGGAATACACCACCGCGGGGGTGACGGGAGCCCCGCCGGCCAACGCCAGCAGCAATCAAACGATCGGCCACGGGGCTTTCGGAGGTAAGTTCACGATTACTCCGTCATTGTGCCCAGGCCCAGCCGCCTGCACAATTACCGATGCTCAGATCCAGACCGAGCTTACCAATCAGATCAACGCCGCCGTTCTCCCAGCGCCGCAAACTGACGTACACGGCATCATCAATACTTATTACGTGATCTATTTCCCACCGAACGTCAAAATCACTGCCGGAAGCTCCAGTTGCGTACAAGGAGGTTTTTGCGCGTACCACTCAAACACGGGAAGCCTAGTTCCGTATGGAGTCATGCCGGACTTTTCAACTGGTGGGTGCTCCCTGGGATGCGGTGGTGGCACTTTGTTCCAGAATATAACCGCCGTTTCCAGTCACGAAATGTCTGAGGCCGTAACGGACGCACAAGTGGGTTCAGCTTCCGTTTTTGGGCCGCCTCTGGCCTGGTACCACCACAACCCGCCCGCAGCCGACCTGGGCGAAATTGGCGACATATGCGGTGGCCAAGACGTTGCGGTGAGCGCTGGCAATAATACTTACACCATCCAACAGGAATTCTCAAATTTACAGAATGATTGCGTCGCAGCTCCCCCTGTGATGCACATGCCTGCCAGCGGCGCGGGGCCGAACGTGCCATTTAACCTGACACTCACAGTTCAAAGCAGTACAACAGCAGCTACGCTCAGCAGTTACACAGGCATGGTTCATTTCACCAGCTCTGATCCTTTGGCCGTCCTGCCTGCGGATTACACGTTCGTCGCCGGTGATGCCGGTTCGCATACATTTCAATTTACTCTGAACACGCTAGGCAACCAGACTATCTCCGTGGTCGATACTCGTGCCGGCGGCTTCACCGGCTCAACCACTATCAACGTAAGCGCGGCTACTGATCTAGCAACGAGCGTATCCCCAAGCCAGCTTGCGGCAGCGCAGGGCGCAACTGGACTTACTGTCGCTACCTCAGTGCATAACAACGGAGGCACGGCGTCCACTGGCGTGGTCAGCGTGACCACCACCCTGGGATCGGGCTTGAACGCTACAGCCATCGCGGGAACAGGATGGACCTGCACGTTGGCAAGCCTAACGTGCACGCGGACTGACGCTCTGGCTTCCGGCCTGAGCTACCCTGATATTACCGTAACGTTCAATGTCGCGCCGAATGCGCCCTCGAGCGCCTCCATCAGTTCTACCGTTTCAGGCGGCGGCGATGCTGATCTTGCCAACAACACGGCCAACGCCACCGTCACTATCGGTCCTGTGGTTTCCATCATCTCGAGTACCGCAAGCGCATCCATTATTGCCGGCGCATCGGCGCAATATGTGGTCGGGATGGGTTTGGGACCGACAGCGGGGACTGTCACCTTTAGTTGCAGCGGATTACCAACAGCCTCCTCCTGCAGCTTTAGTCCGGCGTCACTGACCAGTTCCGGAAATGTGACCATGACCGTTTCGACTACGGCCAGAGGCGCTGTTGTAAGTTTGCCCGGGCCAAGCAATCGCACTCCCTTGATTTTCCTTGCCCTGCTCTCCCTTGCAGCACTGGCATGCCTCCGTCTGCGCGGTCAGCCTCGACCCGTTAGGAGGCTTGCTTCTGTTCTGGGCACAGCGGTGCTGGTGGTGGCGGCTTTGGCCGGTTGCGGAGGCGGTGGATCTCCGCCGCCGCCCCCTCCAGTAGTAGGCACTCCGGTAGGCAGCTTTACCATTACCTTTCTTGCGACTAGTCCTAATGGAACTGCCACCCAGGCGATGAACTTGACCGTGAGGTAAAGTTGCATATCCAATCAGCGTGGCGGGCCTCCGCCACGCTTTTCTTATGACACCCGACCTGCTCGCACGCTCGCTTCAGGAATTCCTCGCCGATGCGCGCCGTGCCGTTGTGATTGAGGACGGCCAAGTCTTGTTTGACTTGGAAGCTGCCGAGTATTCCGTCTCGTGCGAACGAGACCGTTGTCTTCTACACCTCTGGTCGGAAGAGCGAAATGTGGTTCGCCACATCATGGACTCGGAGGCGAAACATGGTGTGCTGACCCTGACCGTTCGCCGCTTCGCCCAGGCGCGTCCCGTCAAGATGGAAATCTGCCGTGACCGCGACCGCCGCACGCCGAGCGCGCAAAAGGCAGCGCGGAGCCTTTATGCCAGGCTGCTGGCGCGCGTATTGCGCCGCACGGCTCCTGACTGGGCCTTGGACAAAGCCAGGCTCTCCACCACCATGGACCTTGAGCGCAGCTTTTCTCCGGTGTACGCGCGCGGGCTGCTGCGCAAGGGCCGGAGCGCTTTTGCCGTGCTCGGCGTAAGCGCAAATGAAACCCAGGCTGCTGTAGATGCATCGCTTACGTTTGGCTTGCTCTGGATGCACGCCTGTCGCGAGCGCGAAGCCGGACGTTGCCTGATTGAAGGACTGCGGCTGTACGTCCCGCCCGGGAGCTCTGCGACCTTACAGATTCGTCTCGCCCACCTGGACCATAACGCCGCCAAATTTCAGCTCTTTGAACTTGATGAACGCGACGAGTCGGTGCATCAAATTGATTACTCCGACCACGGCAACATCAATACCCGCCTGATGCGCTGCCCGGATTCGTCCCAGGTGCGCTCGCGCTTTGCGAAGGCGATCAGCAAAGTGCTTGCCATGTCGCCGGAGGCTGAAGTCTCCGTCCTCTCGCCCACCGAGATTGTCTTCCGCCGGCACGGCCTTGAATTTGCCCGGGTAAGAGCGGTCAACACTCCCGGAAGCTTTAAGGTGGAAGAAGAGATCATTTTTGGCCCGCCTGGATATGAGACCCGCCTCAGCGAACAAACTGAACCGGCTTTCGCCGAATTTGTTGCTACCGTGGCGCAGGCGCGCGGTACTCAGGGTGACCGGCGCGATCCACTGTGGCGCATGTATCCCGAGCGCTGGTTGGAATCTTTGGTATTCAAGAACGTTGCTGCGGTCGATTCCCGGCTGGATCCTGCGTACGTGTATTCGCAAGTGCCGGCTTTCTCCGCCTCCGATCGCGCAATGATTGACGTGCTTACCTGCACCCGCGACGCACGGCTGGCCGTCCTGGAACTCAAAGCCGACGAAGACATCCATTTGCCGATGCAAGGCCTCGACTACTGGGCGCGAGTGCTGTGGCATCACGGTCGCGGCGAATTCCAACAGTACGGATATTTCGGCGAAGTTCAGCTCTCGCAGCGGCCGCCCTTGTTAATCCTTGTCGCGCCATCCTTGCGCGTGCATCCCACGGTCGATACCGTCCTGCGCTATTTCTCTCCGGCAATTGACTGGCTACTGGTGGGCGTGGATGAGAGATGGCGGGAGGGAGTAAAAGTGGTCTACAGGAAATCAGCAGCCGTTGCGGCACAAGCGTGAGCGCAGTTCGAGCCCTCGGCGAGAACTGGAACGGACGATCATCCCAACTCACGATTGCTGCGTCTCCGTGGTTGCAGGCGAGCTCTCCTGCTCGCCCAACGGCTGCGCTGCTTCCTTTTCACCCCGATAAACCCTGCTGACCCCTCTTACAATCCTGCGCATTGGCAACTCGGCCTCCGGCCCGGCAAAAAATACTTCACCCACTTTGTGGCTGCGGTAATACCAGCGCTTCAGCATGGCAAGCTCTTCACTGAAGCGCTGAGCGCCGCGGCTGCGCGCTGTGTTGAACTGCTCCAGCGTCGCGCGAAGGCGAGTCTCCGCCGGCTGGCTCTCGCCCTCGATTTCCGGCCAGAACGGCACTGGCCCGGCGAGCTCGCCGCTATGAAAGCGGAACAGCGCCACCGCCTTCGCCTCCGCTGATGGCTGTACGATCACCGCATCCAATCGGTCAAGACGGCCGCAGATCTCGTCGCACCCTGAAAGAATGCCTTTGATCTTGGCGATTTTCGCATGTTGCTGCGCTGCAGCTTCAAAGTCCAGCGCCGCTGACAGATGCTCACGCTCCGCCTCCAGCTCTTCCAGCAGCGATTGCCCGCCTGAATCAAGGTAAGCTTGCACGCGCGCCACCTCGGCGGCATACGCCTCATCGCTGCAGCCCTTGAAGCACGGCGCCAGGCACATCTTCATCTCTGAATAAACGCAGCCGGGGAAGCTG
>WNFM01214628.1_pt1 | contig 15990 bp, 10 predicted proteins | sample 5400271 | NCBI WGS metagenome assembly WNFM01 (sample SAMN13153352, study PRJNA577476) | soil metagenome | isolation source: 60 cm saprolite on Douglas fir-dominated hillslope | place: USA:California | collected 2013-09-17
TGAGGTCCATGTCGTTGGCAATGCCGTTGAGTGCGCGATCGAGGTTGTTGCGTGCCGCGGAGTAGTCGCGCTGGGCGTCGATGAAGTCGCGGCGCGCCTGGGCCTCGCTCTGTTTCGCCTGTAGGAGCTGGAAGACTCCGACGAGCATGGCGTTGTTCTCGAGCTTCGTGAGCTCGACGATCCGTTTGCGCCGCGGCACGATCACGTCGCGGTAGTACTCGACGCGCGCACGTGCCTCCGCGACCGTGGTCCGGGCAGCGCGAAGCTGCGAGGACGACTCGGCGAGCAACCCGTTCAAGCGATGGCTTGCGCGGAGGTACTCGGCCTCGGCGTGGGACCGCGCCGGAGCGCCGGTGTTGAAGATGGGAATGGGAACCTCGATGCCCGGACCGAACGTCGTCGCACCCTCTGCATCGTGCTGGTAGTGGCCGTCAACCGTGATGTCGCCGAGCGCCGACAGTCGCGCCAACGGTACCTGCTGCCGTGCGATACCGACCTCACGCCGCGCGATCTCGATGTCCAACCGGCGTGCCGCCGCAAGCTGTTCGAGCTGCCCTTGGTCCTGCTCCGAAGCGGGCAGCGGAGGGAACGCCTGCGGCAACTGCCAGTCGAGCGAGGCATCCCGCAGGCCCATTCCCCGCAGTAGCGCTTCCCGAGCGAGCAGGAGCGCCTGTTCCTCGCGGGCAGCGTCGAGCTTCGCCCCTTCGTACTGCGCCTGCTCATTCTCGAGATCGAGGTCGGTTATGTTCTGCGCGTCATGCTGGCGCTGTGCAAGCTCCGCCGTCGCTTTCGCCGCTTCGAGATTGAGGCGGCTGAGCGCTACGCGCTGAGAGGCTGCCAGGAGATCGGAGTGCCGCGCCCGGACGTCGGCCGCGAAGCGGACGACCTCAGACGTAACGCGCAGCTTCGCCTCATCGAATGCCGCACGGCCGAGCGCGCGCCGGCGAGGTAGTTGAATGAGATCGACGAGCGTCTGCGCGAGCCGCAGCTCGAACGGCCGGAACGGATCGCTCGGGAAGCGAATCTCCGCCTCGAAGAGTGGATTGCGAACAGCGCTCGCTTGGAGCAGATCGGCGCGGGCGATGCCGAGCTCCGCCAGCGTTGCCTGCAGACGCGGGTTGTTCGTCATCGCCACGGCCACCGCCTTGTCCGCGGTCACCTCGCCGCGCAGCAGCTCGCGAACCCGCGGATCGTCGGCATTCGAAGCCGTGGCCTTCCATTCGACGGCCTGGCCCGTCCGATCGGAGACTCCTTGTCCGACCTCGCTCATGCCGGCATCGCGCGGGACAGACGTACACGCTGGCGCGAAGAGAACGAGGCCGAGGAGAGCAAGCCGCCTCATGACGCCTCCCCGCCGTGGTCATGATGCACGGCCGGATTCTTCGGCGTATGTTCCTGCTTCAGAGGAACCGGAGGGCTCGGCGCGGCCATCTCCATCGAATGGCCCATTCCCGACGCGCCCTTCGCGGCCTCCTCGACCGCAGACGGCGCCGGCGCGTCGAACTCGTCGGGCCGCAGCGTCGCCGCCGGTTGCGTCTGCGCGATCGAGGCGTTCGAGGTCAGCGGTGGAATGGCGAATGGCGCGGCCTGCGATGATCCGTGCTGCATTCCCGGCATCGCCGCCATCGCGCCACCCTGCTGCATGCCGGGCATCGACCCGTGCTCCATTCCAGGCATGGTGGAGTGCGCCATTCCCGCCATCTCGGGCGGGCCGGCGGTAGCGACGCCGTGCTGCATCCCCAGCATTTTGGAGCGATCCATTCCCGCCATAGCGGAGTGGTCCATGCCGGCCATGCCGCGCGCGCCCGGGCTTCCGGCGTCGTGATTCATCCCCGGCATTTTGGAGTGATCCATCCCAGCCATCGCCGAATGATCCAAGCCGTTCATCTGCGCCTGACTCATCCCAGGCATCCCGCCGTGACCCATGCTCGGCATCGTCGCCGTCAGCGTCGTGGTGGTCGCAGCGTCCGCAGGCTCTGCGGAATGGCCGCCATGTTCGGCGGCCTCGATAGGGGTGCCCTTCTTCTTTGCCTCGTCATACGCCGCTGCACTTTTCGAGGCCATCGTCTGCTTGCCGCCGCAGGCAATGAAGGCGCTTGCGGCGAGCAGCGCGGCACCGCAGGCGAGCGTGCAAATCTGATGCTTCATATTGGGAATCTCCGTCTCGTGGAACGCCCCGGCCGCGCTCGGACAGCGCAAGCAGCGACGATCACTCCAGTGAAAACGAGTGCGCGGAGGACGCGCGGCAGTCGGCTACGCAGCAGGACGAAAAGGCCCGAGCGAATGCGGTGCGCGCGATGGCGGGATCAAATCAGGAGCGTGCCGTTACGCAGATGCAGCCCGATATCCTGATCGCAGCGGAGCGCGCCGAGCGAGACGAAGCTGCGGTAAGCGCTCGGATCGGCCGGCGTCGCGGCAGGGAGCACCGAGGCCAGCGTGGCGAGCTGCAACGCTCGCGGAACCTCGGACGCGATACGCTTCACCGGCTCCTGTCTTGCCCGCGCCGGCAGCGGCTGTTGCGCACCGTCCTGATGGTCGTCGTGCTCGCCGCTGGTGACGTCCATCGCCATATGACAGAACGGCATTGCCTTATGAAGGTAGGCGTGGAACGGGAGGACGCAGCAGCCAAACAGAAACACGAATGCCGCAGCCAGCGGAACCGTTGTTCCGGCGATCCAGGCGGCGGCAACGGCGGTGCGTTTCATCGCTTGAATGATAGCGCCGCGATTCGCGATCCTGCAATGGAGCCGCTTAGCGAACGTGCCTAGCAACCGGACGCTGCTGATTTGAACCCATTTCGTCACCGCAGTTTGCTCTGTCCAACGCTGAGCTGCCATGCTCATAGTCGTCGTCTCCCCCGATCGCACAGCGCAAACCAGACCTTGGCAGCCGGAGTCGAACGGAGTCTCATCATGAGGCGATCCTGAGGCGTTGAGTCGCTTCCGCCCGGAACGACCCCACGATAGTCGCCCGATCGAGAGTGTCCTTGCACTTTCCAACGAATGCCGTCAGCTGGCCCATGAGCGGGCGTTGAATGGCTGCTTACTGTTTCTCGTCGGACGGCTTTTCGTCCGTCGCCGGTAATGGGGCGGTCCCGCTCCGTCCGTTGAGGTCGAGGCGCAGATGTTCCCGCTTGCCGTTACCCGGAAGAATGATCACCCGCGCGAGGCTCAGCAGGTGCTCGACAGCCTTGCGATAGAGGCGTTGCTCCGTCGCGGCCCGTGCCCGCCTGGCCTCCTCGGCCAGTGCGACGAACGATGATGCGCTCGACTTGGCGGTCTCGATCTCTTCCGTGGCCGTGGCGTCAGCACCCCGACGTTCCTCGTCCGCCTGAGCGCGAGCCATCGACAGGGACTGCGACGCCTTGCCCTCCGTCTCGTTGATCTTGCGCTCCCGTTCTGATGCGGCATCGGCGACTGCGGCGAAGGCTTCGGCGGCTTCCGGCGGCGGTGCGACCGCCTCGAGCGTCACGCCGATGATCGTCATTCCGAGGCCGCTGCGGTCTGCCGCCCCCTGCACGCCATGCCAGATGGTCTCCTGGATGGCGCTGCGATCGGTGGTGAGCACCTCGTCGACGCGCCGCCAGCCGACGTCTCGCGTGACGAGCTGCTCGGCTGCCATCCGGATGATCGTTTCAGGATTGGCTGTGGCCGTGAGAAACACCCCGGGATCGTCGATCCGGCATTCGATCTGGCCACGAACGTTCACCACGTTCTCGTCGCCTGTGATGAACACGAGCGACTCGCCGAACGGGACGGTCGTCACCGCACCGGCATCGACGAGATCGAGACGCTCCGCCAGCGGCACGACATACGTGAGGCCGGGCAACACCTGTCCGTCAGTGACGTGGCCAAAGCGCCGCAGCACTCCCCGCTGTCCATTACGGATGAACCGGAATCCACTTCCGGCGATCGTCAGAACCGCGAGCAGCAGAACACCAACCGCGATCTGCCGTCGCCTGGCGTAGAGCACTCTGGACGCGCGTTGAATCGCGACCACGTGGCGGGGAACGACCGGCTCGCCGCTCACTTCTTCGGTGCCATCCCGGCGGTTCCCTGAAAGAAGAGGCGCACGACGGGATCCTCGGAGTCGAGAAAGACGGTCGTGTTTTGCCCCATGGCCTTCTCGTAAAGCTGAAGATTTCGGACGAGCTCGTACAGGCGTGGGTCGCATGCATACGCCTCGGCCGTGATGCGCGTCGCCTCGGCTTCCCCTTTGCCACGGGCGATCTCGGCGTCGCGAGCCGACTCGGCGAGGACGGTGCGCCGCTGCAGCTCTGCCCCTGCTTCGATCTTCCGCGCCGTCTCTTCCCCTTCCGATCGAATACGGAGCGCGATCCGCTGCCGTTCCGCCTGCATGCGGGCAATGATCGCGTCGCGGTTCTGCGCCGGGAACTGTACCCGTGCGATCCAAAGGTGCTGCATCTCGATCCCGAAATTCGTTCTGGCCAGGCTGCTGACATAGCCCGAGACCTCTTGCGCGAGCTGTTCCGTACGCACGGCGTTTGGGTCAACGGAGAAAAACGTCGGTGACGCGCGTCGTCCTGTCGAAGCACCGAGGGCGGCGATCGAAAGATCGATCAGGCGCGCTGTCGCCGCTTCCTCACTCCGAATCCTCTGCACGAACAGCCGGGGATCGGCGATGCGCCACGAGACCGCGGCCGCCAGGACGAGGTTCTTCTTGTCCGCGGTCAGGAACTCGGTCGGAGGGATCTCCGTTAAGCGCAGACGGCGGTCGACCCGCAGCATCGCGCCGACCGGCCGCGGTGCGATCCAGTGCAGTCCGGGCACCAGCGGCCCGCTGACGACGCGCCCGAACCGCGTCGCAAGTCCGATCTCGGTTTCGTCGACCGTGGCCAGCGAGTCCAGAACCAGCGCGCCGGCCAGCGCTGCGATCACTACGAAAACGTAGCGGCGTTTCAAAAGACACCTCCTAACGGCGGCATGTCGACAAGGTCGCGCCCCGTTCCGTGCGGAACGAGCACGAGACGCTTGCCGATGAACAGACGATCGAGCGCGTTCCAGCGCAGCATGCTGCGAACGGCCTCTCCGCTCCGCTGAGCCACCTCGGCCTGGATTACGAATGCCTTGGAGACGCCGGCGGCGCGGGCGACATTCTCCAGCCGGTCGGACTCGGCCGCGGCGATCATCATGGCCGCCGCGCCGCGCGCGGAGGGAAGAGCGGCATCGGCTTTGCCGCGTGCCCGGTGAATGCGCGTCTCGCGATCCTCGAGGGCGCTGGAGATGTCGCGGAAGGCGCGCACGGAAGCGTCGGGCGGGTGCAGGTCGAGGAGATTCACGGACACAGGCCGCAACGGGACGTGGGCGGCGGCAAGCCGGCGCTGCAGATCGCGGAGTGCTGCCCCTTCGATGGATGCCCGTGCTGTGGTCAGCGTGTCGTCGATCGATCGCGACGCCAGCAATTCACGCATGGAGGCCTGATACAGGCTGCGAACGCTCTCGATCGGATCGCCGCCCTGATAGGCGAAGGATCGCGGATCGGACACGAGGAGGTGAATGCCGGCTTTCGATTCGACCAGATTGAGATCGCCGGTGACGTACGTCGACTCTTCGGGCCTCGAGCCCGAGCTCGTATAGGTCGAATGCCAGCCGGAGTCGGCCGCGGGAGTGAACACGGCGAGATCATTCCAGGTGCGCCGCTCCTGCGCTTCCGGCCGGAATCCCACGCTGACGTCGATTACGGAACCGGAATCGACGACGCGCACGCGGCTCAGCGGACGCGGAAGGGTCCAGTGGAGTCCGGGTTGAAGCGGTTGCGCGCCCGCCTTCCCGAGCACCTCTGTGAATCCGACCATACCCTCCGGCACGACTGCACAGCCGCTGAGAATCCAGGCGGTCGTCAGCGCGCCGAGGGTGGCCCAGCCGAGCTGTCTCTTCCGTGCTGAGAGCCGTTGCGTCAGCCGGCGCACCGCCTTCCGCAAATCGGCCGGAAGAACATTCGTGAATGCCTCGCGAATGTCGCTCGCTCCGCGGCGCAACCCGGCACGGGCAAGAGAGAGGGCGAATGCCGGAAGGAAGAGGATCGTGAAGAAGACCTCCCAACCGCCGGGGGAGGAGGTTCCTTCCTGGGCAAGTTGCGTCGCTGGCGCCTTGGCGAGAGTCGCCACGATGCCGCCGAAGGCGATTGCGGCGATCAGTCCGGCAAGGACGAGCGCGGCCACGAAGCGGCGGCCGAAGGATCGGCTCAACAGCAGGAGCATGGCCGGATTGGTAATCGGACCGACCAGGAAGATGGCCATCACGGCAATGGGTGAGAGACCTTTCATCATCAGCGCCGCCGCCAGCGGAATCGATCCCGAGGCGCACACGTAGAGCGGAAGCGAGATGGCTAGACCAAACATGGTCTGACCGGCGATGCCGCCAGGAATCCGCGTCGCAAAGTCGTCCGGAAGGAGCGCGAGGAGCAGTGCCGAGACGGCGAAACCGAAGAGCAGCATCCAGGAGACCTCATCGAGCGTCTCCACGAATCCGACGCGCATCGCCTCGATGAGGGTCCGGCGGAAGCGCGTCCTGACCGGGGGTGTTTCCGCGGCAACGACTGGCGGCGCTTCCGCGACGGGCAGCTCTATCGGAGGCGCAAGAGGCGTTGGAACCCGCCCGAACCAGTCCTTGGACGTCTTCACCGTCCATGCGACCAGACGACGCCACCATTCCGGGGGTCGGTGGTCCTCGTCACGGTGCCCAATGTCGTCATGACCTTCCGCCTCCGACCCACGCCCGGACGCGCTCGCTGGCCAGGCCTCCGTCGCGATCACGAAGATGCCGGCCATCAGCGCCGCCGCCAGCCCTGCCAGCACGCGAAAGAACGCGAAGGGAAGGCCGAGCAACGCGGCAGTGAGGCCGACGGCGTCGAGGCTCGTTTCGGGTGTCGAGACGACGAACGACGCGACCGTCTCCGGATGCGCGTGCCGTCGCTTCAGCGCCAGGGCGATGGGCACAATCCCACAGGAGCAGACCGGCAGAGGAAGACCGGCGACGATGCCAAACCCAATCGCACTCAGGCCGCGGGGGATGGCCTGCCGCACCGAATCGAACCGGTGAGCGATCACGTGCACCACTCCTGCCGCGAACAGGCCAAGGAGGAGATAGCCGCTGCTGCTGGTGAGTAACGTCCAAAAGGCGCCAGCTGCGTTTCCGATCACGTTCATTCATCTCTCCCTCACAGACGGAGCAGCCGCTCACGCATGATCTTCGAGTGTAGGCGGCTCGTTCCCAGCTCCAGTCCGTTGGAAAGAGAGACGCGATACATACCACCCGGCATGAGAGTGACTTTGGTGACCATCGAGAGGTTCACGATCGTGCCGCGGCTAAGCCGGAAGAAGAGCTCGGGGTCGAGGCGCGCCTCGAGATCCTTCAGCCGGTAGTAGATGGTGTGCCTTTCATTCTTTGCGGTGGTGATGTGCAACATCTCGCTCTGGGCGACCACTGCCGCGATGGTCTCGACAGGAACAAAGATCACTTCGTCGCGGCGGCGGACGGGCACGCGCCGCAGCAGCTTCGGATTGGAGGCCTCGATGTCCTTCGCCGCTGCCTGAATGTTCCCGGTCGACGACGCTCTCGCATCCGCGCGGTCCAGCCGCTCGCCGGCGCGATTCACACAGTCCCGTAGCCGGACCACGTCGATCGGCTTGAGGAGATAGTCCACGGCATTGAGCTCAAAGGCCTGGACAGCATGCTCGTCGTAGGCCGTGACGAACGCGATCAGCGGCATGTTGTTCTTCTTCAGCAGCCGGACCACTTCGAGCCCGTCGAGCTCCGGCATCTGCAGATCGAGAATGGCCAGATCTGGCTGCAATCGTTCGATTGCTTCCAGCGCCGCCGCGCCGTCCTCGGCTGCCGCGATCAGTTCTACGTCGTCAAACGTGGCCAGCATCGCCGCCAGAAGGGAACGAGCGGGCCGCTCGTCATCAGCGATGAGCACTCTGAGGCGTTCGCTCATGTTTCTGCTCCATGTCGTGAGAAATGGTGGTGCCCGCGCCGGCCGGCAGGCGGATGGCCGCCACAGTCGCCGAGCGCTCGTTCGTGAGGATCAGCGCGGCATTCGTACCGAAGTACAGCCGCAGACGCTCCTCGATGTTTTTCAGACCGAAACCCTGCCTCCTGCGATGCGCCATCTCGATCTGGCTCGCCACAGCACCTGTATTCCGAACCGTGAGCTCGAGCAGCTCGCGCCCGTCACTCGCCTCCAGCCGCGCACTCACGAGTACCTCGCCGCCGATCCGGCTGAGCGCGATGCCGTGCTTCAAGGCGTTCTCGACCAACGGCTGGAGGAGCAGCGGTGGTAGACGTAACGAACGCAGTTCCTCAGGCACGTCGATGCGGATGTGGAGGCGCTCCTCGAAACGCGCCTTTTCCACGTCCAGGTAAGCACTGATCAGGTCGAGCTCCTCGCCCAGCGTCACAAAACTCGGGCCGGAGCGAAGCACTCCGCGTAGCAGCGACGTCAGCTTCATCAATGTCGTGCGGGCCGCGTCGGGTGAGGTCTGCACGAGGTAACCGACCGTGTTGAGGGCGTTGAACAGAAAGTGCGGGTTGATCTGGGCACGCAGCGCTCGCAGCTCTGCCTCGGCGGCCAGCCTGCTGACCTCCTGCTCCCGGGCGCTTCGCGCCATCCGCTCGCGGTGCATCCGGATGGCGTCGATCCGCCGCCCCGCCAGGCGCGCCACGGTCCGCAGCAGGTCCACGTCATCCGACAGCAGGCGGCGGCCACCTGCCAGCCTTCCGACGACGATCACATATCGAGGCGCTTCCGCGGTCGGAATCGGCAGCGCCACGTGGCCGGGAACCTCCAGCAGATCGCCGTCCAGCATCGACTCCGCGACCGCGACCTCTTCCCACCGTACCTCTTCCGCCGAGAGCGCTTCAGGCAACATGCCGCACACGCGGGGGAGCACAAGGCCGGCGTCGTCGATCAGCGACACGACGCGCGCGATCTCGGTCTTGAGGGCGCTGTAGTCGGATCGCCGCAGTACCACTCGGTCGACGAACAGGCCCACCGCGCGGCGAAACGAAGGATAGAGGCAGGCGGTTGCGATCCAGAGGATGACGAGCGTCCCGGCAGTCACCGGATCCCCGTGCGCCCCGTCGGCGATGAGCAGCGGCTGAACGAAGCCCAGAAAGAGCGCGGCCACGACACCGACCAGAACGAACAGCGTCAGGCCACGCTTGAGAAACAGGTCGGCGAGGGCGAAACGATAGTCCTGATAGAGAATGGCGAACACCAGCGCCAGCGACGCGTGATGACCGACGAGTTGGATCCACCATGGGTCAGCGCCATGCTCCGCGCCGCTGAGATGCAGCGCCGATACGGCGAACACTGCCAGCGCCACGATCCACCACGCTCTGGCGGCGCGCGGCTCCCGTCGCGTAATGAACAGCAGGGGAATCGAGATGGCGACGAATGCCCACGTCAGGATCTGAAGCGCCGCGCGCGAGGGCACGACGCCGGTGCGCGCCTGCCAGAGTGTGAGCGCCGCGGTAGCCCCGCTCACGCCGTATGCTACGGCGACCAACGTCTTCCGGTGCCGCTGCTCCCGATGCCGCTGCTCCCTATGCAGTTCGGCCGTCAGCGCGGAATGGACGACGGCCGCGGGAAGGAAGACAAGCGCGCAGTACGCGATCGCGATCACGAATGGGTTAAAGCTCGCGATGCGGAGCGCCTGCGCACCAAAGGCAGCCAGGCCGATGACGTTCCAGGTCAATCCGAGAGCCGCGGTCAGCCGGGCCAGCCGGTCCGCGTGTGATCGCTCGCTGCCTGCGCCACCCGCGGGCCGCCGAAGCGTGTCCCGAGACCATTGCCGTCCATGAAGGTGTTACGCGATTAGACATGTGGGTAGTCCGTGCTCCAAGGAAAGGCGAATGAACAGTCGGGAATCGGCGACGAACGGGCGCAGGGGCGGGTTGTGCGGGGGTGGATGCCGTAACGGTGCGAGGTTCGACGGCGGCATCGCACGCCGATTATGGTCCAGTCCCCAGCGACAGCCAATGAACGGTCGATTTCGTGGCGTTAGTAACCGTTCTGCCGAAGTTGTTCAGTTGCTGACGCTGAGGCAGGTGGCGCGCCGGCCGCCGTCAGCGATCCCAGCCTTACTCTGGCTCGTTTCTGCCGAGAAACGTGCCGCGGGTCACGGACCACGGGTCCGGGGAGCGTTACACTATATGTTCATGAATACTGGGGAGATTCTCGACGGGAAGTATGAAATCACCGCCCGCCTCGGCGCGGGGGGGATGGGGGAGATCTACAAGGCCACCCATACCTTGCTGGGCGCGTCGCGGGTCATCAAGGTCGTTCACCCCCAGATCGCTACCAATACGGATGCTCGCGACCGGTTTCTGCGCGAGGCGCGCGTCGCTACGAAGATCCAGCACCCGAACGTGGCCACGCTGTACGACTTCGCGGCCCTTCCTGACGGCTCGCACTACATGGTTTGGGAGTACATCGACGGCGAGAATCTGGCGCAACGGCTCCGCACGGGCGGCACGCTGCCTCCGCGTCAGGCGGTGCACATCGCCGTCCAGGTATTGCATGGGCTCGAGGCCATCCATCGCGCGGGCATCATCCACCGCGACATCAGCCCCGAGAACATCATGATCACGCCCGACAACACGGTGAAGATCATCGACCTCGGCGTCGCCAAACTCGACGACGATACCAATGTCTCCCAGACCCGCACCGGCATCTTCGTCGGCAAGCTGCGCTACGCGGCTCCCGAACAGCTCGGATTCCTTCCCGAGGGGGAGAAGATCGACAGCCGCGCTGACCTCTATGCGTTGGCGATGGTCGTCGTCGAGCTCCTCACAGGCCGTCCGCCGTACGAGGCAAAGTCTCCTCACGAGTACTTCCTCCACCACGCCAAAGAGATCCCCATGAACACCGTGGAGTTGCCGGCGAACCTTCCGGGAAGCGACGTTCTGCAGCAGATCCTGCAGAAGGCGCTGTCCCGCAATCGTGACGAGCGCTTTGCGAGCGCCAACGATTTTGCCGCGGCGCTCGAAGGCATCGAAGGCACGCTCCCCAACACTACCTCAGGAACCGTTGCTCTGGCACTCGATGGCGACGAGACCTGGAGGCCGTCGGACTCAGAACGCGAGACCGCACTCGGAACAGGACGGACGCCGGCACCCGGAGTCGCGTCTGCCACGGCGGCTGTCGCTGCCGCGGCCATCGTGCCTCCTGCCGCGGAGACATTGCGGACACCACTGCCACCGGTCGGTTCGTACGGCCCTCGGAAGCGGAATCCGGCGATTGCCGTCGTTGCGGTGCTCGCACTCCTCGTCGTCGTGGGCGGCGCCTTCGCTTACGCCCTCTGGCCGAAGATCACACAGGTCATTTCGCCGATCACGCACGCGATCTCGCCTTCCACGACGACGCAGCCTGCGGTCACACAGACCCAGCCCCTCACGCAGGCGCAGGCGTCGGTGACGACGGTCACGAATCCCTCGCAGACGGCAATGACCGTGACGCCGCCAGCAACGGACAGCGCATCATCGGTGGTCACGGCTTCGACCGCGAATCCTCCGGTTTCGATGATCAACTCCCACCCTCCGATGAACACGGCTTCGAATCAGACCGTGACGCACAACCCGTCGCACAGCGACCGCCCGGCCGAAGTCGTCGAGCACTCCAATGAGCCGCGGCGTGACGAGGCGGCCCATGATCAGGGAGCCCGTGCGGAAAACAACGCCGATGAGGGGCGGAGCGCGCCGGCGCGGGTTCCCTCGATCTATGTCGATGGTCCGGGGAGGCATGCGGGCAACGACCGGTCGCTGGCCCGGCTGCGCCGTGAGTTGCGCGGCGTGCATGAGGTCATCCTCCTCGGCGGGGGCCAGCAGATCATGGTCTATCGCGCCCTGCACCGGAGTATCCCGAACCTCCAATTCGGCAGCGACTCCAACGTCACGATTCAGTGGGACGCCACGGCGTCTCGCCTCGGGCGTGAGCGCGGGAACCTCGCCGCCAGCGCGACGATCTCGAAGGATGGGCGGGTGATCTTCCGCTACGACCTTCCCGGCGGCGTCGATTCCAGCGCCGCTGCGGATGCCTTCGCCCAGACCATCGCCGAGGCCTTCTCCGATTAAGGACGTCCGGACTGCCGGAACGCCTCTCGCGGTTGACCTCGAACGATGATCGTTTTACCGTGGTTCGCGCCACGAGTTAACTGTGCCACGCCAACCCTCCCCCTCCCGGCGAATCGCCGCTCCGTTATCCTCCGCCATCCTTTGGGTTGCGATCTCGGCTCTCACGCTGGCTCTGGCCAGCGATGCGATGGCGTTGCCGGCGGATCGCGCCGTCTCGCAATACGTCCGGCGCGCATGGACCGTCGAAGAGGGACTGCCTCACGGCACCGTTCGGGGATTTGCGCAGACCAGCGACGGATACCTGTGGCTGGCGACCTATGAGGGGCTGGTCCGCTTCAACGGCGAAAAGTTTCGCGTTCTCGACAGGGCCTTCAGCCCGGCCGTTCTGAGTAACAGCATCGTCACTCTCTGCCACACACCGGACGACGCGCTCTGGTTGGGAACCCTGGCCGGCCTGATGCGCTATCACGGTGGGAGGTTCGAAACCATTCCGCTGGAGGGCGGAGCGGACATAGTGAACGGCCTCGCTGTCTCGCCAGACGGAGCGGTCTGGGTCGGAACGGCGCATGGACGGCTGATTCGGATTGCCGGCGGACGCCAGCAGTTGGTGCCTCTCCCGTTATCGAGTAAGCCGATCACGTCATTAGCGACGTCCGGAGACGCGGTCTGGATCGGCACCTCCGGTGGTCTGGCCCGGTATCGAGGCGGCAGGATCGACGTTTGGACCACAGCAAATGGACTCTCCAGCGACACGATCGTCACGCTGGCGGCGGACGGCGATGTCCTCCTGGCCGGCACAGCGGCGGGGCTGGATCGAATCGATGGCGGCGTCGTGTCCCGGGTCGGCGGTCTCCCGATGGATCAGGTGACCTCGCTCCTGCACGATCGCGACGGAACCCTCTGGGTTGGAACCTACAGCAACGGTCTGTTCCGTGTCTCGGGGCGGGAGGTGGCGCCGTACGGCATCGCGAACGGCCTCCTGAACCCGACCGTGCGCGCCATCTTCGAGGATGACGAGGGCAGCATCTGGGTCGGAACGAACGGGGGATTCGAACAACTGCGCGCCGGCGCATTCGTCACCTGGAACGAACGGGACGGACTCGTCGATGCCGTGTCGCGTGTGATCTTCGAGGACCGCGACGGCGTGCTCTGGGTGGGCTCCGCGAATGGCTTGAACCGCTGGAATGGAACGACCTTCGCGAAGGTCGACGATCCGCGTCTGACAGGGATTCTGTCCATCGAGCAGACTCACGACGGCGCCCTCTGGTTCGGCACGTCCAAGGGTGTCTATCGAGTCGACCGTGGGAAGACCACGGCCTTCACGACAACGGAGGGGCTGTCGAACAACACCATCAGGGACATCATGGAGGATCGCCGCGGCGATGTCTGGATCGCCACGGACTTCGGACTGAATCGAATCAAGCCGGGCGGTCAGATCGAGAGCTTCGCGGGCCGCGGCGGACTCGGCACCGACTATGTGATGGGGATCGGGGAAAGTCCAGACGGACGAATCTGGGCCGCTACCGGCGGAGGGCTCGGCGAGTTCGACGGCCAGAGATTCCAGCTGCATTCGGCACCCCATGATCTGGCGTCGAACCGTCTCTTCGCCCTTGACGTCGATGGCGACGGTACGGTTTGGCTGACCACTGACGGCGATGGGCTGCTGCGCTACCGGAACGGCAAAGGAGCCGCGATCACGGCGCAGCAGGGGCTGGCGACCGACAAGATTCTCTCCCTCGTCGATGACCAGAAAGGAAATCTCTGGTTCGGAACGGTGCGGGGGGCATTCCGGGCTTCGAAGCGGGACCTGAATGCGATTGCTGATGGCCGCGGCACACGTCTGACATCCCGGCTCTTCGACGAGAAGGACGGGCTGGGGAGCCGTCAATGCAACGGGATTGCGAATCCGGCAGCGCTGCGATCGCGTGATGGACGGATCTGGTTCGTCACCGCCAAAGGCGTCTCGGCGCTGACGAAGACGCCTGATCGGCCGCTACCGCTACGCACGCCGATTGTTGAAGCGGTGTTGATCAACGGGAAGGAGGCGGGGAGGCAATCGCTGCGCTCCGTTCCTCCCGGAGCGGAGAGAATCGAGTTCGACCTCGCAGGCTTGACCTTCGTCGCTCCCGACCGGCTTCGCTTCCGTTACCGCCTCGAGGGTTACGACAGCGGATGGATCGACGGCGGTGCGAATCACGTCGCTTCCTACACGAATCTGCCAGCTGGCGGGTATCGATTCATACTCGCGTCGTCGCGCGACGGAGTAACCTGGCGCGAGACCGCCATCCCCTTCGTTCTCCAGCCCCACTTCTATGAGACGAAGTGGTTCATCGCGCTCTGTGCCATCGCCATCGTGGGGCTTTTGTTTGCGGTGCATTCGCTGCGGCTGCATCTCACGCACGAGCGAGCCCGTGTGCTCGAGATGCTGGTGGAGGAGCGCACCGCGCAGATCAGCGAAGAGAAGGAGCGCACCGAGGTCGCGCTGCAGGCTGCGAAGCGAGCCACAGCGGAGGCTGAGGCGGCGACGCGCGAGGCGGAGCGGCACGAGAGGCTTACCGAGCTCGCCTTGGCCGAGGCGGAGGAAGCGAATCGCGCCAAGAGCACATTCCTCGCCGCCACCAGTCATGAGCTCCGCACTCCTCTCAACGCCATTATCGGCTTTTCGGAGATCCTCATTTCGCACGCGGTCGCCAACCTCCAACCGCGGCACGCCCTCTTCCTCCACAACATCCACTCCTCGGGGCAGTACCTGTTGGGCATCATCAACAACATCCTCGATCTCTCCAAAGTGGAAGCGGGAAGGATGGAGATTCATCCGGAGACGATGCTCGTTCGTGAAGAGGTCGGTGGCATCTGCGCCGTCATGAAGGGCGTGACGACGATGCGGAAGATCACCATCGAGGTCGATGTGCCGAAGGATCTTCCCGTCGAAGCGGACGTCACGCTGATCAAACAGATCCTCTACAACCTCATGTCGAATGCTGTGAAGTTTTCGCCGGAGCGATCCACTATCAAGGTGAGTGCCCGCGGGCTCTCTGGAGCCGAGAGCCCCATCGGCGGGAACGCCGTCGAGATTCGCGTCATCGATCATGGGGTCGGGATCGACCCCAAAGACCATCAGCTGATCTTTCAGGAGTTTCGCCAGGCCAAAGGCTCCCTCGGTCAGCGGCCGCAGGGCACCGGCCTTGGGCTGGCGCTGGTGAAGCGTTTCGTCGAGCTGCACGGCGGGACGATTCACGTGGAGAGCGAGCTCGGGAAGGGAAGCACCTTCATTCTTGTCTTTCCGCTCACACAGAAGCCGGCCCCGGCGCCCGGCGACCCACGTCTCCAGAACATCATTGGAAGGATCTGACCAGATGAGCACTGCCGTTTCCCCGGAGCGCCCGACTCCGCGCTTTTCCGCAACCGCCAAGCAGCAGGAGCTCGCGCGAGAGGCGAGAGTGCTGCACCAAACCTGGGTGGAGATCATCGGCCCTGACCGCGTCAACGTTGAGGGAGCCAGATCCGTGGCGGTGCGAGTGACGGCACGCGTCGCTGAGCTGCAGGCTGCTCTTGAAACGCAATCGATCTCGATCGAGGAGCATAACGATCAGCGGTTCGTCATGGTGATGGCCATGCGCCGCCTCATCGACAACGGCTGCGACGAGGGCGCGTCTCGCCTCGTCGCCCGCTCGATGCATGACCTATTCGCCGACAGCCCTCCGCTTCCCCATCCGAAGTACCGGTTCACGTTCGACTGGGTGACCCCCCATGCCGAGGCCTGGGAGCTCGATCTTGCACACCTGAAGGGAAAGGCCAACATCCGGGCGCTGGAGATCGGCTGCTTCGAGGGGCAGTCCGCCTGCTGGTTTCTCGACAACGTCCTGACCGACCCGACCAGCCGCCTCATTTG
>WNFM01322450.1_pt1 | contig 15985 bp, 14 predicted proteins | sample 5400271 | NCBI WGS metagenome assembly WNFM01 (sample SAMN13153352, study PRJNA577476) | soil metagenome | isolation source: 60 cm saprolite on Douglas fir-dominated hillslope | place: USA:California | collected 2013-09-17
CCCCTCACGGGCGCTGCGCGCGACGCCATCTTCATGAACCCCGAGGACGCCGCTGCTGTTCATCTGGCCAACCGCGATCGGGTTGTGCTAGTCAACGACCTCGGCCGCTTGGAAGGCACAATCTTCCTTGCCGCGATCGCCCGAGGCAACTTGCAGGTCCACTGGCCCGAGGGGAATGTCCTCATCCGGCGCGGCTTGGTTGATTCCATGGGCGGCGTCCCCGATTACAACGCGCAGGTGCGCGTGGAGCGGCTGAAGGCCAGCTAAGTTAGAACTTGTAGATGATGTTGGCGGCGATCAGGACGGCGTTCTTTTTGCTGGGGACGCCCGTGCCGTTCAAATCCCCGCCGTAAGCACGGTCGGGGGTTCCGACAGCCGAATTCGCCGTGCCCGCCTGGTGATCCCAGCGGAATTCCAAACGGCTCAGGACGTTCTTCCAGAGATCGTACTGGATGGTTTCCGTAAGCTCGAAGACCTGTGCGGGCAGCGTCGGCCCGGCGTAGAGCCGGTTTTGCCAGAAGTACTCAGCACGGGTGTGGAAGCTCAGCTTCTCGGTCGCCTCAGCAGAGGCGTAAACGGCAAAGTTGTTGCCATAGTAGGTATTTGCCACACCTGATTGTGACCCGACACCAAGATAATCATACGAGGCCCCGACCTTCAACCCGGTGACGGGCGTGGTAAGAGTCGTGCCCACATACCAACTGGTTTGGTCCACGTTTGTCAGAGTGGTCGAACCGGCTCCGATTTTATTTCCGTTGAAGCCGCTGACCAATCCAGCGTAGAGGGTGGAACCCTTCAAGAACCCGAAACTCTCCGGGGCTGTCAGAGCCATTGATACCAGGTAGGCCTTGTACGACTCTGCTTTGGGTGGGTTGGCGCGAGCGTTAATCGTCGGACCAACCGTGTTCGCGATGCCGGCGGCCAGTCCGAACCAATCCGAGGCGTTGTAGGTCGCCAGAATTCCGGTGTGTGTGTGCGGTTCGATGGTGGTGCCGTAGGACCGCGTGTAGTTAGGGTTATTCGGGCCATCATGGCTTTCATATCCAATGATGGAGTCGAAAACGCCCACTTTGAGATCCAAGCCATTTCCCACCGGGGTGTGCAAGGCCACGTAGGCCTGTTGGATAGCGAAGTCGGAGGTTGCGAAGCCGCTTGAAGTCGTCCCGAACACGTTGGCATCCGGTCCGAACAACAAATCCACCCGGTAACCCGCACCCCACTGGGAATCATCGATGGGCCTCTCGAGGCGGAGCTTCACCTTGTTCAGGTTGAAACCATCCTGTTTGCCCTTGTTGTAGATATACCCAGGCGGGTTGGCGTTGCCAGTGCCGGGATTCCATTCCACCGAGGTGTCCACAAACCCGCTGATGGTGGTGGAAGACAGAGCAGTCATAACCGAACTGGCCTTCTCTTCCGCTTGAACTACCGCGGGCAGGCTGGCCATGCCGACGGCCGCCAAGCCCAATGTCCATTTATTCACTTTCATTCTGTTCCTCTCCTGCGTTCTGTTTTGTTTCGTTGCAATGCGCCGTTTGACGAGTAAATCCGGTTTACGCGCCCACAAGAACGATGCATGAAGCCGAAAAATAAAGGGAAGTCCAAGGACCGGCAACAGTTTTTGTCCTCATGCGGCAGCAGACACGAACATCGGCGAGGATGGATTGGATCGCGGAGTGCAGGCCGTTTCAGTGCCGGATTGCAAGGGCTCTCTCGATGATTGCGAAAGTGGCTTCAATTCCAACAGTAAGGCGGCGTTTGCGCGGGTAATCGCCGCGCTCCCGCAGGGAGACCAAAACACATCCAAACAAGCGATGCATCCACAGGATGGCGGTGTGTCCACCGCAAACGAGTGAGCCAGAATGGCTCAACATTGAATGCGTTAGAACCTGGATTACTCCCTGATTTCCTATGAGAATTCGGGCCGCTTGTTGTCATGTAAGTGCCTTCTCAATAATCGCTTACACAATGGCCAGATCCTTTAAAGTGACTCATGCCAGGTTTGCCACCTCAGAACCAAACGGGTGCCCTCAACCACCCTTGAGCCAGAGCTGGTCTGAAACGGAATGAATACGGGGGTCGGTTGATCCTTCAAATACAAAGTTACCTCGGGCTGCGCGGGGAAAAACCTCGCGGGCGTTAGCCCGGCCAGGATTTGGATTGGCGCAAGATCGTTGTTGTCAACCGCGAGTGCGCCTGTCTATAGTCCGCCGGTAATGAACTCTGCAATGTCCAGGCTGAGTCGCTTGGACGGTACGTGGAGTTCAAGATAAACAGAGTGCTGGCCTATGGTGGGCCGGCCAAGAAAGGAAAAACATGAAGTCAGTTAAATCGCTGGTGTTGGCGGCCGTCGCGCTTGCCTTCTGTTCCAGCACCGTGTTGGCCGCTTGTTGCGACGCCACCGTAGAAGCCGGAAAAAAATGCGAGCACAAGTGCTGCGTCAAAGCTGCCAATGACGGCAAGGTCTGCGAAAAGTGCCATCCCAAGAAAGACAAGGAAGAAAAGAAGTAATCGAGTCCCCAAGGCTGATCTCTCGATCGGCCGAAGATACAAAATATGAAAGCCATCAAATTATTGTCCCTCGCTGTTTGCGCGTTTTCCCTCCTCAGCGTCTCGGCCGTCCAAGCCGCTGATGACAAGAAGCCGTGTTGTGAAGCGACTGTGGAAGCCGGAAAAAAGTGCGACCACAAGTGCTGTCAGAACGCGGCCGAAAAAGGCAAAGTGTGCAAGAAATGCCACAAGTCCGACAAAGACAAGTAATCGCAGCCTAGTTAGTTCCTCATCATCGTATTTGCGAGCAGCCGGTTTCTTCGGAAACCGGCTGTTTTTTCGTGCTTTGAAATGGTCGGGGCGGTGAGATTTGAACTCACGACCTTCTGAACCCCATTCAGACGCGCTACCAAGCTACGCTACGCCCCGACAGTTTGCCCGCAACCCTGGCCGCTCTGCGAACTGGTTGACTATGGCTGAGTAGCCGCCGGAACTCAACAAAGAAATTAGGAATTCCGAGTGGATTCACGGCAGTTTCTCGGGTTGAGGGCAGGCCTCGACGAGTTTCAGCGCTTCGTCCATCAGAATCTCACCCGTCATCTCGCCGAGGCACGTTCGGGAGACATAGTTGTAACGCTTGAAACTGCCCCAATCGACCTTTGCCAGGATGTAGCCGAAGGCGTCGTTGGTCAGGCCGAAAAGCAGGGTGTGCTCGCCGTGCATCTTGCGTTTCAAGTAGTAGCCGATATTCGGCAGCGCCTCGCCCGGAATGGTCAGAATTTGCGCGTTGCCGATGTTGACCACATTCAATTGCGTCGAAACGTGGCCGGGATTGTTCGTCGCATAGCCGAGCAAAGAGCCCTTCATCACGGCTTGGAGCAACGGCGATTCGACTGGAAACGTAATCTTCCGCGCTGCGCAGAACAATTTCGGTGATTTCTGGATCGGGGCCTTCTCGACGATGCGCAAGGCTTCATCGGCCAGCAACGTCCCGATGCGAATGCACTCGGCCCAAGTGCGGCTTTCTTTGCCTTCGGGCCGGCGGTTGTCCGCCGTCACCATGCCGCCCTGGGCGCTGTTCATGAACAAGCCCGTGCCGCCGCCTTTTTCCTGGAGCCGCTCGCGCAACGGGCCGACAAGGTCGGGGCTGGAAATGCCCGCTCCAGGACCCAGCACTTCCGGATGCACGGCATAGTTTACCAAAGTCACCATTGGCTGGCCATTCGTGCCGATGGCCTGGATGACATGGCACCGCGGATCGTACAGTTGGTCAGCATAATAATTGTAGGCTATCTTCCCCTTCGCCTCGCCGGTGGCGATCTTGAGGCTGGCCGGCTGCAAGCGGCTCACGGCTTCGTTGATCGCTTCCGCCATCTTCATGCACACGCTGTCGAGGTATTTCCGATCGGTGGCGAACCCGCCCTGGCCGTCGGGAAAACCGTAACAATCCGGCGCGCTATGGGTGTGGGACGCGCCAATCAGGATGTTCTGCGGCGGAATCCCCTTCACCTGCGCGCGCGCTTTGTTGCCGAGCAGCGCAGGGAACCCCAAAAAATCCGCGCTCACGATCGCAATGCGCGTCTCGCCATCAGCGAGAACCAGCGCGCGGACCTCCAACTCGCCCTCCTTGCGGGAAACGGGATGCGAAGGGCCGACGCCCCCAGAAACCGGCAGCAACGGGTCGGGGGTGACGACGCGGCTGGCCACGCCAGCCTGGAACTGCGCTGCGACAAGCAGGGAAAGGGCTGTTTGCCAGAAACCGAGAAAGAGAAGAATCTGTTTCATAAGCTGCTCGCCAGTGTGTGGCCCGTACGGGCACAGGCAAGTCTAAGTTTCTGATTCTGCCCTGCCGTCATTCTGTCAACTCCCAAGGCCCAACCAACCTCAAACAGGGTTTGCGATTCAAGGGCGGCGGCCTTATGCTGACGACAACACAATGGCCAGGGTTCTCGGATGCGTTCGTCCGAGACCCTGGCTGAGATGACAATTTTGCGCGTGCTGATGCCAAAACACTTGGGAACCCCGGTTGCACGAAGGAGTATGGCCGCGATTTCCCTCTGGCTGGTAATCCTGGCTGAAGGATGGCTTTGCTCTGCTGTCGCCGCGACGCCCGGTAACGAACCATTGCGCACAAAAGGCGACAGCGCATTCCTCCCTCTCCCCGCGAGGGTCGAGCCGGGAGCGGGGCATCCGAATGCTGTCGCGCAGACTTTGGTTCAAGTAGAACGGCCCTCCTCTCCCCCCTCAGAGGGAGGAGAGGGAGTCGCCTCTGCTGTGGCCTCCCCAGCAAACTCTCGCGATTGGTGGTCGCTTCGACCGTTACGGCGTCCGGTAGTTCCCCAAACGCCAGGGGGCAAATCACTGAGTGGAAGTCCGATTGACGCCTTTATCTACGCAAAGCTGGCTGAGAAGGAGCTGAAACCGTCGCCCCCGGCCGAACGCCGCACCCTCATTCGGCGGGTCTATTTTGACGTGATCGGACTGCCGCCGACGGTCGAGGAGATCGAGCGATACATCCGCGATCCCGACCCGCAGGCTTACGAGAAGCTGGTGGACCGGCTGCTGGCTTCGCCACGTTATGGGGAGCGCTGGGCGCGGCATTGGCTGGACCTCGTCCACTACGGCGAGACGCATGGTTACGACAAGGACAAGCCGCGCCTCAACGCCTGGCCGTATCGCGATTACGTCATTCGCGCCTTCAACGAAGACAAGCCTTATGACCGGTTTGTGCAGGAGCAAGTGGCGGGCGATGTCCTTTTTCCATTCACGGCCGACGGCATTGAAGCGCTGGGGTTTCTGGCCGCCGGGCCGTGGGATTTGATCGGACACGAGGAAGTGCCCGAAACCAAAATCGACGGCAAAGTCGCCCGCCACCTGGACCGGGACGACATGGTGATGAATACCCTCCAGACCTTCAACAGCCTGACAGTCCAATGCGCCCAATGCCACAATCACAAGTTCGACCCCATCCCGCAGGAAGACTACTACAGTCTTCAGGCAGTGTTCGCCGCCATTGACCGGGCGAACAAGAAATATGACGCCGACCCAGCGGTGGCGAAGGAGCGGGCCGCGCTTGAAAGCAAAATCGAGGGGTTGCTCGCTCAGAAAAAGGAGGTGAATGAAGAAATAACTTCGCGCGCCGGCCAGCCGTTGGTCGATCTCGATCAGAAAATCACCGCGCTCGAAAAGCCATCCCCGCCGAGCGAGGCCTTCGGTTACCACAGCGCCATCGAGAAGAGTCCGGACGTTGCCAAGTGGGTGCAGGTCGATCTCGGCCATCCTGTCGCGCTCAGCCGGATCGTGCTCCATCCGTGCAAAGACGACTTCAATAACATCGGCGAAGGCTTCGGCTTCCCAGTGCGGTTTCGAGTGGAGGTTTCAGATGACGCCGCCTGCCAACAACGTGTGACCCTGGTGGGCGAACACTTGGATGACTTCCCCAATCCAAAACTCCGCCCTCCCAACTTCATTTTGGCGGGCCGCGAGGCGCGCTACATACGGGTCACGGCGACGAAGCTTGCTCCACGCATGGACGACTACATTTTTGCGCTGGCGGAACTCAGCGCCTTCGACGCCGGCGGCAAAGAGGCCGCCCGTGGGGCAGCGGTGACGGCCCTCGATTCCATCGAAGCGCCCGCGCGCTGGCAAAAAGCAAATCTGACTGACGGCTGGTATCCCGGAATGAGCGTGGGCGAGTCTGGCGAGGTGGCCGCGCTTCGGGCGCAACGGACCAACCTGCTGGTGAAGGCGACGAAGGACCGAGACCGTGAGCAACTGGCCGGACTGGAGAAAGATTTGTCCGACACGAAGCTGGAGTTAGACAAGCTGCGGCATCAAAGCGTCGTCTATGCCGGTGTTGTGCATAAGGGCTCGGGCAACTTCATCGGCCGCGCCCGATTTTCATCCTCAACCGTGGGGATGTGCAGAAGCCCGGCAAGGAGGTTGGGCCAGGCGCACTCGGGGCCGTGACGATGTTGTCGGCGCGGTTCGACTTGCCGCCTGGCCACACCGAAGGCGAGCGGCGGGCAGCCTTGGCCAGGTGGTTGACGGATGCGCAGCACTCGCTCACCTGGCGATCGATTGTGAACCGTCTCTGGCAATACCACTTCGGGCGCGGTTTGGTCGAAACCCCCAACGATTTCGGGCACATGGGCGCGCTGCCCACTCATCCGGAGTTGCTCGACTGGCTGGCAGTGGAGTTTCGCGATGGCGGACAATCGTTCAAGAAGTTGCACAAGCTGATCCTGACCAGCGCGACGTATCGCCAAAGCTCGGCTGGCAATTCTGTTTCTGAAAAGGTCGATGGTGACAATCGCTTTCTCTGGCGCATGAACCGCCGCAAATTGGAGGCAGAGGCGGTGAGGGACAGCGTCCTCTTCGTCTCCGGCCAACTCGACTTGAGCATGGGCGGCCCTGGTTTCCAGGATTTCGTGATCGACAAACCGGAGCATTCGCCGCACTACGAATATCAGTTGCACGACCCCGAAGACCCGAAGTCGCACCGGCGCTCGATCTACCGCTTCATCGTGCGTTCCCAGCAGGAACCGTTGATGACAGCGCTGGACTGCGCGGATCCGTCCATGCAGGTCGGCAAGCGCAACGAGAGCGTCTCCCCGCTCCAAGCCTTGGCCTTGTTGAATAACGCTCTCATGCTGTCGATGTCAAAACACTTTGCGGCCAAATTGGAGCAGGCCGATGGCAGCCTCGCCGACAAGATAAGCCGCGCGTATTATGAGGCCATCGGCCATCCGCCGGACGCATCGGACCTGGCAGGGCTGGCCGGTTACGCGCACGAGTTCGGGCTGGCGAATTTTTGCCGAGTGCTGTTCAACTTGAATGAATTTGCCTTTGTAGATTGAGCCATGACGAATAACTCGCCTTTTCACCAACTTCGCAGCAGCCAGCATCATCCGGCTGCCACCAAGAGGTTGATCCGCCGGCGCGAGTTCCTCTGGCGTTCCGGCGGCGGCCTCGGCGGGATCGCCCTCGCTAGTTTGCTGACCGAGGAGGGGTTGCTCGCTGCGGCTGCGAAGGAAACACTGCCCCTTCCTCAGCATCCGCCCAAGGCCAAGCGCGTCATTCAGATGTTCATGGGTGGGGCGGCCAGCCACCTCGACCTGTTCGATTACAAGCCGGAACTCGCCAAACGCGACGGACAGAAGAGTGATTTCGGGGAGCACGTAGAAGCGTTCCAGGATGGGCTTGGCCCCTGGCTGAAACCGCAGTGGGAGTTCAAGCCCTACGGGCGGTCTGGAAAAATGTTAAGCGAAGTGGTGGCTGACCTTGGCACGGTGGTGGACGAAATCGCGTTCATTCATAACATGGTCGGCAAAACCGGGGTGCATAGCCAAGCCACTTACCTCCAGGCGACGGGCTTCCAGCTTCCCGGTTTTCCTGGCATGGGCGCTTGGGTCAGTTACGGCCTCGGCAGCCTGAATGATAATCTGCCCGCGTTTGTGGTCTTGCCTGACCACCGCGGCTTCGCCTCGAACGGTCCGAAGAATTGGGACGCGGCCTTCCTGCCGGGGCAGCACGCCGGCACCATAATCTATCCCGGCCGCGAAAACCCAATCTCCGACTTGTTCGCCGGCCAGCGCGGCGACTTCATCACGGCTCGCAGTGAGGCCGCGGCCCAGGCCCTGCTCAGCAAACTCAACCGTGAACACACCGCCGAGCACGAAGGCGATGCGCGGCTCGACGCCCGCATCCGCAGCTACGAACTGGCGGCCCGGATGCAACTCGCTGCGCCGGAGGCCCTCGACATCTCGAAGGAACCGGGCTACCTCCTCGACCTCTATGGCATCAACCGCTCCGCCAAGACCTGGCCAAAGGAAATCAACGCCGCCGAGGAGATGGACTATTTCGGGCGCAAATGCCTGGTCGCCCGCCGCCTGATCGAGCGAGGCGTGCGTTTCGTGCAAATCTGGTCCGGCAACGATAACGGTTTCCCGCGCCGGAATTGGGACTCCCACGAGGACGTGCTGCGCGACCACGGTCCGCTGGCGATGGGATTTGCCCGGGGGGCGGCGGCGCTGATTGCGGACCTGAAGCAACGCGGTTTGCTTGACGACACGGTCATCCTTTGGACCACCGAATTCGGGCGCATGCCTTCGTCGCAAGGCGGCAGAGGTCGTGACCATAATCCCTACTGCTTCACCAACTGGCTCTGCGGCGGGGGCGTCAAACGCGGCGCGACCTGGGGCCCCAGCGACGAGTGGGGCTACAAGCCGCTCGACCGGAATAATCCGACGCAGGTCTATGACATTCACGCCACGATACTCCACCTCCTCGGCATCGACCACACCCGGCTCACCTTCCGTCACAACGGCATCGACCGCCGTTTGACAGACGTGCATGGCGAGGTGATCGGAGGCGTGCTGGCGTGAGCATGGTCGCTTGCAATCCCGTGGGCGAGTTGTAGTCTTCCAAAAATATGAAACGCATTCTTCTATTTCTGTCGGTGATGGGACTGGTGGCGAACAGCCAGGCCGAGATCAAATCCAAGGCGGTTGAGTACAAACAAGGGGAAACGATTTTGGAAGGCCTTTCGGTCCAGGATGATGCCATCCGGGGCAAACGCCCGGCGGTGTTGGTGGTGCATCAGTGGAAGGGCCTGGGGGAGTATGAAAAGAAGCGCGCCGAGATGCTGGCGCGAATGGGCTACAATGTTATCGCAGCGGACATCTACGGCAAAGGCATCCGTCCAGATAACCCAAAAGATGCCGCCTTCGAAGCTGCCAAATACAAGGACAACCGCGCTTTGTTAAGGGCCCGCGTGGCGGCAGGTCTGGAGGTGCTCAGGAAGCATGACCTGACCGATCCGAAGCGGGTAGCCGCCATCGGATATTGTTTCGGCGGCACGACCGTGCTCGAACTGGCCCGGAGCGGGGCGGAGATTTCCGGGGTGGTCAGTTTTCATGGCGGTTTGAGCACACCCACGCCTGCCGATGCCAAAAACATCAAATGCAAAGTCCTGGCCTGCCATGGGGCGGATGATCCGTTTGTCCCGCCAAAGGAGGTCGCTGCCTTTGAAGAGGAAATGCGCCAGGGGGGGGCGGATTGGCAACTGATTTCCTACGGCGGCGCCGTGCATGCCTTCACGGATTCGAACGCGGGAAACGACAATTCCAAAGGGGCTGCTTACAACGAAAAAGCGGACAAACGTTCCTGGGAAGCGATGAAGCAACTCTTTTCCGAATTGTTCAAATAAGTCCTTATTGGACCTGAATGGCGCGATAAAACCTGGCCGGAGAATTCATTGTCGTGGGGTCTGTGACGGAGATCGACCCGGTGCTGGTGAAGTTCGTGCTGATCGTGCTCCAATTCACCAGATTTGCCGAGACCTGGATGTAGTAGCTTCGTCGGGCGCGAGGTTGGTGAGGTTGAATTGGAACTGGCCTGTGCCCGAAAGAATTCCCGGGGACAGGGCCATGTCCATGAACAAGTCGCCAAGGTTGGTTGCCTTCAACGCCTCTCCCAGGTAGGGCCTGACGCCGAAAATGTCCTGCATGGTGCGCAGGAATTAAGCGGTTGTGGGCGGAAGCGCAGCCCGCTTGGCAAGTATGGCTTCCATGATTTTCATCCCCAACTCTGGCTTCTCCACCAGCGTCTGCCGTGCGGCTTCCTTGCCCTGGCCTATCAACTCACCGTTGAACTGTAGCCATGCGCCTTTCTTCTCCACCACGGAATGGGTCACACCCACATCAAGGAGGTTCCCCTCCTTGTTGATGCCGTGGTTGTAAATGATTTCAAACTCCGATTCCGCAAACGGCGGCGCGACTTTGTTCTTCACAATCTTCACCTTCACCAGGTTGCCGATGGCGTTGCCGGCGGCGTCCTTGAGGGTGTCCCTGCGCCGGATGTCGATGCGGACGCTGGCGTAGAATTTCAGCGCCTTGCCGCCCGGAGTGGTTTCGGGGTTGCCGAACATAACGCCCACTTTTTCGCGAAGCTGGTTGGTAAAAACGCAGGTGGTCTTGGCTTTGGCCAAAATGGCAGTCAGCTTGCGGAGGGCTTGGCTCATCAGACGCGCCTGCATGCCCATCGTGGCCATGCCCATCTCGCCTTCCAACTCAGACTTGGGCACCAGCGCCGCCACCGAGTCGATCACGATCACGTCCAGGGCATTGGAACGAGCCAGCGTCTCGCAGATGCTCAACGCCTCCTCGCCGCTGTCAGGCTGGGAAACCAACAGGTCATCCAGGTTCACACCCAGCCGCTTGGCATAACCAGGGTCAAGCGCGTGCTCGGCGTCGATGAACGCCGCCAAACCGCCGCCCTTCTGGGCATTGGCGATGACGTGCAGCATGAGGGTGGTTTTGCCAGAGGATTCAGGCCCAAAGATCTCGACCACGCGGCCTCGCGGCAAACCGCCGACGCCCAAGGCCAGGTCCAGACCGAGCGCCCCGGTTGGGATTACTTCGATTTTGCTCAAAGCCCGAGCGGTGCCCAGGCGCATGATGCTCCCTTCTCCGTAGGCTTTGGTGATGGAGGAAATAGCGGCGTCCAGCTCGCGCTGGCGGGCGACGCTGGCTTTTTCCTTTTCGGCAGCGCGATTTTCCGCCGGAGCGGGTTTTTCAGTTGCTTTTGGTGGCATAAGTTTCTCTGTGGATGTTGGCTTGGTCATATCCGACTGGGCGGGATTAGTCAATGGAACATTTAAGGATTTTAAGGACTTGGGAGTGGCGAGGACGGGCTCGGCCTGCCGCGTTTCCCCTGCTTTCGAGGGCGCTTCTGGTCGAGCGGTTGAGGAGTGGTTTAGCAACGATTCAGTTGATAATTTATTCATCATGCCGTCGTTTATAGCAGGTGGGGTTGGACATCTGTAGGGGAACCAGAAAAATGACAAATGGCCAATCGCCAATAGCCAATGAAGGCCCAAAACCCGGGCGCCGGTGAGCCTGCCGGAGCTTCCAGTGTTGGGTTACTAATGGTCATTGGTCATTTCCCCGCCCTCCCCTTCCGGTTCAATCCCGCTGCTCCCCGTATCACGACAAATTCCGCGTTTGCTGGCGGCGACGAAATCCAGCAGGAGCCGGGCGGCAGGACTGGGGTAATGGGCCTTGGCCTCAAGACAAGCGGCACGGAGATTTTGGCCGCTGCGAAAGAGAGCATGGTAGAGTTGTTTCAATTCGAGCCTTTGTTCGCGGGTGAAACCCGCCCTCCGCAGGCCAATCGCATTCAAGCCGCAGATTCCATTGTCGCCACGCGCTACGGTGAAAGGCGGCAAGTCCTTGCTGATGGCGGAACCGCCCTGCATCAACGCCAGCGTGCCCACCGATACAAACTGGTGGACAAGGCAATTGCCAGAAATGAAGGCGCGATCGGCGATCGTAACATGGCCTCCGAGCAAAGCGCCGTTGGCCAAAATGACATGGTCGCCCATCTGCGTGTTATGGCCGATGTGACTGTGCGCCATCAAAAAGTTGTTTGAGCCTATGACGGTGTCCTCGGACAGCAGGTTCGCCCGGTGAACCGTTACATGCTCGCGAAAGATGTTATGTTCGCCGATGCGCAGGCGCGTGGACTCCCCTTTGTATTTGAGGTCCTGGGGCGCGTCGCCGATCACGCAGCCGGTGTGAAATTCATTATGGGCGCCGATGGTGACGGCCCCGGTCAGATGGACGTATGGCCCGATCCTGCAATGCGGACCGAGACAAACGTGTTGGTCGATGACCACGTACGGCCCAACCACAACCGTGGAATCGAGCTGGGCTTTGGGGTGGATGACGGCGGTGGGGTGAATCACGTGTAAAAATAACCCAACTCGCGCAGCGACTGATAATCCTTCGGCCGCTCCGGGGTCTTCTTCCCAAGAATGACATGGTCAAGCACTTCAATCTTAAGCAGTTGACCCGCCCGGATCAAGTCGCGCGTGACTTTGATATCAGCTTCCGACGGTGTGGGATCGCCGCTGGGGTGGTTATGCACGAGCACGATCGCAGCGGCACTGGCGGAAATGGCGGGTTTGAAGACTTCGCGGGGATGGACCAGCAGCGTATCAAGCGTTCCGTCTGAGATCTTGGCCACATCGATGAGCCTCCGCCGCGTGTTCAGCAAGAGAATTTGAAAGGCTTCGACGTTCCGCAGCCGGTTGGGTTCGCGCATGAGATTGGCGACTGCCTCGGGTGTATCCAGGACCGGCGATTCGCCGCGCAATTCCTCCGCCATTCGGCGCGCCAGCGCAAAGGCGGCGATCAGAGTAACCGCCTTGTCGCTGCCAATTCCCTTTATCCTCTGCAAATCCTCGCAGGAAGCCTGGGCGAGAGCCTGGAGAGAACCGTATTGCCGCACCAATTCCTTGCCGATCTCCAGAACATTCGTCCCTTTCAGCCCGGTTCGGAGCAAAATGGCCACGAGTTCGGCCGGGGTGAGGGCATCAGCGCCTTTTGCCGCCAGCCGCTCCCGAGGGCGCTCGCTGGCAGGTTGATCCTTGAGCCGCATGCTGATCACGAGGCTGACTGTATGCTGAGAGAGCTGGGGAGCTCAAGCGAAACCAGAAACCCGCCATTGTTCATTCCAAGGCTGGTGGCAAAGTTGGGCGGCGGACCGCAGCTCTTCGAGCCGCAACGCGTGCGGTGAGAACGGGGCGTTCGTCTCAAGGAAAACGTGACTCAGTTCCGCAGTGCTGCGGCTCGGGGAGCCGCGGTCCGCCGACTTCGTCAATAGCCCTGTTGGTCATTCCGCTGGGCGCACGCTCCCGTTCACCTCCGAAACGATGAATGGAGAGAACTCGCGATGAAGGTGGGGCGGGATGCGGGCTTTGAAACGAGCGGTTTCCCCGTCGTAATTCCTCTCCACGACCTGCGCGATGGCGTGGAGTCGCGCAATCACGGCAGATGCTTCGTGGGGCCCAATTCTGCCAGCAACTCAGTAATACCCTGCCCGGTTTTCGCGGAAACCCCAACCGCGCTGGGAAACCGGTCGAGATACGGCTTGAGCGCGGCATCCGACGCAAAGCGGTCGATCTTGTTGAAGACCATCAGCGTCGGCTTGCCGTCGGCTTTGATCTCTTCGAGGACCGCATTGACCGCCAGGATTTGCTCCTCCGCTTGCGGGTGGCTCAAATCGACCACATGCAGCAGCAGTTCAGCTTGCACGACTTCTTCCAGCGTAGCTTTGAAGGCCTCGACCAATCCATGCGGCAGCTTGCGAATGAATCCCACCGTGTCGCTCAACAACACGTTTTGTTTGCTCGGCAGCTTCAACCGCCGGGTCATCGGATCGAGCGTGGCAAAAAGCTTGTCCTCCGCCAAGGAGGCCGCGCCGGTAAGGGTGTTGAGCAGGGTGGATTTCCCCACGTTGGTGTACCCGACAATCGAGGCGAGCGGCCACAGATTGCGCTGGCGCCCAGCCCGCTGGGTGGCCCGCTGGCGGCGTACGATTTCCAGCTCCTCTGAGATGCGGGCAATCCGGTCCTGGACGCGCCGGCGGTCGGTTTCCAACTGCGTTTCGCCCTCACCACCCCGCATCCCGATCCCGCCCTTCTGGCGGGACAGGTGGCTCCAGAAGCGCGTCAGTCTCGGCAGCAGATGCTGGAGTTGGGCCAGTTCGACCTGTAGCTTGCCTTCGCGGGTGCGGGCGCGCTGCGCGAAAATGTCGAGGATGAGCGCGGTCCGATCCAGGACCTTGCAGCCGAAAACCCTTTCCAGATTGCGGTTCTGGGCAGGGGAAAGTTCGTCGTCGAAAATGACCGTGTCCACGTCCTCCCGGCGGCAGTGACTGGCAAATTCATCGGCTTTGCCTGTGCCGATAAACGTGGCGGCGACCGGGCTTTCGAGCTTTTGCACGCCATTGCCAACAACGTCCGCGCCGGCGGTAGCGGCCAACTCACCCAGTTCGTTGAGAGAATCCTGGAGATCCCAGGAGGTGCGCGATTTGAATTCCAATCCGACGAGGAAGACCCGTTCGGTTCTTTTCGTCGAAGTTTCTATGAGTGCCTTCAAACTTTCGTCCGTTTTGTGCTCTAATCTAGCACAGCTTCGGTCACTGGCAAATCAAGAAAAACCACCCCTCGACCCCTCGCGAAATTCCCGGCGAAATTCGCTTGCCATTGCCGCCCGAAACATTACTCTGCTCCCAGAGTACGCCGAGTCTATGCGCAAAACCACGCGATTCGGATTTTATGGCCTTGCCGCCTGCATGTGCTCTTTTTGTCTCTCGACGGCCTCGGGCTTGTCGCAGGACGCGAAGCCAAGCGACGCCCCCGATTCTCTTGAGGGGCACGACCCTCCGCCCCTGCCGGTTGCGGCGCCCTCCTTGCGGCAACTTCTGGAACAGAACGAAGCGGTCCTGAAGGCCGTTGAGCAGTTGCGTGAGGATCGACAAACCGCGCTGAATCGCTACACCCAAACCATGGTCACCCAGCTCGATAACCTGAAGGACGCCTTCGCGCTGCAACGCGGAAAGGAAATACAGAACATGCAGCGATCGAACCACATGATCCTGACGGTGGCCGGCACCCTCGCTGGACTCATGCTCCTGGCGATGGCGTTGAGCGCGCTGCTCCCAGTGCTGGTCCTCAAACGCATCGCTGCGGCGCCGGGGGTTGCGCGCGCCGGAACGTCCGTGCTGGAAGGGCACACCCCTCTCTCTGCCGCATCCGGGTTGCTCTTGCGCGAGGCGCCCTCACCGGTGCGAATCGAGGCTGATCCGGGCGGAGCGATCGAGCGCTTCGAGCGGCGCCTGCTGGAGCTGGAAAGGAGGGTCACCCGACCCCAAACCATCCCCGGGAAAACGGTCAGAGCCGCTGCCAGATCATTTTCCTCGCCCGCCCTGCCGGAACTCCCTGCGCCAAAACCCGCCAAGGCGGCTCGCGTGGCCATCACGCTGGGGGCTGGGGAAGCCATCACCTTCTTGCCCCGCGAGGCCGGCCTCACAAAACTCCATTCCTTCCGCGCTTTGCTGGCGAGGTTTAAAAGGGTCTTCTGGCGCGCAGCTTGACACAGAATTAGCCCGCTGTTTAGTTTTGGAAGCTTTGTCCCTCACTTTGTCGAAATCTCACCATTTTGGACAAAGTGGGCCGACAAAGTGCAGGACAAAGTGGCTTTCCGTGGTAGTATCAGGACAGGCTGTGGCTGTGGCCAAACCTTGACCCTCTCGACGCTTACAAGGCCCCTAATTCACATCCTACGGGCCCGATAGAACTTGCGGCCGGTCGCCGGCACCGTCACCGTGAAGGGGCTGGTACTGCTGTTGGGTACAGGAGTCCAGCCGGTGGTTTTCACGTCGGTATTCGATTCCAGCGCCCAATTCAACCCGCCTTGGGTTGTGTTCCAAGAGATTACTTCGGTGTTCGGCCCGGTTAGCACGGAATGCACCATGGGCGGCACAGGACTGGTGTTCGTCCTCAACACCGTGAAGTTTGTGGTGTAATCCAACTCCATTCCGAAATAAACGGTGAAATCGTTGATGCCGGCCGCCGACTGATGCACCTCCACTTCAAAGCGGTTGGTTTTCGCAAGGAGCATTCCAGGATGAAGCGGGATGATCGGCGGGG
>WNFM01244697.1_pt1 | contig 15984 bp, 16 predicted proteins | sample 5400271 | NCBI WGS metagenome assembly WNFM01 (sample SAMN13153352, study PRJNA577476) | soil metagenome | isolation source: 60 cm saprolite on Douglas fir-dominated hillslope | place: USA:California | collected 2013-09-17
CCGGTGTCGGCGAGCAGCAGGTAGGAGAGCGTGTAGCGCAGCGGGTTGTCCGGCATCATCACCGGCACCGACCACACGCCGGGCGTGACCTGCTCGATGGGCGGGAACTCCTGCGTCCGCCACGCGCGCTGCTGCGCCTGCCCGGTGACGATGACCGATCCCCCGCCGCTGGCGATCACCGGGGCACGCTGGCTCCCGGTCATCCCAGTGCCCTCCGATCCGTCGTGGTGCCCGCCAGCTTAATACGGACGGAGTTCGTCTAGCAATTCGGGGCCACCCGGCGCCGTGACCCCGGTCGGTGATGATGGCTAGCCCGCCTCGGCCGGGTCCGCGCGGTAGGCCTCGAGCAGGTCGGCGTCGAAGCAGGTCCGGTCGCCGGTGTGGCAGGCGCTTCCGATCTGGTCCACCCGGACCAGGATGACGTCGGCGTCGCAGTCGAGTGCGACCGACTTCACCCACTGGGCGTGACCGGAGGTCTCCCCCTTCACCCAGTACTCCTGCCGGCTGCGCGACCAGTAGGTGCACCGGCCGGTGGTCAGCGTGCGGTGCAGCGCCTCGTCGTCCATCCAGCCCAGCATCAGCACCTCGCCGGTGTCGTACTGCTGCGCTATGGCCGGGATCAGCCCGTCCTCGTTGCGCTTCAGCCGGGCCGAGATCTTCGGGTCCAGCGCGGACTGGCCGACCCCGACCCGGGTCGCGGCGTCACTCGTGCCCATGGGTCATAGCCTCGCACGCCGGCCGGCCTCGTGGGTCAGCGGACCGGGTGGCCCGCCGCCCGCAGCGATTCCTTTACCTCGCCGATCCGGAGCGCGCCGAAGTGGAACACGCTGGCGGCGAGCACCGCGTCGGCGCCCGCCGCGACGGCCGGGGCGAAGTCCGCGACCTGGCCCGCGCCGCCGCTCGCGATCACCGGGACATCCACCGCGGCCCGCACCGCCCCGATCAGCTTCAGGTCGAACCCGGCGCGGGTACCGTCGGCGTCCATCGAGTTCAGCAGCACCTCCCCGGCGCCAAGCTCGGCCGCCCGCCGCGCCCACTCGACCGCGTCCAGGCCAGTGCCGCGCCGTCCGCCGTGGGTGGTCACCTCAAATCCGCTGGCCAGCCCGGCCGCCTGGCCGGCGCCGTCGCCCGCCTGGCCGGCGGCGTCGGCGGGCGGGCCGCCGGGTGGCTGGACGCGGCGGGCGTCCACCGACACCACCACGCACTGCGCGCCGAACCGGCCTGCCACCTCGGTGAGCAGTTCCGGCCGGGCGATCGCGGCGGTGTTGAGCGACACCTTGTCCGCCCCGGCCCGCAGCAGCCGGTCCACGTCTTCCACGCTGCGCACTCCCCCGCCCACGGTCAGCGGGATGAACACCTGGTCCGCCGTCCACGCGACCACGTCAACCAACGTGTCCCGGCCGTGGGCGGACGCCGTTATGTCGAGGAACACGAGCTCGTCGGCGCCCTGGGCCTCATAGGCGGCGGCTAGTTCCACCGGATCGCCCGCGTCACGCAGCCCGAGGAAGTTCACGCCCTTGACCACCCGCCCGCCGTCGACGTCCAGGCACGGGATGACCCGGATGGCGACGGGCATCAGGCCACTGCCACGGCCGCCGCGTTCAGGGCCTGCTCCAGGGTGAACGCCCCCGCGTACAGGGCCTTGCCGACGATCGCGCCCTCCACGCCCGCCGCCCGTAGCCCGGCGATCGCCAGCAGGTCAGCCAGGCTGGACACCCCGCCGCTGGCGATCACGGGCCGGTCCGTGCGCGCGCAGACCCGGCGCAGCAGGTCGAGGTTGGGCCCGCGCAGCATGCCGTCCTTCATGATGTCGGTGACTACATAACGCCGACAGCCGTCGGATTCGAGCCGTTCCAGAGCCTCGTCCAGCTCCCCGCCCTCAGTCGTCCAGCCGCGCGCCGCCAGCCGGGTTCCGCGCACGTCCAGCCCGACGGCGATCCGATCCCCGTGCGCCGCGATCGCGCTGCGCACCCAGTCGGGACTTTCCAGCGCCGCGGTGCCGATGACCACCCGGGCGCACCCGGTCGCCAGGGCGGCCGCCAGCGAGGCGTCATCGCGGATGCCCCCGGACAGCTCGACCGCCACGTCGAGCTTCCGCACGATTGACGCGAGCAGCGCGGAATTGGAACCGCGGCCGAAAGCGGCATCGAGGTCGACCAGGTGGATCCAGCGGGCTCCGGCGTCCTGCCAGGCCAGGGCCGCGTCCAGCGGATTCCCGTATCCCGTCTCGGTCCCGGCCGCGCCCTGAACCAGCCGGACCGCCTGGCCGCCGGCCACGTCGACGGCCGGCAGCAGGGTCAAGGGACCGGGCGGGCGAGGGCCGGGCGGGCGAGGGCCGGGCGGGCGAGGGCCGGGCGGGCGGGGAAACTCCGTCACCCGATCGACTCTAGCCAGTTCGCCAGCAGCGCCGCCCCGGCGTCACCGGACTTCTCCGGGTGGAACTGGGTGGCGGACAGCGGCCCGTTCTCCACCGCGGCGACGAAAGGCTCCCCATGCGTGGCCCAGGTGACCAGCGGCGCCGTCATCCGGTCGCTCTCGGGCAGCGGCAGCGACGTGGCCGCGTAGGAGTGCACGAAGTAGAACCTGGCGTCCTCGGCGATCCCGGCGAACAGCCGCGACCCGGCGGCGGCGCGGACCGTGTTCCAGCCCATGTGCGGCAGCACCGGGGCATCCAGCCGCCGCACGACCCCGGGCCACTCGCCGCAGCCCTCGGTCCGCTCCCCGTGCTCGACCCCCTCGGCGAACAGCACCTGCATCCCGACGCAGATGCCGAGGACCGGCCGGGACCCGGCCAGGCGCTTGCCGATCACCACCTCGCCGTGGACCGCCCGCAGCCCGGCCATGCAGGCGGCGAACGCGCCCACGCCCGGCACCACCAGCCCGTCGGCGTTCAGCGCCGCGTGCGGGTCGGCGGTCACCTCGACGTCGGCCCCCGCCCGCTGCAGCGCCCGCTGCGCCGACCGGATATTGCCGAAGCCATAGTCCAGCACCACAACCCTGCACGTCACGCATCCAGCCTAACGGCCAGCGTCCGCCCTGCCCGTAACGCGCACCTCGGGTCAGGCCACCAGGCCGGCCACCAGCGGCCGGTCGTGTTTCGGAAGTTCCCGCAGGCCGTGACGAACGACCAGGGCGGCATCGATGAGCGCGCACGCCCGTGCCGTCTCCACAGCGACACGCCAGCCGGTACTCAGAGCACGCCCTTGGTGCTCGGGATGCCGCCCGCACGCGGATCCGGGGCCGCGGCCGCGCGCAGCGCCCGCGCGAACGCCTTGAACTGGGCCTCCACGATGTGGTGCGGGTTGCGTCCGGCCAGCACGGTCAGGTGCACGCAGATTCCCGCGGTGATCGCGAGGGACTCAAAGAAATGGCGGGTCAGCGTCGTGTCGTAGGTGCCGATCGTGGGCGCCATCGGCTCCGGCTCCGCATGCACGGCGTACGGCCGGCCGGACAGGTCCACCGCGGCCCGGGCCAGGGTCTCGTCCAGCGGCACCAGCGCGTCGCCGAACCGGGAGATGCCCGCCTTGTCGCCGAGCGCCTCGCGCAGCGCCTGCCCGAGCGCCAGCGCCGTGTCCTCCACGGTGTGGTGCGCGTCGATCTCGGTGTCGCCCCGCGTCCGCACCGTCAGGTCGATGCAGCCGTGCTTGCCGAGCTGGGCGAGCATGTGGTCGAAGAACGGCACGCCGGTCTCCGCCTCGGTCACGCCGGTGCCGTCGAGGTCCAGCTCGACCAGCACCTGGGTTTCCTTGGTGACGCGCTCGACCCGCGCGGTGCGGCTCATCGCGCCAGCACCTCGTCCAGCGCCATCCGGAACGCGGCCATCTCCAGGGCGGTGCCGACGCTCACCCGGAGCCAGCCCGGGGGGCCCACCTCGCGGATCAGGACCCCGCGGTCCAGCAGTCCCTGCCAGATCGCGTGCCGGTCGGCGAACTCGCCGAACAGCACGAAGTTGGCATCCGATTCCGCCGCGGCCAGGCTGCGGCCGCGCAGCCAGCCCACGAGGTCATCGCGTTCGGACCGCAGTACGGCCACCGTGGCCAGCAGCTCGCCGGAGTGCCGCAGCGCCGCCCGGGCCACGGCCTGGGTGATCGCGGACAGGTGGTAGGGCAGCCGGACGATCAGCAGCGCCTCCACGACCGCGGGCGAGCCGGCGAGGTAGCCGAGCCGGGTCCCGGCCATCGCGAACGCCTTGGACATCGTCCGGGTGATCACCAGGCGCTCGTGCCGCCGCAGCAGGCTGAGCGCGGTCCCCTCTCGGTCGCGCGCGAACTCCGCGTACGCCTCGTCGACGACGACCATGCCTGGGGCAGCCGCGCACACCGCCTCGACCACCGCGGGCGGCAGCGCGGTCCCGGTCGGGTTGTTCGGCGAGGTGAGGAACACCAGGTCCGGCTGCACCTCGCGGACAGTGGCCGCCGCCCGGCCGGGATCGAGCCCGAAGTCGTCGTCCCTGGAGGCCGGGACCCAGCCGGTGCCGGTGGTCTGCGCGATGAGGGGATGCATCGAGTACGACGGCTCGAAGCCGAGCGCGGTGCGCCCCGGCCCTCCGAAGGCCTGCAGCAGCTGCTGGATGATCTCGTTGGAGCCGTTGGCGGCCCAGACCTGCCGGCCCGTCAGCCCGTGCCCGAGATAGCCGGCCAGGTCGTCGCGCAGGTCGACGGCGTCCCGGTCTGGGTACCGGTTGAGCGTTCCCGCCACGGCCGCCACGGCGTCGGTGACCGCGCGCACCAGGGCGGGCGAGGGCGGGTAGGGGTTCTCGTTCGTGTTGAGCCGGATCGGCACGTCCAGCTGCGGCGCCCCGTAGGGCTCGCGGCCCGCGAGGTCGGCACGCAGCGGCAGGGCCTGGCTGGTTGTCACCCGGCTAGCCTAGCCTTGCGTTCTCGCCGACGGCGTTGCCCGCGAGCGGCAAGGGAGAGGCTCACCCTGGCCGTTCCCGCTCGCCAGGGCGGGAGCGTCGCCGCTCTTTGTAGGCTTTGTGAGTGTCTGATTCCGCGCTGGCTCTCCGTGCCCTCTTCCGGCTGCCGCGCCGGTCGCCCGGCGTTTCCGGCCAGTCGGTCTGGCGCCCGACGTGGTCGGCTCCCGCCGCCATGCGGGCGCTGCGCGCGACGATCGTCGTCCCGGGCCTGTTCGCGCTGACGTTCAAGGTCATCGGCGACCTGCAGATGGCCCTGTTCGCGGTGTTCGGGGGCTTCGCCTCGCTGGTCATGGCCTCGTTCGGAGGAACCAGGCGGGACAAGGCCATCGCGCACCTCGGGCTCGCCGTGATCGGCAGCGTCGCGCTGATCATCGGCACGGCGGTCAGCGGGACGACGTGGCTGGCGGCGATCGTCACCATCCCGGTGGCGTTCGCCATCTTCTTCGCGGGGGTGGCCGGACCGAACGCGGCTTCCGGCACCACGGCCGCGCTGCTGGCCTACGTGCTGCCGGTGGCCTCGGCCGGAACCGCCGCCACTATCCCGTCCCGCCTCGCGGGCTGGTGGCTGGCCGCGGCGGTGAGCACGGCGGCGGTACTAATGCTGTCGCCGCGATCGGCGGGAGACCGGCTGCGGGCGGCCGCGGCGGCTTCAGCGGCCGCCGACGCCCGCCGACCGCGAGGCGGCCATCGCGGCCAAGCATGAGCTGATGGACCTGTTCGCGGCCACGCCGTACCGGCCCACCGGGCTGGCCACCGCCGACCAGGGGCTGGCTAGCGTCGTCGAGGTGCTCGAGTGGTGCACCACGCTGAGCTCCGACGCCCTGGACGGGGAACTGGATCTGAAGCAGGCGGCACCGGTCGACCGCGAGCTGCTCGACGTGGCCGCCGGACTGCTCGAGGACGTGGGCTTCCTGCTCAGCGGGCAGGACATCGCGGAAAACGACGTCACGCGCGACATCGGCCGGCTGGAACATGCCCGCGCCGCCAGCGCTGCGCATCAGCGGGAGCTGGCCGGTGACCTGGCCAGCGACGCGGAATCCGCCGCGCATGCGGTCGACGCGCAGTCGATCGCCGTTGCCGCGCGGACCGCCGCCGCGGACGCCTTGATCGCCGCCCGGCGGGCCAGCCCTGAGACGGTCGCGGCCCAGCGCCGCAGCTGGTACGGAGGGCAGGAGGACGGCCCGCCGCCAGACGAGGGGAGGTTCGCCGCCCTGGCCGGCGCCGCGGGCTTCGCCGCCCGGCACGCCAGCCTCCGCTCGGTCTGGTTCCGCGGCAGCGCGCGCGGCGCGGTGGCGCTCGCCGCCGCGGTGGCCGTCGCCGACGTCAGCGGCGTGCAGCACGGCTTCTGGGTGGTACTCGGCACCCTGTCGGTCCTGCGTACCAGCGCCGCGTCCACGGGGTCGACGGTCATGCGGGCGCTGGCCGGCACCGTCGTCGGGTTCGCTATCGGGGCCGCGCTGATGCTGGCCATCGGCACCGGGACGACCGCCTTGTGGGTCGCCCTGCCCATCGCCGTCCTCGTGGCCGCCTACGCGCCGGGGACGGCGCCCTTCACCGTAGGCCAGGCCGCGTTCACGGTCACCGTCGTCGTGCTGTTCAACCTGCTGGTCCCGGCGGGCTGGAAGGTCGGCCTGCTGCGGATCCAGGACGTGGCCATCGGCTGCGCGGTCAGCCTCGTGGTCGGAGCGCTGTTCTGGCCGCGCGGCGCGGGCGCGGTGGTCGGCGACGACCTCGCCGATGCCTTCCGCCGCGGCGCCGCGTACCTCATCCAGGCGGTGGACTGGTGCCTCGGCCTGCGCCCGCAGCCGCCGGATACGGCGGCCGCTGCGGTCACCGCCGGGCTTCGCCTCGACGAGGCGCTCCGCGGGTACCTCGCCGAGCAGGGAACCAAGCGCCTGAAGAAGGAAGAGCTGTGGAGCCTGGTCATGGCCACCATGCGACTGCGGCTCACGGCGCATTCGCTGGCGGCCCTGGGTCGCCATCCGGCGCATGACGGAGCCGCCGCGCGCCGCGACCAGGACCCGCGCGCCGGGCGGACCCCGCTGCCCGGCACGGTCGCCGCGCGGTCCGGCCTGCCTGCGCACGCGGGCGCGCACGACCCCGCCGATCCGGTGCTAGCGGCGGTCGAGGTCGGGCCGCCACACCACGATGAGCCCGCGGGAGTCGGTGCCCCCGAGTTCCGCGGCATGGACGGGCCGGACGGAGCGGGCAGCGACCAGGCCGCGCGCGCGCATTTCCATCCGCATGTGGTCTGGGTCCTCGAGCATCTGCGTCATCTCGGCCAGCACGCGCCGGCGATCATCGTGCCTGCCGAGCACGCGGCCGAACAGCGACGCGTTCCGTGGTGGCGCTAGGGCCCATAACGTCCAGCGCGGCGCCAGGGCCGATCACGTCCAGCGCGGCGCCAGGGCCGGCTACGCCGGGGTCCGGGGGCTCGCCGGACCACCACTCCCTGATCGCCAGCGCCAGCAGGCCGGGCACCAGGTCGATGGAGCGGCGCAATACCCACGCCGTCCCCTTGGTGGCCAGCCACCCGATCTCGGCCAGGCGGGTCGGCGGCGGGCTGGACGGCTCGGGATCGGGCCGGGGCCCGGTCAGCAGGCCGGAGGCGGCGAGCTGGTCGTGGAACCGGCAGGCGATCAGCCGGTGGCCGCGCTCGCTGGGGTGCAGCCGGTCGACGGCCCACATCCGCGGGTCGTCGCATTCGGCGTCCCCGGCGGCGTCATAGTGCAGCGTGCCGAACCGCGCCGCCACCGCGTCCATCGCCGCGTTCACCTCGTGCATCCGCCGGGCCAGCGGCCGGGCCAGAGCGCCAGGCAGGCCGAGCATCCGGCCCGGGTCGGGCAGCCGCATGGTCAGCACCTCGGCGCCCGCGGCGCGCAGCGCGCCCACCGTGTGCGCCGTGGCCGCGGTGATCTGGGCCACGTCGAAACTGGCACGCAGCGTGTCGTTGACCCCGACGACGACGCTGGCGATATCCGGGCGCAGGCGCAGCGCCGAGGGCAGCTGGTCACGCTCCACATCTGCGATCCTGGCCCCGCACGACGCGAGAACGTGCAGGCTCGGCTCGCGCATGCCCTCGGCGAGCAGCGCCGGCCAGCCCCGCCAGGCCCAGCCGCCGGGCAGGCGCACCGGGTCGCCGACGCCCAGCGTGATCGAGTCGCCCAGGGCCGCGAACGTGGTCATGCTCTGTCTCCTGCTCGCCTCATGCGGGCACCTCCACGGCGGTTGCCGTCTCGAAAACCGACTCGTAATGGTCGATCAGCTCGTCGCCCAGGGCCTGCCAGGTCCGGCCGAGCACCTTCTGCCTGGCCGCGCGGCCCTGGGCGGCGCGCAGGCCGGGGTCAGCGGCCAGCTTGGCTACGGCGCCGGCCAGCGCGCCGGAGTCGCCGGGCGGCACCAGGAACCCGGTGACGCCGTCGTCGACCAGGTCGAGCGGCCCGCCGGCGGCGGGCGCGACCACGGGCAGGCCACTCGCCGCGGCCTCCTGGAGCGTCTGACCGAAGGTTTCGTGCGGCCCGCTGTGCACGAAGGTATCAAGGCTGGCGTAGATGCTGGCGAGCTGCTCCCCGTGATGCTGCCCCAGGAAGACGGCCGCGGGCATGGCCCGGCGGGCCGCGGCCTCGGCCGGGCCCGAGCCGACGATCACCAGCCGCACTCCGGGCAGCGTCGCCACTTCGCTCAGCAGGTCGACGCGCTTCTCGGGTGCCAGTCGGCCGATGTACCCGGCCAGCACCTCCCCGCCCGGCGCCAGCTCGGCCCGCAGCCGATCACTGCGCTTGGCCGGGTCGAACCGGACGGTGTCCACGCCCCGCCCCCAGAGCCAGACGCGCTCGACGCCGTGCGCATGCAGGTTCGCGGCCGCGGCGGTGGACGGGGCGAGGGTCCGGGCGGCGGCGTTGTGGATCCGGAGCAGGCGGCGCCACGCGGCGGCCTGGCCGAGCGGGCCGAAGCGGTAGGCGCGAGCGTAGGCGGGCATGTCGGTCTGGTAAACGGCAACCGCCGGCAGCCTCAGCCGGCTGGCCGCCACCGAGCCGTTGGTGCCCAGGACGAACGGGCTGGCCAGGTGCACGAGCTCGGTCCTGTGGCCGGCCAGCGCGGCACGCAGCCGCGAGCCCGGCACCGCGACCCGGAACCCCGGGTACCCGGGCATCGGCAGCGACGCCACCCGCACGACCGGGTACTCCAGGTCGCGATCCGGTCGTGGCAGCGAGCGGGCTGGCTCGGGTGCGATGACCATCGGGCGGTGACCTCGGCGGGCCAGGTGCTCGGCCACGCGCAGCACGCAGTGAGCGACGCCGTTCACGTCGGGCGGGAACGACTCGGTGATAATCGCGATCTGCACGATCACACGGTGAACGAGCAGTTGTCCGAAAATGGCCTCTACGCGATGACAACATGGATAACTGTCGGTGACATTTTCAGCCCTCGGGGTCACGACCCCCCTTCAAGCCCCGCTGAGCAGGCTCCGCGGGCAGCGCCAGCTCACCAGGCGCGCGGCTCAGCGCCGCGGCGCAGATCCGGCCGCGGCCACGCGGGCCCGGACCGCGCTCACGTGCGCGGCGAGGTCCTCGGCTCCGCCGAGCGCGTCGATGTGCGGGGCGACCTCGGCGAGCGCCGCGGCGTCGTATTCCACCACGTGGATGCCGCGCAGGAAGGTCAGCACCGACAGTCCCCCGGAATGCCGGGAGGTCCCGCCGGTGGGCAGCACGTGGTTGGAGCCCGCCAGGTAGTCGCCGAGCGACACCGGGGCGAACGGGCCGACGAACACCGCACCCGCGTTGCGGACCCGGGAGGCAAGCTCGGCGGCGCGCTCCGCCTGGATCTCGAGATGCTCGGGGGCCCACGCATCCGCGACCGCCAGCGCGGCGTCCACGTCGTCCACCAGCACGCAGGCGGACTGGCCGGCCAGGGCCGCCTCGACCCGCTCCCGGTGCCGCGCGCCGGCGACCTGCCGGCCAAGCTCGCCGTCGGTGCGATCGGCGAGCCCCGGATCGGTGGTGATCAGCAGGCACGCGGCCAGCGGGTCATGCTCGGCCTGCGCGACCAGGTCGGCCGCGACCAGCACCGGGTCCGCCGAGTGATCCGCGATGATCGCGATCTCGGTCGGGCCGGCCTCCGCGTCGGTCCCGATCCTGCCCTGCAGCAGCCGCTTGGCCGCGGCCACGTAGACGTTGCCGGGCCCGCTGACGATGTCCGCTGGCGGGCAGTCGGCGGTGCCGTAGCCGAACATCGCGATCGCCTGGGCGCCGCCGGCCGCGTGCACCTCGGTGACCCCGAGCAGCGCGCAGGCCGCCAGCACCGCGGGATGCGGCAGGCCGCCGCGATCGGGCCGCGGCGGCGAGGCGACGGCGATCTCGGTGACGCCCGCCACCTGCGCGGGAATCACGTTCATCACCACCGACGAGGGGTAGGCGACCAAGCCGCCGGGCACGTAGACGCCGGCCCGTCCGACCGGCACATAACGCTCGGTCACGGTCGCGCCGTCGGCGACCGTGGTCACCGTGTCCCGGGGCACCTGCGCCTCGTGGACCAGCCTCGCCCGCCGCGCCGCCTCCTCCAGCGCCGCCCGGACCTGGCCGCCGAGCTCGCTGAGCGCGTCCCGCAGCGCGGACGGCGGAACCCGGGTGGTGGCCAGGTCGACGCCGTCGAACCGTTTCGTCTGGTCCCGGACGGCCGCCGAGCCGCGCAGGCGCACGTCTTCGCAGACCGGCCGCACCGCCTCCAGCGCAGCCTCGACGTCGAGCCGCGCCCGGGGCAGCGCCCCGGCCAGGCGCCGCCCGCCGAGGCTGGCCGCGCTCTCCCCGCGCAAGTCGATCCTGGTGAGCACCTGGCCAGCGTAGCCGCCCGGGCTGAACTGCTCGCGGAGATCTTCGCGGCGGGAGGCGCAGGCAAACGGGCCGCAAACCCGGCTCGTGCGCGCAGCGCATCCAAAACCTGACTCACGTGTGCAACGCATCCATTTTGTGCCGCGTCTCATTCTTGGGTACTTAGGGAGCGAGGCAGATGAACGTCAGCATGAGTGGCGGCGCTGGCCGGCCCCGGCCGCCCGGGCCGCGTCCGGGCGGGAGACGCCTTCGGTGTTCCGCGACGGTACGCACGGCCCTGGCCGGCGCGGCCGCCGTGGTCTTCTTTGCCTTCCTGGCGGCGGTCGGGCTGGCGGCCGGGGCCACGCTGACGACCGGGCCCGCGTCCCCGTCGCTCCCCCCGGCCCTGGCGCCCGCGCGAGGAGCCGTGCCGAAGGCCACGGCCGCGCCCGTGCCCCAGCGCACGTTCGTGCTGACCAAGGGCGCCCAGCTAGCGACCACCACTACCACGTCCGGCCTCCACGTCGGCCGTCCGGCCCGCCACCCCGGGCATCCACCCCGCCCGGCTCGCCACCCCGGATATGCACGCCGTCTGGCAGGCAACCCGGGGCAGCCACCCGGTCATAGGCACCCACCCGGTCATGGGCACGCACGCGGTCATGGGCAGCCGGCCGCGGCATCGATTTCCGCACCGGCGGCTTAATGAATCGCGACGGGACGGGGGACAGGTCCCGAAAAGCCGGGGTACCGTTGGCCGGCTGAGCCCCGTACCGCGAGGATGGACGGGTGGCATGGATCAATCTCGACGGGGCGGTCAACGTCCGCGACCTGGGCGCGCTGCCCACCGCTGACGGGCAGAGCACGGTGGCGCACCGCCTGCTCCGCGCAGACAACCTCCAGGATCTGTCGCCTTCCGACGTGCGACTGCTGGTCCAGGACATAGGGGTGACCACGGTGGTCGACCTGCGCAGCCCCACGGAGGTGGCAGCTGAGGGACCCGGCCCGCTGACCAGGGTCGAGTCAGTCCGTCACGCGTACCTCTCGGTCCTGCCAGAACGCGGCACGGCCACGGACGCCGCCGCCGACGCGCTCGCGATCCGGCGCGACGGGGCCCGCTCCCGCTATCCCGACGACGTCAGGGCCGGCTACTACCTCGGCTATCTGGAAGACCGGCCGGACCATGTGGTGGCGGCGCTGCGCAGCGTCGCGCAGGCGCCCGGCGCGGCGCTGGTCCACTGCGCCGCCGGCAAGGACCGGACTGGCGTGGTCGTCGCGCTCGCGCTCAGCGCCGTCGGGGTGCGGCGGGATGCCGTGGTCGCCGACTACACGGCGACCGCCGACCGCATGCACGCGGTCCTGGGCCGGCTGCGCGCCTCCGCAACGTACGCGGCCGACCTCGACAAGGCGCCCGACGACGGCCATATCCCGCGGGCCGAGACCATGGCGGCTTTCCTCGACCAGGTCGACGACCGTTATGGCGGAGTGCTGGGGTGGCTCTCCTCCCGCGGGTTCGGCGCGAGTGACGTCGCGTCGCTGCGCGTCAAGATGCTCGACGCGTGACGATGCCCTCCCAGGGCCGGAGCGTGCCTGCGGGTGGCGGTTCCCCGGCGGTGCTGAGCAGGACAGCGCCGACCGGGCCGGGCCGGGCGGCAGGCGTGTCGGAGAAGTTGGCCGCGACGGTGAGGCCGCCGACGCGGTAGACCCACTGGCCCTCGGCCGCTGGCACGGTCTCGTAGCCGGCGACCCGGCCGCCGAGCTCGGCGCGGCGCAGGGCGAGCAGGCTGCGGCAGAACGACAGCACCGAGGCCGGGTCCTGGCGCTGGTCGGCGACGTTGCGCGCGGCGGCATCGCCGACCGGGAGCCAGGGCTTCACGCCCTCGGCGGTGAACCCGCCGGACGGCGAGGCCTCCCACGGCATCGGGGTCCGGCCGCGGTCCCGGCCGGGCCGCCCGCCGGATTCCCGGGTCATATGGTCGCGCCGCAGCTCGGGCGGAACCGCGACGTCGGTCATCCCGATCTCGTCGCCGTAGTACAGGACGGTCGTGCCCGGCAGGGTGGCCAGCACCAGCAGCGCGAGCCGGACCTTGCGGTCGTCTCCCCCGCACCAGCGGGTCGGGAAGCGGCCGACATCATGGTTCGACGCCGTCCACACCGGAAAGGCCCCGGCCGGCAGGATCGCGAGCGTGTCGGCGACGACGGCCGAGAGCCCTCGGGCGGTAAACGGGGCGAAGACGAACGGGAAGTTGAAGGCGAGCTGCAGCTCGTCGTCGTGCCCGTAGAACCCGGCGAGCGCGGCGAGGTCCACCCAGGTCTCACCGAGCAGCAGCCGCGGCGGCTGGTACCTCTCGGCGATGCGGCGCCAGTCCCGGAACACGCCGTGGCTCTCCGGCTGGTTCGCGGTATGCAGCGGCCGCTGTCCGGAGCGACCCACGAGCGGGTCTCCCGCTTCCCCCGGAGGGTTGTCGCGCAGTTCCGCGTCCTTGTACAGGCCCTGCGCCACGTCGATGCGGAACCCGGCGATCCCCCGGTCGAACCAGAACCGGAGGATCTCGCGGAACTCGGAGTGCACCGCGGGCTCGCGCCAGTTCAGGTCGGCCTGGCTGTCCAGGAAGCTGTGCAGGTAGTACTGGCCGGTCGGCTCATGCCAGGCCCAGGCGGGGTGACCCGTCGCATCCAGCCAGTTGTTCGGCGGGCCGCCGCCCGGGGCCGGATCGGCCCACACGTAGTAGTCGCGGTGCCCAGAGTCGCGGCCTCCCGCGGCATCGATGAACCAGGGGTGAGCGGTGCTGGTGTGATTGGGTACCAGGTCGAGGAGCACCCGCAGCCCGCGCGCTCCTGCCTCGGCGACGAGCCGGTCGAGGTCGGCCAGGGTCCCGAGGTCGGGATGCACGCTCAGGTAGTCGGAAACGTCGTAGCCCCAGTCCTGGTCCGGGGATGGCATGGTCGGCGACAGCCAGATGCCGTCCACGCCGAGCCAGGACAGGTAGTCCAGCCGCGCGATCACGCCGTTCAGGTCGCCGTAGCCATCGCCGTCGGTGTCCAGCCACGACCGGACGTAGATCTGGTACAGGACGGCGCCGTGCCACCAGCGCCGTCCGCCGGCGTTCTCGTCCATCTGCCTCCTCGTCCAAGGTCACGGCCAGAACGCGACAGGGCCGCGCCCGGCCCGATGGCTACGCCGTACCAGGCCGGAATCATCTTAGTTTGCGGTGAACCGGGACCGGTGCGGCCGACGCTTGAACAGGCCGCCCGGCCGGGCTGCGACGGTCCGGCAGCCTCCCGGCCGCCCGGCTGTCAGGAGCCGCCTTGATTTCACCTGACGTCGAGCCGACACTGGACGAGTGAGCCCGGTCGTCGAGTACCTCTTCGTAGCCGCGCTGCCCACGGCCGCGGGGTTCGCGCTCATCTACGCGTGGCGCGGAGCGGGGTGGCTCGGCGAGGCCCGCGCCCGCCGTAAGGCCCCGCCTCCCGAGCCGATCGAGCGGCTCCAGGTCGACCTGCGCCGCCTGCGCGCGGAGCTTGAGGATACCGAGACCCGGTCCGGCCTGACCGCCAAGCACCACAGGGTGCAGGCGCTGCGCGGCGCGTATCTGGACGCGCTGATGGCGGCCTGCCTGCGGCTGGATGTCGGGCCGCCAGCCGACGGTGACCGCGCCCCGCAGGCCGAGATCTACCGGGTGGAAGCGGCGCTGCGGCAGCGCGGCCTGGACGTGCGGGAGACGGCCGCGCACTGAAGGAAAGGCGGCGCCGTGCCCGGCACGCGGGGGGTTCCTGGGGGTCGCCCCCCCGGGTCGACACCGGGCCAGGATCGAGGTGTGGTCCGTGTCCTGGCGGTGTCCGACGAGGTCGATGACGCGCTGTCGGCTGACCCGACCGCGGTTCGCGGCGCCCAGCTGATCCTGGCCTGCGGTGACCTGCCGTTCGATTACCTGGGCTCGCTGATGAACGCGCTGGACGTTCCGCTGGTGTTCGTGCCCGGTAATCATGACCCCGACGTCTCCGGGTACCGCCTGTCCCGGGCCGGCCTGACGCTGCGGGCCGGCCTGCCCGCCCGGCCGCCCTGGCCGGACGGCGCAGTCAATGCCGACGCCCGGGTCGTCGACCTGGCCGGCCTGCGCCTGGCCGGCCTCGGCGGGTGCCGGCGCTACAGCGGCGGGCCGAACCAGTACACCGACCGTCAGCAGGCCCGGCGCGCCCGGGCGCTGCGCCGCCGGGCGTGGTGGCGCCGTCAGCGCGACGGCCGCAGGGTCGACCTGCTGCTGACGCACGCCCCGCCGCGCGGCGTCGGCGACGGTGACGATCCGCCACACCGCGGGTTTACGGCCCTGCCCGGCCTGGTCGCCGCGCTCCAGCCCGTGGCGCTGCTGCACGGCCACGTGCATCCCTACGGCGCGCCTTTCCGGCCGGGCCGGCTGGCGGGGAGCACCGTGGTGTGCAACGTCACCGGGTGGCACCTGCTCGAGATCGAGCCCGGCGCTGGCCTCGCTGAGCTGCTCCCCGGTCATCGCGATGCCCGCTGATACCGGCTTCCCCCGCGCCGACGTCGAGAACGACTTCATGCGTGCCCGGCGCCGCCAGACGCTGGCCCGGCTCGCCCACTGGCTGCGGCGCGAGCCGGACGACGTCAACCTCATCCTGCCGTTCGACGAGGTCGTCGCCGCCCTGGGCATGCGCGGTGAGCGGCGGCTGGGCCTGCAGACCATCCGGCTGGACACGATCGTCGGCACCGTCGACTCCGGCCGGGACTTCGACCGCCGGTTCCGGCCCACCACCGGACGGGTCAGGGAGCGGTGGGAGCGGCTCGCCCTGGCCCAGCGGCGCGGCGAGCCGATCCCGCCCATCGACGTGTATCGCGTCGGCGACCTGCACTTCGTGCAGGACGGCCATCACCGGGTCTCGATCGCGATGGCGACCGGCGCCTCGACGATCGACGCCTACGTCACCGAGGTTCTCACCGTCGTGCCCGCCGCGGGCATCCGCCGCCGGGGCGATCTGCTGGTCAAGGACTACCAGCGGCTGTTCCGGGCCCGGGTTCCGCTGCCCGAGCAGGCCTATGCCAAGATCACCTTCAGCGATCCGTGGTCGTACGCCGAGCTGGGCGAAGCCGTCGAGGCGTGGGGATTCCGGTGCATGCAGGACGAGCACCGGTTCATGGACCGGGCCGAGATCGCCGGGCGGTGGTTCGCCGAGGAGTACCGGCCGGTCGTGCGGATGCTCCGGGCCGCCGAAATGATCGGCTCCGGCACCGAGGCCGAGGCCTAC
>WNFM01277795.1_pt1 | contig 15981 bp, 16 predicted proteins | sample 5400271 | NCBI WGS metagenome assembly WNFM01 (sample SAMN13153352, study PRJNA577476) | soil metagenome | isolation source: 60 cm saprolite on Douglas fir-dominated hillslope | place: USA:California | collected 2013-09-17
CGCCTGTCAGAACTGCTGCAAGGTGACCTTCGGCTGCACGGATCCGAATGCCCCTTGCGACTTCTCCGCGACCTGCTCGAAGTTCTGCAAGCAGGTGCTTCCTCCTGGACAGGCGAGCCCCACCGAGCCACCTCCGTAGTCCAGGCGGACAAGAGACCGGCTCGATCAGAGACAAGCGACGTCATGAGCCCCTCCCGAGCGATCGGGGGGGGCTGTTGTTTTTTTGAGGTCCGCGGCCGCTTCGTGGCAAAATGGACCCGCCCATGATGCGCATCGGAAACATCAGCCTCGAGCAACCCCTCATCCTTGCCCCCATGGCGGGGATCACCGATCAATATTTCCGCCTGATCCTCAAGCGGATCGGTGGGGTGGGAATGGTCACGATGGAGTTCATCTCCTCGGAAGCGCTGACGCGCGGAAGCGAGAAGACCCGGCAGATGATGCAGTTCTCCGAAGAGGAGCGGCCGCTGGCGATTCAGATCTACGGCAGTCACCCCGGGAGGATGGCGGACGCCGCCGAGTTCGTGCAGGCGCTGGGGGCCGACGTCGTCGACATCAACATGGGCTGCCCCGCCAACAAGGTCCTGAAAGGGTGCGCCGGCGCCGCCTTGATGGGAGACCCCGATCTGGCGCGCGACATCGTTCGCGCCTGCCGCGCGCGGGTCACCATCCCTCTCACCGTGAAATTTCGTGTCGGCCTCGATCATGCGAGGGCCAACTACCTGGAGCTCGGCACCATCTGCGAAGGGGAGGGCGCCGACGCGGTCGCCCTGCATGGCCGGACCGCCAGGCAGATGTTCTCCGGCAAGGCGGACCGGGAGCCGGTGCGCCGGCTCAAGGAGAAGCTGCGGATTCCCGTGAGCGGCAACGGCGACATCGAGACGCCGGCCGACGCCATGGAGCTCTGGCGCGCGACCGGGTGCGACGGGGTCATGATCGGCCGGGCCGCCATCAAGAACCCCTGGTTGTTCCGCCAAATCGCCGCGGTGCGGAGCGCTGCGGTCCCCGTCGAGCCATCGCTCGCCGAGCGGCGCAATCTGATCCTGTACCACTTCGAGCTGCTGCGCGATCGGGAAGAGGAGCGTCACGCGCTCCACAAGATCCGGACCTTCACCGGCTGGTACACGCACGGCCTGCCGAACGGCCGGATTCTCCGCCAGAAGATCAACGCTCTCGAGACGGTGCCGCAGTTTCTCGATTCGATCGAGGATTTCTTCCGGGTCGCGCTCGCGGCCTAGCTGGAAAATCCGGGCTAGAGGGCGGACATCCGGCCGTACCAGGCTCGCAGGTTGGGGAAGCCGGCGGAGAGCCCGCGATCGTCGCGCCGGACCAGCTGATTCAAAAACGCGAACAGCGCGATGTCGGCCAGGCCGGCCCCGTCTCCGAGCGCGAACGGGCGCTGCGAGAAGAGCTGCTCCAGGTTGCGGAACTGGGTTTCCATCTGCTTGTCCAGATCCTTGCGGGCGCGCGGATCGAGCGGCTCTCCGCCGGGGGCCCGACCGGAGATCGCGGAATAGATCAGCGGCCCCAACACCTCATCGGCGTAATCTTCGACGATCCAGGCGATCGCCTGGTCGGCCGAGCCGGAGGGAAGAAGACCGCGCTCGCCGTAGCGGGCCACCAAATATCTCAAGATCCGCGTCGAGTCGGGCACGACCCGGTCCTCGTCGCACAGGACGGGGACCAGCCGCTGACCGGAGACCTTTTCGACCTCGCCCCGATCCTCGGGAGCGATCAGCACCGCCTCGAACTCCATCCCCATCCTTTTAAGCGACAATCTGACCTTCTCGCAGAAGGGGCATGATTCGAGGTGGTAGAGGCGGAGGGCCACGTCGGTCACCCCCGCTGGGGACGGCGCCACCAGCGGCGCCGCGGCTTCCCGCCCGGGGAGGCCCCGGCGGTCTCACCTTCGACGGCGGGCGCCTCGGAGCCCGCCCCGGGCTCGGAGGCGCCGGAGCGGTCGTCGAAGTGATCGTGCGTGGAGGCTGCCGCCACCGGGCGGCTCCAGGTTGGAGCGGGGTCGAGTGCGGCACCGCCCCGTTGGCCCGTCGAGCCATTCCCCGCGGCGCCCCGATCGTCCGAGGAGCCCGAAGAACCGCTTGCATCCGACATCGGCGAGCCCTCGCTCCGCTGCGCGCTCTGCGCCGGCCCCTGCTCCCGATGCCGGCCACGGCCGCGACGACGGCGACGGCGTCGCCGGTGGGGAGCTTGTCCCGCTTCTGCTTCGCCGCGCCCCGGCCCCTGCGCCCCCGGCCCGGGAGGAGCCTCCTGGTGGGCCGGGTGGGTCTGGACCGGAGAAGGCTCGTCCTGCTCGGGGCCCTCCGAGAAGACGGGCGCCTCCGCGCCTTCGGCACCGGTCTCTCCACCCGTCGCACCGGCCGCGGCGCCGCCCGTCTCGGGGGCGCTCCGTTCTGCGGCTTCATGTGGAAGGCCGGGCTGGCCTCTTTGGCCGCCACGGTGACGGCGTCGCCGACGGCGCTTCCGTCCTCCGTTGGCCGCCTCGGCGCCGGCCGGCACCGGCCGGGCGGAGACGGGGGAGGGCTCGCGAGGCTCGGACGAGCGGGGCGGAACGATCGGCAGGGTTCCCGATGCGAGCGCCAGGTCGACCGTCTCCGCCGTGACCATCGGCGTGATCTCCTGCTCCTCGCGCCGAACCTCCTCGATCTCGAACTGGTGCGGCTTCATCCGCCCCTCGGGCACCACTTCGATCCGCACCTTCTGTCGCGATTCAAGGCGGTAGAGGTCGTCCCGCTTTTCGTTGAGAAGATGCAAAGCGACCTCGGGAGGCAGATAAACCTTGACGCCCGCGGTGTCGCCCCGCACCACCCGCGCCTGAATCTTCCGGAACGCCGACCGGGCCGCCGCCTCGGGCGTCCGGATCGTGCCGTCGCCGGCGCAGGTCGGACACTCCATGAACGACGATGAGGCCTTGGTCGACTTGATCCGCTGCCGGGAAACCTCCATCAGCCCGAGCTTGCTGATGCGGGTGACGTCGTAGCGCGCCTTGTCGCGCGACATCGCCTCTGCGAAGGCGCGCTCCACCTGCCGGATATGCTTGGTCGCCTCCATGTCGATGAAGTCGATCACCACCAGGCCGCCGATATCGCGCAGGCGCAGCTGGCGGGCGATCTCGTCCGCGGCCTCGAGGTTGGTGCGGGTCGCCGTCTCCTCGCTGCCGGCGGAGCGGGCCGAGCGGGCCGAGTTCACGTCGACGGCCGTCAGGGCCTCAGTCTGGTCGATGGCGATCGAGCCGCCCGATTTCAGATCGACGACCCGTTTATAGATCCGCTCGATCTGATCCTCGAGGTTGTGCTTGCTGAAGATCGGCTTGTCGCCCGTGTACAGGCGGACCACCTCCGCCTTGTCCGGCATGTGCGCCTCGAAGAACTTCCTGGCGCGGCGGTAGGTCGCCTCGTCGTCGATCAGCACCTCTTCGATGTCGGAAGTGAAGTAGTCACGGATGGTCCGGATGACCAGATCCCGCTCCTGGAAGATCAGCGCCGGCGGCTTCACCTGCTCTCCGGCACGCTCGATGTTCCGCCAGAGCTCCAGAAGCGCCTCGAGATCGGCCTGCAGCTCCCGGGAGCTGGTTTCCATACCGGCGGTCCGGACAATGACCCCGAAGCCCTCCGGCACGGTGAGCTGGTCGAGGATGCCGCGCAGGCGATCGCGCTGCTCCGCGTCTTCGATCTTCCGGGAAATCCCGCCGGCATCGGCCCCCGGCATCAGAACGAGGTAGCGGCCGGGCAGGGAGTAGTAGGTGCTGAGCGTCGGCGGCTTGCTGGCGTAGGAATCCCGGATGACCTGGACCAATACCTCCTGGCCCTTGTCGAGATGCTTGGAAATCCGGCCGCCCCGGCCCTTGACCGGCGCGCCGGCATCGCGGCTCGGATAGAGCTTGAAATTGATCTCGTCGAGAGGGAGAAAGCCGGCCCGTTCCCCCCCGTAGTTGACGAACGCGGCCTCGAGGGCCGGATTGATCCCTTCGACGATCGCTTTGAAGATGTTTCCTTTGAGGTGCTCGCGGCTGAGCGTCTCGATTTCAAAGATATCGAGGACGCCGTTGTCAACGATGGCGACGCGGTGCTCTTCTTCCGCCGTCACGTTGACCAACATCGACTTTGACATACAATCTCCTCGCGCCACTCCCATCCGGGGCACGCGGCACGGCCAATTCCGTAACGCGGCCCATGGGGGCGCCTGGGGTGGGCTCGACCGGGCGCCGAACCGGCCTCCGGGTGCCCCACCCATGTAAGAGCGCGAGTATAACACCCGCCCCCCGGGCGCGGAAGGGCGGGGCCGCCGGGGCTCCGGCGAGGAGGCCTCGTGACGACCCAGGCCGGCGAGGCGCCGGCATGTCCGAGCGTGCCGCTGGCTCACCTGGAAACCGTCTGGTTCCAGGTGGCCGGGACGATCTGCAACCTTCGTTGCACCCACTGTTTCATCGCCTGTTCCCCGGACAACCATCACCACGCCATGATGAGTCTGGAGGAGGTGCGTGGCGTCCTCGACGAGGCCTCGCGGCTGGGGGTACGCGACTACTACTTCACCGGCGGCGAACCGTTTATGAACCGGGAGATGCTGCCGATCCTGGAGGCGACCCTCCGGGTCGGCCCCGCCACCGTCCTGACGAACGGTCTCTTCTTCGATCCGGACACCTGCGCCCGGCTGCGGCGGCTCGCCGAGGCCTCGGAGTACTCTCTCGACCTGCGCGTGAGCCTCGATGGCTGGGGCCCTGACGACCACGACCGGATTCGCGGCGCGGGGACCTACTCGCGCGCGGTGGACGGGATTCGGAACCTCGCCACGGCCGGTATGAACCCGGTGATCACCGTCACCGAGACGGCGGAGGGGATCGCCGGCGAGGAGGGCCGGGGCCGCTTCCTCGAGCGGCTCCGCGCCCTGGGTCTGAACCGGCCGCGGCTCAAGGTTCTGCCGCTGTTCCTGATAGGGGCGGAGGCGGAGCGGACGCGCCGCTATCGGCCCGACGAGAGGCTCACGACCGACATGGTGACCGCGGCCGACCTGGAGCGCCTGCAGTGCAGCACCGGGCGGATGGTCACCGCACGCGGCGTTTATGTCTGCCCGATCCTGATCGAAGAACCGGGGGCGCTCATGGGACGGACGATCTCCGAGACCCTGCGGCCGTTCGGGTTGCGGTATGGCGCCTGCCACACCTGCCACGTGCAAGGCGTCACCTGCCGGACATGACCGCGTCCGGTCCGTCCCGCCCGCGGCGCATCGCCTTTTTCGGCGGCATCTACAGCAATGCCCCGGCGCTCCTCCAAGCGATCGCCGACGCCCGCCGGCGGGGAGCGGAGGCGATCTACTGCCTGGGCGATCTCGGCGGCTTCGGGCCGCACCCGGAGAGGATCCCGCCGATCCTGAGGCAGAACGGAATCGAGGTGGTGCAGGGAAATTACGAGGACTCCGTCGGCCACGATCGGGAGGACTGCCGGTGCGGGTATACGGACCCGCGCGACAGTCGGTTCGCGCAGATCGCCTACGAGTACACGCGCGCGCGGACCCCGCCGGAGGTCAAGGCCTGGTACCGCGAACTGCCGAAGAGCCTGCGGCTCACCATGGGTGGACGGCGGCTGCTGCTCTGTCACGGATCCCCGCGGCGCCAGAACGAATTCCTCTGGGAGTCGACGTCGCCGGTCTCTTTCCTGGAAGCGCTCCTGCGCGAGCACCAGGCCGACGTGCTTCTCTGCACGCACACCGGGCTGCACTGGACGCGTCGCCTGCCCTCGGGAGGCCAGGTCATCAATGTCGGCGTCCTCGGACGCCCTGCGAACGACGGCCGGACGAATGTCTGGTACGCCCTGCTTGCCACCGCGGAGACGGACGCGCCGCTCCGGGTCGAATTCGTCCCGGTCGCCTACGATCATGAGGGACTGGCGGCGGACATGAGGGCCGAGAAGCTCCCGGAAGAGTTCGTGACGACGATCCTCACCGGCTGGTGGACCACCTGTCTCGAGATTCTGCCGGCGCGCGAGCGGCAGCGCGGACGGTTCTGAAGAGGTCGAACGGGGCCGGGAGCCGGGTCGGAAGGCGTTGCCCTCGTCCCTGCCGAGCGTATAGAATGCGGCGTCTTCACGGACGCCGGCACGGAGGGGATCATGGCGGAGCAAATCGCGATCGGAGGCCACGGCGACCGGTTCGCCTCGACGGCCAGGACCGATCGGTGGTGGGTCGGGCCGATGCTCACCGTCCTCGGCCTGGGCGGGTTCGGCGTGTACGCCACCTGGGCGGCGTTCCAGGGTGAGCACTACTACGTCGCACCCTATCTCTCGCCATTCTATTCGCCGCTTTTGTTCGTCAAGCCGGGCGTCGTCGGCGGGGTTCCGGTATCCGACGCCTGGCTCGGCGCCTGGCCCACCTGGTGGCCGGCCTTCCTCCCGGCATCACCCGCCTTTCTGATCCTGGCGTTCCCGGGCTCGTTCCGGGCCACCTGCTACTACTACCGCAAGGCTTACTACCGTTCCTTTTTCGGGACGCCACCGGGCTGCGCCGTCACAGGGGTGCCGCGCAAGAGGTACGAGGGGGAAACGGCGCTGCTCCTGTTTCAGAATCTGCACCGCTACGCGCTTTACTTCGCGATCGTCTTCATCTTCATCCTCTATTACGACGGCTTCTCCGCCTTCTTCCGTGAAGGCCGATTCGGGGTCGGAGTCGGATCGATCGTTCTGTTGATCAACCCGACGCTCCTGGCGGCCTACACGTTCGGCTGTCACTCCTTCCGCCACCTGATCGGCGGACGGCTCGATTGCTTTTCGTGCGACGCCGCCGCGGGCGCGCGTCACGGATTCTGGAAGCGCGTTTCGTCGCTCAACGCCCTGCACATGGAATTCGCCTGGATGAGCCTGTTCTGGGTCGGCTTCTCCGATCTTTATGTACGGCTGGTGTCGATGGGGATCCTCCACGACTTCAGTACCTGGGGTTGATGCGTGGCGAGCCTCTCCGACATTCAAACCTTCGAGCACGACGTCCTGGTGATCGGCGCCGGCGGCGCCGGCCTGCGTGCCGCGATCGAATCCTCGGCCCAGGGCCTGAGCACCGGGGTCGTCTGCAAATCGCTCCTCGGAAAGGCCCACACCGTCATGGCCGAGGGGGGCCTGGCGGCCGCTCTCGGCAACGTCGACGGCCGGGATAACTGGAAGATCCATTTCCGGGACACGATGCGCGGTGGAAAGTTCCTGAACCAGTGGCGCATGGCGGAACTGCACGCCAGGCAGGCGCCCGATCGGGTGCGGGAGCTGGAGGAGTGGGGAGCGGTCTTCGACCGCACCCAGGACGGTCTCATCAGCCAGCGCAACTTCGGAGGCCACCGCTATCCGCGGCTGGCCCACGTCGGCGACCGGACCGGCCTCGAGATCATCCGCACGCTTCAGGATCATGGGATTCACCGCGGGTTTCAGGTCTACATGGAGTGCACGGCGCTCGAGCTGGTGCTCGACGACGGCCGGGTGGCGGGAGTCGTCGGGTACTGGCGGGAGACCGGGCGGTTCGTCCTGTTCAAGGCGAAGGCGGTCATTCTGGCGACCGGCGGCGGCGGGCGGGCCTGGCGGGTCACCTCCAATTCATGGGAATACTCCGGCGACGGCTACGGCATCGCTTACGAGGCCGGCGCCGATCTGATGGACATGGAATTCACCCAGTTCCATCCGACCGGCATGGTCTGGCCTCCTTCGATCCGCGGCATCCTGGTGACGGAGGGGGTGCGTGGCGACGGAGGGATCCTCCTGAACAACAAGCGGGAGCGCTTCATGTTCAACTACATCCCGCCGAAATTCGCCGCCGAGACCGCCGAGACCGAGGAGGAAGCCAACCGGTGGCTGAAGGGGGACAAGTCGGCCCGCCGGCCGCCAGAGCTCCTGACTCGCGATGAGGTGGCGCGCGCCATCACCAGGGAGGTCAACGAGGGACGGGGGTCGCCGCACGGGGGGGTCTTCCTGGACATCGCCTCCCGCCAGCCGGCCGACCTGATCAAACGGAAACTGCCGTCGATGTACCACCAGTTCAAGGAGCTGGCCGAGGTCGACATCACCCGGGAGGCGATGGAGGTCGGGCCGACGCTGCATTACTTCATGGGCGGCGTGCGGGTCGATCACGATACGCAGATGTCCACCGTGCCCGGTCTGTTCGCGGCGGGAGAGCAATTCCCTGTCGGACCTGATCGTGTTCAGACGCCTGGCCGGGGTTGGCGCCGCCGATTATGTGCGCCGGCTGGCGGCGGCGCCGCGCGCGCACGACGAGAAGATCACGGGGGTGGTCCGCCGCGCGACCGAGATCCTGAATCGCGAGAGCGGGACGAATCCGTTCCTGATCCAGGAGGATCTTCAGGGGGTGATGGGTCGTTACGTCGGCATCGTGCGGACGGAGGGGGAGCTGCAGGCGGCGCTCGGCGAGCTGGAACGGCTGAAGGCGGAGACGGCGCGGGTGAAGGCCCAGGGCACGTCGCAGTACAACGCGGGATGGCATCAGGCGCTCGACCTGCGATCGCTGCTCATCACCTCCGAAGCCGTCACGCGCGCGGCGCTGGTGCGGCAGGAGAGCCGCGGCGCGCACACGCGGACCGATTTCCCCGGCGAGCGCGACGAGTGGCTCAAGGTGAACGTCGCCGTCCGCAAGACGCCCGACGCGATGCAGACCGAGGTCCTGCGCCGCCCCGAACCTCCGAAGGAGCTGGCGGAGATCGCGTTCGCGACCATCGAAGCTCTGGAGGCGAAGCATGCCTGAGCGCCGGTTCCGGGTCTGGCGGGGGGACGCCCGCGGCGGAGATTTTGCCGACTACACGGTCGAGGTCGACCCGGGGATGGTGGTCCTCGACGTCCTGCACCGCATCCAGGCCCGCCAGGCGAACGACCTGTCGGTGCGCTGGAACTGCAAGGCGGGGAAATGCGGCTCGTGCAGCATGGAGATCAACGGCCGCCCCCGGCTGGCCTGCATGAGCCGGATGAACCAATACGCGCCGGATGAAACCGTCACGGTCCAGCCGCTGAGAACCTTTCCGATCATCAAGGATCTCGTCACCGACGTGTCGTGGAACTTCGAGCAGAATCGCCGGATCGCCCCGTTCAAACCCGCTCCACGGGGGAAGGACGGGCAGTACCGCATGATGCAGAAGGATGTCGATCGCGTTCAGGAGTTCCGCAAGTGCATCGAATGCTTCCTCTGCCAGGATGTCTGCCACGTATTGCGCGAACGTCACCGCAAGGACGCATTCGTCGGGCCGCGCTTCCTGATCCGCCTCGCCTCCCTCGAAATGCATCCGCTCGACACGGCCGATCGGATCCCGGCCATCCGCGACGAGTTCGGTTCGGGTCTTTGCAACATCACCCGTTGCTGCACCGAGGTCTGCCCGGAAAGCATCGGCATCACCGACAACGGCATCATCCCGCTCAAAGAGCGGGTCGTCGATCGATTCTATGATCCGCTCCGGTGGCTCGCCCGGAAGCTGTTCGGCTCCGGCGCCTGAGAGGATCCTGCACGGGAGGAGAGGCCATGCCACGCGCCAAGCAGTTGACCGTTCAGTTGGCCAACAAGCCGGGAACCCTGGCCCAGGTCGCCCAGACCCTTGGCAAGGCGAAGGTGAACATGCGCGCCCTCGCGGTCTTCGAGGGTCGCGCCAAGATCATCGCCGATGATCCCGCGAAGGGGCGCGAGGCGCTGCAGAAGGAAGGTCTCTACGCTTCGATCGAAGACTGTCTGGCGGTCGACATGACGGACCACCCCGGAGCCCTGGGCGATATCTGCGCGAAGTTGTCGGCCTCCGGCATCAACATCGACTATGCCTACACCGGGATCACGCAGACCACCGGCAAGGCGGTCGTGGTGATGGTGGTCTCCGACCTTGAGAAGGCGGCGAAGATCGCCGGCTGAAGGACCGCCCAGGAGGCGGACAGGCTCCTAATCCTCCTGGTATTTCCGCTTCAGGATCTCGATCACGGAAGGGTCGGCGAGCGTGGTCGTGTCGCCCAGCGCTTTCCCCTCGGCGATGTCGCGCAGCAGGCGGCGCATAATCTTCCCCGAGCGCGTCTTGGGGAGCTCCGCGGCGAAGATGATGTCGTCGGGGCGCGCCAGGGCTCCGATCTTGCGCGCGACGTGCTGCTTGAGGTCGTCGACCATGGCGGCGCCGGCCGAGACCCCTTCCTTCAGAGTGACGAAGGCGGCGAGGGCCTGCCCCTTCAGATCGTGTGCTTTCCCCACCACCGCCGCCTCCGCGACCATCGGGTGGTCGACCAGGGCGCTCTCCACCTCCATCGTGCCGATCCGGTGTCCCGCGACGTTCAGGACGTCGTCGACGCGGCCGAGGAGCCAGAAATTTCCCTGCCGGTCGCGCCTGGCCCCGTCGCCCGGGAAGTAGAGACGGGGGCCCCATTTCGACCAGTAGGTCCGGACATGGCGCTCGGGGTCGCCATAGACCGTTTTGAGCATGGCGGGCCAGGGACGGGTGATCGCCAGATAGCCGCCCCCCTCCTTGACCACGCGACCGTTCTCGTCGAGGACCTCGGCGCTGATTCCGGGGAAGGGCCGGGTCGCCGAACCCGGCCGGGTCGCCGTGATCCCGGGGAGCGGTGTGATCATGATCATCCCGGTCTCGGTCTGCCACCAGGTGTCGACGATCGGGCAGCGCCCGCCGCCGATCTGCGTCTGGTACCAGATCCAGGCCTCGGGATTGATCGGCTCGCCGACGCTGCCGAGGAGGCGCAGCGAGGAGAGGTCGTGTTTCCCGGGCCATTCCGTGCCCCAGCGCATGCAGGCTCGCACGGCGGTCGGGGCGGTGTAGAAGATCGAGACGCCATATTTTTCGCACAGGCTCCAGAACCGGCCGCGATCGGGCCAATCGGGCGCCCCTTCGTACATGAGAACGGTGGCACCGCAGGACAGCGGTCCGTAGACCACGTACGAGTGCCCGGTCACCCAGCCGATGTCGGCGGTGCACCAGTAAACGTCCTGCGGTTTCAGGTCGAAGACCCAGCGGGTCGTCGCCTGGACTCCCGTCATGTAGCCTCCGGTCGTATGCACGATCCCCTTCGGTTTGCCGGTGGTGCCCGACGTGTAGAGAATGAACAGCATCTCCTCGGAGTCGATCTCCACCGCGGGGCAGTCCGCGGCGGCTTCCGCCATCAGGTCATGCCAGAAGCGATCGCGCCCTTCCTGCATCTCCACCGGAAAGCCGCCCCGCTTGACGACCACCACATGACGGAGGTCCGGGGTGCCGGCAAGCGCCTCGTCCGAGGTGCGCTTCAGCGGCACCTGCCCGCCGCGACGGTAGCCGCCGTCGGCGGTGATGAGAATTGTCGAGCGCGCGTCGTTGATCCGATCGCGCAACGACTCCGCGGAGAAACCGCCGAACACGACGCTGTGCACCGCGCCGATGCGGGCGCAGGCCAGCATGGCGATCGGCAGCTCCGGGATCATCGGCAGGTAGATGGTCACGCGATCACCCTTCTTGACCCCCAGGCTCTTGAGGACGTTCGCGAACTTGCAGGTCTCGCGGTGAAGCTGGGCATACGTCAGGGTGCGCTCGTCTCCCGGCTCGCCTTCCCAGAGGATCGCCGCCTTGTTGCGCAGCGGCCCGGTGAGATGCCGATCGAGGCAGTTGACGCTCGCGTTCAGTCGGCCTCCCACGAACCAGCGGGCGCGGGGTGGCTTCCAGATCAGGGTCTTCGTGAAGGGGCGGGACCAGGTGAGCTCGCGGGCCCGCGCGGCCCAGAACGCCTCGGGATTCTTCGCGGCACGGGCGTAGATCTCAGGGTCGGCGATGTTGGCCTGCTTGCGGAACGAGGAAGCGGGGCGGAACCGGCGTTCTTCCTTGAGCAGGACGTCGATGTTCGTCGCCGCGCCGGCGGGTTTCTTCCGGGCCATGATCGCCTCGCTCCTGCCGGGGGAAGGCCGAAGGGGAGGCACTATAGCCAACGCCACGGGGGGGTGTCAATCAGCGAGAGACGCTCCGGCGCCGCATGCTTTGACACCGTCCGGGGCCTCGTTTAGACTCTGCCCCCGTTCGCGGGGGCGGGTCCGAATTCCCGGTCCGGCTCCCGGGAGACCGGAACCGTGTCGGCGTTCGACTACCTTCTTTCCCGCGCCCTGCCGCTCGTTCCACGCCCGATCGTGCGTCGGATCTCCCGGCGTTACATCGCCGGAGAGGGCCTGCCGGATGCGCTGCGCGTCGTGCGCAGCCTGAACCAGCGCGGTCTTCTGGCGACTCTCGACGTCCTGGGTGAGAGTGTCGGCAGTCCGCTCCAGGTCGAGGGCGCCGTGCGCGATTATCAGGAGGCGCTCGCGGCCCTCCGGGGCGGGGGGCTTCAGGCCAACATTTCGGTCAAGCTCACGCAGCTCGGCCTGAAGATCGATCGAGAGCTTTGTCTCTCTTCGATGCGGACCCTGGTGCTGGGAGCACGCGCGCAGGGGAACTTCGTCCGGATCGACATGGAGAACAGCACCTGCACCTCCGCCACGCTCGAGGTGTACCGGGCGCTGCGCGCGGAAGGCTTCGACAACGTCGGGGTCGTCCTGCAGGCTTACATGCGACGCAGCCTGACGGACGTGCGCGAGCTGCCGGAAGGCGCCAACGTCCGTCTCTGCAAGGGGATTTACGTGGAGCCGCGGGCGATCGCTTACCGCGATCGGGCCGTCGTGAACAAGAACTATGTCCGCCTCCTGGAGGAGATTCTCGAGCGTGGACTCTACGTCGGCATCGCGACACATGACGAGGATCTGGTCTGGGAGGCGCAGCGGATCCTCGACCGCAGGAGGCTGGCGCCCGAGCGCTACGAGTTCCAGATGCTTCTGGGCGTGGACGAAGAGCTGCGGGGACTCATCCTCGGAGCGGGACACCGGCTTCGAATCTACGTCCCGTTCGGGGTCAACTGGTACGCCTACTCCCTCCGCCGCCTGAAAGAGAATCCGCGCATCGCGGGATACGTCGCCAGGAGCCTGCTCGCCGGGCGCGGTTGAGCGGGAGGGTCGTTCCCTCAGGCGATCCGGCGATCGCCTTCATCGGCGGTGTTGCGGCGGATTTCGGGAGGGTGCTCGGTGCCTTCGCGCCCGGGACGCAGCGGCGCCGCCTGGGGAAAGAGGATCGTGATCTCCGTGCCCTGAAACGGCGCGCTCTTCACCTGCACGTCGGCGCCGATCAGGTCGAACATCTGCCGCGCGGCCCAGAGTCCGAGGCCGACTCCGTTCTTCTCCGGTTTGGTGGTGAAGAAAGGCTCGAAGATCCTCGGCAGATGCTCCGGTCGGATGCCGATGCCGGAGTCGCGGACCCGCGCCAGCACCCGATCGCTCTCGTGCGCCGTCTCCACGAGGATCTCCCCGCCGCCGAACGGCATCGCCTCGACGGCATTGATGACGATCGCGAGCAGGGCCTGATGGATCCGGCTCGCGGGACCGAACACGGGCGGGATGACGGCATAGCGCTCGTCGAAGCGTATCTTCTTCTCCTCGGCCCGGTGCCGGCAAAGCTGGACCGCCTCCTGCAGCAGATTGTTCACGCTGAACGGCGCCCGCCCCGGCTTTGTCAGCGCGTAGCTCGAGAGGTGGTGCAGCGACTCGACGAGGGTGGCGAACGCGTCTTTGGCGCGGCCCGCCGCCGCGCGCCCCTCCACCGGCAGGCTCGGGTCGCCGGCCAGCGCCTGCAACCCCTGCTGCACCGATTGAAGCGGCGCGCGGAATTGATGTGCGGCGATCTCCAGATAGGCACCGAGCGCCTGGTAGGTTGCCGTCTCCATGATGTGGTCCTGGCAGAGACGCAGCTCCTCGCGCAGTCGGAGGATGTAATCCGCGTCCCGCATCTCCTGCTTCCTGCAGGCGGCCAGGGCGCCGATCAGGAGGCCGCCCGTGACCAGCGCCAGGCCGGCCACCGGACGATAGATCCGGGGTTCGCCGATGACCAGCCATGCCGTGGCGGCGAGCGCAAGACCGCAGAGCGCGCCGGCGAACGCGGGAGCGGACAGGATCTTGGAGCGACGCTTCATGGTCATCACCGATTCATCGGGGTTCCGACCCCTCAGGTTTGGCCGCCGCGTCGCGCTTCGCCTGGATCGCCGCCATCCGCGCGCCATCCTTGTTCGGTCCCGGGGGGGCCTTGTATCGCAGGGACTCGACCGGCCGCCCGCCGGCGAGATGCTCCGCGGCGATCCTTCTGGCGCCGTCGATCGTCACGGCGCCGTACCAGACCGCCTCCGGGTAAACGACGACCATCGGCCCGTGGCCGCATTGATCGAAGCACCCGGCCTTGTTCACCCGGACGGTCCGCTTCAGCCCGCGCGCGACGACTTCTTCCTTGAGAACCCGGTGCACGTCCAGCGAGCCGTCGAACGGGCAGTATTCGCCGCCGGTGCAGACGAACAGATGACGCTCGTACTGGCCCACCTAGGCCTCCTCCGCGCCCCTGACCGGCTTCCGGGGAGCGAAAACTATCACACCGGGCGCTCCCCGCACAACGCGACCTTGGATCGGGACGCGCCGCCGGGATACACTGCGCTCGCGAGGGAGGGGGCATGCAGGAGAGCGACACCGCCAAGGCGATTCTCAGGACACGCGGCCGGGTGCCGATCTTCCCGCTGCCGAACGTGGTCCTCTTTCCGCACGTGACCCTGCCGCTTCATATCTTCGAGCCGCGCTACCGCACGATGATCGAGGAGGCGCTTAAGGGCGACCGCATGGTGGCCATGGTCCTCCTGAAACCGGGCTGGGAGTCCGGATACGACGGGACTCCCGAGGTGTTCCAGGTCGGCTGCGCCGGTCTGATCGAGGATGAGGTCCGCCTCCCCGATGGACGCTTCAACATCCGGCTGCGCGGGCTGAGCCGGATCGAAATCAGGGAGTTCGTGCAGGACCAGCCGTACAGGATCGCCTCGGTCCGGATGTTGATCGATCTGAATGAAGAGGGGGGACCGAACGTCGAGGAGGAGAAGCGCACCGTGCTGGGGGCCTGCGCGAGCGTGCTCCAGGAGATGTCGGGTCTTCCCAGCCATCCGTTCGCGCTCGATGAGGGGCTTCCGCTGGCGGCCATCGTCAACGCGCTGGCCCAGAATCTCTCCCTGGACACCGCGGACAAACAAGAGCTTCTGGAGACCGGTGACGTGGTGCTGCGAGGCCGGCGTCTGGCCGCGCTGCTCAACGAACGGTGGCGGGAGCTGGCCTCGATGAAAGCCGGCCGGGTCACACCCGGCCAGGAAGGCGTGCACTAGGACTCGGACAGGTTCCCGGAGCTCCTACACCGGGAACGCGGCGCCGCGCAGCGTGGCGATCGCCGCGACGACCTCGCCGATCTTGTTGTTGGGAGTGGAGGCTCCCGCAGTGAGCCCGATCGTCACGGGCCCGTCCGGCAGCCAGTCGCGGGTGGAGGTTTCGGAGGCGGCCCCGAAAAGCTTGTGCCGGATCAGACCCGAGCCGTCGAGGCAACCGACGTCCTCGATATGGTAGGTCGGAACGCTGCGCGAGGCGATGGCGGCGAGGTTGGTGGTATTGCTGCTGTTGTACCCGCCGATCACCACCACGAGGTCGGGCCCCCGGCCGATCATCTCCAGCACCGCATCCTGCCGATCCTGAGTGGCGCTGCAGATCGTGTCGAAGGCGCGAAACCGCTGCGGCAGCTCGGCCTCCCCATACCGATCGCGCAGAGCGAGACGCACCATCTCCTGGATCTCCAGCGACTCCGAGGACAGCATCGTGGTCTGGTTGGCGACTCCGATCCGTCCGAGATCGACATCGGGGTCGAACCCGGGCGAGCAGGCCTTGGCGAAGCGTCCGAGGAACAGCGAGGCGTCGCCCTGCTTTCGGATGGTGTCGCAGATGAGGCCGGTCTCATCGCGATCCCGCACGACGAGATAGCGGCCTCCGGGATGCTGCCCTGTGCGCGACGCCGTGGCGCGCGTCTCTTCGTGGCTGTACTTGCCGTGGATCAACGCGGTGAACCCGGCGGCGGAGAAACGGTCGACATTCTTCCAGACATTCAGAACCGAGCCG
>WNFM01146941.1_pt1 | contig 15980 bp, 13 predicted proteins | sample 5400271 | NCBI WGS metagenome assembly WNFM01 (sample SAMN13153352, study PRJNA577476) | soil metagenome | isolation source: 60 cm saprolite on Douglas fir-dominated hillslope | place: USA:California | collected 2013-09-17
GCTGCCAGGATGATGAGATCGGACTTCTGCAAGCCGCCGGTCATCTTGTCGAGATCGGTGAAGCCGGAGGCGACGCCGACGATTGCGCCGCGTCGCTCGTGGAGCTGGTCGAGCTTGTCGATATACTCGCGCAGGGTCTCGCGGATGGGGTCGAAATCGGCGCGGCTGATGCGCTGGCTGACGTTGAAGACGAGCTTCTCGGCTTCTTCGAGCGCGGTGCTGGCGTCTGGCTCGTTGTAGGCGATGGCGGCGATCTGGCCCGCCGCGTGAATCAGCCGGCGCAGGATCGCCGTGCGTTCGACGATATGCCCGTAGTAGTCCACATTGGCGCTGGTCGGCACCTGGTTGGCGAGCGAGCTGACGTAGCTCACGCCGCCGATATCTTCGAGCTTGCCCCGCCGCTGGAGCTCGTCCGTGAGCGTGATGAGGTCGGCCGGCTCGCCGGACTCGTAGAGCTCCAGCACGGCCTGGAAGATCGTGCGATGGGCGTCGCGATAGAAGTCGTCCGGCCGTAAGAACTCCGCGACCTGCACCACCGCCTCAGGGTCAATCAGCAGGCTACCGAGCACCCCGGCCTCTGCCTCGACGTTCTGGGGCAGCAGCTTTTCGACAGCCATACTGTAACCTCCCGCGCCGATGAAGTTCGTGCCTTCGTCCATCAGGCTCGCAGGTGACAGCTAGAACGCCCTTTCGATACCATTATAGCATCGGGACGGTGCCGGCACCCATGTCTCGCGACGAAGGGGGTACCGGCTAGCGTACCTAACGCGAGAGGCTTTGGCAATCGGGGTGCGTATCCCACTCATCCACCAGCCGGTGAATTGTGGATAACCGACTCTGATCTTCCGGCGTCGACACCGCTCGCCATCGGGCCCCAGCTCAGCCGTCGCGTGCTTCTGCCGGGCTATCCACAGGCTGTACGCCGCTAGTGCGAGTTATCCACGACTTTGTCCACCAGCTTATCCACGCGCCAAAAGGGCTAGCATAGGGGCCGCAGGCAACCAGGGGGAGAGCTGCTGGCTATCCGCGACTCGCACATCTATGGTCCAGTGCTCCAGCACACCCTTGACAGCCACCGGTGCTCTCAGTATACTTTGCTCGATCAAAAAAAACTGAAAGGTCAATGAAAGTGGATAGTGCATCAGACGAGATCGCCAAGGTCTACGAGATCAACTCGCTCGAACAGCTGCGCGCAATGGCAGATCAGTTGCGCCTGAGCATTCTCGAGCGGCTGCTGCGGCGCGCCATGACGGTGACGCAGCTGGGCGAAGCGCTGGGCATCGCGCCGGCGAAGGCGCACTACCACGTGCGCGAGCTGGAGCGCGTCGGGCTGCTGCGCCTCGTCCACACGCGCGAGAAAGGGGGCATCCTCGAAAAGTATTACCGCGCCGTCGCCGAGGATATTCAGGTGCCGCGGTCGCTGCTGAGCAGTGCGCCCACCGATGAGGCGCTGGCGGCCCTCGGCAAGATCTTCAGCCTGGCCAGCCGCGAATTTCTCGCCGCGGCCGAACGCGATCTGCGGGCGGGCGGCTTAGGTGGCGAGGTGCAGGGCCTGATGCATACATCGCTCTGGATGACCGCTGATGAGGTGCGCGCCGCGCTGGCCCAGCGCCTCGACGAGCTGCTCAAGCCCTACGAGCAGCCACGCGGCGTGCCAGGGGAGCGCGAGTGGACGTATTTCCGCACCATACACGCTGTGAAGGTCGCGGAGGATGCACCAGATGCGCCAGACGCGGAGCAGGCATCAGCCACAGCGGTAGCTGCCAGCGGCGACGCCCAGCACGTGACGTCAGCCGCGCCGTCTCCCAGTAACGCTTCCGCCGCGGGCACGACCTACTACTCACGTGCCGATCTGGAGTGGCTGGTGGCCAGTGGTCTCGAGGTCGATGTCGTGGTGCCAGGCGCCTGTAGCTTTGCCGACGACATTACGCCTGTGCTCGTCGAGCGCGCCATCAGGAGCTTCCACTGTCGCGGCCCGCTCAGCGCCTCACCGGAGGTGCGCCAGGTGCTCGCACGCAAAGCCTCGCGGGCACCATCGAGCTAACCCGGCGCTCGCATACAGCACGTGCCTACAGCAAGACGCGCAGCATGCCCGAACATGCCGCGCGCCGTAGAACTCGCTCGCCGTCGTCCCACATTGCGTTACGAGAGCGATCGGAGGAGTCAGATGAATCCTAGCACAGCGCTCCCCACTCCACCAGCCGCCAAAGCCAGCCCGCTCATCAACCGCAACTTCGCGCTGCTCTTTGGCGGCGTGGCCATCTCCTACCTCGGCGACATGATCTTCAACATCACCCTCATCCTCTGGGTCACGCAGACACTTGCCCACGGCCAGCCCTGGGCGCCGCTCGCTGTCAGTGGCGTGCTTGTGGCGGCCGCGCTGCCGATCTTGCTGGTCGGCCCCCTGGCCGGCGTCTTCGTAGATCGCTGGGACAAGCGGCGCACGATGCTGGCGATGGATGCGCTGCGCGCCGTGCTGGTCGCCCTCTTGGCGCCACTGGCCGCTAGCGCGTTCGCGCTGCCCTTCTGGCCCGGCGGCCGGCTCCCCCTCGCGTGGCAGCTCGGTACAGTGTACGCGGTCGTCTTCCTCGCCACCTGCTGCACGCAATTCTTCAGCCCCGCACGCATGGCGCTGATTGGAGACATCGTGCCGGAGGAGCGGCGCACTCAAGCCAGCGGACTGTTGCAGACGACGATGGGTCTCTCGTTTGTCATCGGCCCCGCGCTCGCCGCTCCACTCTTCTTCGCCGCTGGGGCAACCTGGGCCCTGACGATCAACGCGCTGTCGTTCGCCGGTTCCTTTCTCGCGCTGCTGGTGATCCGGCCGCCCGCCCTCCTCGCGCCGCCGGCCGGTGCGCGGCGGTCGAGCGTGTTGGGTGAGCTGGGCGCGGGTATCGGTTTTTTCGCGCGCAGCCGCGTGCTGATGACGCTGCTCGTCACCGGCGTCATCGTGATGCTCGGCGGCGGGGCGCTGAACGCGCTCGATGTCTTCTTCGTGACGCGCAACCTCCATACGCCGCTCAGTGCGTATGGTGCGCTGGAAGCTGTATTTGGCGCGGGAGCGCTGCTCGGTGCGCTGCTGCTCAGCATCTTCGCGCGGCGCATCGGCGCGGCGCGTACCTTGTGGGCTTCGATCCTGGGCATTGGCCTGCTGATGATGGTCTATGCCCGGCTCACGGCGCTCACCCCCGCGCTGGTGGTGCTGTTCTTCGTCGGCGTGCTGAATGCCGGGATCAACATCGCGCTTGGGCCCATCGTGCTGCATGTCACGCCCCGCGCACTGGTGGGGCGCGTCATGGCGGTGCTGCTGCCGGTCATGACGCTGGCGCAGGTGCTCTCCATCGCGCTGGCGGGCTATCTCGCCAGTACGGTACTGGCGGAGTTCCATGCGAGCGTGCTCGGCCAGCCGCTCGGCCCCATCGATATGATTTTCCTTATCGCTGGTGCCCTCGCTGCCATGGGCGGCCTCTACGCCATGGGGAGTCTGCGCGGCCTACGCCTCACGGGCGAGCCGGGCGCTCGCGCGACGCCAACTGACCATGCGCCGGACGCCGCGGAGGAGGCGGAGGAGCCAGAGGAGCCAGCGCCGGCACCGTCCCCGCTGGTCGCCCGCTAGCGCCTGGCGCATCCTGGCGCATTGCGTCCCCAGCCGCCGACTGGCTGCCTGCCTGGCAATCTAGCACGCGTCTTGCTAAGACGAGGCGTGTGGCAGTGCCGGCAGCGGCGCTGCGGGTGAAGAGTCGAAGAGTCGCAAACTTCACATTGCACAGCCTGGCGCCGGTGCTATACTGCTCCAATACGCTGGAGCGTGTGAGGGTACCTCCGGCGGGCACCCAGGGGGCCAGGGGGAGGGACCAATGCGACAGAGCGTGCGCGAGACGGATGGGCGGCTGGTGTCCACACGAAATGGGATCTTGCCCGCGCGCACGCGCGCTTCGCTGGGACGCGCCACCGATCCCGCCGATGATTCACCGCCCGTCGGCGCGGACGCTGGGCGCCTGTTCGCGCGATTCTGGGGGGTGCGTGGCAGCCATCCCGTGGCCCACGCGATCGGCTCGCACATCGGCGTCAACACCGCGTGCCTCGAGGTGCGCTACGGTCCACATGTGCTCGTGCTCGACGCCGGCTCGGGCATCGTCGCGCTGGGCGAGGCGCTGGCACGCGAGTGGCGCGAGCAGGACCCTGGCGAGCGCGGCAGCCTGAGCCTGCTCTTCACCCATGCCCACCACGACCACCTCTGCGGCCTGCCGTTTTTCGCGCCGCTCTTTCAGCGCGACGTCGCGCTGCACTTACTGGGGCCGGACCTTGACGGGTTGCGTTTCGCGGAGATCATCGCGGGCTACATGCGCTCGCCCTACTTCCCGGTCGATTTCACCGAGCTGCCCTCGCGCCGCCACCTGCGCAGCGTGGCGGATGGCGCGCGGCTTGTCTGGCGAGCCGGCGGCGCTGGCCCTGTAGTGTGGGATCCCGCACGCCCGGTGCCGGCGCGCGCGCTCGTGGTAGATGTGCTGCACTCGCGGCTGCACCCCCGCGACGGCACGCTGATGTATCGCATCAGCGGCGGTGGCCATAGCCTGGTCTTTGCCACCGATGTTGAGGTTGGCGACGGCGGCACCCCCGGCGAGCAGCGCTTCGTGCGCTTCGCGCGCGGCGCCGATGTGCTGGTGCATGACGCGCAGTACAGCCAGGAGGATTACGCGGGCCGGCTGCCACGGCGCGGCTACGGCCACAGCACGCCCGGCATGGCGGCGCGTGTGGCGCGGGCTGCCGAGGTCGATCAGCTGATCCTGTTCCACCACGATCCCGACTATGCCGATGCCGACGTGCGTGCGCTGGAGCGGGAAGCCAAGCGTCTCTTCCCTGGGAGCCGCGCGGCACGAGAAGGTATGGAAATCTGTCTGGACGCCGCGGCTCCGCGCCAGGTATAATGCGAGGCGCGGAGCCTACGATGGCATCCGGCCGTCGCGGCCCGATACGCCACGGTGAGGAGGCAGAGCATGGCTGATAAACAACAGAAGAAGAACAAAGAAAAGAAGAAGCCCAAGAAGGTCACCACCACCAAGGAAGCCAAATGATTGCCTACCCGAACGTCATTCTGATCGTCGAGACGTTCGTGACGTTCGTGCTCGCCATCACGCTGCATGAGGCGGCACATGCCTTCGTGGCGGCGCTGTTGGGCGACGCCTCTCCGATTAGTGAGGGGCGGCTCTCGCTGGTGCCGCGCCGCCAGATGGCCACTGTCGGCACCATCGTCGCCATCGTCTCCGCCGTGCAGCCATTCCCTTCGGGTCTGGGCTGGGGCCGCCCGGTGCGCATCGACGCGCGCCGGATGCGCACCGGCCCGAACTTCGGCACCGTGCTGGTGGCGCTCGCCGGCCCCGCCGTCAACCTCGTGCTGGGGCTGGGCATCGCTGCTGGGCTGCGGTTCATCCCAGGCTATGAGCGGCTCGGCCCCCATGCGGAGTCGTGCTCGTTCGGCAATGTCGGCCTCGGCCTGCAAACCTGCCTTAGCGCCGCACAGCCGGCCTGGGTGCAGCGCATCGAGCAATTCCTCTTCGCCTTCGCGGTGACCAACATCGTGCTCGCGCTCGTCAACCTGATTCCGCTGCATCCACTGGACGGCTATCGCGTGCTCTTCGCGCTGCTGCCCAACGAGAGCGCCATCGCCTACCGCAACTACGAGCCCTACATGGAATTCTCCCTGCTGGTGCTCTTTTTCGTGCTGCCCTACATTCTGGCGCTCGTGCACATCGGGTTCAGCCCCACGTTCTTGCTATTTCAGCTGGCCAACCAGATTGCGGGCAACTTCGCGTCGTTTATCGCGACCTTCTACCTGTTCCTCTGAATGCGCCCGCCGTCCCTCTCACCATCAGTGTCGCCGTGCGCCGGCAGCCCGCCGCGAGCCATGCGGGCCGCGCGCTATCGCGTCTGGCAGATGTGGCGCGCCCTCTTCCCTGGACGGCTCGACGCCGCCGACCACGCGATCCTGGAGCAGACGCTGCCGCCGGCGGGTCGGGCGCTCTTTGCCGCGATGGCTGCCAACGACCAGCGGCACAGCCTCGCCGTCTATCGTGCGCTGCGTGCGCGTGGCTGTGACGATGCGGAGCTGTTGGCGGCGGCGCTGCTGCACGACAGCGGCAAGGGGAGCGGTCGTGTGCGGCTGTGGATGCGGCCGACGGTGGTGCTGTTGCGCGCCTGTGCGCCGGGCCTGCTGCGCTGGCTCGCGCGTGCGCCCGCGCCCCGCTGGCGCCACCCGTTCTACCTCGCCTGGCACCACGCCGAGATTGGCGCGGACCTGGCGGCAGCCGCCGGCTTGTCGGCGCGCACCGTGCTGCTGATTCGCACGCACCATCAGCCAGGCGGACCCGCCGCCGAGCTGCACGCGGTGGACGAGGGCCTCTAGTGTCGCGTGCGCCACGTGCACCGCTAGCCCATCCGTCCCGCCTGGTGTACCGGTTACACCGGCTGTTCGTAGAATGGCGTGACGCGCGTGGTGTCGGCCAACAGACCTGCCCGGAGGAGCCATGGCGACGGTAACCAACAATCCGCCTGCCCCGGGCCGCGCCATGACGCCGCCGGACACGCTGGAAGAAGGCGACGGCACGCTGCAGCGCCCCTATACCGTGCACCTGCCCGGCTTCGACGGTCCGCTCGATCTGTTGCTGCATCTGATCGAGCGCAATCAGCTGGAGATCACCACCATCTCGCTGGTGACCGTTACCGACCAGTTCGTCGCGTATCTGCGCACCTGGGACGAGCCACCACTGCCGCGCCTGGCCGAATTTGTGGCGATGGCGGCGCGTCTGCTGCTGATCAAGTCGCGCAGCCTGCTGCCACGGCAGCCGCGGCTGGAAGAGCTCGACGACGAGCCCGATCCGCTGGAAGACGCGGAGCAGCTGCGTGGCCGCCTGCTGGACCCTGAGGCGCTGCTGGTGTGGCGTCCGCCCCAGCTCATCGGCCTGAACGTGCAGGCACTGGCGCAGGTCTTCCGCCGCGTGATGGCCGAGCGGCGGTTTGCCCAGCCAGAGCCGGTGGCGCTGCCGCCGGTGACGATTGCTGACAAGATCGCCGAGCTAGAGGCGCTGCTGCGCGCGCGTGAGCCGCGCACGCTGGAAGAGGTGTTGCACTCGGCGGATTCGCGCTTCGCCATCATCGTCACGTTTCTCGCCGTGCTGGAGCTCTGGCACGGCGCGCGGCTGATCGTCGAGCAGGAGGCACTATTCGGGCCCATTATCATCCGCAAAGGGCCGCGTTTCGGCGAGCACATCGTCACCACTACGGTCGGCGGCGAAGCGCCCGCGTTTGCCAGCGTTGACGAGCCGGAAGAGTCTCCGACCGAGCCGCCGCCCCAACGGGCCCGGCGCCAGCCGACGGCACGCACAGCGCATCTCCCGGCTGGCGAGCCAGGCTGAGAGCGTGTTTACGAGCGTCAGGTACCGACGAGCGAGCCTGGATGGAGCTGGCGAGCACCCGCTTACTGATGCGTCGGCTTGTAGGTCACACCAGCCAGGGGCAGGGCGAACCAGAACGTGGAGCCCTTGCCGACCGCGCTCTGGACCCCGACTCGCCCACCGTGGGCCTCGACGATCGTCTTGCAGATGTAGAGCCCGAGCCCGAGACTGCCACTGTGTATTTCGCCCTGCGTTGCAGCCCCTGGTGCCCGGTGGAACAGCTCCCACACCTGCGCCCGCTCCGCCTTCGGGATGCCTCGTCCGGCGTCGTGCAGTGCCACGCGCGCTCGACCCCGCCGCGCCTCTACGAATATGTCGACCGGCTGGTCCGGCGGGGCGTATTTAAGCGCGTTCGTCAGGTAGTTCGCCACCACCTGCCCGATGCGGTCTGCATCGGCCTCGATCGGGATGGGCGCGCCGCCCGCTGGCACATGCAGGCGCATGCTACGGTCAGGCGCCGCCACGCGCTGCGCCTCGACCTGTTCGCGCACCAGCGCCGCCAGGTCGTACGACGCGCGGCGCAGCTCCAGCTTGCCTGTGCGGATTGCCGCCGTGTCGAAGAGCAGCGTGAGCAGGCGCGTCAATCGCTCCGCGCCCTGGCCCGCGTCCTCTAGCCGCTTGGCGAGGGCGGCCACCTGGCGTAGCAACTCGGGGCGCTCGCCCTGGGCCGTGGCCGCCAGCCGCTCGGCCTGGCGCTCGGCCAAGTCGATGTAGCCGACGACGGTTGTGAGCGGCGCGCGCAGGTCGTGAGCGGCGGTCGCAAGGTATGTCTCCAGCCGCTGGCTCGCCTTGCGTGCGGCCAACTCGTCGGCGCGCGCCGCCTCCCGCTCGCGCGCCAGGCGGTTGCGCTCGGTCAGGTCGCGCAGCACCAGCACGGCGCCGACGATCTGCCCGTCTGGCTCCCGCTCGCGCAGTGGTGCCGCGCTGGCGTTCAGCTCCAACTCCCGGCCGTCGAACGCCTGCGTGCGGATGTCCTCGCTCAGGCCCGAGACGAGCTCACCACGCAGCATGCGCCCGAGGCGGGTCTCCTCGAAGGGGAGCGGCGCGCTCGTGGCGGCGTCGCGCACCTGCAAGAGGCGGGCCTGCTCGCGCAGCGGCAGGTCGTCGAACCCTGCCGGCCCACGCTCTACAGCATGCAGCTCACGGCCGGCACGATTCACCAGCTGGACGTGCCCTTGCGCGTCGTACACGGCCACCCCATCGACGATGGTCTCCAGGATGGTATGTAGCTGGTCGGCACGCTCGGCTGCCTGCGCCTCGCTCGCCTGCGCCTGGGCCAATGCCGCTTCCGCCTGACGCCGCGCGTCCTGCTCGGCGGCATAGAGGCGGGCACGGTCGATGGCCAGGGCGATGCGGTCGGCGGCGCGTTGCAGCAGCTGCACGTCCGCCTCGGTGAAGCGGCGTGGGGCGGCGCTGCCCACGACGAGCACCCCCACTAGTCGGCCCACTAGTTGATCCCCTACCTCGTCCTCCACCAGCAGCGGCACGCCGGCGAGCGAGTGCAGGTGTGCCCGCAACCTGGGAATCCTCGCCTCAAAGGTGGAGAGGTCATCCACAAGTAGCGGCTCCCGACTCGCCGCGATGCGGCCGGCGAATGCCTGCCCCATAGGAACCCGGACCTGGCCGACATTCGCTACCAGCAACCCGCTCGATGCCCGCAACGTCAACGTTTGTCCGTCCTCATCCAGCAGGAGAATGCCGACGTGGTCCACGCCTATCACGCTCGTTACGCGGCCGAGCAGCTCATTCAGCAGGTCGCCCAGCGCGAGGTGAGAGAGGGCCGTGTCGGTCAGGGCCTGTAGCGACTGGAGCTGGGCGTTCGTCCTCTCGGCTTCCACGCGCGTCGCCTTCACCTCGGCGCGAGCTGACTCGGCCTCTGCGCGCGCCGCCTCCACAGCGTGCATAGAGACCGCAGCTCGCTCTGTCTTCATTGGTTGCTCACTTTCTCCGGCTGTCTTCATTGGTTGCTCACTTTCTCCGGCACACGGACATCCCCCGCGGCGGTAACGATGCATTCGCGCCCACGGCAGACTCATGTGGTAGCGCGCGTGCGACCCACGAACTATGGGCCTCTCGGAGACCACTCCCGGCGCCCACAGCGCATGGGAGGGACAGTGAGCATAGTAGTACAGGAATATTGCGGCTCTATTGCAACATTGTTACGCGAGGCGAGCCGGGGGTGGTGGAGGCGACTGCGCGGCAGCGCGAGCACCAGCAGCGTCTGGTCGCTCGGGACTCGCAGCGGCCCGCCGGGGCTGGCGGCCGGCGAGGGAGGATCTTGCTGGCCAGGCATCTCGATTGGGGGGGCTGGCACATCATCGCAGAGGAGAGAGTCTCCGCTGGGGGGCACAACGGAAGGTGTGTCGCCCGCCACGTCTCGGCGCCACAGGCAGACGTCGCCGGAGGCGCGCCCGCTTGGCATCCCTGAGAGCGCTCGGGGGCGGTCGTATGGCTCGCTGTGTGGCGCGCCAGGTCACCTGCTGCATTGCCAAACACGCTCTGCGAGCCAGTAGCCAGCCTCGCCTAGCGCACGGGCTCGGGCGCGTCGGGCGCCTCGGCCAGGGAGCCGCGCAGCATCCGCGTGATCTTGCGCGGCGGGTCGATCACCATGCTCCAGACGCACTGGCCCACATACGCGGTGAGGGGCAGGCGCTCCGGCCGCTGCTCCTGGCCGCCCTCGCGCGTAACTCCCGCCTCCAGCGCGCGACGCAGGTCAGCCGCCGTCTCGCCGGGATACAGGGTGTAGCCCGCGCCGATGTGCTGCCAGAAATGCGCATCGCTGCTGCCTGTTGGCGCGAAGCGCCACTGTTCGTTGAGCGTGCGCACGGTGGCGCGTGCCCAGGCGTTGGCCGGCGAGGGATTGTACAGCTCGATGGCGTCGATTGGGAAGCCGCGCTCCAGCAGCTCGTCTATCTTGCGGCGGCTCAAGCTCGGCACCAGGCGGCCCAGCGGGTGCGGGATCACCGTGATGCCGCCCTGCTCCTTGATCCCCTCGATCGCCGCCTCGATACGGCAGAGAAACTTGACGGGCCGCTTCATAAAGAGGCCGAGGAAGTGCCCCTCGCGCGTGGTGACCTCGCAGCCCCAGATCATCTCGATGTCGCTGCCCGTGCGCTCGATCAGGTCTTGCACACGTTTCGCGCCTTCCATATGGTCGTGGTCGGTGATGGCGATTACCTTGAGGTTGCGGCGCTTGGCCTCGTCCAGCACACGCTGCGGGCTGGCCGTGCCGTCGCCCAGATTGGTGTGCATGTGCAGATCGGCCCTGGAGAGCGGCTTCGCCGCCTCGGCGGCGCGGCTGCTCTGGCCGGGGGTGTTGTGGGGTGAATCTGTCATGAAGGGCCTTTCATGGGCGTGCGCTCGGTACGGCGTCCCCCACCATTCTAGCGCATGGCGCGCGAAAAGGCACACTGGCGGCGTACCCGCGGCGTTGCACGCCTGTTCGCAGGGCACACCGTTTCCCGCGCGGCGCAATGGCTTACTGGCTCTGTAATGGAATTTTTAGAAAAGGGTTGAAGATGGACCTCGTTCATGGTATACTCGCCCGCGAAGGTGTCATGAAATGCCTTTTACGTGTGACTGGGGGTCCCACGTACGCAACTAGACGCTCGTCGGTGGCCTACAAGGGTAAACAAGTCGGCCTCGGTTCTGGGACGATATCCCTCAGTTCTCCCCACAGCGTTCTCCCCCATGTATTGGGTTTGCTCCAGGTATCATCATTGCGATGTGGAGCGGCATGGGCCGGACCGCAAGAGGCGCGGTGCGGCCGGAAGAGAGGTAACTATCTTGGCCACCGATCAGACACTGCGGTGTCGCGAGTGCGGCCGTGACTTCGTGTTCACGGTCGGAGAGCAGGAATTTTACGCAAGCAAAGGGCTCGTGAACACGCCATCGCGGTGCCCGGAGTGCCGTGCTGCGCGCAAGTCCGGCATGTCCGGCGGTTATGGGCAGGATCGTGCCCCACGTCAGATGTATACCGCCACGTGCTCGTCATGCGGCGGCGAGGCGCGTGTGCCCTTCCAGCCACGCGGCGACAAGCCCGTCTACTGCAGCAACTGCTTCCAGCAGATCGGCGGCGGTGCGCGCAGTGGCGGCTACGGCTCGGCTCGCTGGTAGAGCCTGAGACGCCAGCGGCGCTCGGGGCCTGGCCCCGTGCGCCCTGGATACCCTGGTGGAGGCGCCCGGACCCGCGTGGTCCGGGCGCCTTTCGCGTGCCGCGCGGCTCGCTCTGTGGGCGACCGGCGGCCCAAGTGAAGGTGCTTTCTGTGCGCTATCGCCTCGTCGTGCTCGATGTGGACGGCACCCTGCTCGATTCCACCCATGCCCTGCGCCCGCGTGTCGCGGCGGCGGTGCGCGCCGCGCAGGCGGCGGGGCTGCACGTCGCCCTTGCTACCGGCAAGCTGCTTGGCTCCGTGCTGCCTTTGATGCGCGCAATGGACCTTTCCGGTCCGCAGATCGTGCTGAACGGCGCCGCCGTGATGGGGGAAACGGGAGCGCCGCTGCGCTTCTGCCCGCTGCGCGAAGCGGACCGTCGTGAGGTCATCCAGACGGTGCGCGCCTGCGATCCCACCGTGCTCGTCTCCCATTTCGCGCTGAACGGCATCTACATGGACGAGGAGCATCCATTGATCCGCATCCTGGCGGAGTATGGCGAGGGACCACCGACCTTCGTCCCCGACCTGCTCGGCGAGGGGCTGCCGCCCGCGGCCAAGATCCTGCTGAGCGGCGCGCCCAGCCAGCTTGCGGCGCTGCGCGCACAGGTGACGCCGCTGCTGGCCGCGTGCGTGACGATCACGACGACCACGCCGGACTTCCTGGAGTTCTTCGATCCCGCCGCCGGCAAGGGCCAGGCGCTAGTGGCGCTGCGCGCCTGGCTCGGCATCCCAAAAGAGGCTGTGGTGGCCGTCGGCGATGGCGAGAACGATCTGTCGCTGCTGGCGGAAGCGGGGCTGGCCGTGGCGATGGGCAACGCCGCGCCGGCGCTGCTACGCGCGGCAGACCGCGTGCTGCCCAGCAACGACGAGGACGGTGCGGCGCTCATCCTCGAAGAGCTGGCACAGGGCGGATGACGCTCGAGCGGTGGGCGACGGGAACCTCACCCCCAATCCCTCTCCGGCGGCACACCCTCAAGCGTGCCGCGGCACTGCGTCGTGGTGGGCTCTGACGCGTACTATCTGTTTACTTCTAATACCGTGTCGCACCACACCGTTGTAGTTTGTTTTCCCCGCCTAGCTGCACGCCCGTTACAGCGATGGGGACGACATGCTACAACGGTACGACGCGACGGCGCAGTAGTGGTTGGCCGTTGAGGAACAATGCAATTAGCGGGTGCGCAAATAGGCCAGAATGGCTGGCGTGCCCTGTGTGATGAGGTCCGTCAGGGGTTTCTTCCAGCGGTTGTGAGCAAGCGAGAGCGATTCTAGTTGGGTGAGCTGACCCAGTGCCGCAGGCAGGCTGGAGAGCCGGTTACCCGCCAGGTCAAGCGTGCGCAGGTGGGAGAGCAGGCCGATCTGTTCTGGCAGGCTAGTCAACTGGTTACCTCCCAGGCCAAGCGTCTGCAGGCTGCGGAGCTGGCCGATCTCGGCGGGCAGGGTGAAGAACGAGTTGCCCCACAGGTCAAGCGTCTGCAGGCGGGAGAGCAGGCCGATCTCCGCGGGCAGGGTGGAAAGCCGATTGATCCACACGTCAAGCGTGTCCAGGGCAGCGAGTCGGCCGATCTCTGCGGGCAAGCTGTAGAGCCGGTTGTTCCCCAGAGCAAGCCAGTGCAGGCGGGAGAGCAGGCCGATCTGTTCTGGCAGGCTCGTCAGCCAGTTGTGCGCCAGAATAAGCCAGTGCAGGCGGGAGAGCTGGCCGATCTCTGCGGGCAGGCTGAGGAGCAGGTTGCCCGCCAGGTCAAGCGTCTGCAGACGGGAGAGCAGGCTGATCTCCGCGGGCAGGTGGGAGAGCCGGTTGTCCCCCAGACGCAGCTCTTGCAGCCCCCCAAGCGCCAGACGTCTGCGGGCACTTCCCGGAGCTCCAGGCGACAGAGATGGAGTGCGATCAACTGCCCCTGCGCATCAAAGACCCCGCACTGGGAGGTCCGATGCCGTGCACAGAGCTGATCAGGGTTCCACGTCCCTACCTGGTCGCGCAGTCGCTGCACCAGTGTCTGATCCGGTGTCAAAGTGTATCGCCCTGCCTTTCTCCCGTTGTCGCGGGCGGACTCAGGCGCTCTATTCAGTTGTCGAACCACACGACGAGCCGGACGTTGCCAGCCCCGTAGTCGGCAGCAAGTGCCTGCATGCGATCGAGCGTGGCTCGCCAGGCAGTCGAGAGGTTGTCCAGGGCCTGCACCTGCTCCCGACGGAAGCGATGACCATCCTTCGTCACGGTTTCCCTTCTCGCGAGGGCCATGTACTCCGGTAGGGTGAGTCGGCTACTGCCGTCAACTGTGCCGAGGTACGTCCCTGCGGCGTCGTACTCGTGGATGGACGCATCGAGCAGAGACTGCTCACGATCCAGACTTTCTACGTCAGCCCACGTGAGCCAGCTCGCGCTGTGCGCGCCGTCGCTCCAGTTCTGGTAATCTTGGCACACGAGGGCACTGGCGTCGCGAGGGAACCCACGACGCTCCGCGACGGGGGAAAAGTTCGCATGGTTGCGCACGCCGAAGAAGAGGCCAAAGGTGTCATACGCACGATCCAGGTCTAATGCCTTGTTGTCTGGCGTGGACCACTGGTTGTCGTTGCGTATCTCAAGCCACGCGTGGATGTCGCATCCCATCTGCCAACACTCCTGCTCATCCCACTTCGGTCATGTCGGGGGCGACTGCCCATGAATTCAGCCAGCGCCCTTCCACCGACTGTGAGACGGCTCGGTTGTTGATGCCCCCATCGAGGCACCCTTTCCGTCTCCCAAGCGACGCAGACCACGCCTAAGATGACAGCAGTGGGATCACCTCCCTGCGCGACGAAAGGGCGTCGCCGCGCCGAATCATCCCTGTTCTGTCATGTTGGGCACGCCGGATGCAGGGAAGGCCTCCAGCAGGAGGTGTCGCCATGACCCGCGTGCGCCCCGCCACTCCCACGGTGGCCTTCATCGACCAGTACTGTGCCCAGTATCGCAGCTTGTTCCACAACGTCCGGCACTGCGAGCACTTCACCGCTTGGCCTCTTGGACTGCTGGCCGAGACCCGACACAAGTCGCTGCCACGCCTGGGCACGACCGTCCACGCCGACCCCCAAGCGCTGCCCCATTTCCTGGCCAACGCCGACTGGTCGGTGGAGGCGGTGCGCACCCAACGGTTGGAGCTGCTGCGCCAGGCGCTGGGGGACACCCCCTTCATCCTGTGCCTGGACGAGACCGGGGACCGCAAGCAGGGGCACACGACCGCCTCCGTCGCCCACCAGTCCATCGGCCACCTGCACACGCTGGCCAAGGGCGTGGTCGCGGGCACTGCCGAGCATGCCTCCGGCGTGCTCACCGCGAGGCACGACGACGTTGCCCTTGCTCTTCCGCGTCTTCACGCCCCACACCCGCCGCAAAGCGGGCGACGTCTCGATGAGTAAACCGCACTTGGCGATCGCGCTGGTCGAAGAGCTGGTGGCGCTGGGCTTGCGCTTCCGCGTCGTGTTGGCCGACAGCCTGTATGGCGAGAGTGGCGAGAGTGGCGCGTTCACCAGCGCGCTGCACCGGCTGGGGCTGCCGTACGTGGTCGCCCTGCGCTCCCCTCACCGCGTGTGGCTGCTGCCGGGCCCACGCGTGCGCCAGACCCGCTGGCGTCCCTTCGCCCGGGTCTTCACCGACGGCAGCACCGCGCAGCGGTTCATTCGCGCGACCCTCTGCGGCACCCGGCACCCGCACGCCCCTCCGCTCCTCCCAGCTCACCACCGATCCCGTGACCCTGCCGCCCGAGACCCCCTGGGACCTCATGACCAACCTGCCGGGCACGATCGAGCAGACGGTGGGGCACATGAGCAACACGTTCGGCGTGCGCACGCAGGACCCGCGTATGGCTGCAAACAGGCCAAAGATGACCTGGGCTGGGCGGATGACCGCGTCACCGACTACGCCGCCATCGCGCGCTGGTGGGAGCTGGTGCTGAGCGCCTACACGCTCGTCAGCTTGCAGAGTCCCGCCTTCGCCGCGCTGGGCCACGGCGCGGCGGCCCCAGAGACGGCGGCCCCGGCGGCGGCGGCCCCGGCGGCGGCGGCCCCTCTCCTGCCCGCGGCGCTGGACGCCCATCCCGCCTGGGACACCGGGACCGGGTGGAAGTCGCACCTCAACAACCGCCGCCTGCTGCTCCAGCCCTCCGTCTGCGCCTGTCTGCTCCTGCCCTGGCTCCCTCTGGTGCCACTCCCGCACGCCCACAGCATTCAGACTGGCTGCACCGCGCTCGCTTCCCTGGTCAACGCCTTCCGCTTGGCGCTCCCAACATGACAGAAGAGGGTGATTGCGTCGTTCCTCATAGGCGATAGACAAAACAGCGACGAAGCGAGCGGTGTGGAGGCGGCGGACGTCCCCAGACCCAGGGTTTGGCATGGCGGTTGA
>WNFM01083680.1_pt2 | contig 15978 bp, 17 predicted proteins | sample 5400271 | NCBI WGS metagenome assembly WNFM01 (sample SAMN13153352, study PRJNA577476) | soil metagenome | isolation source: 60 cm saprolite on Douglas fir-dominated hillslope | place: USA:California | collected 2013-09-17
ACCAGCGTTGCCGTGGACGGCGATCCCGTCACAGGTCTGACGTTGTCGCTCGAACCGGGCCTGACGATTTCTGGGCAGGTGCGCTTCGAAGCCACGAAGCTCAAACCGCCCGCAGATCTGCGATCGATCCGGTTGACAGCGTGGCCGTCCGACTCGGATGACAGCCTCGCGTTCGCCACGGGCCCGATGAGCGCCGGAGCGGACGGCCGGTTCTCGATTGCCGGCGTCACGCCCGGGCGGTACCGGCTCACGGCGTCGTTTCCGGGTTCCGGCCGGCCCGGCGGGTGGCTGTTGAAGTCGATTGTCGCCGCCGGGCAGGACGCGCTGGACGGAACGTTCACGCTGCCGCCGAACCAGCACGTGCTCGACGCGACGGTCACGTTTACCGATCACCTCGCACAGCTCTCGGGGACGCTCCACGACGCCGCGGGGAGCCCGGCGGCGGACGACACCGTCGTGCTGTTCCCTGTCGAGCAGGCGCTGTGGGTGCCTCAATCACGGCGCATCCAGGGCGTTCGTCCCTCAGCCGACGGCGGGTACGTCATCCGCAACCTCCCCGCGGGCGACTATTTCGTCGTGGCGATCGACGATGTGGAGCCGGGCGAGTGGTTCGATCCGGCCTTCCTGCAGAGGCTGCTGCCGGCGGCCGTCAGGGTTTCGGTCGCGGATGGCGAACAGAAGGTCCAGGCCATCCGGCTCGGCGGTGGCTGAACCGGGCAGCCAACCAAACGAGCCGGAAAGACGTCCAAACGATTGAGCCGACGATGTTCGCGGTACGGAACCCGCAGTTTGACCGGCTGCGTCCTCCTCCTGACCTTTAGATAATCGTCGGCTTATTTCATACTGCTCGCTGAGGGCGCGCGGCCCTTGCGCTCAGCCAGACGCGGCTGGATCAGGACGGGCGCGGCTTACGCCGCTGATGGGCTCGGGTTGGGCGACGCCTCGCCGCTCGCTTTGGTCATCTGTTTGTGTAACCGCGCAGGCGTGCGAACGCCGCCTCCTTGTCCTGCTGGCACTGAGCGGCCGCCGCCTTGCGGCGATCCGCGATGTCCTGTTCGATCGCCGCGGCCGCCGGCAACTGCCTGATCGTCAGATCGAGCGCGTCCTGTGCCCCTTGCTTGGCCGCGGGGAAGGGTCTCTCCGCGGCCTCCCTCGCAAGCTGTTCCTCTCGACGCGCCTTCTGGATGTCGGAGATCGCCTGCTCGAGCGAAGCGGCGAACGCCTTCGTGTATTCCTTATCCGCCTTTTCCCGAAGGCTCTTCACCTTCTGATCGGCGCTGCGACTTCCCCCTCGTACGTGGCGACCGACTTCTTTCGCGCGGCCATTTTCTCGTCGATCGTCATCTGACCGCTGTCAATGTCATGCAGCCTCGAGTCGTTGTCGGCACGTGCTTTCGCGACGACGTTGGTCCGCTCGGAATCCGGATCGAACGCGGCACGCGCGGCGTCGAACCCGTCGTTGGCATCGCGTTGCGCCTGGTCTGCTTTCTGCTCCGCCGCGGCCCTGACCTGGGACGCCATGTTCTGCGCCTCGAGCCGGGCCGCCTGCGCCGCGCGGACCTTGCTGTCGAACGCGTCGAGAGCCACCTTGGCCGCGGGGAGGCCGGTCAGCTTCCTGATGCGTTCTTCGTCGAACTGCGTAGTCTGCGCGTTGCATCGCGCGGCGATGACGTTGAGGTCCGTGTTCGCCTGCGCCAATTCCGCGGCTGACGGAATCCTGGCCTCCGTCGTGGGGCCGAGCGCCATGGGCAACCCTACGCCGGCCAGCGTCAAGGCGACGCCCACGGCACCGGCCGCCTTGATCGCGACGGCCGGTCCCGGCGCCTTGTAATACGCCAGCGTGTCCGTGGACGCGCGGAGCCTGGCGATCAGGAACGCGACCCACACGAATGAAAGCGCCAGGCCCGCACCGACGCAGGCCGCCGAAACCGTGCCGATCGACATCGCTATCGCCATCGCCTTCACCTCGCGGCCGTTGACGGCGGTGACACTATCATCATCGCACCGAGAACCGCACCTCCTTTCCGGCAGTGGCGGGGCTGATCTGGATCACTGGTGGTGACAGCGCGCGCTCGTCGCCGCTACAGAGCAGTCCGAACACCCACATTCCCGGCTCCGGAATGACCATTCGAAACAGGCCGGGGCCCGTTCGGACCGCTGTGACAATCTGCAGACCGCTTTGTCCGATCGGACCAGTGGCCCGCACATCGCATGCGGACTCCTGATCGAGCACGATGGTGATCTCCAGCGGCGATCCGAGATCGATGTCGCCGAGGTCGAGGAGCGGCACAGGCTCGCGGGGGAGCGGGATCCGTTTGATTGGACGTGTCCCGCCCCCCACGCGCAGCTCCCCTCCCCCGCTCGCGGCCAGCGTCACCTCGAAACGCCCGTCTTGTCCCGTTCGCGTGTCGCCGCCCTTCACCTCGACGGGATCGTCGGCGGCCATGAAGGCCTCGGGGCGAGGAAGGCTGATCACGTCGACGCCGGCGAGCGGCTTCCCGCCCGCGAGCACGCGCCCGCGGACCGTCCCGGGAGACTCCAGGCGGACGACGAACACACCAAGCCGGCGCGGCAGTGGTGATGAGGCGCGGCCGAGTTGCGGATGCCACGCGACGATCTCGTAGTCCGCCTCGCCTGCACCATCGATGTGAAACGCACCGTCGACATCCGTGACCGTCTCGGCCACCAGGACCCGGCGCGGCTTCTCCTGCGATGCGCCGGTTGAAGAGGCGGACGGAGGATCGATCAGCCGGAACAGCGTCACGAGCGCGCCGCGCGCGCGCTGATCGCGGTTGCCCACGACAATCCCCTCAGCCGGCCGCGTCTCGTCGAGCCTGACCGTCAGGGGAAGTGATGGTGATCCCTCGGCAACGTCCTGGAGCACGAGGTACGCCGGCCCCGCAGGGCCCGTTCGCACGTCGACCCAGGCCCCAGGCGGCACGCCTTCACCGGACAGCCATGCGATCCCCGGCGCGACGGATGTGGACTCGGCTCCGGCTACGGCCGCAGTGTCGAGCCGCACCGCGCGAAACCGTTGCGCCGAAGCGGTAACAGGATGCCCGAACCTCACGCGAAGCGCTGACGGATCGCCGTCGGCGTCCTGCACGACGAGGAGTCGTCCCCATCTCGAGGACCGCAGGACCGGCGTCCCCCCGCGCGAGACGACCGTCCACCAGAGACGGTCCAGCGCCCGACCCACAATCACTCCCGGCTCCCCGGCCGCCGCGCCCCAACACGCCCAGCGCCGCTCGCCCGTCCGGAAACAGCGCGGCCATTCGCCCGTCTGTCCCGGCACGCCGGCCACCCACTCGAGCGCGGGCGCGCCCTCAAGGGGCTCCGGGGACGCGACAGCGATCGTCCGGCGCCACTGCCTGTCCAGCGCCCGCTCGCTGTCGGTTGAGGGCCACCAGAACGGACCGTCCAGCAGGTATGTGCCGTCCAGACGCTCGAGCAGCACCAGACTGCGACGGCCGGGCCGCGCGCGGACGATCACGCGACGCGCCTGGTGCTCAACATCGGCGACAACTGTCACCGGAGAGCCCTCGTCCTGCCAGCCGTGCACTGAGACCCGCACAACCTCGGGGGGAACACCGTCATAGGTCACCGCGACGACGGCCTGGTGCGTCACGGGGGTGGCCGGCCGCATCGCGGTCAGATGCAGCGCAAGGATCGCGGCGATCATGCCCGCCCCCGCCATCTGACGGCCTGCGCGAGTTGCTCGATCCGTGGCCGCAGGTCGCGGTCCGCGACCGAATGACAACGTCCGCTCTCGAGCAGAAGGAACCGCGTGCAGACCGAGTCGAGATCGTACAGCCGGTGCGATGAGATCAGCATGGCCGCGCCACCCGTCCGCCAGCGGCGCACCGTGTCGGTCAGCCACGCGCTGCCTTCCGGATCGAGTCCTTCCCAGGGCTCGTCGAGCAGGAGCAGGTCCGCCTCGTCTCCTGACAACAGCACGCGGAGCCCGAGGAACTGCCGGCTGCCTCGGGACAGGCGTCCGATGCGCCGGCGATCGTTCGTCGCCACGTCGAACAGCGACGCCCACCGCCGCGCGGGAACCGACGGCGGCAGCGTCATCTCCCCTCCGTAATACCGAATCCTTGCCCGCTCATCGTCTTGAATCGCCGACCAGCGGACGGATCCGCCGTCGGGTCGCACCAGTCCGGCCGCGATTCGCAGCAAGGTCGTCTTCCCCGCGCCGTTCGCGCCGATCAGTCCGACAACTTCACCCGCCCGGACCTGCAGCCACGTCTGGTTGAGGACCTGGTGCCGCCCGAACGCCTTCGTGACCGCCGCGAGCTCGAGTCGTGTCTTCATGCGTGGTCCACCAGGTAAACGTCGAGATCCGTCACGACACGCCAGACGGAGAACAAGAGCGCGGCCGCGATCGAGATCGCCGCCCAGATCGCCGCCGGGTTGATGACCGGCTGGCTGCCCACGAGGAGAAACGGGCACACGACCAGCGTGGCCGCCTGCCGCAGGAGAGGGCCGGCCGACGTCCCCGGCGCGACCGGCAGGGTCAACAGCTCCACCCGGCGCACAAGCAGGGCCAGCAGGACGGCGATCCACAGCACGCCGGCCGCCCCGCGGGGCAACACGGCGCCCGCGGCCCAGGCGATGGCCGATACGATGAGGAGCGCGGCGGCCCGCCTGCCGGCCACCGCCGACAGCGCCGCCGGACTTCCGAGCAGCCTGCCGGCGCTCGCGAGCAGCACCCACGCGACCAGGCCAGGCAGGATTGACACGATCCAGTGGCAGAACACCACGAACGTCCGGTCTGGTGCGGCGGTCAACAGCGGATCGAAGTGCCCGCGCCGGGCGCGCGCCGCAAATCCACTCGAGGCGAGGAACATCTGGACGACCAGGATCATGCCGAGCCCCGAGTCCAGTTCGGCCGCGTTGAGCCACGCCGCCAGCAGCCCGACGGCCGCGATCGCCCCAAGCGCCACGAGCGCGTAGGCCGGGTGCAGGCCAATCACTGAGAAGTACCTCACGGGATGGAGGCACGCCTGGCGCGCCGCGCTCACCATGGTTTCACCGCTGCGACGTGCCCACGTCCGGAGAGGAGGAGCACGCGTCCTGATTCCACGCGCAGGATCAGACGCGCCGAGTCCTGCAGCCGGGCGAGACCGTCGGCCGCACCGTCGGCCGCGTACCGCGCCAGAATCCAGCCCCCCGGCCGGTCGGCTCCTCCGGGTGGAGGCGTGCCGCTGCTGAGCACCCAGATCCTGCCCTCCCGATCCAGGTAGGCATCGCGAACCGGCCGCGCCGGGTTTTCCGCCGTCAGCAGGATCTCGGGTGAGACGAGGTCGAGGCCGGGCAAGGCGATCCGTCGTGTGGCGCCTCGCGAATCGATCAGCGATACCGCGGCCTCGTCCGGAAACCAGCAGGGCCGCTCCGCCCTCGCGCTGCCTCCACACGCGACCATGTTCAACGCGACCGCCGGTGCGCGCGCGATTGTGCTGAACGCTCGCGTGGTCATCTCGCTCCACGGCACGGTGCCGGCGTCGCCAGGCGCTCCCGCCCGCAGCGCCGGACCGGGCGGCGTGAAGCTCGCCTGCTGGTACACCAACCGGTCCGCCGCGCCAAACAGCCCAAGGTGCGGCTCCGCCAGCGACGCCTCCCGCTTGACGATGCCGTCGGGGGCGATCTGGATCACGGCGTGCCGGCCTCTGAGCGTCCACAGGGATCCGTCGTGGAGCCGTGCGAGACCCCAGCAGCGCTCGCCTGGATCCAGCTTGATCGCCGCGCGGCGGACACGCTGAGCCGCAAGGTCGACCCGCACGAGATCGGTCCCGCCGACCAGCAGCCAGACACCGTCCTCGTCTTCTGCCCGGCCGGCGATCACTTCGTTCTCGACGATCGGCCCGAAGACCGGCGCGAGGGCCAGCACGTCAGGCTCGCGAGCAGTGGGGTGCGCACGGCACGCCGCGAGCGCGGCTAGGAACAGTGACATGAGGGCGACCGTTCGTACATTCATCGGCGTGATCCTCTGCATGGCCGGACCTCGCGGCCCGGCCATGCCCTATGTGCGATGCCTACGACCCGACTACCGCGACGGCGGAGGCTACGCGCCGACGAGCTTGACGCGGACGCACTCTGCGTAATCGAGCTCGCAGTCCAGGCCGGCCGCCCAGCGATCCCAGAAGCTGTCGACCCTCCCCGCCCGCCTGTAACAATCCAAGAGGTCCGTCGTGCAGCCCGCCATCGCGGGACGCGGGGCCGCGAACACCCCCGTGAGGACCACCAGGGACAGCAGGATCTTCTTCACCATTGCACTCCTCCAGACTGAGGCTCCGGCGCGTACCCCTGCGGCTCATCCGCCCTGCCTGCGCCCGCCTGTTTGGCCGGAGGCAACCCGGCCATCTCGTCCGGTCGAAACCGGAGATATGCGTTCAACGTGTGGTACGAAATCCCCAGTTCCCGGCAGGTCTGCCGTTTGTTGTTGTCGCAGCGCTCGAGCACCATGCGCGCGTACCGGCTCCCCCAGGTCCGCATCGACTCGAACTGCCGGAACGACGGCAGCAGCACCTGGTGATAGCCATCGAGCAGCGCCGGCGGCAGATCGTCGAGCTGCAGGCGATCGGAGTCCGCGAGCGCCACCGCCCGTTCGATCACGCGCTCCAGCTCCCGCACGTTCCCCGGCCATCGATATGCGACCAGCGCGTCGGCCGCCGCCTGGGACAGGCGCAAGCGGCGAAAGTCGCGATGCCGTTCCAGGAAGTATTCCGCCAGCTCCAGAATGTCTTCGGGCCGCTGCCGCAGGGGCGGGACGACGATCTCGACGCCGTGCAGGCGGTAGAACAGATCGAGCCGGAAGCGCCCCCGCGCCACCAGCTCGGCCAGGCTCTTGTTCGTCGCCGCGATGATCCGCGTGTCGACCCGCCGCCCCCCGATGCCGCCGACGCGCTCGACCGTCATCTCCTGGACGGCGCGCAGAAGCTTCGCCTGCGCGGCGGACGACAGATCGGCGACCTCGTCGAGAAACAGCGTTCCGCCCTGCGCGTACTCGAACTTCCCCATCCGGCCGCGCACGCCGGTCGCGGTCCGCTCCTCGATCCCGAACAGCTCCGCCTCGAGCAGCGTTTCGACGATCGCAGCACAGTTCACCGCGACGAAGGGACCCGCATGCCGCGGCGACAGATCGTGAAGATGGCGTGCCACGAGCTCCTTGCCCACGCCGCTCTCGCCTTCAATCAGGACCGTGAACCCGGTCGCCGCCACGCGTTCCATGCGCGCCCGGACGCCGCGGATCGCCGCGCTCGATCCCACAATCGGTGCCGCCCCATCGTCCATCGGGAGTGATGCCACGCCGGCGCCGAGGAGCCCGGATCGCTGGGCGCGGTCAATGATCATCACGAGCGCAGCGAGCTGGCGTGCCGATTCGAGCAGTTGCTGATCCCATTGGTCGAAGGCGCAACCGCCCGCGTCGAACGTGGCGTCGATCGCGCCGAGCGTGAGGTCGCCGGAGACGACGTCGACCGAGATCGTGGACTCGGGAGGCCGCGGCATCGCGGGCCCGTCGCGCAACTCCACTTCCCGCGCGTTCATCAGCTCGCAGAGATCCGCCTCGAACTGCTGCCGCACGAAACGCGCCTCGCGGCAACCTGGCAGCGCGGACGCAACCGTCGCGAGCAGCGTGGCCACGCCACGACGCCGCTCCACCGACCGACTCCATCCGCGCCCCATCACGCCTCCGTTCTGCGCCGAGGCTCGCCGCCAATCCAAAGGTGATGCCACATCTGGATCGGAAAAATCCTGAATCATTTCGCGCCTCTCGTGTGCCGGCGTCTGCCTTCGTCCGAGGCTGCGGGTAGCAGGTCCACGGCGTCACGCGCGGGAGACGATCCGGCGACGTCGGAGCCGGGCACGCCATACCCCGCCGGGGTCACCGCTTCTCGGACCCAGTCGCAGCTCTCGTTGAAGCAGAGCGCCGCGCGGTAGGTCACGCCGTTGTCCGCGTCGATCGCGGCGACCGCACAGCGCACGACCCTGGCGGCGACGGTTCCGCGCTGGGCTTCGGTCTCCAGGAGCACGTCCACCGACGACCCCGGCCGAAGCGGACGCCCCGCCTCGACCAGCGCGCCGCGCGCGCTCAAGTCGATGACGATCAGCCGGTTCCCTGGTCGCACGCGGGCGCGCATGCCGGCGCCCGTGACCCGCTCTTCCCGGCGTCGCTCGTGGGCGCGATCCCGAGAACGGCTCATTGGTCGATCCACCGGCGGCGGACATGGTCGTACTTGAGGACGCGCACGCGTCCCGTGACGCCGAGCACCCGCACCGCGTACTGGGAGCGCTCGCGGCCGTGGAGATAGAGCGTGCCCGAGGACGACGTCCCGTCGGGATTCAGCGTGAGGAGCTTCGACGCGCCCACGCGCACCCCGTCGCTTCCGTTCGCGGGCTGCCCGTCCGCATCCGGAACCCCGTCGAGAATCCCAAAGGCGACGTCCCGGAAATGCCAGGCGAGCAATTCGGGCTGTGTCAGCGTCCGATCGACGCCCCGCTGGATGTCGGCGGTGCGCAGCCCGTTGGCGTTCCCGTCCATCACCGTCGAGAAGCGGTAGTCAGGAACGGCCGCCTCGAACCGCAGGCCGTGAGCCAGCGACCGTTTGATCGCGCTGAGGCGCGCGTCACCCAGCCGCTGGGCCAGGTAGCGCGCCGCAGCGCGCGTGCGAAAGTCGTCGAGGGCACGCAGACCTTGCGGGACGGCGATCGTCGTCAAGGTGCCCGCAATCGCGAGTACGAACAGAAGTTCGAGGATCGTGAATCCCGGGCTGGGGCCGCGAAGCCGGCGCGCCATCGACGTGGAGTCCTGCCGCGAGGCGGAAAGGAACGCCTAGCGGTCCGAGACCCCGGAGGGGGCGGCCTTCTCGGTGACGGTCAACAGCGGCTTCAGCTTGAGGAAGCTCTTTTCGCCGATGCCCTTCACGTTCATCAGATCCTCGATCTTCTTGAAGCTGCCATTCTTCTGGCGGTACTCGAGGATTCGCCCCGCCGCCTTCGGACCGACGCCCGGGAGCGACTCGAGCTGCGCCTTCGTCGCGGTGTTGATGTTGACGGGCGCCGTGGCCGTGGCCGCCGGCTTCGCGGACCTCGCCGCGGCCGGTGCCTTCGCCGCGGCCGGCGCCTTCGCCGCGGCCGGCGCCTTCGCCGGAACGGGCTGCTGCGCGGCGGCGGGACTCGCTCCGCTCGTGATGACCGCGACCAGTGCCAGGAGCATGAATAGTGCACGCATACGTGTCCTCCAATTGAAAGAAGTTGGGGGCCCCGCACGTGTGCGTCACGCACAGAGTGACAGGGTCGGGCACCATGTGAGTTCAGGTCGTCCGGGGCCGCCCTGCCCCATCGCAAGGCATGCGCCGGCCCTGCCGCTCACGACTGGTTCGCGGAAGTGACGCTGCGGCTGAGACTTGTGGGAGACCGCCCGGCGCGGCGACGGCGACCGCGACCCACGGGTCGTCCACTCCGGTGGGCAGACAGCCAGCGGCGCGCCGGAATGTGGCGCAAATGCGGGGCAGCGCGGGTTGACGCGGTGTCGCCGTCGGGCGTCAGAAGCCCGGCACGGCCCTATGGCGCGTCGAGGATGTCCCGAAGTCTCTTCAGCAGGACGCTGGGCGTGAACGGCTTCTGGATGAAGGCGATCCCCGCTTCAAGAACTCCATGGTGCACGATCGTGTCGTCGGTGTAGCCGGACGTGTAGAGGACGCGCAGGCTGGGCCGGGAGACGAGGAGCCAGTCGGCGAGCGCACGGCCGCTCATTCCCGGCATCACCACGTCGGTCAGCAGGAGGTGCACCTCGCCGTCAAACTTCTCCAGCATCGCCAGCGCCTCCGGACCGCCGGCCGCGTCCAGCACGACGTATCCGTATCGAGCCAGGGCGTTCCGGATCACCGCGCGCACTTCCGGTTGATCCTCGACCAGCAGGATGGTCTCGGTTCCGCCCACGGGCTCCACCCGGGACCGGGCGACCTCCGGCAGATCGGCGGCCTGCTCCGTGCGCGGCAGGAAGATCTTGAACGTCGTCCCGTGCTCCGGCTCGCTGTAGACGAAGATCGATCCGCCGCTCTGCTTCACGATGCCGTAGACGGTCGCCAGTCCCAGCCCCGTCCCCTTGCCGCGTTCCTTGGTCGTGAAGAACGGTTCGAAGAGATGCGTCTGAACGGTCCGATCCATGCCGACGCCGGTGTCGCTGATCGCGAGCATGACGTGGCGGCCTTCGGACGCATCGGGGTGCTGCGCCACCCACTGCGCGTCCAGCTCCCAGTTCGCGGTTTCGACCGTGAGGCTGCCGCCCTGGGGCATCGCGTCACGGGCGTTGAGCGCCAGGTTCAGGACGATCTGCTCGATCTGGCTGGGATCCACGCTCACCCGATCGAGCGGGATGCCCAACCGGATCCTGAGCTCGATGTCCTCGCCGATCAGGCGGCGCAACAGCGCGTTCATCCGCATCACCACGTCGTTCAAATCGACGATCTGCGGCTGGAGGATCTGCTTTCGGCTGAACGCCAGGAGTTGCCGCGTGAGCGCCGCCGCGCTCCTTCCCGCATGGCGGATTTCTTCCACGTCGCTGCGCAACGGCGCCTCCGGGGCGAGCTCCCGGAGCACCAGATCCGAGTACCCGAGGATGACCGTCAACAGATTGTTGAAGTCGTGCGCGATCCCGCCGGCCAGACGACCGACGGCCTCCATTTTCTGGCCCTGGCGCAGCTGCACTTCCAGCCGGACGCGGTCGGTGACGTCCTCAACCGTCGAGATGAAGAAATTCGCGGCTCCAGCCGGGTCGCGGTGCAGAACGGCCGTCAACTTCGCGGACACGAAGTGGCCCTCCTTGTGCCGATACCGTTTTTCGCTTTCATATTTCGTGGTGGCGCCCGCGAGCAACTGTGCCAGTCCCCTGGTGTCTCGTTCGACGTCCTCCGGATGGGTCATGGCGATGAAACTCGTGGCCATCAGCTCTTCCGGGCTGTAGCCCAGAAGCTCGCACAACCGGCGGTTCACCCTGAGCCAGCGCCCCCGCAGACTCGTGTGCGCGATCCCGATCGGGGCCTCGTCGAACGTCAGGGCAAACACCCGCTCGCTCTCGGCAAGCGCGCGCTCCGTCCGCTTGCGATCGGTGATGTCACGATACGTCACGACGACGGCGCGAATCGCCGGATCGTCCAGGCGGTTGACGCCAACGGCCTCGCGGTGCTGCCACGCGCCGTCGATCTGGCACGCGCGATACTCGACAGAGACCCGGTTCCCCGGCTGCCGGAGACACTCCTCGAAGGCCGTCCTCGCCTTCGCCTCGTCTTCCGGGTGGATCTGTTCAAAGGAATTGGTGCCGATCACTACATCGGCGCCGAAGCCCGACAGCCGTTCGACCGACTCGGTGACGAACAGGATGGTACCGTCGCGATCCAGCAGCGCGATCGCGTCGGCGCTGTTTTCGACGATGGCGCGGTAGAAAGACTCGCCCGTCCGGTCCTGTGATGACATCGGTCGACTTCGATCTAACCGCGCCGCGCCGGGAGGCGCCATTCGGTTGACTGTCCAATCTCGTCAGGAAAATCCCTTAGCGTCCCCTAGGGAGCGCGCCAGATTGACTACAGGGCCGGAGGGTGTAAGGTTGACCTGGGACGGCAGACGGTACCGCATGGCGACCGATCAGATCGGCGAATCGCGGGACGCGGGCTCCCTGCGCTCCGGCGAGCAGCAGGTGCTCGAGATGATCGCCACGGGCGCACCCCTCGCCTCCGTGCTGGAGAGGCTGTGCCGAGTGATCGATCGACGGTCGGGGCGCATGTCCGCCGTGTTCCTCTTCGACGACAACGGCAAACGCCTGATGTACGCCGCCGGGCCGCACCTCCCTGATGTATGGCGCCGAGCCGCCGGCTCAGCTCCACTGCCGGTGACCGGGGCCGGCGCCTGTGGCACCGCCGTGACCCGCCGCGAGCAGGTCGTCGTCCCTGACCTCAGCGTCGATCCGACATATGAGCCCTTCCGGGAGGCGGCCCGCGCCGGCGGGATCGGTGCGGTCTGGTCGACGCCGTTCTTTGCCAGGGATCGTCGCGTTCTCGGCACCTTCGCCGTCTACAGCCAGGCCCCCGGGCCTCCACGCGAGCTGGATCTGCGGCTCGTCGACCGGGCCGCGCATCTGGCGAGCATTGCCGTCGAGCGCCACCAGACTGAAGAAGGCCTGCGCGAGAGCGAGCGCCGCTTCTCCCTGGTGTTCTATGCCAATGCCGCGGCCATGTCGATTACGCGTCTCGCCGATAGCCGGTTTCTATACGTCAACGACATGTTCGTCACGATGTACGGGTTCTCGCGTGCCGAGCTCATCGGACACACCGCTCTAGGCCTCGGCATCTATGACGACACGATCCAGCGTCAGGCGATATTGAGCCAGCCGCCTGGCGAGCGCATGTCCCGGAATGTCGAAGCCAGAGCGCGCACCAACTCCGGCAAGTTGCTGGACCTGCTCGTCTGGATTGAGCGCATCCAGATCCTGGGCGAAGACTGCATTCTGGGGATCTCATGCGACATCACCGATCGGAAGCGCGCCGAAGAGGCGTTGCGCCAAAGCGAGCGCCTCTTACGACTGGTGTTGGATGCGCTCCCGGTCGGCGTCTCGGTCGTTGACCTGTCCGGCGACATCATCCTCGGCAATCCCGCGTCGCAGCGCATCTGGGGCCGGGTGATCGGCTCGGGACGCGAGCGGTACGCCGAAAGCAAGGGCTGGTGGCACGACACCGGCAAGAGACTCGCGCCGGAAGACTGGGCATCCGTGCGGACCCTCGCGAACGGCGAGATCTCTGTCAACGAAGTCATCGATATCGAGGCATTCGACGGGGTCCGGAAGGTCATCCAGAACTCAACCGTCCCGATCCGGGACACGAGCGATCACATCACGGGAGCGGTGATCGTCAACGAGGACGTCTCCGCCAGGGAAACGGCCAGGCGCGAGCTCAACGACTCGTACAAACAGATGCGCTCCCTGACGGCCCGGCTGCTGCGCGCGCAGGACGACGAACGCCGCCGCATCGCGCAGTTGCTGCACGAAACGACCGCCCAGAATCTCGCCGCCCTGAAGATGCTGCTCGCGCGATTGAACCGAAGCACCGTCGAGCTTGGCGAGACTGACCGCAGCATCCTCACCGAGGGCATCTCTCTGGCCGAGCAGTCGATGACCGAGGTCCGGACGCTGTCGTACTTGCTCCATCCGCCGTTTCTGGACGAGGCTGGGCTGTTGTCGGCGCTTCGGTGGTACGCCGCCGGGTTCGCCGAGCGCAGCGGCATCAAAGTAGAACTGGATCTGCCCGACAACCTGGAGCGGCTCCCGCTGGACACCGAGACCGCGCTCTTTCGCGTGGTTCAGGAAGCGCTCATCAACATCTATCGGCACGCGGAGAGCGAGACGGCGCGCATCCGGTTGCGGCGTGATCCGGGGACGCTGATCCTGGAGGTCGAGGATCGAGGCCGCGGGATCCCGGAGGCCTCCCTCAAGCTCGTCAGGACCGGCGGAGGCGTCGCCGGTGTCGGCATCGCGGGCATGTCCGAGCGCCTCGATCAAATGGGCGGGCGCCTCGAGATCGCGTCAGGTGAGCACGGCACCACCGTGCGCGCATGGCTGCCGCTCGCGAAGGCCGCCGGCTGATGGCGCTGCGCATCCTCATCGTCGACGACCACGCGGTGGTTCGGCGGGGTGTCCGAGCGCTGCTCGAAAGCCACGAGGGCTGGGAGGTCTGCGGGGAGGCGACGACGGGACGCGATGCGGTCGAACAGAGCCGCCGGCTTCGGCCCGATATCGTCGTGATGGATCTGAGCCTGCCCGGGCTGAACGGCCTCGACGCCACGCGACAGATCCTCAAAGACGCGCCGGATACCGAAGTCCTGGTGCTGACGATGCATCATTCGGAGGAGCTCGTACGCGACGTCTTGCAGGCCGGGGCACGCGGATACGTCCTCAAGAACGATGCCGACGAGAACCTCCTGGCGGCCGTCGACAACCTTCGGCGACACAAGCCGTTCCTGACGTCGAGCGTCACCGAATTCATGCTGGACGATTATCTCCGGCGTGGAGCCGGCCCCCAGGACGACGTCGCGCCGGCCTCGGTCACGGCACGCGAGCGCGAGATCCTTCAGCTGATCGCTGAAGGACAGAGCAACAAGGCGGCGGCGGCGACGCTCGGACTCAGCGTCAAGACCATCGAGGCCCACCGGGCGAACATCATGAGAAAGCTGCGCCTCCGGTCGATCAGCGATCTGGTGCGCTACGCGATCCGGAACAAGATCGTCCAGCCGTGAATGCTACACTGCTGTTCATGCGCACCCTTCCATCGCTGCTGCCCCTGCTGCTCGCGGCCGTCTTGCAGACCGCCACACCGACGGTCGAGCCCGGATTCACCAGCCTCTTCAACGGCAAGGACTTCAGCGGCTGGACCATCTCCGGCCCGGCGGAGTCCTTCACGATCCAGGACGGCGCCATCGTCGCCAACGGCGCGGCGAGCCACGCGTTTTACGACGGCCCCGTCCGCCACCACAGCTTCCGCGATTTCGAGCTGAAGGTGGACGTCATGACGCGCGCCGGCTCGAACGGCGGCGTCTACGTCCTGACCGAGCTGCAGGAGCCTGCGGCCGGCCTGGTCCGCGCCTCGGGACGGTTCCCGTCGAAGGGGTTCGAGGTCCAGGTGAACAACTCCCACACCGATCGCATCCGGACCGGGAGCCTGTATCACGTCGTCGACCTGCTCGACGACTCGCCGGCGAAAGACGACGAATGGTTCACCGAGGACATCGTCGTCAAGGGGAACACGATTACGATCAAGGTCAACGACAAGCAGGTCGTGCAGTGGACGCAGCCGGCGGACTGGACCGGCGGACGCGAGGGCCCCGGCCGCAGTATCACCGGCCCGGGCACGATCGCGCTCCAGGGGCACGACCCGAAGAGCACGGTGTATTACAAAAATATCCGCATCAAGCCGCTGGACTGACGGCGCCATTCGGAAGATCGTCCACGAGATCGGCTCGAGCTCAATTCTCTTCCGTTGCGAGGAAGCTCGCCGCTCTTACTGGATATTTTTCAGCCGAGTCTCTACCTGGCCCAGAAAGTCCACGAGGGACTCGGGTCTATCACCTCTGCGCGCCGCAGCCTCCCGCGTTAGAGTATGAACCTGACCGGCAATGACACGAAATGTTCCAAAGGGACCGTACATGAAGTGGTACGTGCCGCCCTCGGCTCGATAGCCGAGGAACATCACAACCTCCTCGCCGGACTTCAGGTCCTCGTCAAAGGACCAGCCATCAACATTCGTAGATAAACGCAGGCCACCGTCGTTCACCGCTCCACCGAGACGTTGCACAATGATCGGAGGAGCCGGCGAAGGCCTTGCCGCGTCGATCCGTCTGTTTTGCTTCAGTATACCGAGCGGAACGACTTTGTAGTCTGTGACTACACTCGATGCATCCGCCGTCAGATGCGGAGTCACCGAGAGAATTCTGCCGTGGAGAGCGAGATCGCACTCATTGATGATGACTGAAAGTGGAGCCGCCGGAGTATTGCCCGTTACGACGTCCTCCGCGCTTCCGCCGTTTTGAGCAGCCCTGATGCGCATATTGGGCCGCTGTGCGACATCCGCCAGGAACACGCAGATAACAACCGCAATTGGTATTAACAGCTTCATACGAGTTCTCCAAATGGCAGGTTACCAACCGCACGTCTTGAACGAGCCACCGCCGTACGATGACTTGGCCACTGGCAATGCGTCTGCGGACGTAGGTAACGTCGTCTGCCCAACCGGTACTACGTCGCAGGTGGTAGTCGCCAGTCTCATGACGGAGTTGTTGTCGGCAGCACAGGCGAGGTCCTTATCACCGAGCCCCAGAAGGTGTCCGAGCTCGGGCGCATGGCGGTTTCCTCGATCCGTACGACCTGGTGTGGAAGGGCGAGGACGACGAGGTCATGCGGATCGTGACCGAACGACCCGAGACGGCACTCGC
>WNFM01354220.1_pt1 | contig 15977 bp, 15 predicted proteins | sample 5400271 | NCBI WGS metagenome assembly WNFM01 (sample SAMN13153352, study PRJNA577476) | soil metagenome | isolation source: 60 cm saprolite on Douglas fir-dominated hillslope | place: USA:California | collected 2013-09-17
AGAAAGGAGCGGCGCCTGACGACGCGCCGCCAGGCGGTGTGAACAGCTTCTTGTCCAGCCGGTGACGTGACCGGTGTCCCAGGCGTCTCGGATAGCGCAGCAGTCCCACGGCGTTCATTGTCCATCAACTGTCCTCCTTACTCGTCAATCGCGTGTTGCATGTGGCATGGAGCGCGTCGGCTCGCCCCTACGGGGGCGTACGGCGTGCGCGCAGCACATGCCCTCTCCAAATGGGCACTACGAGAAGACGTTACGAAGCGGGGTCAGGGTGCGAGTGGCAGGCACAGCCAACGGCCGTGCGGCGCCGGAGAGGGAGGGTCGTGCCCTGGCGCCCCGATAGCAACTGGACGCTGCGGGGCTGCGGGACCGTGCAGGAGCCGAACGCAATCAGAGAGAGCTGAGAAGCGCGCCGCGTCCACAGACACAGGGGGCTGCGGCCAACAAGCGGTCGTCTTGACCATCCCGTCAACTGTCAACTCCATGGGTGACCACCAGCCGACCACCAGCCGACCGCACGTAACCACGACGCCAACTGCACTCGCCAGTGACATCCCACACTGGCGCCTCTTGTCTCCGCGCCCAGGGGCTCCATCCACGCAGGCCCGGCGACGCAGGCGGCCGCGCGGGCCGGCTGGTGAGTACCCTGCAAGACGAATGCCAGGACCCTATGGGAGTCGCCCACCCAAAGGAGCGTCTGGAGGGTCAGTTCTCACCCTCTCCATAGGGCGAGGCACTGACCAGCCACAGGGTGAGGCACCGGCGCAGCGCAGCTCGTGGCGGGCACTGAGAGGCGATGGCGGGACCTGACCGCAGGTGAGGACGTGACCCTCGAACAGGTCCTCGTCAGCGCAGGAGTGCGTGCCCAAGAAGCAGCGCCAGCGCCGCCAGCACGACGGCTGGCACATACGCCAGCAGGATCACGAGCACCGAGTGATCCCGCCAAAGCCACTGGAGCCACCGCCGCGTGCTGCGCATCGTCGCCGTCCTAGCACCTAGCGCCAGCGCCCACGATAGGTGACGAGCGAGGCGGTGGTGAGGCACACGATGCCGACAGGCAGCGGCCAGCCTGGCTGCCGCCCCCATGGGATTGCTGGCGGTACGCAGCGCGAATACGAACGCGCCGTGGCGAAGAGCGCCGCCGTGATGCAGAACACACGGTCGAGCGGCTTCATACGCTGGGGTGGCTTCTGCTGCTTCTGCTGCCGCATGTGAGACGCCTCCTTGCCTCGTAGGACGGCCGGGCACGTGCTCGGTAACGTATGCACACGTGCCGAGGCGCAAGAAGACACCCCCTCCCGGAGGAGTCCACACAGGACTCGTCCTTACGAGCGCTTCCGTCTCTGCATGAGAGAGACGCGCCCGCTCCGCTCCCCGCAGGCGTGAGCGTGAGCGTGAGCGTGAGCGCCACTGGGAAGTGGCGCAAGGTGCTGCGCGCCGAGCAGGAAGGGCAGGCGCAATGAACGCCGGCGCGGGACTTTTACTCCGCGCCGGCGCAGGAAGGAGAGGCTGACAGCGAGCAGGGGTGCCACGCGCCTCAGCGTTCGTCGCACTTGAGGCGCGTGGCACCGTGACCGCTCGCACCACCAGTTAGGGCTTGCCGTGGCCATTGGGGGTCGGGGTGGGCGGCTTGCCAGGATCGCTGGGCTTGCCATGGGCGTCCGAGTTGCCAGCAGTGCCCGAGTTGCCGGCAGTGCCCGAGTTGTCATGGGTGCCTGACGCGGGCGTGCTGGACGGCTTTCCCTTCCCTTCGCTGTGCTGCTGCCGCTGCTGCGCGCCGTGCTGCTGCGCGAAGTCGGAGACACAGTCCCCAATCCCATGCGCCCCGGTCCCCAACGCGTCCTTACAGCTCTCCACCTGTTGCTTGACCTGCTGACCGAACGCGCCGTGCGTCGCCACGCCGACCTTGCTCTTGATGCCTACCGCCACCGCACGGCTCAGCCCAGTTGCCATGGTGTCCTCCTGTTCGTCCTGCTCGTGAAATGAAGACGGGCGGCGCAAGACGCACCCGGCGCCGCCCCAGCTCAGTGCGCAGCCGTCGACAGGTCGACGGGCTGCACTCAAGTAGTTGCATCGGTCGGCGATATGTTAGGGCCATAGGACCACCTGCCGCCGACACGGGCTTGAGCAGTGGAACTGAGCGGCGACGGACACGGCAACCGTGACGGCCTGCCTGATCTGCACTACGACGCTGATGGGTCACGCGGCGACGCCGATTCTGTGCTACGAGACAGGCGATGCCAGCCGCGATTGTCTATATTGTGGAGCGCAACTTCGTGCGCGATACCCTCGCCGGGGCGTCCAGATCGTCTTGTATAGACTGCTGCCTGCACCCCTGGGCGTGACACTGGACAAGAAGACACCCGCTCCTGGAGTAGTCCAGACACAACTACGAGGTGAGAGGAGCAGGTGTAGTAGGTCTATACGGATGAGGTTACATGGCAGTAACTGCACTGCCCCTAGGCCCCCCTTATACGCGTCAGGAGGCGCCAGGCGGCCGAGAGGGTCACAAGGAGGGGGCTGAACCCGCGGAGGCTGCCTGGCGTGCCTGTAGTATGCGCACACGCGCGCAGGCGGCGGGCGACGCCGACGGGACGCTCTTAGGAGCGGCCTCCCCCGAAGCGATTATAGAGAAAGATCACCACGGCGAATGCGATGAGGCAGCCAATGATGAACAGCCAGGATGGCCCGGCATCAGAATCCCACCAAGGGCACGAGTTAGTAGGCCCACAGTACGCAACGACCCACACGATGGAAGCAATCGGCCCACTCATGAGAAGACCTCCAGGAGCTTGTGCGTACGAACACGCCAGAGGAAGTCCGGGCTTCCAGATCGCCTACTCACTATACAATGCACCCTGCGCCCGCGTGGGCGTGAGACTGGCAAAACGCTGGGCCGGGGTGAGGATACCCCGGCCCATGTGTTGATACAACTTGTATCAGGCTGCTAGCATACCGCTCTACGGCCACTCAGCAGGTGCCAGGCGGTCGCTAGCACCGCGAAGGAACTGGGAACGCTCCCCCGCTTGGAAACGGCCCTACCGCCCCCACACGTGCGCAGACGGCGCGCCCGGATGCTGTGCGGATGGTACATGTTCGTCATCATCGTCCTATCCTTCCTGTGCACCGCAATCATACGCGTCATCGGGACCCGCTCGCCCCCTCAGTTCCCGCCAGTCCCCGTCAGGGATGGTAGCAGGCGAGAGGTGAAGGACGGGAAGAGGTCCTGGTGGGTGCGTCCCCCGGGACCGTTGGTGCTACTTGTAGAGGCTGAACACCCGCGCGTCGTCGCGCGGCCTGGGGGAGCGGTTGAGTGCTGGCGCCGCATCCAGCTTGACGTTGAGTGCGCGCGCTGCGGCATGAAAGGCGCGCTCGATCTCGCGCTCGCGGGTGTCGCGCCGCACCTGTGCCTCGATCTCCAGGCGGCAGCGAACCGCTGCCCTGTGAGCGCAATAGCGGCCATGCTGTGCGGCGGCGCAATCGCACGTCAGCTCCAGCTCCTTCACCACGATGAGATGCCACGTGTTCGCCTGCGTGCGGCTCGGCACCGCGTAGACGGCGGCGCCGTCAGACTTGCGTGTGCCGTGCGCGACGACGCTCAGCGCGTCTCGCTTCGCGATCTCCAGGCCCCGCGCGTACTGCCGTGCTTGTCGGCTGTTCATGGTTCGCGTACCTCCCTTATCGGTAACGCAACTAACAACTATCTGTCACCTAGTGTAACCTATACACCGTCACCTGCCAATGACCTACATGCTATCTAGAGTTACATTAACCGCACCTATCTGGTATACTTGACAGCAAGAGTTACCCTATCACGAAAAGAGAGACGGCATGGCACCGAGTGAGTATCTGACGGTTGCGGAGGCGCAAGAGCTGCTAGGCGTCACGAAGCGCAAGATGGCAGACCTAATCAGCAAAGGCGACATAGCGAGTGAGGAGAACCCATTTGATCGGCGTTCTAAGCTCGTGCGACGCGCTGACGTGGAGAAGCTGAAGCTGAAGATGCCAGCGGGAAAAGCAGCCGCCTAGACGACGCTAGGCGGCTTGAAGGCCAGGATCGGCAATAAGGGTGCCGGCTGGCCCAGTCGAGTCTACCACGGAGGGCAGCGCATATGAGTACCGCGACCTACAGTGCAGACCCACCCAGGCTTCACACGGGACATGGAGAGAGCCGCATGCGCACCGCGATTTACTGCCGCGTCTCGACACCAGGGCAGAAGAACACGACGAGCCTACCCGAACAAGAGCGCATCAACCGGGCACACGCGGCGCAGCTCGGCTGGGAGGTGAGCGAGGCTCACGTGTACCATGAGGTGGAGGGCGGCCAGGACCTGTATCGCCCGCAGATGGATCGCCTCTGGGACGCCATCATCCGCCATGAGATTGACGCCGTCGTGATTGACGTGCTCGACCGGCTCTCACGTGATGAGGGTGACTGTGGCGCGTTCTACCATCACGCCGACCGGTACGGCGTCACCGTCGAGCTGGCCTCAGAGGACATCGACGAGACCGAGAACGGGCGCAACCTGCGCACGCTCTCCGGCATGATGGCGCGCATGGAACGCGTCGATATCCGCCGACGCACCCAGCGCGGGCGCAAGGCACGCGCTGCCGCTGGCAAGCTGTTCACGACCAGCTTCCCGCTCTACGGCTATCTGTTCGCCGATGCAGACTGTGACCGCTACATCGAGGACCCGGAAACGGCCTGGGTCGTGCGCCGCATCTACCAAGCGGTGGCTGACGGGGTGCCGATTCGCACCCTCGCGCGCCAGCTCGAAGCAGACGGCATCCCCACGCCTGGGCAGGTACTCGCTGCGCGCGGACAACTGCCCAGCAACTGGCGCTCCAGCGGCTACTGGCACCCTGGCTCACTGCTGCGCATCCTGCACCACCCCGCCTACTGGGGTGCGCATACCGTCTACCGCTGGCAGATGACCGCCACCAAGGAGCGGCCAGCCGACACCGGCATCACCCGCAAGGTGCGCAAGCGCAGCGAACGCGCCAGCGACGATCCCGCCCGTCTGGCGCTGCCCGCGAGCACCTGCCCCGCGCTCGTCTCAGCCGAGGTAGCGGCACGTGCGCAGCTACGCATGGGCATCACCAAGGCGGAGAGCGCCGGGCGCAATCTCGACCCGCTGGCGACGCTCTGGCGCGGGCTGGCGGTCTGTGGGCACTGTGGAGGGCGCCTGGGCACTGCACCCGCCAGTAAGGGGCAGGGGCGCCGGCGCTACGTCTGTCGCAGCATCCGCGGCGCGCAAGGAGACGATGAGACCGGTGCAACGCGCCACGTCTGTCCTGGCGGCAACTATTCCATCGACGCGAGTGTGCTCGACCCGGCGGGCTGGGCCGACGTGCGGGCGTGGCTCTCTGACGCGGACAACGTCGCGCGGTTCTTAGCTGAGTGGGAACAGGACAACAAGAGCGGGGAGCAGAGCATCAGCTCGCGCGTAGAAGCCGCCGATGCGCAGCTCGCTCTGATCCGCAGCAAGATGCGTGGGCTGGCGGAAAGCATCGCCGACGCGACGTCGCGCGAGGGCCGTCTGGTGTTACAACAGAAGCTGGACGAGTACGGCGAGCGGCTCCTCACGGAGGAGGGCAAGCGCGAGCGATTGCTGCATGAGGCGCGCGAGGCAATCGCCTACGCTGAGGCGTCGCAGGGCGTACGCGACTGGGTGCACATCGTGGCAGCGCGCGCGGCGACCATGACGCGCGAGCAGCAACGCGATACCCTGCGCGCGCTCGGCGCGCGGCTGACGCTCTGGCGCTCGGACTACGTCCACCCCGACGGCTGGCTACAGCGGTACAAGATCACCCTGCACTTCACCGGCTTCAGCGGGCAGCCCACAACGCTCCCCCCGGCGGTCTCAGCGCGCATCGTGACGTCAGCATCTTGATGGTCGTGCTCTTGCCGGCGCCATTGGGGCCAACTAGGCCAAAGACCTCGCCGCGCTGCACATCCAGCGAGAGAGCGTTGACAGCGGTAAAGTTGCCGAAGCGACGCGAGAGATGATCCAACGAAACGAGTACACTCATCGGCGGCAATAGGTCCTTTCACACGGTAGCGTTCATCCCGCCCAGCTGCGGCAAGACACGTTATGTGGCACACGTCATGCGCTGACCTCGATGGGACGTCACGGCGGAGGCACTGGTGGGTAGAGCACATGCTTCGCGTTTCCAGGCTGGCTGGAATTCTCGGTCGCGACGGCGTCCGGGGCGACAGCGCCAGCGGCGGACGGGAACGCCTGCCGGAGGGGATCCAGGGCCTGCGCAATGATGGCACGGTGCTGTGGGCTGAGCGGCTCGAGCCGGGCGGCAAGGCTCCGCAAGGCGGCAGACCGCGCCTCATCCTGGATGCGCTCGCCCTCCGCGGAGAGGTGCAGCGTGACATAGCGGCGATCATGCGCGGATGGCTGGCGCACCACGAGTCCGTCGGCCACGAGGGCTTCCACGAGGCGCGACGTCGCGGGAACCGACAGGCCAAGGTGCTCGGCAACCGCTGTAAGCGAACAGGCAGGATGACGGCGCACATAGCCGAGCGCGCGAAAGTGCGCGACGGACAAGGCCACGTCGCGATGGGCACGCATGAGAGTGCGCACCTCGCGCGTGATGAGCGCGGCGACCTCCATGAGTGCCGCGGCAAGCGCTTCGGGATCGTCGCCAGCGGCAGTAGTATTTGTCTTCTGCATCTGTTGCATGTGGTAACTATAACAGAGTGAAGGCTCGTAGTTCAAGGGGCAGGTGCGTCGACACAAGGCACGGATACGAGCGAGGATGGAGCCTCGACGGCGCACCAGACCATGTCGTCCGCGCCGTCACGGACGGCTGCCGCACGCGGACGTGCACGCGGCCCGGCTCGCCAGGCGTTGTGAAGGGGAGCCACTCCAGTGGCAGTCGCTCGCGCTCGCCAGCGACGAGCCGTCAAGTTCACTTGCCTGGCTGTCGCGGACGTTCCCCGCGCCCCTGTGGCTTCGGCTGGCGCGGCTGCTTCGGCTGCTTCGACTGCTTCGGCTGCTGCGGACCTGGCGCACCGGCTGGGGGTGTCAGCCGGAGCAGTGCCTCCGCCAGCCACGCAAGCGCTTCGGGTGCAGCCAGCCATGCCTCGCCAGCCTCCGTCACGTATACGATCGCTTCGTTCTCATCGCCGATGCCATAGTATGCGGGGAACTGTTTCGGGGGCGACGCGATCCCCAACAGATAGAGCGGCACGTGTGGATTGACTTCCAGCGCCTGCTTGAGCGCCTGGTCTGCCTTCCGGCCGGCGCCCGACCGGCGAAACGTGAGGAGGACGCGCGTGTAGGCCCAGTTCGCGCTCCACTCCTCAGGATAGTCCGCGAGCAGCGACTCCAGGCCCGCATCGTCGCCGACGGCCAGTAGCCAGGTCGCAAGCAGGTAGCGGATGCCCTGGTTGTCGCCGGGATTGAGCCGCAACAGCTCCCGCGCATGACCGATGGCCGCCTCGCGCTCGCCCAGCCGCCACTGCACCTCGGCCAGTCCGTGTCGGGCCCGCATATAGGGCCTCGTCTCGATCAGGCCCCAAAACTCGCCGGCGACCTCGTCGAAGACCTCCGCGCCCAGGGCGCGCTCGCCCGCCTGGACCCCCTGCTCATAGAGTCGCCGCGCTTCCTGAATATCGGTAGTAGACTCAGCCAGCAGCACGTAGGCGTCGGCGCAGTCCGCAGAAATCGTCAGGGCTTTACGTGCCAAATCCAGCCGGCGTTTCCCAGTCGCTTCCAGCGCCTGATAGACGACATCCTGCGCCTGCTCCAGCGGCGTAGCAGGCGCCGGCGTAGGCAGCTCACCGCTTGCTAAGGTCGCTTGAAGAAAGGCTTCGGCCTCCTCCCACTGCTGCCATTTGCTTCTCTATCGTACGCTGGTCGAACGGTGCGACCGGCGCGGCGCCCTCTTGCCCGGTTCCGTGCGTTGCTCGCGTTTCGCCTGTGTCGTGCTTCCCGGTTGACTTCTTGCCTGGCATGGCGATCTCCTTGTCCATGGTAGCGTGCGATGTGCACTCCGCACTGCACTCAGCACAGTGTTTCTGGGGAGCATAGTCCGCTCAAGGTGACTGATGCGAGGTGATGCGCCCTCCGAACGCCTCCGCAAGAGCTGCACCGTCACGCGTATCGGTGGGCCAACAACGAGCGGCAGCGTACCCAATGCGGGTACGCTGCCGCTCATAGTGGTCTCCAGGCGTGGCGCCTGGGCGCGATCTACTACGTTGTCGCGGCTAGCGGCCGACGCGCCGGTCATACATCCACACCGAGAGCGGGATGAAGACGGCCAGGATGCCCAGACCCCAGGCGAGCGCCTGCCAGCCAGTGGAGCCGACGGACTGGCCGAGCAGCAGCGCGCGCACGGAGTCCACGAAGACTGAGACCGGCTGGTGCTCGGCGAAACCGCGCAGCCAGGTCGGCATCGACGCCACCGGCACAAATGCGCTGCTGGCGAAGGTCAGCGGGAAGAGCCAGATGAACCCCGCCGACTGCGCTGCCTCCACACTGTGCACCAGCAACCCAATGACGGCTGAGATCCACGAGAAGGCGAAGCTGACCAGCAGGATCAGGCCCACGGCGGCCAGCCACGCCAGCGGCGAGCCTGACGGCCGGAAGCCGACGATCAGGCCGACCAGCAGCATCACGATCACGACGAACAGGTTGCGCACGAGATCGGCGATGGTACGGCCCGTCAGCACGGCGGATTTGGCCATCGGCAGCGAGCGGAAGCGGTCGATCAGGCCCTTCTCGAGGTCCTGCGCCAGACCGACGCCGGTGGTGGTGGCGCCGAAGATGACGGTCTGCACGAAGATGCCCGCCATCAGGTAGTTGGCGTAGTTCGGCCCGGTGCCTGTAATCGCTCCGCCAAAGACGTAGCGGAAGAGCACCACGAACATCACCGGTTGGATTGTGGCGAAGATCAGCTCGTCGGGAATACGTGGGATCTGGATGAGCCGGCGCTTGGCGAGCACCAGCGCGTCCGCCAGCGCCCAATAGAGCCCGCTGTGGGGCGCCACCTCGGGCTTGGTGGCGCGCGGAATGGCAATGGCGCTCATGCGGGAACCCTTTCGTTGCGGCCGCCGCGACTCGCGGGCGCAGACTCGTCCGCGGCTGTCTCTTCGGCGGCGTGGCCGGTCAGCGTGAGGAACACATCGTCGAGGGTGGGACGGCGCAGGGCGAGGTCGTCGAGCTGGACACCCGCGACGTCCAGGTCGCGGACGACGGCCGCCAGCAGACGCGCGCCCTCGGTCACCGGCACGATGACCCGGCGATGCATGCTGTCGACGCGCAGATCGCTGGAGGCGTAGGGGCTTAGCGCCCGCGCCGCGGCGTCGAGGTCGCTGCCGCGGGCAACGGTGACTTCCAGGCGCTCGCCGCCGACCTGAGCCTTGAGCTCGTCGGAGGTGCCCCGCGCGATGACACGCCCATGGTCTACGACCGCAATCTGATTGGCGAGCAGGTCAGCTTCTTCGAGATACTGCGTCGTCAGCAGCACGGTGGTGCCGTCGGCGACGAGGTTGGCGATCACGTCCCACATCTCTGTGCGGCCGCGCGGGTCGAGTCCGGTGGTGGGCTCGTCCAGAAAGAGCACCGGCGGCGAGACGATGAGGCTGCCGGCCAGGTCCAGGCGGCGGCGCATGCCGCCGGAGTAGGTCTTGACGACCCGGTTGGCGGCGTCGGCGAGGTCGAAGCGCTCGAGGAGCTCGGCGGCACGGCGGCGGGCGGCAGCGCCCGGGATGTGATAAAGCTGGCCGAACATCTCCAGATTTTCGCGCCCGGTCAGCAGCTCATCCACCGCGGCGTACTGCCCGGCGAGGCCGATACGCGAGCGCAGCTGATCGGCATTGCGCACGACATCCAGACCGGCGACTTCAGCGTGGCCGGCGTCCGGCTGCAAGAGGGTGGCGAGGATGCGCACCGCGGTGGTCTTGCCGGCGCCGTTCGGCCCCAGCACGCCGAGGACTGTGCCCTCCTCAGCGGCGAGATCGAGGCCCCGCAGGGCCTCCGTTTGCCCGAAGCGCTTTTCAAGCCCCTCGGCCAGGATGGCGGTTCTGGCTCCCATGTGGTATCCTTTTCGTAACAGTATTCACTGCCACACTATGCACTGTGAACGTTTCTACAGTGTACATATACAGGAGTTTTCCCTGCATGTCAAGATCCGACTCACCGCATCGAACACATTCTCATGCGCCGGATCCAAACCGGTCAGGTCACCGCGAGCGAGATGTGCGCGGCCCCGGCGGCTGGCCGGATGAGCACTCACCCCAGCCAACCGGGCCCGCGCCGCAGCAGAAGTGCGATGGGCCGCTGCCGCCGCCGCCGCTCGAAGGCAGCCGAGAGCCGACCGCGATGGATCTGGCAGAGGCGCTGCTCAGCACCGCGCACGCATTCAAGCAGTGGGGCAATCTGTGCTTTTCCCACGCCGGGCCGGGCCTGCGCGAGCTTTCTGTCCCGCGCGGTCGTGTGCTTGGCGTGATGGCACACGCCCTGCCGGGATGCGTGCGGATGGGCGATCTTTCGGCGGCGCTCGGCGTCACGCCGCGCAATATCACGACCATCGTGGACGGCCTGGAGCGCGAGGGGCTGTTGGCGCGCCACCACGATCATCACGATCGGCGCGCCATCCTGCTGGAGTTGACCGAGAAGGGCCGGGCGCAGGTGGAGCAGCTCTCCGGGCTGCAGTACGACATCGCCGAGCACATGTTCAGTACGCTCAATCCCGACGAGCGTTGCACCCTCTTTGCGCTACTCACACGGCTGGCACGGCGGGCGCAGCAGGCCACAAGCAGCCGCGACCAGGAGCTCGCGCGATAGGCATGTCACTGTGCCCTATACACGTTCTCTCGCGGCGCATACCGGCATGACGCAGGTGTGCGCCATCGGCGCCGTGAAGCACGCTGGCTGGCGCGCTATACTATGAGGCAGACCATCCACGCGTTTCCCGCGCTGGGGCGGGAGCGGAGACGAAGGAGGGGCGCCGCCAATGCCGTCAATTCCAAGCGCCAACACAGATCGCCGGCCGATGACCTTGACCCAGAAGATTCTGGCGCAGCACGCCGTGGGCTTGCAGCGGCCGTGGGTAGAAACCGGCGACATGCTGCGCGTGCGCGTGGACTGGACCATTGCCAGCGAGCTTGCCTGGAACGGCATGGACCGCACCTATAGCTTGCTTGGCCGGCCGCGCCTGCACAATCCCACGCGCTTCTACCTCGCGCTCGATCACACCGTGGACCCCGTCACCCTTGCCAACGATCCGCGCGCCCGCAAGCTGGCGGACCTCGCGCGCGCCTTTGCGCAGGAGAGCGGCATCCAGCACTTCTACGACGCCAACGTGACGATCATGCACACCAAGTTCTACCGCGATCTCGTGCAGCCCGGCGAGGTCGTGCTGGGCGCGGACTCGCATACCAGCTCGCACGGCGGCCTGGGTGCGTTCGCCGTCGGCCTCGGTGGCGCGGACGTCACCGCCGCCATGGTGCTCGGCGAAACCTGGATCGAGGTGCCCGAAGCCATTGCGGTCGAATATACCGGCACACCCGACTTCGGCATCGGCGGCAAAGATATCATCCTCAAGACACTCGGTGCGCTTGGCCGTAACACGGTGGCGATGGAGCGCAGCGTCGAGTTTCGTGGAGACACGGCGCACGCCTTCACCACCGACATGCGCTTCACGATCTGCAACATGACGGCGGAGTTTGGTGGGCTGAACGGCATCTTCGAGCCGGACGAGCAGGTGGCCGCCTGGCTGGCGCGTCGCCGGCGCGGCTACAACGACGGCGCGCGCTATTTCCGCGCCGACGCGGACGCCTCCTATGCCGCGCGCTATCCCATCTCGCTGGATCAGCTTGGCCCGCAGGTCGCCAGGCCCTTCTCGCCGGACAACGTCTTCGAGGTGACGGAGCTGGTCGGCCAGCCGCTCGATGGCGCGTTTATCGGCGCCTGCACGACCACCGAGGAAGAGCTGGCGCTGGCGGGTCTGGTGCTGGAGGCGGCGCTGGCGGAGGGCAGGCAGCCGAAGGCGATGCCGGCCGATCGCCGCATCGCGGTGCCCGGCGACATGCTGATCGCCGCCAACCTCAAGCAGCACGGCATCTGGGAGATCTACGAGCGGGCTGGCTTCGTGGTCGATCCGCCGGGCTGCTCGATGTGCCTGGGCATCGCCAGCCGCAAGGCCGGCAAGGGTGAGGTCTGGCTCAGCTCGCAGAATCGCAACTTTGAGAACCGCATGGGCGAAGGCTCGCTGGCCTGGCTCGCCAGCGCGGCGACGGTGGCCGCGAGCGCGCTCGACATGGTGGTGACCGATCCGCGGCCGCTGCTGGCGCGTGTGGACCGCGACCGGCTCGACGCGATTCTGCAGCGCCGGCGCGCGCTGGCGCCCGAAGTACATGTCGAATATCGCGAGCCGGAGGTGGACCTGGCCGAGCGCGCGGCTGGCGCGCAGGCCCACACGGCGGCGGGCGGCACCGCGCGCGCGCGCGTGCAGCGCTTTGGCGACTCGGTGGACACCGACGCGATCATCCCGGGCGAGTTCTGCCACCTTACCGACCTTCAGGCGCTCGGCGAGAAGTGCTTCTACTACGTGCGGCCGGAGTTCCGCGAGCGTGCGCGGGAAGGCGCGACGATCGTGGTGGCGGGCGAGGGCTGGGGCAGCGGCAGCTCGCGCGAAATGGCGGTGTGGGCGCTCCAGGGGGCGGGCATCCAGGCCATCATCGCCAAGAGCTACGCCTTCATCCACAAGCGCAACCTGGTGAACGAGGCGCTGCCTTATCTCGTCGTGAACGATCCTGCCTTCTACGAGCTGGCCGAGGAGGGACGCGAGCTGGAGGTGGATCTGGCATCCGGCACTGTGCGCGACATGGCGTCCGGCCAGACGTTCCAGGCGCAGGTGGCGACGCCGATGATTCAAGCGCTGCAAGCGGCCGGCGGATTGGTGCCGGCGGTGCAGCGGCACGGCAAAGATGTGTTCTCGGCGCTGTCTGCATGATACGGCGAGGACGATAGCCCTGCGACGCCCATGCCTTGCGTGGGGTACTGGGCAGGCGTGAACGCGAGCGGCGCCGGAGAGAGGGCCCCGGCGCCGGCCGCGTGGGAGGATCATTGGTCGCTAGTCGCTGCTACTTCTACTTCACGTGCCGCGGGCGGCCGGCGCTAGAATTGGAAGTAGATGAAGCGCTGCGCTGTGTGCGGCGGCCAGGTGACCAGTAGGAGGATCGCCGCCGAGTAGAGCGCTGGCCGTACTAGCACGGTCCTGGCCCAGGCCTGGCGTCCAACCCGCAACCAACCCACCTGCGCTTCCACCAGCCGCACGACCATCAGCAGCACAGGGGTCGCTAGTGGCTCCAGGTGCCACCCCGCCAGCGCGGGCGCCGAGAACGCGCCCATCGCGTGCAGCATGGCAAGCGCGCCACCCATCGAGTCGGCACGGAAGAACACCCAGCCGCCGCAGACCAGCAGCAACGTGCCCGCGCGCGTGACGAGCTGCATGGATGGGATGCGCAGCAGCCGCTGGTATAGCTGCGCGTTGGCCGCGGTGGCGGACCAGAGACGATGGCCGCAGAGCAGCACGCCCTGGTAGATGCCCCAGACCATAAAGTGCCAGGACGGGCCGTGCCAGAGTCCGCCAAGCGCCATTGTGATCATCAGGTTGAGGTAGACGCGGGGTCTGGCCACACGCGAGCCGCCGAGCGGAATGAACAGGTAGTCGCGCAGCCAGGTCGAGAGTGACATATGCCAGCGGTGCCAGAACTCGGCGGGAGTGGCCGCCTGGTACGGGCGATTGAAGTTTTCGGGCACGACATAGCCGAGCAGCTCGGCGCACCCGCGGCCGATATCCGTGTAGCCTGAGAAGTCGCAATAAATCTGCGTCGCGAAGGCGAAAACCGCGAACCAGGCCGTCGCCCAGCCCTGTGCCTCGGGCCTCGCGAAAGCCGCCGCCACCACCGGCGCCAGCGTGTCGGCCACCAACACCTTTTTCACCAGGCCGCGCAAGATCAGCCCTACCGCGCCGTCCACGTCCACCTCGCGCAGCGTGCGCGGATGCTGCAGCTGCTTCACAAAGTCGGGAAACCGCTTGATCGGGCCGGCAATCTGAGTCGGGAAAAATGCGGCGAACAACGCGAAGTCTACGGGATTGCGCATCGGACGCAGCCCTTTGTAGACCTCCGCCGTGTAATGGATGAACTCGAACGTGAAGAATGAAATGCCCAGCGGCAGCAGGATGGTGAGGATCAGTGGATCGTGGAAGAGCGGCCCCAGCAGCGGCAACGAGCGCAGCAGCGGCTGAATGCTGCTCACGATGAGCTCGCTATACTTGAAGTACGAGAGGCTGGCCAGGTTACCGGCGATGGCCGCCACCAGCGCAGCCTTGCGCATGCGGCCACCTGCGCGGTCGATCAACAGGCCCATCGCATAGTTGAAGGCAGTGAGGCCGAGGATGAGCAGCAGGTACTGCGGAATCGCCGAGGCGTAAAAGTAGAAGCTGGCGATCAGCAGAAATGTGCGTCGAATGGGCTTGGGCAAGAGCCAGTGCAGCGTGAAAACGATGACGAAAAAGATGCCATACTGGGCCGAGTTGAAGAGCATCCTCACCTCCTGGGCGCCTGGACAAATATGGCGGCATGCGGCGACGCCCACCTCCAGTGCCGCAATTCCCGCTCCATAGTGCCCGGTGGGCGGCTGTGTGGCTGCATAGCCCGCGCATGCGCCCGGCGCTGGCAGCGTTGAAGCGCACCGCTGGCGCCTATCCCAGCTCGGGCGGCCCCGCGGCCCCGCGACCATGCTGCGCGGAGTCTCGCTCGCAGGAGGAACAACGGCACGACGTCTGCCAGCGCATCGCTGCGCAACAGACTCCGTGTGCGCTGGACTAGGAAGCGCCCTCTAGGGGTCGCAGCGCGCTCTGCTCAGCAGCGATTCCTTGCAGTCAGCACCCAGCGCCGCCATCCGCAGGCTGCCCGTGCCTGCGCATAGCCGCATGTCAACGTGAGGCTCGCCAAGCGTGGCCTACACGCCCTCGGCCAGGTGTATATACGGGCGGTAGCTGTGTCCCTCCGGCGCCACCCCCGTCTTACAGGTGATCGCCTCGATCTGCTTGACGACACGGGCGGGGTTGCCCACGACGAGTGCGTGTGCCGGCACGTCGTGCATCACCACGGCGCCCGACCCGACCACGGCATGCTCGCCAATCGTGATCCAAGGGCCGAGCGTCACGTTGACGCCCACCTGCACGCCGCGGCGCAGCGTTGGCCCGCGCATGCATTCCGCTGAGTACGCGCAGCCGGGATGCAGATCATTGGCGATCGTCACGCCGGGCGCCATGAAGACGTCGTCTTCGAGTGTCGTGAACTGCGCCACGTAGCAGTTCGTGTGAATCTTCACGTTGTTGCCGATGCGGCAGCCGTAGTCAATCGTGGTGTTGTTCCAGATCTGCACGTGGTCGCCCAGTGTGTTCTGCTCGCGCACGACGACGTTGTGTCCCGTCTGGAAATCGTCGCCAATGGTCGTGCCGGCATAGAGCACGGTGCCGCTGCGCAAGCGTGCTGCGGATCGGCGACTGACCGCCCGGTAAGGTAGCCCAGCAGCACGGACGGATCGCTCTCGCAGCCCTCGCCCAGCAGCACGAGGGCACGGTCAACCAGGAACTCACTCATCAGATGTCCGGCGCGGAGACCCCTGCCTTTAGGCATGGGGAGGAAGCGCCGTCTCCTCTCTTTTGTGGTACACTGAACCTATCACGCGGAGTAACCGCGAGCTGCGTACCCAACGCTGGCAACAGCGAGAGGCAGAGGCCGCACGGCCGGGGAGATAGTGGGTGCCTCTGGTACGTTGACGGGTTGGGCTGCCCCACTCGGTACAGTCAACCAACCTCCCGATGCAAACCGGGTAGGGGATGCGTGGGAACCTGAGACTACAGGCATAGACAACGCTCCCTGATGGCGACGGGGTGAACCTCCCCAGTTGCAAGCCCCTCGCTTTAGCTATGGGGTAGTTGAC